>Ga0208958_1000225_pt1 | contig 71730 bp, 67 predicted proteins | sample RifOxyB1_FD_184032 | JGI IMG/M metagenome (GOLD analysis project Ga0208958, IMG submission 184032) | Soil microbial communities from Rifle, Colorado - Rifle Oxygen_injection B1 (SPAdes) | ecosystem: Environmental > Terrestrial > Deep subsurface > Rock core/Sediment | place: Rifle, Colorado...
TCGCCGCTTCGCGGCTCGCTACTCCAGCGCGGCGCCCCCACCCGCCGCGCTTCCGTTATTTTTTGCGCGCGCGATTTTTCTCTCGCTTCGCTCGAGAGCAGACACAAATTCTACCTCACTTCAGCAATATATCTACGGTTTTTCTAGCAAGAACTTCGTGAACAAAATGTAAATCTCCCCCATTTTTTGTAATCTGAACAAGTTTGTCGGCCGATCCTCTCCCTTCCATAAGAACCTCTATCGGAACGATACGGTATCCTTTTGTTTCCTCGCTTTTACTCATTTGTTTTTCCAAAATTGCCTGAGCAGCTTCAGCTACTCTCGTATCTTCTGCTCCAATCAAAAATATACCATCATACTCTTGCTGTATTAACACTTCGCCCAACTTTCCTTCTGGTACTTCAATTATCTCTGGCAATTCATTATTACCAGATTTAGTCTGTCTGTAATCTCTAAGCCAATTTGCTGCAATTCTTTCCCCATCAGAAGTTCCGTCATCCATCAAAATAACTTTTTTATATTGTCTTTTCCTAAAAACATCAACTAAATCAGTCATAACTTCCTGTTCTGCATTTACTACCTCATAACCTCTATCTTTAAAATATTTATTTGCTGAAAGACTGTCGATTCTGGTGCTTCCTGTTGTTGGATCAAAAGCCCCGTGAGTGCTAACCTCTCTATCGTTGATAATTACAATTTTTGGGATATCTCCAACTCCCAGTGTGTCAGTTATTGTCGAATTCATATTGTTTGCTGTATCAAAAAGTGCTTGGGATGGAGCAAATTCATCATCCCAGACCGTGTGACTCCTAGACATAAGCACAGAGATCGTACCTTTCGTTCGTTTTGCTTTTACTAAATCCCTCAAGAATTCCGTATTTGAAGGGTTTGTTGTTCGGAAATAGGCAGGAATGGGTTCTTCAGCCGGTTCTGGGACATTGTCAGGTGTAATTTCGCATATTGGACCATATTTTTTGATTAAATCTGGGAGGCGATCCCGACCTTGAAGAACAAGGTGTCTGTAAAATTCGTTATAGAAATCACCATGAGTACTTCCTTCAGAGGCTTCATTGGTAGTATCTATCATCAAGACCATCTGTTTATAAGGATTTTTGACTTTTCCGCGTTTAATATCTGGTAAATTGAACATTTCTTTTGCTTTTTCTGCCAAACCAGAAATTACGCCTGTTGCTCCACCGCCCACAAACATTGCCTGAAATACTCCTTGTAAAGAATTTAGACTATATTGCCCTTCAACTGGAGAAACATCAAAGAAAATCGGGGAAAATATATTAGCTCCAACTCCCCACTCAGGATGAAGAGCTTGGTTAACAGCAACTTCACCAACATACCCAGCCGCGCCAATGAGGAGGGGAAGTTTTGGGTGGTTTTGAACAAAATTTCCAATTTTCTGCATCGCCTTTATTGCACGACGAGATAATCCGGAATTTTCTAATCCGCTCTCAATTAGATCATTTAATGGTTGCTGTTCGATGTTGGTCATATCGGGCATATGTTTAATTATTCAGCTAGTTTAGCTGCATATATTATTTGAAAATTTGGAAACTGCTTAACGATATCTTTAATAATTTCTGATTCTTCTTTTTCTTGCGTTAATATGTAATCCAATTCTGTAATTTTTTCTGTCGACAGAATTTTGCACAAATCAACAATAGAATCTCTAAACACATTATTTGCGTTTTTCATAGATAATGTCCTTATTATAGTATTTTTCCTCAATTTTTGCCATACAAATGACTAGCCATTGTATTTAATTAGAAAAGTTAGTATATTTTATTTGTTGCCAACTTAATCGATTGCTTTTTTAATGGCCGCTTTGGACAACTTGAGCAATCGAGTTGGCAACAACCAGAGCGGCCATTTAGGTTTTAGAACATTAAAATTTTTGCGTTTTTCTTTTTTTCGCTTTCAGCGGAATGTTCGAGCCGACTTTTTCGGAAGCGCGGCGGGTGGGGGCGCCGCGCTGGAGTAGCGAGCCGCGAAGCGGCGAGCTAACAACTTGACTTAAAATGAGTTCGAATTTTGTCAAAAACGTTCACAGACAATAATTAAATGTCACGTGTTTGCCTCAAACCGTAAAACGGTTTCCATATTTGTATCGTTTGATTCAAATTGCAGAGTAAATGCAATATTTTGTAACCCTCCTCCATGAAGGACGCGCCATACCTTCATTTGCGGATATACGTCGCCAGGGATGGATATACTATGACGTGTTTGAACAGCCTGTTGAATAAATCCTTGCTTCTCTAAATATCCTACTGTTGTAGGCTCAGTTACCACGCCGTATACATGTTGTTTTTTACCTATTTTTGTACAAAATTCTTTGATAAGAGATTTTCCGCCCCCGGGAATATCAGAGGTAATATAATCCATATACCACACCTCTCCATGATTGGCTCTATCATATTCCATCCAATAGGTAAGTAAGGCAAGCGGATGTTTTGCATCGCCTATATATAACGAATAAGCCTTTGAGGAATCGTTTGTTCTGTAAGGGCCCTCGCATCGTATCTGTTGTTCGGGTGACATAACATGGTATTATATCAATAATAATCAAACTAGTACTAGTACAATATGTGGTTTGTCTATATTGTCCGTTGTTCGGATAACACACTCTACACCGGCATTACGACGGATATCGCGCGCAGGCTTCGGGAGCATAACGGGAAAGCGAAAAACGGCGCACGGTATACCAAAATGAAACGCCCGGTCGTGATGGTGTATATGGAGACCAAAAGAACAAGAAGTTCATCGCTCAAACGTGAATACGCAATCAAAACCCTGTCCCACACCGAGAAAGAACGGCTCATAGCAGATTGATGTACCGGACACTCGTTTTCCGCATATTTACCGCATCACACCGCATCAAACTCTCCTCAAAACTTGACGCAGAAACCCGTCTATGACAGCATGATACGTATGATCAGGAAAACGCTGCTGATATTGTTGTGGTTTCCATTGACACTCGTATTCCTTCTTATAAATTTAAGCATGCTTGCAGCGATGTCGCGCATGGAAAAGCCAAAGTTTCCGCTGTCAGCTGTGGCGCCCAGTGAAAGCGGATATACTGCGTCAAGCGGTGTGCCGGCGGTCCTATCTGCAAATGTCATAGCCGGAGACGCACGTACACTGATTCTGGAAAACTTTTTTGAAAAAAATCAGTCTCCGATGACCCCATACACTGATCTCATTGTAGAGCAGTCTGATAAATACGGATTTCCGTTTCAGCTTTTGCCGGCAATTGCAATGTGCGAATCAAACCTAGGCAAACGCGTACCACTCAAGGCCGGCTTTAATCCGTTCGGTATCGCCGTATATACCGGAACACTCAAAGGAAAAAACTTTGACAGCTGGGAGCATGCAATTACATGGGTAAGCCAATATATTTATGACAAATACTATTCCCAAGGGATAACGGAACTGACGGATATCCAGCGAATTTGGGCGCCGCCTGCTGAGGCAAACGGCAATTCCTGGGCCAACTGTGTTTCTTACTTCGAAAACCAGATATTTTAGGTCATTTTTCCTCCCCTCAGAATAGCCCTCAGAATAGCCCATAGACTTGACAAAATGCCTCATTTAGGGTATAGTACCGCCTAGATCCTAAAGTTGACTCGTTAAACAGCCTGCTTTAGGATTTTTTCGTTGTACCCTATGAAAAACCTTGCGGTCGTCACGTTCATTTTCATGCTTTTGGCCCTGCCTGCGGGGCAGGCTAACGCCGTCGAAATTGCAGCTCCTGCCGCGGCCCTTGCGTACCGCAGCAAAGATATTGGTGCGGACGGCCGCGTGGAGCAGCTTCGCGCCTTCCTTGCATCTCACAATTCACCCCTTGCCGGAGACGCGCAGACATTCATCGATGAGGCCGAGCGTCATAACCTGGACTGGAGGCTGGTGGCGGCTATAGCCGGAGTAGAATCTACGTTCGGAAAACACATCCCGACAGGATCAAATAATGCCTGGGGGTGGGGCGTATTTACCGGAACCAATGACGGCGTTCACTTCAAAGACTGGGCAGAGGGGATCGCGGTCATTTCGGAGGGACTCCGCAAAAAATACATTGACCGCGGCGCTACTACCATTTATGAAATCGGGTGGATATATGCTGCCAATGGAGATTCCTGGGGCAATCATGTGCAGTACTTTATCAATCAAATCAACCAGTTTATGCCGACCACGCCGGACTTGCTAGCCGTGACCATCTAAGCAGGGTATAATACGGGAAGGCTCCCGTGGCGGAACTGGCCCGCCTCGCCGAAGACGTCGAGTCGAGGCGGGTAGACGCGCAAATATGTATTTCGTGTATATTCTACTGAGTACTATCGCGAAAAAAACATATGTTGGTATAACAGATGATCTTAAAAGAAGATTAAAACAACATAATCTTGGGTATCATTTTTATACAAAACGCTATAAACCTTGGAAAATAGTGTTTTCGGAAAAATATATCGACAGAAACGCCGCAAGAGTTAGAGAAAAATACTTAAAATCCGCAGCCGGAAGGCGGTGGATGAATAAATATTTCATCTCGAATAATATATAGATAGGCTCCCGTGGCGGAACTGGTATACGCGCAGGTTTTAGGAACCTGTGCCGAAAGGCTTAGAGGTTCAAGTCCTCTCGGGAGCACTTATGGGAAAATCAGAACTTCCACCTATCACAGTAAAATTTGGTGATGTGTATATAGAACCAAAGAACCCAAAAAGTTGAGGTGTGATCATTGAGACAACCAACAATCATCAATGTGAGGTTGCACATATCATTAATACTAATGGCCAAGAATCACTAGGACTAAGTGGGACCGCGGAACGAAAGCATATCGGCGAAATTGTTGACAATTGGGATCTCAATCACGTTTTGACAGCATGGATGAGGTATATAGAAGATAACGAGCCTATTGGAAAAAGCTACGATTTGTTACGTAAAAGTTCTTTACTCCCCCCGATTGAGTTACGATAATTACTTGACCCCTATTTGCAAACTCTGTACGATGGATATGTGAAGAAATCTGCTGCCCTGTTTGTGCTTTTCTTGTTGACCCCTCTTGTACTGGCGCTGTCGGTTTATGCGGCGAGCCCTCAGGCATACCAGGACTATCTCTACCAGTTCGACCTGTACCGCCAAAAATACAATGACTTTCAGATAGCCAAAAATACCTATGACAAATTTAATACGCTCGAAAGCCAGTCCCAGGCGCTGTCGGCAACCAAAACCATGCTTTCCCAGCGAAATATGCTTCTCCATACATATCTTCTTTATTTATATGAGCGGGTAGGGGAACACCAGGGGATCACGCCGTCCAACAAACAATTGTACCTGTCACTACTCGGAAACGAACTGGCGTTTCTGGAAACGCAGAATAATCTTGTACCCTCTATAAATACACTCAGTGACACCGTGTCGTCAAGCGAGCAGTTGGAAAGTCATTACCCGGTCCTTCAGATAACCATCAGAAAAATAATTGCGGGCATATCACTCGGACAGCTGAATATCATTGCGCAAAACTTCGATAAACAGGTGCAGAGCGCACAATCCCTGGTAAACCAGAATGCATCGCTCCTTACCGCGGAAAAACGTACCGTCATCAACAATTGGCTTATACAAATCGGTAGCAAACGGAGTCTTTATCAACAAAAAATTGACCAGACCGCAAGTGCCATCACTGCGCTGACCAGTTCTACCGGCGTGCGGGATATCGATAAACAGTATGCAGACATTGTCGAGGATATCGACGGGGCAAAACAGTACTTGGCAGACGCCATCGCCAATTTGAATGAACTTTCGGTAAGTCTGCAATACATAAATTAATTATGGATAATCAAGCGGCACCATCAACTGAATTTACCCCGGTTATACCGCCGGCGACGCAAGGCACTGCCGGGCCTCCGCATCAGAAACCAAAGGTTTGGATCTACCTTATCGCCGTTATTCTCCTTATTTTTACCGTCTACATGGTATTCGGCATGATACGCGCATCCACAAATCAGGAACCCGCCCAAACTACCGCGCCGACGCCCACGGTGATGGTCACTCCAACCGCCGCCCCGCTATCTCAGATTACCCAACAATCCGCATTTACCGAATTTCAATCCAATGTCGCGACACTCTCTGCAGCCATTGCCGCATTCACCGCCAATGATCCGACCCTCGCCCCGCCCACACTCGTCTTACCGCTGGGCTTTACCGAATAATCCTCTACCAATCCACTATTCCGTGTGATACAATCCCGGGTATGACATCGACGATGCAAAAACTTGCCGACGGCACCATAGAGCTCACCATCACCATCCCGTGGGCAGAGGTTGGGAAAACATATGAATCGGTCGTTGTTGATATGGTTGCCAAAGCAGAGCTTCCGGGATTCCGTGCGGGCAAAGCGCCCAGAGAATTAGTGGAAAAAAATTTGGATAAGACCAAAGTGTACGAAGAAGCCCTTAAAACGCTAATCCCCGCCGCATATAACGAAGCCGTCACAAAAGAGCATATTCATCCGATCGTCAATCCTAAAATAGAACTCAAGGACGCAACGGAAAACAAGGACTGGGTCTTCCGGGCGCTTACCTGTGAGCGCCCCGCCGTGACTATTGGCGATTACAAACAGGCCGTATCGGGGTTAAAAACAAAAATCTTAAAACCCGGTGAGGAGCCAAAAAAGCCAACACTCGACGAGCTGTTGATGGCCCTCTATAGCACCATAACCACGACTCTTCCTGCTCTTCTTATCGAGCATGAAGTCAACCGGCTCCTGTCGGAACTTATCGACCAAACGAAAAAACTTGGCCTCACTGTTGAACAATATTTGGCCAGCACCCGACGCACGAGCGAGGGCATCAAAAAGGAGTACGAGGAACAGGCCAAGCGGACACTAACCCTGGAGTTTGCGCTTGAAGAAATTGCGGACCGCGAAGGAATTCTTGTTTCTGATGACGATGTTGAGGCAGTTATCAAAACCGGGAAAACAGATGAAGAAAAGGATGCGCTCAAAGCCCAAAAATATTACCTCGCGTCGGTCCTCAGGCGCCAAAAGACCCTTGACTTTTTAGCTTCTTTATAATATTACAAGGCCAACCGGCGAGTATTGCGTCCGTAGAAGGCCTGTAGTATAATTAGCTAAATTATGAACACGAACCCGTTCCCACAAGTCAAGCCTGCCAAGCGGCCGAAAACCTTCACCAACGACAGCGTACTTGAGGCGCTGCGGGATTTGTCCGGCGGGGTCGGCAAAACAGTCACCCGGGATGTAGCAGGTAAAGTCGCCACAGACGCACTGACTTCTCTTTTTGGTGCACCGGTCAAACAACAGGGAGATCTCCGCCCAAATGAGCCGATCGTGATGCCAGACAAAAGCGCACGCCCTGACTCGCGCCCCGAGCGCTTTTATCCGCCGTTTATGCGTCCTGAGGTTCGTCCGGTTCCGCGAATGCCGGTTCCGAAAGAAGATCCGCAAAAGCTTGGTCAACAGATAGAGGCAGTGCGCGCGGAACTAAAAGCACTTGCGGCATCTATTCAATCATTAAATTCCGAAATCCAGAAAGCAGTCACGGAAGTGCCGGTTGACCCGGGGGTGTATCATGTAAACTTTTTTGAACGGCTGCGGTCTATCCTCAAAGTGCTTCGCGAACAGATTGACGACAGCAGGAGCTGGCTTACCATGCATCAAAGCCGCAAAAAGAAAATGGGCTACTGGGGAATGTTCAAAAAACACGGGACCAGCTTTGGCCTCTCCAACGAACGCTCGCTTGCAACAAGCGCAGGGTAATCTGATATAATTCAGGTACTATTTTTTGCGCGCATAGCTCAGCTGGTTAGAGCGTTGCATTCACATTGCAAAGGCCCGGGGTCCGAATCCCTGTGCGCGCACCGGGGTATTGACGGAGCTTGCTATAGGGTGTTATAATCGTCAAAATCTTAGTAAACAGAAATTATCCTGCCAGCGTATTCATGAACAAACGCCTGCGAGCATTTCATAAAATTTTATCCGTTATCAGCGGACTCTCGCTTGTTTTCAACAGCATTCTTCCGGCAAGCGTACTCCCTCTTCTCATACAACCGGTGAATGCTCAGGAGGCAACCCAAAGCTCTGATCCCGCAACCCCGACGCCGACAAAAGAAGCAACGCCTGCTCCGACAGTCGAACCGGTTATCACAGCCGAACCTACTTCGCCGCTCACCACAGAAACCATACCGACTATCACACCGACATCAACCGAAACTCCGACACCAACAGAAGAAGCAACGCCGAACCCAACGCCCGAAAATCTCACGCCGACACCAACAGAAGTTGCTCAACCCACTGAAACAGGTCCTCCTACTGAACAAGGCCAAATTCTTGACGGCGCCTCAACCGTAGCGCCGACCCCGACTATTACTCCCGAAGAACCCGAACAGGGTGTGTTATCCGCTTCCGTATTAGAAAATGTTGAAGCAGTCTCCCTGAACCTTGATAATATTGACCCGTCAAACAGCGCCACCATTACAACGGATAAAGCAGACTACGCGCCGACTGATACCGCTGTCATTACCGGATCCGGATTTAAACCCAATCATAAATATGACCTGACCATCAAGTCAGATGACCCGCCGGCAACTTCAACAACCGTCGAAATTGAAACCGACGGAGAAGGAACATTTGTCTATGCTTACCAGCTGGACGGAATCTACCGACCAAATTACTCAGTAATCGTTACCAACCAAAGTGACAAGGTGATCGCCTCAACGACGTTTACGGATGGCCCAGAATCCGTAGACTTGGATCAGTGTCGTAACGGTTCAGCCACGACACCGAATAATTGTTTGACCTTAGGGGGCGGACTGGGATGGGTAAACGGAAACGCAGGATCTTCTAATTCACATTTTGTCGAAGGATTTTCCATTCCGTATAGAGCAGTGATGGCTAATTTACCGACGGATGGAACCGAAATTGTGTTAGATCTCGGGTATGACATTAAAAATAGCGGAAAACACGCGATCGATTATCTTACTCACTATAACCGATTAGAATCTCATTTACCCTTTGGTCATGCCGCGGAAATCATCACGCCAACTGATGGCATCACAGGCGTTTCCGGGACTACAACGACTTTTCCTATCCCTGCACCAAGCTCTGTAAGCTCTCCTGTTACAGGACAGCCCACCGCAAGCTTCAATAGTCTTCCAGCAGGAGAACGCGTAATGACTCTTTTTGGCGGTACAATAACCAATGTTTCTTATGTATCTGAAGGCGATCTTAGTGCGGCTCAATCAGAAGCCATAGTCCGAGTCACGTTTACTGCTGCAAGCGCGAATGCGGTTCTCGCCTGGGGCGGGCATATCGCATCTAGACTTGACTGGGGTTTTGTTGCGGGACAACCAAGATCGGCAGGAAGCATAAACGGATCATCGTATCACATGCGTTTAGATGATTGGAGCTTGGGTAATCTTGGAAGCACCGATAGATCCCTCTCTACGGACGCTGTTATTCCTCCTGGAAATTTAACGATTATCAAAAATGTCGAACCAAATGATACAAGCGTTTGGGATTTTTTGACTACGGGACCCGACAGTTATTCTCACGCAAGTATGGATATTCCTGATACCGGATCTGATGCCCAAAGTGTTCCTGCAGGCGCATATGTAATTACAGAAACAACTGATCCAAACTATTCAACATCCGTTACCTGCAATACCGGCGAATCCGGAACCTCAAGTGTATCCGTGGATATTGCATCCAATGAAAGTGTTGTTTGTACATTCGTCAACACACTACAAAAGGCACATCTAACCTTGGTTAAAACCGTAACAAAGGATAACGGCGGTACAGCCGTTCCTGCTGACTGGACTCTTTCCGCATCCGGCCCAACGCCGATTTCCGGAATAACAGGAAGCGCTGCTGTTACTGCTGCAGAAGTTAGTAGTGGTACTTACAATCTTTCTGAGTCAGGGCCATCAGGATATACAGCCGGAAATTGGAGTTGTGTAAAAAATACGACTGCACCGGTTACCGGAAGCAGCATCACATTAGCGCCAAACGATGTTGCGACATGTACGATTAATAACGACGACGATGTCGCGTCATTAACTCTCAATAAAGTTGTTATCAACGACAATGGTGGTACGGCCCTTGAAAATGCATGGACACTTTCTGCGGCTGGGACGACACCTCTTTCTGGGCCAGGGGCCGCAGGTTCTGCAGATGTAGTTAGCGGACCAACATTTTCGGCGGGAACATACACGCTTTCTGAATCAACAGGACCTGCAGGATATTCAGCAAGCTCTTGGGTTTGTACAGGTACTGGCACTCAGGTCGGCAATCAAATTACGGTTGGGTTAGGACAATCGGCTATTTGTACCATTACAAACACTGACAATGCACCGTCTCTTACGCTCGTCAAAGAAGTAACAAATGATAACGGAGGAACTGCAACCCCTGGAAACTGGACGCTTACCGCAACCGGATTAACTGGTTTTAGCGGTTCAGGCCCCACTGTTTCAAATGGTGCTTCGTTTGATGCCGGAACATATGATCTCTCCGAGTTAGGGCCAAGCGGCTATACAGCATCTAGTTGGGTTTGTGTCGGAGGAACACAGGTTGACGGTGATACGGTCACCGTGGGACTCGGACAATCAGCAACCTGTACAATCACAAATAGTGATAATTCACCCTCGCTTACTCTTGTAAAAGAAGTCACCAATAATAATGGCGGCACCGCCCTTGCATCTGCTTGGACACTCACTGCTTCCGGTCCTACCGGATTTAGCGGATCTGGGCCTTCTGTCTCAAATGGTGCTTCGTTTGATACAGGAACCTATAATCTCTCTGAGTCAGGGCCGGCAGGATATTCAGCTTCCAACTGGGTATGTGTCGGAGGAACTCAGGTTGACGGTGATACGGTCACCGTTGGACTCGGACAATCAGCAACCTGTACGATTACCAATGATGATATAGCCCCGACTCTCACATTAGTCAAAACCGTGACAAACGATAATGGCGGCAATGCTACTACGGCAGACTTCCAGGGAAAAATTGACAGCGGAAATGTCCCATGGGGAGTCGCACAAACAGTAACTGCAGGAGTGCATATAGCTTCTGAAACAACGCTTACCGGCTATACACCTTCCGTTTGGGGCGGGGATTGCGGCCGAGACGGCTCTATCGCCCTTGCCCTTAATCAGGATGCCACATGCACAATTACTAATAATGATGACGCCCCATCTCTTACTGTTGTTAAAAACGTTGTAAATGATAATGGGGGAACCGCAACAGTATCTGATTTCGGAATCGCATTAAACGCAAGCCCGCTAACATTTGATTCCGGTACGGTGATTGGAACCACGACTACATATACAGCAACACCCGGCGTGAGTGCAAACACAGGCTATCTACTGACTGAAACTGATCTTGCTGCGTATTCCGAAGGTATATGGAGTTGTATAGATAACAACACACAGCAAACGCTAACTCAACCATTGTCGCTCAATGAAGGACAGGATGTTACCTGTACAATTACGAATAACGACATAGCCCCTAAGCTCACTGTCATTAAACATGTTGTAAACGACAACGGAGGGACTGCTGACGCCGGCGACTTTACCATGACAGTCACCGGAACAAACGTATCAAATCCTTCGTTCCCCGGAGCAGAAAATCCCGGTACAATCGTAACGTTAGATGCAGGTAATTACAGCGTCTCGGAGACGGGACTGTTCGGATACACCCCATCCTATTCGACAGATTGTACTGGAGCTATCAGTGCGGGTGAGGAAAAAACATGTACAGTCACAAATGACGATGTCGCTCCAACTCTGACTCTTCAAAAAACCGTTATCAACGATAACGGCGGAAGTAAGGTTGTTGCTGATTTTGTCCTGAAAATTGACACCACAGTTGTAACAAGCGGCGTTGCTCAAACACTTTCTGCGGGCTCCTACACCGCAAGCGAAGTAAATCTTCCGGGTTACACAGCTTCGGGCTGGGGAGGTCACTGTGATTCAAACGGTTCCGTAACACTGCTTCCTGGTGATAACAAAGTGTGCACAATTATTAATGACGACCAGGCGGGACAAATCAAAATTATCAAAAATACGGTCGGCGGAAACGGAACATTTGACTTTACCGTCGGCGGACCATCACCGTCTACACCTAGCATCACAACTTCGGGTGATACAGGCACTACAGGATTTATAACAGTAAACGCAGGTGGGTATTCCGTATCGGAAGCAGGACAAACCGGCTGGGATCTCACCAGCTCATCCTGTGATTCCGGAACGCCTGCAGGCTTTACCGTGACAAACGGAGGTAGCGTCACCTGTACATTCACCAATACAAAACGCGCTACAGTTATTATTCAGAAAAATACAACCGGAGGAGACGGGACATTTAACTATACGGGAACAGGCGCAAATGGTCTTCCCGGAAGCTTTGACATTACCACAAGCTCTAGCGCGGGCTCACAAACATATACCGTAACTCCGGGCGTACAATATGGTGTTTCAGAAACTGTTCCCAGTGAATGGAAATTAACAAGCTCTTCCTGCACGAGCGGAACTCCGGCAAGCTTTACCCCGACAGCGGGACAAACAATTACGTGTACCTTTAATAATATTAAAAGAAGCCATCTTATTGTACAAAAAACGACTATTCCTGCAGGTGATCCCGCGACATTTTCTATTAGTGCAACTTCCTCAACAGGGGGAACAATTGCGAGCGGATATATGACGATAACTGATTCAACAGATAAGGATTACGAGGTGACCCCGGGAACGTATACAGTTACGGAGGAGGCATCAGCAGATTGGTGGAGTAAAACCGGAGACACGTGTCAGGATGTGCTCGTGGCAGCCGGTGAGACGAAATATTGCGAAATAACCAACACGAAAAGGGGAAAGATTATCATTTCCAAAGATGCTATTCCGGATGACTCTCAGGACTTTACTTTCGATAATAATTTTGGCGGTACTCACCCCGCTGTTTTTCAATTAGACAATGACACCAACGCAACGATACCTTCGGGAAAAGCTTTTTATGTTCTTCCAGGAACCTACTCTGTTTCCGAAAGAGCTGTAGCAGGCTGGGATTCAGATGGCGGTGTTTGTGACAAAGATGAAACTCCTGCGAGTCTTGATGTTGATTCTGGTGAAACGGTCACATGTACGTTTACCAATACAAAACGCGGTGCGATAGCCGGATCAAAAACACATGACTTAGATGCCGATGGCAACATATTAGAACAAGAGCCAATGTTAAATGGCTGGACAATCTTTATTGATGCAAATGACGATGGAATACTTGATCCGGGCGAAATTTCAACGGTTACGCAGGATATAAACCTTAATCCCGGCGAATATATTTTTGAAAATCTTGTCCCCGGAACATACTCTGTTTGCGAAGTTGAACAAACCGGCTGGCAAAGAACAATCCCTGCCAGTTCAAACTGTCAGAATGTAATCGTTACAGCAGGACAAACTACCGGTGACGTTCGATTTGGCAATGTGCAATTGGGTTCAATTTCCGGAACAAAACTTAATGACACCGACGGTACTACGGGTACAATTACTGATCAGTCGGGAATCTTCGACTGGGTTATTGAACTGTACAAAGACTGTGCTGCAGACTTTACCGGCTGCGTACTAGCTACTTCAATCCACACCGACACAGACGGAAATTACACTTTCACCAACTTACTTCCCGGCTACTACCAGGTAAAAGAAATAGTACAAACCGGGTGGACCGCACTCACAAGCCTTTTCCACAATGTAACGGTTGGGCCGGGACAAAATGTCATTGACAGAGACTTTGTCAACTTCCAAAATGTCGACCGCTTCTTCTGTAAAGACTCTGACGCTGACGGCGATCTGTCAACAAACCGGGACAGACTACCCTTAGGGGGATGGGAAATAGATCTGTATAAGAATGGTCAACTAGTTGATGACACCGGCGTGACAGAGGCGGGCACAGGTTGTGTCAGATTCACTAATCTGGGTCCCGGTAACTATACCGCACAAGAAATTCTAAAACCAGGATGGCAAAATCTTACGCCCTTGTCATATGACTTTACTCCCCAGAGCGGAGACGCTCCTTGGTATTATGTATTTGTTAACACTCAAATGGGACGCATTATTCTTGAAAAACAGACCTTACCTGACGGTAGCCAAGACGTCTTTGATTTTGATTTAAGTTACGGAGACAACGACGCTGATCTAAAAGACGGGGAGCAGGATGACTCCGGATACCTAATGCCGGGAACGTATTCTGTTGCCGAAAACGTACCGAGTGGATGGGATTTGAGCAATACCGTTTGTTCCGACAGAAGTAATATTTCTTCAATCAGTCTGCAGTCCGGAGAAACGGTTACCTGTACATTTAGGAATACAAAGCGCGGATCTATTGCCGGAAGAAAATATAATGATCTTAATGGTAACGGCAGTCGGGTTGACGGCGAGCCGCTCCTCGACGGTTGGACGATCGACTTATATGACAGCATAAATGTAGACGGTGCTCCCATAGCATCTGTCGTCACCGGAAACGGGCCGCTTGAAGACGGACAATATAAATTCTCGAATCTTGTTCCCGGAACCTATTATGTCTGTGAAGATTTGCAGGTTGGTTGGACGCAGACAGAACCAACTTCCGGAGTAACGAGAAGTGATGGAACATATTGCCGTACTGTCGTTGTAGGCGCCGGCCAAGATGTGACCGGGGAGCGCTTCGGCAACCTTAAGCTGGGTGTTATCCAAAGCAGAAAATATAGCGATGTAAACAACGACAGTGAACACCAGGATAGTGAGAACTGGCTGAATGATTGGACAATCAGACTCTATAACGGAGACTGGTCATTTAACCGGGAAGTGATCACGGGCGCTGGATCACTCGAAGATGGTCAATACCGGTTTGAGGATCTTCCGTTCGGCACATACTACATGTGTGAGGTTTTGAAAGAGGGCTGGGCGCAAACTGATCCGTCTTCGAGCGAGGGATACGCCAACCTCTCGGGCCGAACGGATGAAGCGCCGCGTTGCCGCAGATTTATCATTGACCAATCAGGAGATGAATCCATCGGAGAAAAACACTTCGGCAACATCGAGCTGGGCGATGTACGCGTATACAAATACAATGACAAAAATGGTGACGGAGTCAAAAACGGAGAAGAACAGTATCTTGAAGGCTGGACGATGAATCTCGACAACGGCCCGACAACTCAATCGCAAAATACAAATGCCAATGGGTACACAGAGTTTATCGATCTTCTCCCCGGAACATATGGATTGAGTGAGAATGAAAAGTCCGGCTATAAACAAACGGCAATTACCTGTAATAACGAAAGCCGTGAAATTTTTACCGAGAGATTTGGCTTCGGTCAAGTATATGCCGTAGCCGCAGTAAACGGAACAACGCACACAGTAACCGTCGACCCCGGAGAAAATGTCATCTGCGAAGTCGGCAACCAGCCGCTCGAACCTATCCTGACGATTACCAAAGAAAACAACACTGGCGGGGCATCGATACAAGCAGGAGATAACGTACTATTCACCCTAACGGTTGCCGCAACGCAAAGCGCGGCATATAACGTGACACTCACGGATCTTTTGCCTACCGGATTTACATATCGAAGCGGTTCCTGGACAAGCAACAATTCAAACGGAACGGATCTTAAGGCAAACGGGACCACAACCGAGCCGACGTATGCATCGCCGGGTACCTGGAAGCTTGGAACAATAGCGGTCGACGAAAAAGTCACACTCACTTATGTCGCAGATATTAGCGCGGACCAGCAACCCGGAACGTATCATGATCTCGCCTGGGCAGCCGGATGTAAAACCGGTACTGCCTGCGCGCTCGGAGATAGTCTTTCCGTCCTGTCAAACGCAACCGATCCCGGATTCGTTGCGGATAATTATGTCGGGACCCAGGTAACTATCCTCCGTGACACGCAAAACAGCGAAGGGATAAATGTAAAGCATGAGGTAACGGGTGACGTGCTTGGTGCATCTACCGAACTGCCGGCAACGGGTGCCAATACGTTCTGGCTCTATATTGCGATAACTCTCATTACAACGGGCGTGAGTGTTTCTGCCCTCGGATGGCTGATACGGAGGAAATATGCGTAAACTGATACATACATTTCTTGCTTTTATCGCGCTGTCACTTTTTGCCGGCAACGTGTATGCCGGGTCAATGACGATAAAAATTGAACAGCCAAAGAGTCCGACAAATCTCACGAGCCTGAACGTAAACTTTGTCGTCCTTGATTATGCGGCAAACGGCGCCATTACCGCGCGCTGCTGGAAAAAAGGACCTGGCGACGGCGGATTCAGTCAGTTCGGAAGCGATATGGCAATCACTACCGGCGGAAATTCTGCCAATTGTGTGGCGGACGGCTCGTCATTTTCAAGCGAAGGCACATACCAATATTATGTCACTGCCGAAAACACCGGTGAAACGGTTACGAGCGACACGGTGAGCGTAGAAAGAAAAACAAGCGGCGGACCTGATACACCGACAAACTATAGCAAATCACGTGTCAATATCTGTGACTACAAAATAAACTTCCGTACTGCCGACGACGGAGGCAAAACGGTGAAAGTGGAAGTCTATCGATCCGGTGAAACGTCCTTTAGTGCTGATCCCGGATCGCGGGTCGATACCATTACCATCGGGTCCAATACCGACGGATCCAGTACGACCACTCCTCCCAATTGCAATCAGGAATTCTACTTTGCCGTCCGGGCGTTTGACAGTATTGGAAACGGATCCGGTCTGGTAGGTGATTCGGTGACGGTAACGGTTGGAGGAACCACCACGACGACGACCACAACAACAGGCTCGGCAGGGGCAGGAGCAATCCCGGCAGGCACCGGAGGCAACATATTAGGTGTTGAGACCGCAGGCGCCCCTACAGGGCCTTCAGGAGCCATCCTGGGAGAAGAAGCGAGCAGCTCGCCGACACCAAGTGAAGATTACACTCCTCCCACACCAAACCTATTCACAGGTAAAAACCTCGGATGGGGAGTCTTAGGAATTGCTGGTATACTACTTGTTGTATGGCTTCTCCGAAAAAAGCAAGACTAAAGCAAGCCGCCCTCTCAACGATTCTTATGCGTGCGGGAGTGGCGCTTATTGCAGCCGGTCTGGTCATCCTCGCCCTCACCTTCGGGCCGATTATCTATCAGGAAATTACGTATAATCTGCGACAATTATTTTTTCCGAAAACAACAATGGAGACAGAGCGGGCTATAAAACCGGTTGACCGGGATTTCGGTATCATCATTCCCAAGCTCGGCGCCAATGCCCGCATCATCGCAAATGTAGACCCGTATGACGCACGGGCATACCAGCGCGCCCTCACCCGCGGTGTAGCACACGCGCGCGGCACGAGCGTACCCGGCGCCACGGGAAACATATTTCTGTTTGCCCATTCATCGGAAAACTTTTACGAAGCGGTCCGCTACAACTCAGTTTTCTATTTGTTACCAAAACTTATTCCGGGTGATGAAATCATCATGTATTACAAAAACACGCGATACACGTACGTCGTGACGGACAAAAAACTTGTCCGGGCAAAAGACGTTTCATATCTGGAGAACGGAAGAAACACCCAAACCCTGACGCTGATGACCTGCTGGCCCCCTGGTACCAACCTTCAGCGCTTGCTTGTATTTGCGCAGTTGAAAAAGTAATATACTAGCTATATTCGGAGGATATATGAACAAAAATACACTCATTGCCGTGATTGTCGGCGTCGTCGTCATTGCTGGTGTCACGGGATATGTTCTTACACACCGACAGAGGTCAAACGGTTCTTCTCAAATCAGTGTGAGCACTAACGTCTGCAGCGATTTTCCCAAAGAGTGGGTAGAGCAGACCACGGGTAAAACCATTATCAAAACAGAAGCTATGAACAGCGGTCCAACCCACGTCTGTCAATATTACGTCGATGAAAATAATTTCATCACACTTCGTCTGAACAATTTGAGCGTTGAAGACCAAAAAAAAGGACAAGCTGCTCTCGGGCGGACTATCACAACAAACAATGCGATCGCCATGGACCACTTTATCGCTGTTCAACCCGACGGACGTATTAACGGTGTGTATCTCGTCATTAATCCGAATCAATTTTTAGCTGTTGACCGCACCTCCACTAAAGCGTTATCAGAAGAAGAAATTATCCGCTTCGCACAAAACGTAGCGGGTAAAATGCAAGGAGGTACTCGCTCGGTCGCTTCTACCCCGACTCCGACGCAAAAAGCGACGACAGAAGTGTCAAAGCCTCAGGAAACAGATATCATCAATTCATTTTTCGGAGTGATCGGTGAACACCGACCGTCTGATGCCGTATCAATGTTGGCGCCTGACCAAATCGCGAGTGATGCCGATAAGCAGGCGTGGGCGGTACAATTCAATGCGTTTTCAACGCTCAAAGTTATGAGTGTTGAGCCTGCGCTTCAGGATACATGGACGGATACGCAGCATGAATATAAAGTAACGCTCGACGCCACAATGAAACCGGAAGCTGCATCCGCCCCTATTCCATATTACGGATGGGATAACGGAACGAACATCCGTTGGATCATGCTCGTCAAAGTCGGAGATCTTTGGAAAATTTCCGGTATTGCAACCGGTCCGTAAGACATGGCGAAACGTATTGGCATTATTCTCCTCTCTCTTTTTATCCTTCTTATTATTGCGTGGCGTATCGATCGGACTTTTTTTCACCCATACCAACCGGAACGGGAAGCGCAGATTCGGGATGATGTGACGACACTTAAATTTACAGTACCCAAAACCGAAGAAGCGTGTTTGGCAGCCGGTGGTTTATGGGAAAAACCCGGCCCGCGTCCCGCCGAAGAATGCAATTTGCCTACCAAAGACGCAGGGAAACTATGTGAATCCAGCAATGTTTGCGAGGGTGTATGCCTTGCAGATTTAACCTCAGACCAACTGTCGCAGGGGATGCGCGGAAAAATGTTTAAGACACGGGGGGTGTGTTCTCCCGTTATTAAAATCTACGGATGCCGCGGCTACGTCTATCGCGGATGGGCTAGCGTGGTGTGCGTCGATTGATTATGAAAACGAAAAAATTTACCATCCTTCACTCCAACGACATGCACGGAGATTTTTTGGCGGAGGTTGGTGGCGCCAAAGGTAAACTTATCGGTGGATTGGCTCTTCTCTCCGGCTATATCAATAAAGTGCGGTCTGAAGAGGAAAACGTTTTATATGTCATCTCCGGCGATATGGTGCAAGGGTCTCTCATCGATGCAGAATATAAAGGCATCTCCACAATGGAGATTATGAATTACCTATCGCCGGACGTCGTTGCCCTGGGGAACCATGAATTTGATTACGGACTGCCGCACCTCCTATTCCTGGAAAAAATGGCAAATTTCCCGATCGTGAATGCCAATCTCTATATCAAAAAATACAACAAACGGCTCATGAATCCGTATTACATCATCAAAAAAGCCGGGTTTGATATTCTCTTCACCGGCATTATTACGGAAAAAATTATGGATGCCCTCAAGCAGGACCCCCTGGTGGGTAGTTTTGTATCTCTTGAAGAAGCAAGCCGCGAAGTGGGGAAAATATGCAACGCCTATAAAAATGACGATATCGACCTCACAATACTTCTTACCCATATCGGGTTTGAGTCTGATATTGCGCTTGCAAAACTACTCAAGCCTGAATGGGGGGTTGACATGATCATCGGCGGACATTCGCATACGGTGTTGGAAAAACCGGAAAAGGTAAATAGCATTCTTATTGCTCAGGCAGGCGTCGGATCCGACCAAATCGGCAGATTTGATATCACGGTCGATGATGACACCAACTCAATTGTCGATTATACCTGGCGCCTTGTCCCTATCGACAACGCAATCGCAGCGCCGGACAAGGAACTGGCCACATACATTGAGCATTTCAAACAAGACGTGGACAGAAAATATTCCGTGATTATTTCTAAATGTGCGATAAAGATGACCCACCCGAAACGGGAAGTGGAAACAACTTTGGGAAATCTCATCGCCGATATATTCGCCAAAAATAGTCAAAGCGATATCATGCTCGTCGGAAGCGGATCCATACGGGTGAAGGAACTCGGACCTGCGGTGACCCGTAAGGATTTTTTGGCATGTTTTCCGTATGACGATAGTCTTCACCGTTTCGATGTGTCGGGCGCGCAGCTTAAAAAAATATTCTCCCATATTATGAGAGTCGAAAACCGGACCGGGGAAGGGGAATGTTATCAGGTAAATGCATCAGTCAAGGCAGTCTATAGCGATAGAAAGAAAACGCTTACATCATTGGAAATACACAAAAAAAAGATTTCGGACGACGACATATTTTCCATCTGTATGCAGGGATTTCATTTTAATAACGCGGCTAGCTATCTGGGTATCACAAGCGAAGATCTCGTTGCCGGCGGCAATCATAAAGTCGTCACGACATCAGCCCGCGACGTACTGGAGGAATATCTCAAGAATAACCAAAATCTTACCAGTCAAATAGAAGGAAGGCTTATATATACATGACGGTTATATCTCTTATATTTCTTATCCTGCAAATAGGATTTTTACTATTTTTTTCCTACATGTGTATCGCTTTTGTTACCGGAGCACCATTCGTCCCAAGTAACGATGCTACTGCCCGGTCCATGATCCGGCTTGCCCAAATTCACGAGGGTGATATCATCTATGACCTGGGATCCGGCAACGGCAAACTGCTTTTGTTGGCCACCAAACAAGGCGCCCGGGCAACGGGGTTTGAAATCAATCCTTTGCTTGTTCTGTTATCAAAACTACGGGGTACAAATACCCACTGGAAAAATTTCTGGAAGGCTGACATTCGCAGTGCGGACATACTATTTATCTATCTTCTTCCGTGGAAAATGGATCGACTTGCAGAAAAAATTAAACAGGAATGCCGAAAAGGCACAATCATCGTCTCCAATAGTTTTATTTTTCCGAAATGGAAAATTCTCAGACAGGATACTATAAACCATGTTTACGTCTTCCGCGTTTAGTACTACAATCGGGGTATGACGTTTGACGGACAGCAGGACGGAGAGCGCGTACTGTATACGGTGACTCCCCATCCCATTGCCAAACAGCTCGCAATTGCAAGAATCGTATTCCTTTCCGTCTTTTTTATCATTATCCTGTGGGGTATCGGTTCGATTGTTCCTGCAGCATCGGATTTTCTCCATACGATCGGAGTTCTTCTTGGACTTATCCTTCTTATCATCGGCACATGGTGGAACGTACAGGTATTTAACAAGGAAAAAACATATATCACAGACCGCCGTATTATCCGCTTTGATGTCGTTTCGCCTTTCTTTGTCACCAAACGCGCCCTGTTTTGGAACGAGGCACTCAAAGCCAAGGCATATGCCCCGAATTTCTTCTTCCGCCTAATGAATATCGGCACAATAGATGTAGAACCTATACTTGCCGAGGGAGAAGACGTCTGCGTGAAAAATGTTTACTATTTCGACGATCTGGCAAATTATATCGATAAAATACTGTTTACCTTTAAAAACAAACCTACGGATATCGCCCTTATTACACCATTTATTCCCAAGCCCAGAGGACAACGGAAACCTGCCGATTGACAACACCTCAAAGGGTATCTATAACTAATATAGGAGGCAATTATATGTCAATGACGAAGCACACAAAATCGTACTTATTTCCGTTTCTTTTAGCAATTGCTGTTGTCGGAGTGGTTTTTGGAGTAATCCTGACCCAGGCACAAAAAACCCAGCAAACACAGAGCAAGGCGTCGTATAGTGTCCTTCAAGAATGCCAAACAATTTGTAATGATTTACCAGCAGCGGTCAGCCATTTAAAAGGGGCGTGTTCAGTCAACTGTACCAAACTGAAAAATGGGACGATGAAATGTCCGCAATTTTGTGGAATTTTCGACACACACGCAGGAACCTGTGAAGTGAGATGCAATCGAATTAAAAACCCCTGCACGCCAGACGGAGAAATATGCAAGGTGACTGGAATATCACAACTCAAATCTTACCAGCCAGACTGTGTTATCGCCTGCAATAAAGTACGTAGCAAAATCAAAACCTGTGATGAAGCGTTTACAAAAAATAATGCGTTTAACGGTATGAAAACTATGCAAGGGGAAGGGGGTGCGGTCGCACTTAACTTATATAATTTGATGGTAGCAAAGTGTAAAAGTACGTTTGAATAAGTAAAAACTGTTATTGACAACTATCGTATTAGTTTGTAAAGTATATATACTTCTCGTTATTATGAGATCTCACCAACCTCAGAGAGAAGCGCGGTCTTCGGCGTAATGAAGAAAATTAAGTACCGTTTATTATGCGCTGGAAACTTCCGTAAGCTGACGGAGCGCATGAGTGAACGGTTTTTTTATGAAAAACAACATGTACAGCACGACCACTACTACGACCCAACTCCTGTTGGGGGGTAGTGTGGTGGTGTAAAGAAACCTTCTTTCTCCACGAGACGACCCCGCCAACACGGGGTTTTTCATTGTATAGGAAGGAGGTGAGTTGTATGAAAAACTATGAACAGGCAATTTGCAATATATTCGACCTTGAACCGCAGCATTTTCGTGTGGTTCAGGATCCGAACATGCCTAATAAAATCGTGGTACAAGCGGTCGACAATATTCTTCCCTTAGCACTGGGGAGACATGAAATCGTGTTTGACCGGGCAGAGCTTGAGGCAGAGGCGAAGTCTGTTAAATAAAAACAAAGTTGTGTACAATAAGGAGGTACTATGTCACAAATACTGGATGAACAATTAAAAAAGCGCTCAAAAGAAGAACGTGAACTGTGGGCCATGAGGCACACAGCAGAGCACGTGTTGCACACTGCAATGCAGAATCTGTACCCGTCACTAAAAAAAGCCATGGGCCCGGCAACAGATGAGGGATTCTATTTCGATTTTGATCTTGATGGTAAGATCTCTGAAGAAAATTTTCCAAAAATCGGGAATGAAATGCAACGGCTTATTGACGCAAATTACCCCATGGTACAGAAGGTTATTTCACCCAAAGAGGCACGGGAACTATTTAAGCATAATCCGTATAAGCTAGAGTGGGTTAATGATATCGAAAAACGGGGAGAAAAAGTTTCTGTTTTCTCCATGGGGAACGTCGATACGGATCTTTGCAGCGGGCCACACGTTGCATCAACAGGCCGTATTAAAGCATTCAAACTATTATCTGTTGCAGGCGCATACTGGCACGGGGACGAAAAAAATAAAATGCTCACACGCATATACGGCACATGTTTCCCGTCACAAAAAGAACTGGATGAGTACCTGGCGCGCCGGGAGGAAGCAAAAAACCGGGATCACCGGAAAATCGGCAGGGAATTAGGACTTTTTGCGTTTTCGGATCTCATCGGCGCCGGCCTCCCGATGCTGACCCCAAAAGGCACAACAATCCGCAGAATTCTAGAGCGCTTCATTGTGGATGAAGAACTCAAACGCGGATATTTACATGTCATGACGCCACCGCTGGCAAAAGTTGATCTCTACCGAGCGAGCGGACATTATCCGTACTACAAAGAAACAATGTATCCGCCGATGAAAGTAGATGAGGATGAGCTTATTTTGCGACCGATGACATGCCCGCACCATTTCATGTTGTACAAATCTCAACCGAGAAGCTGGCGCGAGCTTCCGATCCGATTTGCGGAGTTAGCCTCACAATTCCGTTATGAAAAAAGCGGAGAACTCTCCGGCTTGATGCGCGTCCGAATGTTTACGCTGGCTGATGCCCACATCATCACACAGCCGGAAAAGGCAAAGGATGAAATCAAGGCAGTCCTGGATCTTATAGATTTTGTGAACAATCGGTTCGGCATGGTAAAAGGCGCCGATTACCGCTACCGTCTGTCACTTGGCGACCGGAAAGAAACAAAAAAGTATTATAAAGACGACGCGTCATGGGATCATGCCGAAGATGTGCTGCGGCAGGTATTGAAAGAAGCGGAAGCGCCGTTTTATGAAGCGCCCAACGAAGCTGCGTTTTACGGACCAAAAATCGACGTACAGGTCAAAAACGTGGCAGGCCATGAGGAAACGGCGTTTACCGTACAGTATGATTTTGTCATGCCGAAGCGCTTTGAGCTGAAATATGTCGCCCCCGACGGCACCCTGAAGGAACCCGTTGTCATTCACCGTTCGAGCATCGGGGCGTTTGAACGGACGATGGCTTTTCTGATCGAAAAATATGCGGGGGCATTTCCCGTATGGCTGGCGCCCGTGCAACTTGTGGTGATCCCGATTGCCGAGCGGCACTCGGAAACTGCACAAAAAGCCGCCGGATATCTCAAAGAGCACGGCATCCGCGTCGAGGTCGATGACAAAAGTGAACCCATGGGCGCCAAAATCAGAAACGCGACGTTGCAAAAGGTGCCTTTTATGGGTATAATAGGCGATAAGGAAATGAGTGGTGGCGTGATTGCCGTCCGGACTCGCAAAGGTGAAGATCTCAAGACGATGAGCCTTGAGAATTTTTTGTCTTTGCTGCACGATCAACTTGAGCACTTACTTTAAACATTACCGCCTGAATTATCAAATCACAAGCCCGACGTTGCGGCTGTTGGATGAAGAAGGCAAACAGATCGGTATTGTGTCCAAACTGGAGGCGCTCCAAAAGGCCAAAGAGCTCAACAGTGACATAGTAGAAATAGCGGCTACGGCAAAGCCGCCGGTTGCCAAACTTATTGACTTTAAAAAATTTAAATATCAGGAAGCGAAAAAAGAGCAGGAATCGAAAAAGAATCAAAAGAACGTGAGCGTGAAAGAAATCAGGCTAAGGCCTTTTATCGGCCAGCACGATTTTGACACAAGACTCAAGAAAGCAATCGAATTTATCAAAGACGGCAATCAGGTAAAGCTTTCTCTTGCGTTCCGAGGACGGGAAATTACGAGAAAACAATTTGGTTTTGATGTGATGAAGCGGTTTATCTCGGGACTGGGACCTGTGAAAGTGGTCCGGGAACCAAGGCTTGAGGGAAAATTGCTCAATGCGATGATTGTACCGGATAAAAAGAAAGAGGTTTAATATGCCGAAAATAAAGACTAAAAAAATAGTCCGTAAACGATTTAAGATGACGGGTACCGGGAAACTTATTCACCGGGTGCAGGGAGCGCGGCATCTGAGAAGCCGCAAAAATAAATCCCGGCAGCGCCGACAGGATGCGCCGCAGGTCGTGGAAAACACGAAATATGCAGTCATGATTAAACGGTTTTTACAAACATAACATATGAGAGTCAAACGGGGCGTACAAGCAAAAAATAAGCACAAAAAAATATTTGTTTCCAACAAAGGGTATCGCATGACCAAGCGGAGGCTTATCCGTGTGGCAACACAGGCATACCTCCACGCCGGTGAATATGCACATTCGGGACGGAAAAACCGCAAACGCGATTTCCGGCAGCTATGGATTACCCGTATAAACGAAGCCGTTAAACAGCAGGGGCTTCCATACAACGCATTTATCAGTAAAATGAAGGCTGCAAACATCGAGCTTGACCGCAAAACCCTGGCAAATCTCTTAGTGGAAGACCCCGAAGTTTTTGACGCAATCGTTGACAAGGTCAAAACAGTCAATTAACTACGAATTGGGAGATTGACCGTCTGACCCCCGCAAGGGGGTTTTTATTTAACCAAAAAGTATTACAATGAATATATCATTATGACCGACAGAACTGATACACCAAATCAGGAACCGATACCAACCCCGAATTTCATCGGCATGCTTATAGAGTGCCAGGAAGACGCGCTCGCCGTAATTGCCGACAGCAACAAGGCAGCGGATGTCCTTCGCATCGAACTCTTGGGCGCCAAAAGCAGTTTGTCTAAACTTACCCGGCAAATCCGCCTGGTGCCGGATGCTGACCGCGCACAGGTGGGGACGGTCGTCAATGACGTGAAAAAATCCATCATTGACGCTATTAATAAAAAGGGCGCTTCTAAGATCAACGATCTCCGGTCTTCTTTTGACCCAACGATGCCGGGAATCCGGCCACCCGAAGGACATCTCCATATTGTCACGCAGGCAATCGAAGAGATTACGCGGATTTTTGAGCGGATATCATTTATCCGCGTCCGCCACCCGGAAGTGGATTGGGATTGGTACGCATTTGGTGCGCTTAACATGCCGGCAAATCATCCTGCCCGCGATGAATGGGAGACGTTTTTTCTAGAAACAAGAGACAAAAAACAAGCAACAAGAAAAATGGTATTAACGCCCCATACATCAAACGGGCAGGTGAGAGAGATGGAGAAGAAAAAGTTGCCCATCCGTATGATAAATATTGCCAAGTGCTACCGCCGGCAAATTGATGTATCGCACACGCCGATGTTTCACCAGTTTGAAGGGTTATATATCGACCGCAATGTATCGATAGGACATCTGAAAGGGGTCCTTGATTATTTCGTCAAGCAATTTTTTGGGCCGGAGCGGAAAGCGCGCATCCGCCCGTTCCACTTTCAGTTTACCGAACCATCTTTTGAAGTGGATATTTCCTGCGGCGTGTGCAATGGCGCGGGTTGCAAACTCTGTAAGCAGGGGTGGCTTGAGCTTGGGGGCGCCGGTATGGTACATCCGGCCGTACTCACAAACGGCGGAATCGACACGACAAAATACAACGGCTTTGCCTTCGGCTGGGGAGTAGAACGCTGCTTTATGATGAAGGCCGGAACGCATCTTGATGATATCAGACTCCTGTACAGTAATGATGTGAGATTTTTGAGACAATTTTAGGCATATGAATATCTTGATACCTGATTCATGGCTCCAGGAATTTTTGAAAACAAAGGCGACGCCGCAGCAGCTAAAGGAATATCTGTCACTTTGCGGTCCGTCGGTTGAGCGCATCTACAAGAAAAACGGGGAAATACTGTATGACATCGAAATTACCAGCAACCGCCCGGACGCGATGTCCGTTGCCGGCATTGCCCGGGAAGCGGCTGCGATACTTCCGCGATTCGGTATTGCCGCAACATTTCTAAACGATCCCTATGACATAAAGTCGAAAGTTGAAAGTCGAAAGTTGAAAGTCGAAAAAAAGTTATTTATTAAAACGGATCCGAAATTAAATCCACGCTGGGCGTCGATAGTATTATCCGGCGTCCACGTTGGTCCATCTCCCACCCGGCTAATAAAACTATTAGAAGCGACGGGGATCCGGCCGGTTAATAATGTTGTTGATATAACCAATTATCTTATGCGCTCGTACGGGCAGCCCACGCATGCATTCGATTATAACGAAATCGGCGGCGGAAAAATGATCCTCCGTACAAGCCGCAAAGGAGAAAAAATCGTGACGCTCGACGGAAAAACGCACGTGTTACCGGGGGGAGACATTGTGATAGAAGACGGTAACGAAAGACTTATCGATCTTTGCGGCATTATGGGCGGATATAATTCGAGTATCAAAAACTCGACAACCAGTGTCGTACTTTTTACACAAACATACAATCCGGAAAACATCCGGAAAACCTCTATGGCACTGGCTCACCGCACGGACGCGGCCGGACTCTTTGAGAAGGGACTCGATAGCGAACTTGTCCTCCCGACTCTTGTCCGGGGAATCACGCTTATGGAAGAAATGACCGGCGCGCGACTAGCAAGCAAAGTATACGACATATACCCGTCGCCGTATAAACCATACACGGTTTCCGTTTCCAAAAAAAAGGTAACGGCGTATATAGGCGAAGATATAAAGAATATTGAAAAAATACTTACCCCCCTGGGTTTCCGTACAAAAATCGATGCATCCTCCGTTACCGTTACCGTGCCGAGTTTCCGCAAGGACGTAACGCTGGACGTCGACATTATTGAGGAAGCGGCACGTATGTTTGGTTATCATAACATTGCGGCACATCTTCCCGCATCAGAACCGCCGGTTGTTTTGCCGGACGTGGAGCTGTCATACGAACAGGAAATAAAAACGAGACTCCGCGACTGGGGATATACTGAGCTCTATACATACTCCATGATTCCGGAAAAACTTATGGATATGTTCGGACTGAATAAACACAAGGCGTATAAAATCGCAAATCCGTTGTCCGATGAATGGGTCTATATGCGGCCGACTCTTCTGCCGGGCATACTTGCGGCAATCAAAGAAAATCTCAAGCATGAGCATTCATTACAACTCTTTGAATTGGGCATGACGTATGGATACCGCCAACACGACCTTCCGAAAGAAACTCCCGTTCTTATGGTCGCATGGACGGGGAACAGGCTCCGGGAAGCCAAAGGGTTGGCCGAAGCGATTGCTGCACTGTTCGGACTTCCGTTTGAAGAAGGCGTGTACGGGTCGGTGAGCGAAGCGGATGCGGAAATTCTTGCAAAAATGGAAATCACTGAGCCGGTAACAATACTGACTGTCCACATTGAAGAAATGGTCCGCCGGGCAAACCCGGTCAAAAAATATATTCCTATTCCCAAATACCCACCGGTAATTGAAGACTTTTCATTTGTCGTCCCTCCGGATTTCCGTGTCGGTCCCTTTATCGACGTGTTATCAAAAATACACAAACTTATCCAGTCGGTAACCCTTCTTGACGGGTACGAGAATAAACGGACATTCCGCGTAACATATCTGGACACCGCACGAACGCTAACCAATTTGGATGTAGCGCCCGTGCACCAGAAATTCCTCGAATATGCTGCGGAAAAATTCGGTATTTCACCGGTTATTTAGGGAGTAGGGGTCGGGGTAGGAGAAGCGTACGGAGTGTTGATGCCGATGTGCAGATCATTGCCCGCATGATTTCCTTTGTTATCCACGGCTTCTATGTGTAATGTATAGGACCCGTTCTCCAGATGGACGGTTTCGTTGACATTTTTATCATGGTAGGTCTTGCTGAAGGACCCGATGGACACTTCTACCCGGTCCAAATCATTTACCGTGGCAATCGAAAACTGAATATTCAGATCGTTACTGTTCACCTGCTGACTATCCGACGGACTGGTCACATGAATACCGATTTGCTGATCACTCCCTGAATACGTCTCCGTCGGCGCTCGGTACTTGGCGTCAGTTAGATTGGCGCTCACCCATGCATTGATTGCCTCCTGCCAGCGGTTTTTCCCGTCGGAAGAAACCGGATCCTGCTCGCTAAACACGATAAATTGTTTCACATCGTATTGGCCGGTTGCGATTTCTACCGCATTGGCAAGCTTATTGTTATCCTTTTTGCTAACTTTTATGTTTTGATAAATAGGCGCCGGGCCGGTGGGTTCAGTACCGCGGATAAACTTCTCTTTCCGTGTCGGCTGACCGGACACCGGAAGACCACCGCCGTATGCATCTATCTCCACTTCAACAATATTTTCCGGACGGGTAAATGGCTCATTGCTTTTGCCCTTCAGTGCTTCCCGCATGATCCGGTTCCAGATCGGTGCGGCTCCGGTCATACCGGAGGCAAGCGTCGGGCTCATCGGGGAATTGTCATTGTTTCCGACCCACGTGCCGACGGCAACCGACGGCGTATACCCGACCGTCCAGTTGTCACGCTTGTCGTCCGTCGTACCGGTTTTGGCCGCGACCGTGTATCCGGCAACTTTCATATACGAATTTTCTCCGAACTCAATTTTTCGGGCATCATTGTCAGAGAGGATATCGGAAATCATATACGCGACTCCCTCAGGCAGCACACGCCGCGGTGCGGGCGGATTGTACTGATACAGTACTTTTCCCTTGGAATCCTCTACTTTGAGGATGGAGGCAGGTTCTGAGCGCATCCCGCCTGCTGCCAGCACGCCGTATGCGCCGGTAATATCCAAAAGTGTCACTTCGCCCCCTCCCAGAGTCATGGAAAGACCGAGCCGCTTCAGATTATCATTCGTGGGTTCAAGCGATACAATCCCCATTTCATACGCGGTTTCCAATGCGTCCCGGACGCCGACCAACGCGCTGACTTTTACCGCAATCGTGTTGATGGAATTGCCCAGAGCATACCGAAGAAGCATGGGTCCGCGGAATTTCCCGTCGTAATTTTTGGGGTTATACTCAGGTTTCTTTGGATCCCCTGAGGGGTACTTGGTGTCCACATCCATCAGAAGCGTGCTTGCAGTGTATCCTTTTTTCAGAGCGGTTGCATACGTAATGGGTTTAATGGAGCTCCCCGGTTGACGCAGTCCCTGAGATGCAACATTAAATTTAAAGCCGCCGGTATCGGTTGCCGTATAATCTTTGGACCCGACCATCATAAGTATTTCACCGGTCTTCGGGTCAACCGCAACCGCTGCGCCGTTTGAAACCTTAAGCTTTTTTGCTTTATCGACTTCTTCTTTTACGATGGTCTGCGCTTTCTGCTGCAGTTTCCAATCTAATGTCGTTGTAACGCGCAGTCCGCCGCCTTCCACCGTATCCGCACCGAATTTTTTAATCAGCTGTTCTTTGATGTATGCAACAAAATGGGGAGCGCGCAAACCCTCCGAGTCACTGGCAAATTCAACGGTGTCCAGCATCTTGCGGGCTGCCGATTCCTCAAATGCATTGATATATCCGTCCTCACGCATACGGGCAAGCACATGCTGCGTACGCGCTACATACGCTTTGGGCACACCGATAAACGGCGAAAAACTACTCGGCGACTGCGGGAGACCGGCAAGAATTGCACACTCCACAAGCCCTGCATCCTTCACCGACTTGCCGAAATATAATTCTGAGGCGCTTTCTATCCCTACCGCAGTTCCCCCGTACGGGGCCTCATTGAGATACATCTGCAAGATCTGGTCTTTCGTATATTTGCGCTCAATCTGAATCGAAAGGATCGCTTCCTTAATTTTGCGTGGGAGCGTGCGTTCATTTGTCAGGAGCACGTTTTTAACAAGTTGCTGGGTAAGAGTCGACCCGCCCTGCAGATCACGGAAAATGATTGTGCTGAAAAGCGCGCGTACAATACCGCTGGTTGAAAGCCCGGGGTGTTTATAAAATTCCTTATCTTCAACGGCAATCGTGGCATCTTTACAGTACTGAGGAATGGTGACAAATGACACGGGGATCCGGTTGGCATCCTCGTAAATGTCATACAGGCTCTCGCCGCTCCGGTCCAGAATAACCGTAGAAAGTCCCGTCTGACGGACGACCTTGTCCGGCCGAGGAAGATCCTTTGCATACCAGGCAAATAAAATCGCCACGAAGAGTACTGCTCCGAAAATAACAAAAAAGGAAACGATCGCAAACGTTGTAGTAAATTTGAGATCCGACCGGGTCATCCGCAACCGGCGGCGCACCAATCTCTCCCGGAACATATCATAAAAGGGCATGGGTCTATTGTACCCGTAGTTGCAAAAACAGGCAAATTGTGGTATAATATCAACAATTGAATAGAAGTGCGTTGAAGGAGACCCAAGTAATCCCGATGTGAAATAATCGGGACGAAATACACTCCGGAGCATGACCCGGGTACGCCCGTAACAGCGAAAGCGAATGTTGCCATATGCAAAGTTCGCACGAGGCTAAGGTACAACCGACCTCTGTCGGTTTTTTTGTGCTTTAGCGAAACAAGGTGGTACCGCGTGGTTTTTTAACCTCGCCCTTGTCCCTGATCACATTCGGGGCCAGAGGCGAGGTTTTTTGTGGGAAAATGCTGGGGTATTGATGGAACCGCCGGTCGGCAAATACCGCCCCGCGGGAGAGGTTCGAGTCCTCCCCCTAGCACACACGGAATATTGCTGAGATGGCGGAGCGGCAATCGCGGCAGACTGTAAATCTGTCGCCCTGACGGGCTACCCAGGTTCGAATCCTGGTCTCAGCACCAAAGAAAGAAAACAAAGGAAACATATGAAATGTATCGAAAGAATAGAAAAAATAGTCATCAATAACAACCGGCTAAGGAGATTATTAATGAAGCCAACAATTGATTCTTTTTTTCAAGGAGGGAGAAATTTTCAATGGAAAGATTGTATCAAACCTCCTAGATCAGTTCGTATTGATGAAAAAAATCGACAGGAAAAATTACAAGATTTTTCAGAAGGATAATAATATGGGATTAAATGAAATGATGACGGGTCCTTGGTTCAACCAAGAACCAGAATTTAAGCGACGAGATGACATCCGACTCCTCATAGAGGAAACCTGCAGACGGCAGGCAAATATAGTCGTGGAGAAGGATATTGCAGAACATCCAAAAGGAACAAATATTTTCTTGGGTATCGGTCTTGTGACCCAACGCAAAATCTCCCCGGGGCTTGGTTTTGGTATTATACCCATGGCATGTCTTGCGCGCGATCTCCAACAAAATTTTCACGATAAAAACCTCAACTCGCAAATTTTTGTTCTTATTGCGGACCAACACGGGCTCAATGAACGGCTCGATCCTAAAAGTGGTGAAGAAATCGCCTATGCTGCCGATTCCGCTCTGCGTACATGTGAACGGCTATTTACATTACTCGGATCTCCCCGAATAACAACCCTGAAGGCATCCGATCCAAGCTGGCCTACCGGCAACCATTCGTACACAGAAATGGAAACGGCAGATATTCTCCACGCTCATGAACGTTTAGGATGCGGAGTAAAAATCGGATGGCAGTCAAAACGAAAACCCAAAGATGGAAGCGCCATTCGCGATGAAAAATGGTTCGACGAACAAGCTAAACTAACCGGGAAACTCGATCGAATGTCTTTCTTGAGAATACCAGAATGGATAAGTTTGGCAACAAGACTTGATCCTTCATTACTGCCTAAAAGATCGATGAAAAATATAAATACGAGTCCACAGCATCTTCCGCTCCCACCATACACCGGAGAGGAAGGCTTCCATCTTGGAATACCCATGAATATTCTTGACGAGTTTCAAAAAAGAAACCTATCAAGAGATATGACATCACGGTTCGGGGAATTTGATAGTTTGATAAAAAGAATAGTAGGAATAAAAGAAAGAACTGAACGATTAGAGCTTGTACAACAATGTATCGATGCTTGCATATGAAGACAGTAGGAATTATTGGCGGATTTGGGCCAGAAACAACGGCAACGTTTCAACTTAAACTAGTTGAGCTTTGCGCTGCGCAAAAACAACTCTCACGACCGCCGATCCTTATGTGGAATACACCTATTCCAATCCAAATCGAGGACGATCTAATATTAAAAGGGGAGAAAATCGATAAATTTCTTCCATTCCTTATTTCGGCAGCTCGAATATTGGAAAAGGCAGGCTCCGATTTTCTTGTCATGCCCTGCAATACGCTTCATGTATTTATTGATGAAATACGGAACACAGTTTCTGTTCCAGTACTCAGTATTCTTGATGAGATGGCCGCATCACTGAAAACAAAAAATGTTGAATCTATTGGTCTTATCGGAACAAATATGTCCCGAAAACAGCGACTGCACGCACAAAAATTACAAAGTGTTGGTATCAAGACCATTCTTCCTTCCGATAAGGAACAACAATCTATCAACTGCGCAATTCATAATATTCTCAATCAAAAAAATGTAGAAAATACTAAAAAAGAGCTGGCGTTAATCGCTACATCATTTCTTGATAAAAATATTCATCATATTTTGTTAGCATGTACGGATTTACAAATACTATTTCCTAATATCCAGGAAATTACTATCCACGACACAATGGATATTCTTGCGCATGCAACCGTTCGCGAAATGACAAGAAATGTGTGATAAAATATATATATGGATGCAATAGATGAATTATTAACCAGAGGAGTGGATCACATTTACCCGAGCCGGGAGGCACTGGAGAAGGTGCTGCGCAGCGGCAAAAAACTTCGGCTCTACCAGGGATTTGACCCTACAGGCGTACAATTTCATATCGGGCATGCCGTTGGACTTCGGAAACTACGGCAGTGGCAGGACCTGGGGCATCACGTCATATTCCTCATCGGAGACGGGACGGGTCAGGCGGGAGATCCATCCGGAAAAACCCGCGCACGGGAAAAATTTCTCACTCTCAAAGAACTTAAGAACAATGCGCGGGATTATGTGTTGCAGGCAAAAAAAATTGTCCGGTTTACGGGAGATAACCCTGCAGAAATTCTCTACAACAGCGACTGGCTCAATAAACTTACACTCGTTGACATTCTGGATATTGCCGGGCGGGTCACATTTCAGCAGATGGCTGAGCGGGACCTCTACCGGGAACGGGTCAAAGCCGGAGAACTCTTATCTCTTCGCGAATTTTTCTACCCGCTTTTGCAAGGATACGATTCCGTGGCCATGAATGTTGATCTGGAGTTGGGTGGCAGCGACCAAATGTTTAATATGCTCATGGGTCGGCAACTAGTTAAGTCATTCCAGAATCGCGAGAAATTCGTGATGACCGTACCTCTTTTAACAGACAGCAAAGGGACAAAAATCGGTAAAACCGAGGGAAATGTCATCGGCATCACGGATCCGCCGAATGAGTTTTTTGCCAAAATCATGTCCCTGGGAGACGATGCGATCATCCCGTGCTTTTCACTATTAACCGACATCCCGCTCAAAGAGATTGATGACATGACAAATCAAATGAAAGCCGGCGCGAACCCGATGACCTTTAAGCTGCTTCTTGCACATCAGTTGACCGCATGGCTTAACAACAAAGAGGCCGCTGATGCTGCACAAAAAGATTTCGGTGACCGGTTCCAAAAAGGGGAACTCACTCACGCGGATATTCCTGTATTTAAAACGGAAAAATCCAAATGGAATCTTGTGGATCTCTTAATTGACACAAATCTAGTGGACAGCAAATCCGAAGCACGGAGACTTATTGAGCAACATGCAGTTACAATTAATGGTAATCCGTGCAAGGACATGAGTATCTCACTTACCAATAGTGATATAATCAAAGTCGGGAAGAAAAGGTTTATGAAAATACAAGTCGTATGAATTTTTTCCGAAAACACGAAAAGCTTTGGAAAATTATAGTTATTTTTGCTTCGATTGCTCTTATCGCAAGCTCATTTTTGCCTCTTCTTTCGCTCCAGTAAGGTATAATGAGTCTCATGGAACTTACGCTTGATACTCCGGTGCGGTACGTTCCGCATATCGGGCCGGTGATGGCTGATCGCCTCACAAACCTGGAAATATTTACCGTTCAGGATCTTCTCTACCATGTGCCCTTCCGCTACGACGATTTTTCACTTGTATCGCCGATTGGACGGGTAAGACCAGGCGAAACGGTGACCATCAATGCGTCGATTCAGAGCATTAAAAACTTTTTTACCAAAACCGGCAAAAAAATTCAGGAAGCAAAAGTGACGGACGAGTCCGGCACTCTTTCGGTTATTTGGTTTAATCAAACATACCTGTTGAAAATTCTGAAGCCCGGCACAATCGTACATTTATCCGGCAAAATCGACTGGTTCGGAAATAAACTCGTCATGTCCAACCCCGCGTATGAACAAGGCTCTTCCCTGCATACCGGACGCCTTGTCCCTATCTATGCGGAAACTGCGGGTGTTTCCAGCAAATGGCTCCGGGCAAGAGTTGCACATATTCTCGAAAACATCCTTCTGGTTGATTTTCTTCCGGAAAAAATAATCAAAACGAACCATTTGGTATCGCTGCAGCATGCCCTCCGCGCAGTGCATTTTCCGCAAGACAACGACCAAATCGAAGAGGGGAGACACCGCATAGCATTTGATGAAGTATTCGTTCTCCAACTGCGCGCGTATACGCAAAAACAAGTGTGGCAGAGGTCGCAGAAAGCGAAAAAAATTAAACCCGTCAATATTCCGAATATTCCCTTTGAACTGACCCCCGATCAGAATCGCGCCATCGCGGAAATTCTTGAAGATGTACAAAAGCCTATACCGATGAACAGGTTGCTTGTCGGCGATGTAGGATCCGGAAAAACGGTCGTTGCGGCAACGGCAATGTATGCCGCGTACAAAAGCGGACGCGGGTCCATCCTCATGGCGCCGACACAAATTTTAGCCGAACAGCATTTCCAAACAATTTCACACCTTCTTTCACCCCTCGGTATCCGGGTGGGACTGATTACCGGAAATACAAAAACCGACGGTGACATCCTTGTCGGCACACACGCACTGCTCAACACTCGTCACAAAAATATCGGGCTCGTCGTTGTCGACGAACAGCATAGGTTTGGAGTGATGCAACGCTCAGAGCTCATCGGCAGTAAAGCAATAACTCCGCATTTTCTTACCATGACGGCAACCCCCATTCCGCGGACCATCGCCAAAACGATCCTGGGCAATATCGACATTTCGGTGCTCACCCAGATGCCAAAAGGCCGGCAGATCATCAAAACCTGGGTGGTACCGCCCGAGAAACGTACGGCTGCGTATGCGTGGATAAAAAAACAACCCGGCCAAATTTTTATCATCTGTCCGCTCATCGAAGAATCGGAAACGCTCACCGAAGTGAAGGCCGTAAAAGAAGAATTTAAAAAAATCCAACAGGTATTTCCAGGAGTTGCCGTCGGGCTGCTGCACGGAAAAATGAAATCCGCTGAAAAAACCCGGAGCCTTGAGGCGTTCCGGAATAAAAAAACAATGATATTGGTCGCGACCCCCGTGGTTGAAGTCGGCATTGATATCCCCGACGCTACAATCATGATCATCGAGGGAGCGGACCGGTTTGGCCTGGGGCAGCTGCATCAGCTCAGAGGCCGCGTAGGGCGCGGATCCATGCAATCCTACTGTTTGCTCTTCACCGAGTCCGTTGATGAAAAAACGACGCAGCGGCTCAAGGCGCTCGAAACCATTCACAACGGGCCGGAGCTGTCTGAAGTCGATCTGCGGCTGCGCGGGCCCGGGGAAGTGTTCGGTACCAGACAGCACGGCGCTCCCCATTTGAAAATTGCCAAGTTTACTGATATGCAAACAATAAATGAAACCCAAATTGCGCTCTGTACACTCACGGAAGCAGACCCGACGCTGACGGGATTCCCCCTCTTGAGAGCAATCGTAGAAAAAGATATAATAGAAACGGTCAGTAAAGACTGACCGAACGTATGACTCCATTACCAAAAAGACGACACAGTACGAGACGCGGCGGCAAACGGACCGCGGCCATTCATTTGGTGTTACCCAAGCTCATGACATGCGCCCATTGCGGAAAACCGCGTATTGCGCACCGTGCATGCCGCACGTGCGGGTATTACGGCGGGCGTGAAGTGGTGAAGCAAAAGACAGTGAAGACAAAGAAATAAGGTGACCCGTATTCATGAAAACCTCCCAAGATCCACGACATCAGCACAGGCGCGTTCTCATGGACTCGCTGTTTTCATGGAGTTTTAATTCCCGGCAGTCAGATGACAACATTACACCCATTATGGCGCATCTGACGGATATTGATGCACGCATTCATGCCGCCGCCCCGGAATGGCCGGTTGATAAAATTGCAAAAATCGATTTGGCAATACTCCGTCTGGCAATCTATGAACTGACCGTTGAAAAAAAAGAGCCGCCGAAGGTAATCATCGATGAGGCAATAGAACTGGCCAAAGAATACGGGAATGATGCGAGTTCAAAATTTGTAAACGGCGTATTGGGCACAATTTTAAAAAGCATATGACCTTTGAGGAACTTCAGACGACCATCGGAGTAACCTTCCGGAGCCAGGAACTTCTCAAACAGGCGTTCGTCCACCGTTCATATCTTAACGAAGCAAAAGACATTCGGACCAGTAACGAACGGTTGGAATTTTTGGGAGATGCGATTCTCTCGTTCCTCACCTCGGAATATCTGTACCAAACATATCCGGATTCCCCGGAAGGCATGCTCACCAACATCCGTTCGAGTCTGGTCAAAACAACCAGTTTGTCCACGATAGCACAGTCGCTTCATTTGGGCGACCTGCTGTTTTTGAGCCACGGCGAAGAAGCAAGCGGCGGGCGCACCAACCAATCGCTCCTTGCAGATGTATTTGAGGCACTCCTGGGCGCTCTGTATTTGGATCAGGGTATAGAAGTCTGCCGAGAGTACCTCACCAAACATCTTTTCTCACGGACAAAAGACATCGTGGAAAATAAAGCATACGTGGATTATAAAAGCCTTCTGCAGGAACTTATCCAGCAAAGCTCCCGGCTAAGTCCTACCTACGTCGTTGTGAAAAGTGAAGGACCGGATCATGCGCGTACGTTTTGGGTAGAAGCAAGATCCAACGCGACCGTGCTGGGGGCTGGTCAGGGGAAATCCAAGCAGGAAGCAGAGCAACAGGCCGCTCTCCAGGCGCTTGAGAAGATGGGGAAAATCTGATATCATACGCTCATACAATGCTCTATGCTTAAGATACGACTCACACAAACAGGCACTACCAACCGGAAAAGTTACCGTGTCGTGGCCATCGAAGAGGGGAAAAGGCGCGACGGCAAAGCAATAGAAACGCTTGGGTTCTATAACCCCCTCGTGAAGCCTGCGCAAATCAGCCTGAAAAAAGACCGTATAGAATACTGGAGGGGAAAAGGCGCACAGCTTACCCCGGCCGTAGAAAAACTTCTGAAATAACCGTATGAAGGACACGCTCACTTTTATCCTCACACAAATTGTCGATCATCCGGAGGATATCCAGGTGTCGGAGGAAACAGCCGAAGACCGTACAATCTTCACTATCCATGCCAACACCGAAGACCTCGGTAAAATTATCGGCAAAAGCGGGCGCATCATCCGTGCCGTCCGCGACCTGGTTAAGCTCATGGCGGCCAAGCAGGGAGTATACGTCGACGTTGCGATCGCAGAATGAAAATTTCAATCCTCACGCTCTTCCCCGACATGTTTGCCGGCCCATTTGCCCATTCCATTATCAAACGCGCTCTTGACCAAAACAAGGTAACGATCCGGCTTGTCAACATCCGCGACTTTGCATCAGATTCATATAAAACCGTCGACGGGAAACCGTATGGCGGGGGAGTAGGGATGATTTTACGGGTGGATGTTGTCGACCGTGCACTCAAAAGCCTCACTAAGGGCCATTCCGTTCTTCTTGATGCAGGAGGGACACCGTATAAACAGTCGAAAGCCCGCGACTTCAGTACTCTGGACCACCTTATCCTTATCTGCGGGCACTACGAAGGAGTTGACGAGCGCATCCGCAGTCTTGTTGATGAAGAAATTTCTGTCGGTGACTACATTCTTACCGGCGGAGAAATTCCTGCGATGACCGTGGTTGACAGCGTGGTGAGACTTCTCCCCGGAGTACTGACAAAGCCCGCTGCTACAATCGGCGAATCATTTACCATGCCGACCCTTGAATATCCGCAATATACAGAGCCACGTGAGTATCATGGCGTCCGTGTCCCCGATATACTGCTCTCAGGAAACCACAAAGCGATAGAGGGATGGCACAAACAGAAAGCGCAGGAGAAAACCAGACAATTGCGGCCGGATTTACGAGCGTAGTCTCTGTTATCGTTGAAACGGATCCGACTTTCCTCCCGTCGGAGCAACACCGCCCTCTTGGGCAACGATTGCCGCAGATATTAAACGCATATTGGTTACCTGGGCGATGGTCTTTTCCTGTTCACTGCTCAAGGCAGGGATAGGTTGCAACACGGAGCCGACTTTGGAGGGATACGGGAAGTAAAATGCCCGCAGGGTAATTCTTGCCGCAATCCCTGTTACGGAACTGGAAAGATTAAAGGAAACAATATGAAACAGTCTCCGCACTGAGCCTGCGGAGGCTAAAAACTCAAGCACTTGCTGATACGAACCGTCCACCGTGACCATGACATCCAGCACGCTGCTGCCGAGATCTGCTTCATACTTTGTCCGTTTTTTGGCTGATTCTGTCGAAAGGGACCCGACATTGAGTATTTGAAAATCCTTCAGAAGGACGCCGGTTTCCTGAGACACCCCGTCGATAGTCGAAAGAATTGTCTCCGGGGACTGATCCGGGGGCACGGCTGAAGCGAGGGTTAACAGGTTATCCCGCAGGGCCACTTCATCCAGGGTTGCTAATACTGATGTTTTTTGCCGGAGCGCCGCAATATCACCGGATAGCTGACGCAGTGTTTGCTGCATAGCAATGACATTACGCGCAAGAGGGATAACACCGAAGATAAAACCGCTTGCGGATATGAGGACGCTTACCCCTGTAATAATAAATAGTTTATATGTCTGAAAAAATTTCTTGACCTGCATAGTATTAAAGCTTCGCGGTAAACGAAAAGCTTATAACAAACCCGCCGTCTTTGCTCAGAGAAAGTGATAAAAGCTGCGGGTTGATCGCTTGAGCCTGAGTCGCATGCTTCTCTAAGGCATCGACGACGGTAACCAATTGCGGGATTGTCGGCACGGTCGCTGAAATAACGACGTTGTTTCCTTCATCAACCGACAGGGATTTCAAAAACTCAAGGGGGATGACGCTTAAAAATTGGCCAAACAGCGGACGGATGTCGCGCTCACCTTTGAGTATTTTTCCAATCACCGTCGAGCGCTCTGCAACGGAAAGCAATAAACCCTCTTTGGTCGTATTTCGGGTCAGCTCGTCAACGAGCACTTTCTTTTCTTCAACACGCTGACGCTCAACAGACTGAACTAACAGAAATACCGCGCCGACGACAAGACCCGAAACAATAAGCGCAATGAGGCTTCCGTACGTGATCTTCCGTATAACACCCACCATCTCTCCTGATACCTGCAGGCCGCTTGTCGTGGGCTTAATTAGGTTAATGGTTCGCATAAGAAGTTTATTCTGTGCGCAGAGCCAGTCCTACGGCGACACAAAAATTCGGGCCTTCGGTTGTGAGAACGTTAAAGCGCGGCGCCCGGGTGATACCGACCCAGGGATTTGCCAACTGGACTTCCACGCCAAGTGACTGGGCCAGATAGGTAACCATCCCGGGAAGTCGTGACGTCCCTCCCGAAAGCACCACCGCCTGTACATGCTCGTCTTTATATTTTTCCTGATAAAAGGCGAATGCCCGTTTGATCTCTGCGGTTATCGTATCCATCACGGGTTTGACGGCTGTCACGATTTTTCCTTCGAGTTTATTCTGCTCCAGTCCGTATGTTTTTTTGTACTCTTCCGCTTGCGTGCTGTTAAAATCCAGGCCAACGCCGAGGGCACGTGTCAGGGCGTCCCCGCCAGCCGAAAGCGATCGGGTAAACGAGAGGATGCCGCTTCGTAAAATGGCGATATCGGTGGTTTGGGCCCCCATAGACACCATAAGGACTGTTTTGACATTGGGAAGAGAACGCACCAGGGCGCGGGTTGAGGCAAGAACCTCTGTTTCTGCAGCAAGCGGAGTAAGCTCGGCAAGCTCAAGAATGGTCAAATATTTCTCCAGCAGCGCCTTGGGGGCAGCCACCAGCAAAATTTCCATTTTGTTTGTCCCCGTGTCTTTGCTGCTGCGAAGGACTTCATAATCCAGATTAACCTGATCAAGCGGCAGAGGGATATACTGTTCTGCCTCCCATTGAATTGCCGAGGATAATTCCCGATCGGATAAGGCGGGCATTTCCAAAACCCGCGTAAATACTTTTGCCTCCGGTAACGCTATATGGATATTTTTCGATTTAGCACCGGTTTCTTTTAGGAGGCGTTTGATGGATTCGGCAACAGAGGTGATCTCTGCCCCCCCCGCAGACATGAGCGCTCCCGACGGCGTGGCAACACTTCCTGCGGCAGCAAGCGCCAACTGCTTACCCTCGCGCGCAAGCTCAATAAGCTTAATGGAATGTGATCCTATGTCCAATCCGAGTGAATAATTCATATGGGCAGTATCTATACTCCTATCATACTCCTTAATTCAAATGAGAGAAATCCTGCTGACTGTATATTGCCGCATCAAATACGCTTGACGGCGACTTATATGCCTGATTTACCACAATTTTCCTGTTGACCCCGCTTGCCGTTTGCCCGACAGACGTAATCTGGTTCCATTGAACGGGGAGTTGTTGCCCCACCGGCTGAACAGCCAATTGTGCAGGATAATACACCGGACGAATCCGTAGGGCGATAAGAACATCCGCGGCCGGATCAATCGCGGGGGTAAACGAAGCGAACGTAATTTCCTGTCTATACGTTGTTTTACCATCCCCGCATCCTCCGGAAAACGCACCGGGATCAGAAAAATTATTTGCGCGTGCGCCGTCCGGATCGTATGCCGCTTTGGCTACCCTGTAGGGATTGCCGCTTACATCCGTACTTTCTTTGTAAAGGATGGTTACGACAATTGCAGGAATTTCCAAGTCTGACTCCTTACTCCAGCAAACGGAAACCGATGACAGACTGGGATACTTCGGAGGAAATGCATCGTCTATCGCGTCATTTGCATCATGGTCCGCAAGCCAAACCGTTGTAGTGTCTCCGGCGGGTGTTTTACTGGGAAATACGAGTGGGGATGTTTCGGTTCCCCGAATAGCAGAGACCATCGCCGTATAGGTCGTACCCAACTCAGAATCCGATGCGGTCGTTATAGCTGCCCCTGTTTTTAGGGCAACTTCTACCCCCGCTTCTGCCGCAGAAAATGCACGGGCGGATTCCTCAAGGGTGCGGGTCATGGAAATATCCGTCGTACTTCTGGCAACAAGGGATAACCCGACGGTTGTCGCGATCGTAAGAACCAAAAGCGCGATAAGTGCTGTCTGACCTCTTTGCATATAATTATTGTAATAACGATCGGAAGATAACGCAAGGAAGGATCTTAATTTCGTACATTGACGGTATTGGTAAACGAACGCTGCGACACATCATAGATACCAGTGCCCGTTCCTGGTTGCCGCAGGGTAAACTGGATAGTAACCGGTTGTGTAATCCCTATTGCGAACAAACAGCTGAAACTGAGCGTGCTGTCATCACATGTGGCCAACCCAGAAGCGCTCAGTGTCACTGAGTTGCCTGTTACATACGAAATATTTGCCTGGGCATCCATGGATGCAATCCGCGCGGCAATACCGTCTGAATGACACAAAAATGTGGTCGTGGCGTTTTCGAGCGTACGAATAGTTACGGATGACGTGGTCGTGTCTTCTATACCACAGGTAGTCTCTATGGTTGCCGCGCCGCGGATCTGACGACTCATGACGTCCATAGCAAACTCACCGTTTTGCTTAATATCCGCAAGAAGAACAGACTTTGTGTTGACGTTTGTGGTGGTAAACATGACCTGTACGATTAAAATTCCCACAGTTGCCAGAATCCCCACAGAAATCAGAATTTCCATAAGTGTAAACCCGCGCGAATTTTGCAAACGTGTCATATAGTTAGTTATTTCCATTGAGTCAATGTCGTTTTAAGTTCTACATTGTTTTCAGTTTGGGTTGCATCTCCCCAGGAGACTACCACATCTACGAGCATACGTTCGTCTGCCAAACCTGTATTTTCCAACGTAAGACTAATGCTCCGGGTATATATACCGAGTGTTGATTCTGTTGTGCCCTGATCATTGACAAACGCGGTCCAGCCTGCGTCGCGTTTTTGACGCGTAAGTTCTATACCCTCCTGCGCATATTGAAGCGCGCTGCTGCGGATTTGATTCCCCTGGGTCCGGGAGAGTGACATTGATGTGCCGGCAATAATACCCGTTGTGAGAATCACAACAACACCGATGACAACGATCATCTCGATAAGCATCTGACCACGTACGTCATTCTTCATACTTCACCTGCATCACGGAGTTGGCGTAGAAACTACATCTTCGACACTTCCGGATGCAGACACCTTAATCTGCACGGTTTTATCCGTACTGCTGCCCGTAAGCGTCAGTATTTTTTCCTCTGCCGCTCCCTGATTGAGCGCATAAAATGTAATGGATCCCGCAGGAGCAATGGAGATACTGATGCCGGTTGGTAGAGTATACGTGGTCATCTCATCGCTCTCGCCCCCGACGCATACTGCTTGTGCTGTGTATGTTGCGGGGCTTGAGTCTACAAATTTTACGATGTATCCCACAAGAGTAGTATCGCACCCTGCCGGTTTCACACCGCTTGCTGCGGCGGTACGCACCGCACGGAGGTTGGTTTTGAGTGTTGAAGCCGCCTGAGTCACCGCCTGAGAACTGCTAAACCGTGTGTACCCTGCAACAAGCATGCCCGTAAGGGAAAAAATGATGATGACGCTGACCATAATCTCAATCAGCGTAAAGCCATAGTTATATTTAATCCGGGTCATACTCACGGATTTCGTAGACAATATGCAGCGGTAAATGTAGTATCGGTGGTGATTTCTGCGGGTGGAGTAATTCCGCACTCATTTTTTCCATCCGCTGTATTTTCTACTCCTGAGCAAAGACAATAACTATAGTAGTCGGGACCCGCGCCGATCACTATATAATAATATGTGCGTAGTGTTGCAGTAGTGTTTTTCGGATCCATTGGTATTGACGGTAAGTATGTCGATACCAAAGGACCATTGCCATCACCCGGATCAAGAGTCGTCAGCGGACTAAATGATGCCGCAGACGATGTCGGGTAATAACCGTTATCTGACCGGTACATTTCCAGTGCTGACCGGACTTGTTCCAGATCGCTTTTTCGCTTCGCATCACGGGAACGCCTATTTATAGGAGCATACGAAACCAGTCCAATAGCAGTAATAATGGCAATAATAGACATTACGATAAGAAGCTCCATGAGCGTAAATCCCTTTTTCATATCATTGCAGATTATTAACACAATAATATGTCCCTGTCCCTAACGTACAAGTCGCATCTGTGCTATTGCCTGACCCGCTTTCGAGAAGAGCACAATAACAGTACCCCGTCGCAGACGTTGTTGGCGAAGGATAAACATATGTACCGGAATTTTTCGGATCGGTTGGATACCCTACCGGTAAATATGCCGATGAAGCAATCAAATCGTCCGCGCTTGAAGGGTATGAGCTATTATGATCTGCGTAATATTGTTCAAATGCGTTTTGTACTGCTTTCATATCGCTCGCTCTACGACTATCCCGTGATTTCTTTTGGACTGAAGAATAGGAAACAACGGCAACAGCGACCAGTATCGCGATGATTGCAATAACGATCAAGAGCTCCATGAGGGTAAACCCACTTGTTCTTCTCATAGTAATCTTTCCCACCATTCCAGTATCCGGGTGCCCCACACAAACGCTCCGACAACTCCCAAAACCAAAAACGGTCCGAACGCGATGGTGCTTTTTAACTTCTTTCTACCCCGCATAATCAGTATGACACCCACTATGGCGCCGGTCAAGAATGCCATATAATCAGCAATAATAATCAGCGGATACCCCAAAAACAGCCCCATAAAGAAAGAAAATTTGACATCCCCAAACCCCATACCGCGGCCGCGTGTAGCCCGCCACAGGAAATAAAAAAACGCACACGCACCAATACCGGAAAGAATATGGTTATGTAATTCGCCGGAGGGAATAACCCCGCCAAGTATCAAAAGAACGGTTCCGAGAAGACTGCCGACAATCATACTGTCGGGGATTATCTGGGACTTGTAGTCGGCGATGAAAATAACCAGTAAACAGGAGTAAATAAGTAAATAAGCGAATAAGAGAATAATCGAATAAGAAAATACTTGATATATGTACAAAAAACCAATTGCGGTAACAAATTCAACAAGGGGATACTGGATAGAAAGCGTTTTGTGACACCGAATGCACCGGCCGCGCTGAAGGATAAATGAAAGGACGGGGACGAGCTCAAACCAGCGGAGTGTACTCGCGCAGTAATCGCAGTGGGAGCGCCCCCACAACACCGACTCTCCGTGGGGCAAACGGTCGGCAAGAACATTGAGAAACGATCCGACACAAAGCCCGATAAAAAAAATACATAGTACTGCGCATGTCACTGTTTTATAATACTATACTTTACACGGTCGTCTCAATTATATTTACGTATTCATACTATAATGTGTACTATGTCCCGTTATCGAATTCTCCCAGCGTTATGGATTCTATTGTTTGGCCTCGTGCTACGAATTATCCCTGCGGTCAATCAGTATTTTTGGTTTGATGAAACCTTTAGTCTATATGCAAGTACGCATTATCAGTTTCCATTTTATGATTATTTCGATGCACCGCTCCATTTTGTCATAGTTAAATTATGGAGCCTTGTGTCTTACAATAGCTTTTGGCTACGCACTTCGAGTATCATATTTTCTCTACTAAGTCTTTGGGTGTACTACAAGATCCTTCATACATTCCTCAGTAAGAGAATTGCTATCATAGGACTTTTGCTTATGACGATATCGCCGTATCACATACACTATGCCTGGCAAATGCGTAATTATTCCTTATCATTACTTATTATTACAATCTCGCTATATCTTTATATAACCATTATTCAACACATACGAAAGGGCGGTATTGTCGCGTCCAAATTATTTTTACTCTATTTTTCGGTTAATTTTATAGGGTTTTTGGTTCACTACGTCTACGGCGTTTTTTCGTTCTTATTATTTTTTTCACTCGTTACGGAGTTAGTGTTATCAAAAAATACACACACGTGGAGAAGCAGTCCATTTCGACTCTTTGTGCTTGGACACGCCCTTTATCTTCTCGTATATGTCATTTTACACCCCGCAGCATTCAACGCTTCGGCATATGCCGCCCTCGCGTGGATCCCTATCATATCCGCGCAATCACTTTATACGCAGTTCTACCAGCTCACCAATATTTTTCCTAACAATGTAGCGGTTATCTTGTTGCTATACGGCTGTTATCTGATACGCAAACGCTATGCATATTTATTCCGATTACTGGTTATTGTCATTGTCGGGACGTTCTCTATTGGATTCATTTTTCAACTTATAACATCAATGTCGTTTATCACCGAAAAAACGGTCGGGTTTATATATATTCTTTTACAAATTCCCATCGCTCTCGTTATATCTACCTATGCGCTCAGGACAAAACAAAATATACTTATAGTCCTATGTATCAGTCTCTGCTGTGTATATCTACTTCAATCTATCATACAAGGCAATCGTATGAATAATTACCAGCCAACATATATAACTTCGGGGTATGTCCAGGCGGTTTCCTATCTCAAACAACAAAAAGTAAAAACTCAAAACGTTCTTATATTGCCGCTTTATTTTACCCCTACCGCCTGGTATTATTGGGGCCAATACGAAACAAATACAGACACAGCGTTTCCCTTAAACATTACGTATTCAAAATATTTAAATCAAATAGGAAACGGCGATACTACACCGGAGAATTTTCCACTTCCCGCGTATGTTCTCAAGAAAAATAACTTCTATATATCAAATCCTGAAAGCCAACTATATGTCCGGCTTATGCATAGATGCAACAGTGAATTTATAAACGATGACGCCGAGATATTACGCTGCCAACAGTGAAGCTGAGTACATATGTTTATTCGTAATAAATATTTATTGGATATATTTGCGTTAATAACTCTCTTTGTATTGATCCTATGCTTCTTCCGTCCGCTTTTTTCTCCGACAACAAGCATCTTTGCCACACCGGACGGATCTCTCAGTGATATTTTCCATTTTAACTACCCGCTCAAAAACCTGTTAAGTGAGGCGTTGAAGCACAACGCGCTGCCCATATGGACCAATCTCATCGGTATGGGATTTCCTCCTATAGCTGAAGCGGAAATAGGAGCATTTAATGCGATCAATATGATCCTATTTAAATTTTTCCCAACTCCCGTTGGTTACAATCTCGGTTATATAACGACCTTTCTTCTTTTCGCATACGGGATGTATTTCGTTATGCGAAGCTTCGAAATATCCCGAAGCATTTCATTTTTATGTGCGTACGTGTTTACATTTTCCGGTTTTCATATAGTTCAAATAGCACACTATAACCACCTACAAACATTGTCATATGTTCCGTTTTTATTCCTTTTCTGGAAACACACCCTGGATCATCCGGGCTCAAAACAATGGCTCATAATTCCGTTCATAACTTCGCAAATGATATTTGCCGGACATTATCAATATGTCTTTATGTCAATTGTTTTCCTGGGCCTCTACACATTTTTCTTTCGTAAAGAAAAGAAAACTATTGTAGTCACGTTTTTTAACAAAAAAATTCTGACCATTTTACTTTTGACACTCGGTTTAACAAGTATACAAATATTGCCATCGTACGAGTACTTTTTAGCGTCTCAAAGAAATACATTTATTGATCTTTTTCCGATACATGGCAACGGTTTATCACCATCACACCTTCTCCAGTTTATTTATCCATATATACTCGGCGACATACGGATAGGGACATACGACCTACTGCGATACCGTACTAATTTTTGGGAGGCGTTTTCATATATAGGAGTCATCCCAATTTTCTTCGTGATGACGTCATTACTGTCCACATGGAAGGATGGCAGAACAAAAAAATATTGGTTTATTATCATTGTTCTTCTGCTACTGGCATTTGAGGGAAACTCACCGTTCCATTTCTTGTTCGCTTTTCCTCCACTTACCTGGTTTCGCATACATTCACGATTTATTTCTCTGGTTACATTTATATTCGTTATTTTATTTGGACTCTCGTATGACCGTTTTATCCGCTTTATTAACATAAAAATGCCCCGCAGATATGTCATGCTCATCCAAATTTTTGTTGCACTTATTATCGTTATCGATGTTTGGCGCTTTGCCTTCTTGTATAACCCCATTATTCCCGCCGGCACGTTATACAAACCACCGGAAAGCGCCATGTTCATCAAAACATACCCGTCACAACTCACATATACGCTTGGGGTAGGTCGCAGCTGGTTTTCGTATTTTAATACCAACGGATGGAAAGATATTAAAGGGTATATATATCTTTTAAACGGGTTAGAACCAAATATAAATATGCTCTACGATATACCTCAGATACAGGTATATTCCGGTTTTAAACTAAGCAAAATCAATGTAGTTGACCAATATATTCAATCAAACATTACACAGGATCAAGGAACGAAAACAATTTCACTATCCGGTGTCGGAATAAACCTGCTTCGCCTCAGTGGAACAAACTTTATCATAAGTCCACTTCGGATATCTAACCCCGAGCTGTCACCCGTACATACTATCAAAAGCCCCGTACCGGAAATAAACGACGTGAATATTTATCAGCTGAGCTCTCCCAAATCCCAGTATTACCTCGCCCACAACATTAACACGATCACCGGAATTCGTGAACTGGAAATGGCCCTTAGCGATCCGTCCTGGAGCAAATCACATGACGCAATAATTGACACGAATTCTACTCTCCCACGTGTTGAAAACGCTCTAAACGATCACATTACAGCAATATTGAATTCCGAAACGGAAAAAATATTTACGTATACATCGGACAAGGACGGATATTTTATCTTATCCACATATCTCTATCCCGGTTGGCAGGCCTCACTCGACGGAAAAGAGGTGTCCATACATAACGGAAACATATTCGCCATGGCTGTATTGGCACCACATGGGACACACACGATAGAATTCAGGTTTATTCCGCATTCTTTGTACCGTGGGGCAATAGTGAGCGCAGTAGCATTACTCCTCTATGTAATCATCATCGGATCTGGGTATCGTAAACGGGCTTGAGCTCTTTGTAGCGGGATTCCATCAATTGAATTTGAGGATCATCTTGCTTGCACTTCTCAATAATTTTGTGGTACTGTTCTAAAACCACGAAGTCATCTCCCCACTTTATGTGCATCCGGTCGGCAATATCGCGGACGCCGCTGCATTCACCGTGTTCCATAAACACATCAAGAGTCGGTGCATATCTCTCGGTCCTCACATTTATCTCACGATCCAACGCATAAAATATACGCGCTTTGGATTCCTGATATCTCCCGCTTAACGCATACACATGTGCCAGAGCAAGCGCGTGATCCGCGTACAACCGTAGAACATCGGATAAAAGAAGATGTTTATACTTCCCAAGCGTTCCGGACAACGGATCGGAAAATTGCTTCCATAGTTCTCCGTTTTTGTTGAGTATAAGCCCTCTGTCCGGAATATCCTCCATAGCAGGATAATATATATACACAAGACCGCCCGGTATAAAATAACCGGAGATATTCGGGAGGGCAATATCACTCGTGATTGCATACTTCTTTGAATTGGCAGCCAGAAAGGCATCAATATACTGATTTATTACGGTGCTTTCATGCCACTCGGGAAACTGAAGCCCGGGATGTCGCTTGTGCAACTGCTGGCGATAATACGACTTGCCAAGCATATAATAATTGACATAGATTATGTCCGGTCTTTGAGACGTCACATAGTGGGTGTAATCAATTGCGCTGGCTGTCGTATCTTCATACGCCCCATATATGGATCCAAAAGGAATGCTTGCGTTTACATCTTTTGCATAGTTTTCAAGTGTACGATCATTCGTAAGTCCTGAAAGCTGGCTGTAATGCGCCCGGAGCGCGCCAAGCGGTAATAAAAAGATAAGCGCATAGATAATAAATGAAAAAGTCGGGCCGAATTTGCCCGTGAAAAATGCTACTCCAACTCCGAATAATATCGCCAGAATCTGATAGGGGACGATAAAAAATCGTTCGAGCGTCCCGATATGAAAATGTATTAACAACGGAAATCCGGCATAAAAGAAATATACAAAAAGCAGTAAAAGATAGAGAGCAATAAATGAAAAAATACGTTTATTTTTTAACCACAGATAGTACAAGCCCGCGCACGCAAATACGACTCCGGCCAATGTCATATCGCTTACGACGTACTGACCAAATGTGGCAACATCCGCAAGTCCGTTCAATATACCACCGGTTCCTGCGCTTGCACGAAATGATCCGTAGGATGCGCGGGTAATAAGCCTCAGGAATCCGTCTATCGTTGCGGCGTGTTCACGGTCAAACGGGGGATTAAAAAAAGATGCTATAGGCGCATACAAGTATGGCGCGAGTCCAACTACAAATAAAAGGGCAAAACGTCCTGCGCGAGCGCGAAGCGCGAGAATAGATTTTTTGTAGTATTTATACGCGGTAAAAGCTGCAGCCACGACCGCCAAGAGAATCAGATGATGATGCGTAAACGCCAAACCCGTGATGAATGCAAGGAGCATAAGCGTGCGTGTATGCAGATCTTCAATCCACAAAATTGTGAGATAGACAAAAAGTGCAGAAAACATCGCATATATGCCAAATACTTCCGGCGTGATGCCATAAAGCCATACGGGATAGAGGAGTCCGTACAATACCGACGCGGCAGTCGAAGCAGGCAGGCTTTTCGTCAACCGGTGGACAATACGCCATACGAGATAGACAGATGTCGCCATGGGAACAGAGGACAGAAATCCCATGCGCCAGGCGACTGTGCCGACAGTAATTATATGGGAAATAATCGCCCCCAGTAACGTATACAGGGGATATCCGGGCGGATGGGCAATGCCCCAGGTATATGCGGCGCTCACCAGTTCGCCGGAATCTCCGCCATAAATACTGGTGATTTGCTGACTGACATAAAGGGACAGAAATGCGGTCCCGATAACTGCGGGAACCAAAAAAACTCCGAGACGTCGGTCTCGGAGTAATTTTGTATATCTGTGAATCATTAACTCAAACTCTTACCGAATACACCAGTAACAATCGATCTGACCTGTCCCGCTTTTGCACGTATCACCTGCTGTATCTTCAGTAGCGCCAGTTGCGTCCGTATATTTCGTATTCGGATCCGCTTGGAACGACTTGGATGTCGGCATATAACAAGCGACCGCACTATTATCAGCTGATCCCCCAGTCACAAATACTTTACCTAAATTACCCCTCTGTAACGTAGTAAAATCGGATTTCAATTCTCCTGCGGTCACCATGTTACTGATCGCTATTACCATGTTGGCTCCACTCAAATTTTCAGCACTGACTTGGCCCGTCCACGGGAACGCGTTCTTCACGGAGTAATAACGGATTATAGCCGTTTGCACCTGATTTACGATGTCTCTCGTTCCGGTATCTGCGCCTTTCTTCAGCTGTTCAAAGGGATCAATAGCGCCAATCAAACCTACTGCAAGGGCGCCCAACAGGGCGATGACGATGAGAAGCTCAATAAGCGTAAACCCTCGCGACTTCCGGACAGAAAATAATTTCATATATATACTCCTTTACATCCAGTAAAGCATCACTCAGAGTCCTTGTCAAGTGGCGCGAGAGATCCTTCGACTTCGCTCAGGATGACATAGAATGTCATTTAATTGAGCTCGTGAGGTTATAAATCGGGGTAATAACCGATATGACGATAAATCCGACGCCGACCCCAAGAACCACCATAATGATCGGCTCAAATGCGGCCGTGAGCCCTTTTACCAGGTTTTCCGATTCCGTTTGAAAATACCGTGACAATTTGAGCAGCGTATCGTCCAGTTTGCCGGTTTCTTCGCCGACCTTCATCATCTGGGCGACAATCGGAGGAAATATCGCATACTGCGCAAATGAATCCCCCAGGGGATATCCTTTCTCCACCTTTTTTGAAATTTCCGCTATTGCATTCCTAAACAGTATATTCCCCAGAGCGTCTTTCAGAATCTGCAGTCCTTCCAATATGTGGATGCCGGAAGCGACAAGCATGCCAAGCGTGCGGGTAAACTCGACAAGAATAATTTTTTTCTGCAGTTCGCCGAATATCGGAAGCTTGAGCGTGATGGTGTCCAGAATAAGCTCGCCGCTTTTCGTTTTTTTCCACCGCCGAAATCCATATACCAAACCTCCTATAAGGATAACTATAATAATCCAATACCGGACAAACACATCTGAGACACTGATGAGAAGTTTCGTCGTCCAGGGAAGCTCAATATCCATCTCCGTGTAGAGCCCCGTGAGCTTGGGCACAACAACGGTCATCATGACGCCGATAACTCCCGCCATGCCGATAAGAATAATGACCGGATAAATGAGGGCGCCGGATACTTTGCCCCGAAAATCACGCTCCGCCTCCATAGTTTCTGCCAGCCGCACCAGTACCTGATCCAGGGTACCTGAGGATTCTCCTGCATGCACAAGCGCGATAAACGTGGGTGAAAAATATTTTGGGTATTTACCGAGGGCATCTGCCAAATTGCCGCCGCTTACAATCTGATGTTCAACATCCACCAATATATCCGTGAATGTGGGATTAGCAATCTGATTTCGCAGAATCGACAAGGATTCCGGTATGGAAAGGCCTGCAGTCACCATGGTGGATAACTGGCGGGTAAAGTTCACCAGATCATTAAAGCTGACGCGCTTGGTTCCCTGTTTGAGGGATGCAAGCGAGAACGGCTCTTTGTACTGTTTAATTGCGATAACAAACACCCGTTTTTCATGAAGCAGGCGGATGGCCACCTCCCGGCTGGGCGCATCCACAAGGCCGGATATTGGCTTTCCTTGATTATCGCGAGATTTGTACTGGAAAATAGCCATATGTTATGAAGCCCGCTGCATGGTTACTTCTGTTTGAGCAGGCGACCGAGTTCTTCCGGCCGGAGCGCATAGGAAATGGCCACATCCTGACTGATCTTGCCCTGTCCAATGGCCTTGGCAAGAGCAGTTTCAAGTGTGGTCATGCCAAACTCGGCTGACGTCTGAATAATATTATCGACAAGATGGGTCTTACCATCCCGGATTGTCGAACGGATAGCCGGTGTCCCCAACATAATTTCAGCAACGAGCGTCCGGCCGCCGCTGATATTGGGAACAAGTCTTTGGGAAATGACCCCCTCGATAACTGAGGCAAGCTGCAGACGGACCTGCGTCTGCTGATTTTCCGGAAACACATCAACAATCCGGTCAATGGTTTGTGCGGCGCTGTTGGTGTGGAGTGTCGCAAATACAAGATGCCCGGTTTCGGCAATCGTCATGGCCGCCTGTATGGTCTCCAAATCACGCATTTCACCGACCAACACAACGTCCGGATCTTCGCGGAGGACGCTCCTGAGGGACATGCCCCACGAATGCGTATCCTGATGCATCTCGCGTTGGGAGATAATCGAAAGCCCGACGGGGTACACATATTCAATCGGATCTTCGATGGTTACCACATGAAGTGACCGCCCTTCGTTGATGGTCTGGATCATGGAGGCGAGAGTTGTGGATTTACCGTGACCGGTCGGTCCGGTCACCAGGATAAAGCCCTGCCTGAGTTTGACGAATTGACTGCAAATGTCGGGCAAACCCAACTCCGCAAATGAGCCTATTTTGTCCGGAATTAACCGGAAATCCGCCGCGATCGTTCCTTTTTGATAATACGCATTTGCGCGGAAACGGTTGGTGCCGTAGGCAACCGAATAGTCAATTTCCTTATTCGTCAGGAGTAATTCTTTATCTGCCGTAGAACATGTCGCAAAAACCAGTTCCTGGGACTCTCCCAGGGTCAATGCTTTGGCGCCGGTAACAGGGGTTAACTTGCCGGAAACCCGCAACATCGGCGGATACCCAACGATGAGGTGCAAATCCGAGGCCTGCATCCGTATCGTCTCTGAAAAAAGTTGTTTAATATCCATATTAATCCTGCGCAACACGTAATACTTCTTCGATCGTCGTTACCCCCTCCACAGCCTTCATATATCCATCCTGCTTCATGGTGATCATCCCTTCCTTAACTGCTACCGTCTGGATATCTTCCATTGAAGCGCGTGTTTCTATCAGTTTACTTATTTCTGTGGTAACCGGTAAGACCTCAAAAATACCGATCCGGCCCAGGTACCCCGCTCCGCCGCAGGCAGTACACGGCTGATCATTGACGGAACCGCGTCCCCGGTAAAGCTTCAGAGGGCCATCTTTTCGCATGAGCGGGCCCAAGACATCGGTAATATCTTTGGCTACCACCTCCTCAGGTACATATTCTTCCCGGCAGGTCGGACAGACTTTACGCGCGATCCGCTGGCCAACCACGAGATTCACCGATGAAACGATAAGAAACGGCTCTGCGCCCAGATCAAGAAGGCGGGGAATAGCGCCCGCTGCATTGTTGGTATGGAGGGTAGAGAACACCAAGTGTCCGGTAAGTGCTGCCTGAATGGCAAGGTCCGTCGTTTCGTGGTCACGGATTTCACCGACCAGAATGATATTAGGGTCCTGCCGGAGGAACGCTCGAAGACCTGTGGCAAACGTCAGACCGGCCTGCGGGTTCACCTGCACCTGATTGACACCCGCAATTTCATACTCAACCGGATCCTCGAGTGTGACGATATTTACCCGCGCATTGTTGAGTTTGGAAAGTACCGCGTAGAGCGTCGTCGTTTTTCCGGAGCCGGTAGGGCCGGTAACGAGAATAATGCCGTGCGGCCGGGCGATATTTGATTCCAGATTTTTGAGCGCCAGCCCCGAAAGCCCTAACTCCGGCAGCGTCGGGATACCCCCGGATTTTTTAAGAAGACGCATAACAATCTTTTCGCCGTGGGCCGTCGGCAAACTGGACACACGAAGATCCACCTCCGACTCTCCCATTTTAAAATTAAACCGCCCGTCCTGCGGGACACGCTTCTCATCAATTTTCATGTCGGCAAGAATTTTGATCCGGGAAACAACCGCGTCATGTAACCGTTTGGGGAGAACAAGCCGTTCCTGCAAAATACCGTCGACGCGGTACCGCACGCGCGTATCTCCTGTCTGCGGCTCAATATGCACATCGGAAGCGCGCAGCCTCATGGCCTGCTCCAGTGCCGCAGAAACGATTTGGGCAATCGGGGCCTCACGAATGACTTCGCTCAGGCGTCCGGCTTCATACGTTTTCACTTCTGGCTCAACCGTCTCCTTCAGCGCTGCCGTCACGTCCGCGCCCATATTTTGTGAATACGTTTCGTCGATAGCTGAGAGGATGTCGTCTTTGGTTGCCATGAACGGCCGGATGTGCTTCCCGGATTTTTTCTCGACAAACTCAATCACCTGGAAGTCCAGAGGGTCAAGCATGGCGACGGAAAGCTCGTTTGTTTGTGTGTCAAACGCAAACGGAATAATCGTATACCTCCGCGCCACGGACTCTGATATGTAATTGACGATATCAGGGGTGATGGCGCGCCCCGAAAGCGTGATAAACGGAATATTAAAAGACTGCGCTTTGGCGCGGACCACATCCTGCTCGTTTGCGAGCCTGCGCTTCAGAAGAATATCCTCAACAGAGATGCCGGTTGTCAGCGATTCGGTCATCACCGCATCCGCCTGCGTCTGGGAAAGACGGCTTGCGGCAACGAGTGCGGATAATAATGATTGGGCAGTAGCCGGCATATACAATATACAATAAGAGACATATTCATTATTAAGGTTTTCGTACTATAATGCAAGGGATTATGCACGCATTTCTCATTACCGGTAAAACAAAAGAGGACCGCATGAAAGAAATCTCCCGGCGCATAGATGCATGGAAGGTAAGCTCGTGGGACACCGTGTGGGCCGCGGGTGAGGGTACATCTATCGGCATTGCTGCTATACGGAATTTCATCCGCGAACTGCAACTGGCGCCGCGCACGTCAAGGGCTAAAGTCGGCGTTATTGCCGATATACACCGGCTCACCATCGAGGCGCAAAATGCACTCCTCAAAACCATCGAGGAACCTCCGCCCGCCACATACATTCTTGCCGAAACAGAATCAGCCGATACGTTACTCCCCACCATTCAGTCCAGATGCGAAACGATAGTGCTGGGAGAAACAGGGAATCGTGTCTCAACCATCCCGGCGGATTTTCTTCCCGCGCTTCTTAGCGCTTCTGCAGGTAAACGCATACAGCTGGTGGAACCGTACATTGCAACCCGTGACGACGCAAAACTATTCGTCACAGCCGTCCTCATGGCGGCACGGGATGAGCTTCACAAAAATCCAACCCGCGCTCTTACCGCACTCATCCGGAATTTACTCACCGCCCAAGCCCAGCTTTCCGTCAACGTCAACCCAAAACTCGTCATCGATAACGCGCTTTTGGCGGTATAAAGAATGGGTGCAAACCTTAACTCACCCGACGGATGTACAAATAACAATATGAATGAGTCACAGTATTTAATTGAGCAAGTTGCAATGGAGATACCCCGAGCGGGAGAAATAAGTATACCAGCATGGTTTCAACAAATACGTGAATGGATCATGACAAACCATGATGAAGAGCGTCAGGTATATGAAGCGCCGGAAACACATATTAGAGTACCATTTTATGGAACGCATAAAACAGACAAAAAAACACAAACGATTCTCGAATTACAACAACACACAAAAGATAAAGACTATCCGCAAGATCATAATTATTTATCAATTGTCGTTGAACAAGGAATATTTGGAAATCGAGAATGGGAACAGTTTGTTATTTTAGAGGATAACGGAAAGTGTCGCTGGTTTTGGAGAACAAATTTACATGACCCGTGGCAACAATTATCTCAAAATAGAGTGCCACTATATGCAATAATGTCCATCACCAACAGTTTTCAAATACATACGCCGACAACATAATTTCCCTAGACAACAATTTGTATATAGTGTACAATGAATTTGAGCTCAGATAGGCTCATTTTTCCCCGCCGCGGCGGGGTAAACTTCTTTATAAGGATACTAAAACATGCCAAAGACAAACGATAAATATACCGGTGCACAGATTGTCGTCCTTGAGGGCCTGGAGCCGGTCCGCAAACGCCCCGCTATGTATATCGGCACCACAGGACCTGCCGGACTCCAACACTGCCTAAACGAAATCGTCGACAACTGTATTGACGAAGCACTTGCCGGATACGCGAAAAACGTCTGGGTAACGATACACAAAGATGACAGTGTCACCGTCATAGACGACGGGCGCGGCATTCCGGTTGATAAAAATCCCAAATACAAGGTGTCCGCCCTTGAGCTGGTGATGACCAAGCTCCATGCTGGCGGCAAATTTGAAGGCAAAGCATACAAAGTATCCGGAGGACTGCACGGCGTGGGCGCATCGGTTGTCAACGCGCTGTCCAGTTCCATGACGGTTGAGGTACGCCGGGACGGAGGCGCATTTATGCAGGAGTATAAACGGGGCATCGCCCTCCATCCGGTAAAAAAAATAGGGCCCGCGCGCGGGACGGGCACAACGACAACATTTTTACCTGACGGAGAAATCTTTAAAGAGGGGATCGCACTGAACTTCGAAACAGTGAAAAAACAAATCCGTGACCGCGCGTACCTGATTGCCCGGCTGTCTTTTCATCTCACGGATGAACGGACGGGTGAGCAAGCGCATTATTATTTTGAAGGCGGCATTACATCCCTGGTCAAGGCATTAAACAGAAACAAACAAGTGCTTCACCCCGTCATCATGGTTACCAAAACGTCTCCTGATGGGGAACTGACAGTCGATGTATCCATACAATATAATGACGGCTTCAACGAAAACGTAGAATCGTACGTCAACGTCATCCACACACCGGAAGGCGGGACACATCTGACCGGATTCCGTATGGCCCTCACCCGCGCCGTCAACGATTACGCCAAAAAATCGGGTGCCGTCAAAAACGGCGATGATACCATCACCGGCGAAGACACGCGCGAAGGCCTCACTGCCATCGTGTATATCAAAATGCCCTCACAGTACCTGCAGTTTGAGGGTCAGACAAAGGAAAAATTAGGAAATGCGGAAATCCAGCCGTTTGTGCAATCGGCTGTCAAAGAAGGGCTGGATACCTACTTTGAAGAAAATCCCGCCGATGCGCGCGCGATTTTAGAAAAAGTATATCTTGCTGCAAAAGCGCGGCTTGCCGCAAAAGCCGCCAAAGACGCCGTGATACGGAAAGGCGCACTGGAAGGGGCAAGTTTGCCCGGGAAACTGGCCGACTGCCAGGAAAAGGATCCGTCAATTTCTGAACTGTTTATCGTCGAAGGAGATTCTGCAGGCGGCAGCGCCAAGCAGGGCCGTGACCGCAAATTCCAGGCCATACTGCCGCTGCGGGGGAAAATCCTCAACACCGAACGGGCACGGCTTGATAAAATTATCGAATTTGAAGAGCTCAAAGCGCTCGTCATTGCCCTGGGCATGGGAATAGCTGATTCCCTGACGCCCGAAAAGCTCCGCTACCACCGCGTGGTAATTATGACTGATGCGGATGTTGACGGCGAACACATTATGACCTTGCTCCTGACATTCTTCTACCGCCACTTACCCTACATTGTAGAAAAAGGGCACCTGTATATCGCCCAACCGCCGCTTTTCAAAATTACCTGGGGAAAGCAAATATACTATGCGTATTCTGACAACGAGCGGGATGCCGTCATTGCCGCCCACAGCGCTGAATTTAAAGGAGCGCCGGGTATCCAACGGTATAAAGGTTTGGGAGAAATGAATCCCGAACAATTGTGGGAAACGACCATGAATCCCACCAACCGCGTGATGCGTCAGGTAACGATTGCGGATGCAGCAGCCGTGGACGGAGTATTCTCGATGCTGATGGGAAATGAAGTTCCTCCGAGAAAACGGTTTATTCAGACACATGCAAAGAGTGCAACACTGGATATATAGTATGAAAATCAAGTATAATATCAACGTTTGTTTGAAAAGGAGGAAGTAATATGGATATTCAATTGGTCGCATTGTTTGTCGCTCCCATCACTGCCCTTATTGCACTTGCCTACGGCGCCTACTTAATCAAACGGACCATTAAAGAAGATGAAGGGTCCGATAAATTAAAGGCAATCGGAAAAGCAATTTCCGACGGAGCCATGTCGTACCTCAAACGGCAATTTACAATCGTCATTCCATTTATGCTCGTATTGGCAGTACTTATTGCTTTCACGTTGGGCCGCGGTGTTGCTGCAACATTCCTTTTGGGAGGAATCTTCAGCGCAATTATCGGCTATTTCGGCATGTGGATCGCCGTCAAAGCAAATATGCGGACGGCAAACGCAGCCCTTAAAGGACTTAATCCGGCCCTGCGCATTGCATTTGGCGCCGGCACGGTCAACGGTATGCTGCTTGTTGGTCTCGGACTCCTGGGAGTATCCCTTATATATATGTGGTCCTATTTCACTTTTATCGCCCAGGGGGCTGATGTTGTTGCGAAAAATGCTACGGAAGTACTGGTGGGATACGGATTCGGTGCGGCTCTCCTTGCGCTTTTCATGCGGGTAGGAGGAGGCATATTCACCAAAGCCGCGGATGTCGGGGCTGACTTGGTGGGTAAAGTCGAGGCAGGAATTCCGGAAGATGATCCGAGAAACCCTGCAACAATTGCAGACAACGTAGGAGACAATGTCGGAGATTGTGCGGGCATGGCCGCAGATGTATTTGAATCCTATGCGTTGACCATTGTTGCCGCTATGATTTTGGGCGGTAATTTGTTCGGCCTCAAAGGCGTCGTATTTCCGCTCCTTGTACGTGCAGGCGGCATTCTGACGTCTATCCTGGGCACGCTTTTTGTGAAAGCAAAAAATGACCGCGAAGATCCGATGAAACCGCTAATCCGCGGATTCATGGTGTCTGCCATAGGCGCCATCGTCATCCTCATGGGCCTTTCCGTATTCCTGCTTCAGGAGCCGCGCGCAGGCTACGCGGGAGTCGTAGGAATCGGAGCAATGTTATTCCTCCTTCTTATTACGAAATACTATACCGGTCCGGGAGAAAAACCGGTGGTTGAAATTGCCTCGGCCAGTAAAACCGGAGCAGGTACGACCATTATTTCCGGCCTCGGAATCGGCATGGAGAGTACATTTGTATCCGTCCTTGTTGTCGCAGCTGCAATCTATGGGGGATATGCACTTCTCGGGTTTTACGGTATATCCCTGGTCGGCATGGGAATGCTGGCAACCACCGGGATCATTATGGCCCTGGATACCTTCGGCCCCATCGCAGATAACGCGCAGGGTATGGTAGAAATGGCCGGACTCAAAGGAAAAGCTCCCGCCGTTACGTCGGGACTGGATGCCGTCGGCAATACAACGAAGGCTCTCACCAAAGGGTTTGCCGTGGGATCTGCGGCAGTTGCCGCCAGTTCGCTGTTTGCTACCTATTTTGAAAAGACGGGGCTTGCCACCATCGATATAGCCAACCCCAAAGTCTTTGTCGGAGTTCTGTTGGGAGGCGCGCTCCCGTTCCTGTTCAGCTCCAGACTTATCGGGTCGGTAGGACGGGCCGCATTCCAAGTGGTCGAAGAAGTACGCCGGCAATTTAAACTGTATAAAGGTATTATGGCCGGCACTCAGCTTCCTGACTATTCACGGGCTGTCGAAATCGTAACCCTGGCAGCGCAGAAAGAATTGGTTGTTCCGGCCCTTATGGTCGTCCTTATGCCTGTGGCCGCTGCGCTCTTGGGTGCGCAGGCCCTTGGTGGATTCTTGGGCGGCGTGGTTGTTGTAGGACTGATGCTTGCCCTGTTTATGTGTAATACCGGCGGCGCATGGGATAACGCCAAAAAGTATGTCGAGGACGGCCACTTCGGCGGAAAAGGCAGTGACCCCCACAAGGCAGCCGTTGTCGGCGACACCGTGGGAGACCCCCTGAAAGATACCGCGGGGCCTGCGTTAAATCCGATGATGAAAATTGTACAAATCGTGGCACTACTGATTGCCCCCTTTGTCATTCAGTTCATCGGAAAATAAGGTGATTGCAGCAGCACTTCTGTATGAATATCGGTAAAATAAACCAGTCGGATATCATCCATGAAATGCAGAAGTCGTATCTCGACTATGCAATGAGTGTCATCGTGGCGCGCGCACTCCCGGACGTCCGGGACGGCCTCAAGCCCGTGCACCGCAGAATTCTTTTTGCGATGCACTCGGTGGGCTTGCACCATACCTCAAAATACAAAAAAAGCGCGTCTGTTGTCGGAGAAGTACTCGGAAAATATCATCCGCACGGCGATGCGTCGGTGTACGAAGCACTGGTGCGTCTGGCGCAGAATTTTTCCATGCGCTATATGCTGGTGGACGGGCAGGGAAATTACGGCTCCGTGGACGGCGACCCGCCGGCTGCCATGCGGTACACCGAGTGCCGGCTGGCTAGTATTTCCGACGAAATGCTCTTTGATATTGAAAAAGAAACGGTCGACTTTGTCCCGAATTTTGACGGGACTATTGCCGAGCCCGTGTATCTTCCTGCGAAACTTCCCAATTTACTGCTGATGGGCAGCGAGGGAATCGCCGTCGGTATGGCGACCAAAATTCCTCCCCACAACCTCACGGAAGTAGCATCTGCCATTGGCGCTTTGATTGACACCGTCAAACTTACCAAGAAAAAAACAGAAGAAGGCACAGCCGAAATCAAAACCGACACACATTTTGAATTTGATATCACAACGGATGAGCTTATGACGCATGTCCAGGGACCGGATTTCCCGACCGGAGGCGCCATTTACGATATCAATGAAATAAAAGCCGCATATACGACCGGCCGGGGCAAAATTGTCATGCGCGGGAAAGCGGAAATAGAGGACATCGGGCAGGGAAAAAGCGCAATAGCAATCACGGAGCTCCCGTACCAGGTAAACAAGGCACAACTTGTTGCCAGGATTGCAGATCTCGTACGTGAAAAGAAACTTGAGGGCATCAGCGACTTGCGGGACGAGAGCGACCGGCGGGGTATCCGCGTCTACATCGAGCTCAAACGCGATGCGCGCCCGAAACAGGTACTGAACAACCTCTACCAATATACGGCGCTCCAAACCACGTTCCCGGTCAATATGGTGGCACTTGTGGATAACACGCCGCAGACGTGTTCACTCAAACTGATTCTGGAGGAATACGTCAAACACCGCCATGATGTGGTACGAAGGCGCAGCGTCTATGAACTCAAAGAAGCCCGTGCCCGCGAACACATTCTCGAGGGCCTCAAAATCGCCGTTGACCACATCGACGAAGTCATTTCTATCATCAAAAAAAGTAAAGACGCCGACGAGGCAAAAGGCAAACTCATGACGCGCTTCAAGCTGTCGGACTTGCAGTCCACGGCAATTCTGGACATGCAGCTGCGGCGCTTGGCTGCCCTCGAACGCCAAAAAATTGAGGATGAGCTTGCGATGATCCGTGAGACGATCAGCTATCTTGAGGATCTCCTTGCCCATCCGGTAAAAATTCTCAAAGTTGTCAAAGACGAACTTGCCAAACTGAAAGATAAATACGGCGACCAGAGGAAAACGCGCGTGTTCAAAAGTAAGGTCGGCGAATTCTCCGAAGAGCAGCTTATCGCCAATGAAGATGTGATCATTACCATGAGTGAATCCGGATACATCAAGAGACTTCCACGAGGCACATTCAAAATGCAGGAACGCGGCGGCAAAGGCGTCATCGGCATGACCACCAAAGAAGAGGATGCGATCGATAAAATCCTTTCGGCACAAACACATGACAATATGCTTTTCTTCACCGACCGCGGGCGCGTGTACCAGGTGCGGGTCTGGGATATCCCGGAAACGAGCCGCCAGGCCAAGGGCCAGGCAGTTGTGAACCTCATCAATATTGAATCGGGAGAGAAGGTGACGTCGGTACTCACCTACAGCCTGAAGCGCGATGAGCAGAAAGAGTCGGGCGTCAAATTTATCCTTATGGCCACCAAACACGGAACCGTAAAAAAATCCAAATTAACGGAATACGAAAATATACGGAGAAGCGGCCTGGTCGCCATCAAGCTTGAAAAAGATGATGAACTCACCTGGGCGCGCCTCACCAGCGGGGAGGATAATATCCTCCTTGTATCCCATGAGGGCAAGTCTATCCGATTCAATGAAGCCGAGGTCAGGCCGACGGCACGCGACACCATGGGGGTGCGCGGTATACTTCTCAAGGGAAGCGATTTTGTCGTGAGCGTAGACGTCATTACCGATGAAACGAAAAAAGCGGATTTTCTGACGATCATGGAAAAGGGGATCGGCAAAAAAACGGCAATCCACGATTTCCCCAAGCAGAAACGCGGCGGGCAGGGCGTGAAAGTAGCGGAGGTGAAAGACCGGACCGGCAAGGTCGTCGTTTCACAAATCGTACCGATAACCACGGAAAGCGTGGTGTTGACGTCTGTGAAGGGCCAGGTCGTAAAGCTCCCGATTAACTCCGTGCCGCGCCTTGGCCGGGCCACAAGCGGCGTCATCCTCATGCGCTTTGCTGATAAATCCGACACCATCGCCGCCGCTACCTGCCTCACAAAATAACCTGCCTCACAAGACGTATGAATCATCAAGAATGGAAAGATCTACTTGCCCGACACCAGGATAACGAAATCTATGAATACGTCAACGCCCTCTTAGATGGACTTCGAGATGAAGATCCTGAGTCACTCGCAATTCACTTACATGCTCAATTACAATCACTCCCATTTTGCGGAGATAACCCTCCGGGCCCGATATTAAAGACGATTATCGGAATTCGCACACTCATTGAAGAAAAGGGTGGAGACGTAGACGCGCTTCTTGCAAAATTAGATAACAATAAGTAACAGATCATCCATAAGGTCAACCGTATGATAGAATACCTGTATGAGAATTGACGGGAAAGCGCTTGCGGATGCGACACTTGGCACTCTTGCCCAAGAAGTGCTACACCCAACCCTTGCAGTCATCTTAGTCGGGGATAACCCCGAGTCCCTTGCCTATATCCGCCAAAAACAAAAAGCAACGGAGCGCCTTGGCGGACACTTTATCTTTGAACACCTTCCGGCATCCACATCACAAAAAGAACTCGACGCGAGAGTCGCCATGTATAACAGCGACCCGGCAGTCCACGGACTTATCGTCCAGCGCCCGATTGCCGGAGGATTGACCGCAACCGTTGTTCCCGCAAAAGATATCGACGGATTTGAAACCAATTCGCCGTTTGAGGTGCCCATTGCCATGGCGATATTTACGATACTGAAACAAATTTTTATGTTGTCATCCCCGCGTAGGCGGGGATCTGCCTTTATCGGAGAATACCAAAACCGATTCCCGGTCAAGCCGGGAATGACATTCGTTGACTGGCTTCGCAGTCAACGAGTAACCATCGTCGGAAGAGGGGAGACGGCAGGAAAACCGATCGCAGCTGCCTTCGCAAAACAACAATGTGCGACGTCTATAATTTCTTCACAAACCCCGAATCCGAAAGAAATAATGAAAACCGCAGATATCCTCATTTCCTGCGTCGGCAAACGGGGGATAGTGACGCCCGACGCCGTCAAACCCGGTGCAATTATTATTTCTGTCGGATTATCACGCGACGCAGATGGCAAACTCCATGGAGATTATGATGAACATGCCATAGCGGATAGCGCCGGCGCATACACGCCGACCCCGGGGGGAGTCGGTCCGGTGAACATCGCCTGCCTCATGCAAAATCTCGTCCATGCAGCCAAAATAACTTGATTTAGAGCCCTAGAAGGTATAGAATATATTTCTATGTCATATCATGAAGATGCCCCTAAGACTTCCTTATCTGTTGAGGCGCTAAAAGCCTTAATGCCGGGTATTTTTACCGGACAAGAAGAATTACTACATACATTATCATCTCTACAGTTAGCATTAAATGAAAATCCTTTTAAAGGTCAAGATAATAAGTCTATCCATCTAACAATAGGGGGACAGATTAATAAATATGCAGAAATAGCTCCATTACTGGATAAAATACAAGCAGTGATAAATGCAACTTGGAACGGATTGACTGGAGTATTTGCATTTTCACACGCAAGATCTGAAGAGAAAAATTTATATTTGAATTTTTATAGTACGTTTGGACCTGAAGGCCAAAAGCTTCCTATAGGTGAAGATGAAATAGTGCTTTATACCTACCCAAACCCGAAAGCGCTGCAGGAAAATTCCCCCGCCGTATAATTGCCCGTCGTGTGCAAAACCTTTTCAAAGCATGTATGATGAAATTAACAAAGGGGGAACTATGAAAAATATCGGCGGCGCTATCGTTATTTTCTTCATTGCACTGTTTGCATATACCAAGCTGGCGGGTCCTATTCCGTTTTCCGTCAACAGCATCACAACAACCAAAACAGACACGTTTACCGTGACTGGCGAAGGAAAGGCGATCGTACGCCCCGATATTGCCACCGTCTCCGTAGGGGTACAGGCCCAGGAATCTTCCGTAAAAACAGTACAAAGTGAACTCAATAAAACGGTCAATGCAGTTTCTGCAGCAATCAAAAAAGCAGGGGTGGACGGGAAAGATATCCAGACATCAAACTATTCCATCAACCCAATGTATGACTATTCCGGCCGGACCCAACGGATCACCGGATATCAGGCATCAAGCAATCTGACGATCAAAGTGAGGAATATAGATAATGCCAACGGTGTCATTGATGCCGCAACCCAGGCCGGCGCAACGGACGTCGGCGGGATATCTTTTGACGTTGATGACAAAACGAAGGTGCAAAACCAGGCCAGGGAACTGGCTGTTGCCGACGCCAAGAAGAAAGCCGCAGATGCCGCGCGCATTGCAGGATTTAGTCTGGGAAAAATCATCAATTACAGTGAAAACTTCGGGGACGCACCCCGGCCATACATGATGACGGCAAAAGCCGAAGGCGGTGGGGATGCGAGTACCCCTACGCAGATCGAGCCCGGATCTTCGGAAGTCGTCGTCACCGTATCCCTGGGCTACGAGCTTCGGTGAGGCTACACTGACCTTTTTATAGGTCTTGTCCTCCCCGCCCACGGGGAGTAAAATAGAGCTCCACTATGGGAAGATCTCACGTTAAACCAATACAGCAGCCGGACGACACCACCTGCGGACCGGTGGCCCTGAAGCATGCGCTTGCAATTTTCGGGAGACGCAAGTCTCTTGATTCACTCATGGAGCTTTGCGGCACCAACAGAAACGGGACCAGCACTAAAAATATGATCCGGGCGGCAAATAAACTTGGGTTCAGCGTCCTTGTCGTCCAGTATGCGACGCTCAGCCATCTGCAAAGCGCACTCAAATACAATGCCAATCAGGTGCGGGCAGTATTGGTGTCGTATCTCTATGACCTGGATGAAAAAGATCGGCCTCACCCCGATTCCGGGCATTGGGCGGTGGTCTCCGCGTATCGGCCCAGCCAGAGCCGAATCGTCCTTCTGGACAGCGCCAGCGCCAAAAAAAAGTCCTACGCATGGACGGATTTCCGCACCCGCTGGATGGATTTTGACCTCAAACGAAGAAAGATAAACGGACGGGGAAACCACTTCAAACTGATCCGCAACTGGCAACAGCAGCTCCTGTTTGTGATGGCGCGCACCCCTGAAGATCTGCCGAAGTTTGCCATTCCCACAAGCCGGGTATTTACGCCGGAGGATGGGATTTAACACCACGCCTTTGGGCTGATGCAACAATCTCCCAAACAAAATCGGCAAGTGTCCAGCCAACGGCTTTGTAGGAAAGAGTCATGCCGTAATCATCACTGTCGGATATCCCCGGATTGCTGTTGGCCTCCAGAATGAGCACCTCGTTCCCGCGGGTTCGTATATCCAGGCGCGTATAATCGCGGAAGCCAAGTTTTTCAAATGTCCGGCGGGTAAGGCGCTCCATCTCCCGGACCAGAGGCTGGTCTATGTGGGTCATCTTCATATGTGACGACTTGTATTCCGGGTCGTTTTCGTCCCACCGGCTTGCATAGGTGAGCATATGATTGGGGTCCGCGCTGTCAAACACCACTTCCGCAGGCGGCAGTACTCGTAGTCCTTTTGGCCCTTCCAGTGCAGTCACCTGAAACTCGCGTCCGGTGATAAATTCTTCAATGAGCATCGGCTGGGCAAGGGCGCGGATCATCTCCCGGACTTTCCGGCGGAGTTTTTCCGCGCCGGAAACAATAGAGTCGCGCGACAATCCGATACTGCAATGTTCAAGGGCGGGTTTCACGATCACGGGGAAACGGAAATCCGTACGGATCGGTTGACCGGGATCCTCAAATAACTGCCAGCGCGCCGTCGGAAGTGCGTGTGCGTCAAGCGCTTTCTTCATCGACACTTTATCAGACGTCATCATGTAATTGTGACGGTTGCCCCCGGTAAACGGAATACCTGTCTGTTCAATGGCGGCAAACGCGCGGTCGGCAAGGGGTAAATCATGCCCCGTCCACTCAATCAGATTAAAAATGACATCTGCGCGGATATCGGATATCGAGGAAATATGATCTTCATCAATCGGGTGAGTAGTTACTGTCGCGCCTTTTACCGCAAGCGCCGTCTCAATTTCTTTCGCCGATTCCGTCGTATCCGTATCGGTCTCTACGTACGGGGTGTTTGTCGCCCGTTTTGTGGGCACACTGTAAAGGACGGCAATATTCATATTGGCGGCTCGCTCGTTATTCCGGGAGATCGATGCGACAATGATCTGCCACAAAAAAGCTATAGACCGGAGACTTCCGGTTCGTTTTTCGAATCATCGTATGATGGCCGATCATGGATGCTTCTATCTTGTTTTTCACATCCAGAATATGGACGTCTTCAAGGAGAATGCTGTATTCGACGGAGCTGTTGGCTATTTCACAGTCATTACCGACTGCAGTATACGGACCTATCGTGCTGTTTTCGATTTCCACATGGTCTCCTATGACCACCGGACCAATGATCTTACTGTTGGTTATTTTGGATCCCGCTCCGACGTCAACGCCGCCTGAGAGGACGCTGTCTTTATCAACTTTACCGAGAATTTTAAAGTTTTTCCTTGTTTCCAAAATGAGCTTATTGGTTTCCAGCGAATCGTCAAATTTCCCGGGATCTCTCCACTGACCCTCAAGCTCGGCAACTTCCACTTTGTATCCGTGCGTGATCATGTAGTTGTACAAATCGGTAATCTCAAGTTCCCCGCGGGCGGACGACCGGATCCCGTCCGGACCTTTAAATGCACGAAAGACCTTCGATGAAAACATGTACAGCCCCGGGACGCCGAATTTATTGGGAGGATGCTCGGGTTTTTCGACGACCTTTTCGAGTTTGCCGCGCGCGTCAAAAAAAGGCACGCCGAGCCGGTAATTTTCCTCATGTTCGATCACCGTCAGAAGCGCGTCTGCTTTGGTACGCAGAAATTGTTTGAATGGCTTGCCGATACCGGCGGTGAATATATTGTCTCCGAGGCAATAGACAAAACTGTCTCCGTCCACAAACTTTTCGGAAATTTTCACAACATGGGCAAGCCCCAGCGCTTCGGCCTGATCGATATAGGTAATATGGATACCCAGCTTCGACCCGTCTCCCAACAGCTCTTCGTACGCAGGCCGGGTAGCATTGACAATGAGGGCAATGTTTTTGATGCCGACGGCAATCAAATTATTCAGGACATAGCTAATCAGGGGTTTGTTTGCGATAGGAAGAAGTTGTTTACTTGTGGTAAACGTTAAGGGGTACATCCGTGACCCTTTGCCGCCCGCTGCAATAATTGCTTTCATTGATTCCTCCTTTGTTGGCCCATTATATCAGTTTTCCGTTTTCCGATGAAATTTCGCGTGAATCTCTTTAAGCTGCGGATTGGTGATGTGGGTATAAATCTGCGTTGTTGAGACATTTTTGTGCCCCAGCATTTCCTGGATAGCGCGCAGATCTGCCCCTCCGGACAAAAGATCGGTCGCAAAGCTGTGGCGCAGTCCGTGCGGAGTAATCTTGATTGGCAAACGCGCTTTTTTGACGTATTTTTCAACCAGCCGCTGGACACTTCTGGGGGAAAGCCGGAGGGTTTCCGTCTTTTTCCCGGACGTCCGGGTAAACAGTGCTTTATCGGAGTCCTCCCGGGTGGCAAGGTATTTTTGCAGCCAATCTGCTGCGGTATCGGATAAAAACACCACGCGTGCCCGGCGCCCTTTGCCGATAACACCAAACTCACGGCGATCAAAATTTATCTGATCGCGGTTTAAACGGGTAAGCTCCGATACCCGCAGACCCGTGGAGAAAAGAACCTCCAGTATCGCCTTATCCCGCGGGTTATCCGGCATATTGAGAAGAAGCTCCACCTGCGCCCGCTCAAGAAACTTAATCGAGCGGGATTCGGCTTTCGGAAGTTCGATTTTTTCCGGCGCAACAACCTGAATATCGCGTTTTAACAGGTATTTCAGAAACGACCGCAGTGCAATCAAGTGGTAATTCTGCGTCACGCGCTTCAGGCTTATCCCGTGGGGATCAACATACCGCGATAAAAATAGTCTATATTCACGGATAGAATCCGGTGTAATATCCTTCGGAGTTTTCACGGTTTTCACGCTAGGGGAGTGGGGAGAGCCCGACAGGAAGCCCAAAAACCTGTACAAATAGTGCGCGTAATTGCGGATGGTCAGCTGCGAAACATTCCGCTCAATTTCAAGGTATTCGAGGAATTCTTTTATTAATCGGTTTACGTCCATGTCTACATATAGATTGTACGACATCGTATGAATTGTCAAGAGTCTGATATACTTAGATCATGAAGCTTGGGATCAAAGTGGCTCCCGGTAACGACTGGAAAAATAATATTGAAGCCGCCCACCCGGCTATGGTCGAAATCTGGTACAACGCAAGCCGTCCGGATGACTATACCGGGATATTTGCGTATCTAGCTCACACATCAATCGATGTCGGTTTACACTATTGGGGCGCTCTTCCAAGCGGATTACTAACCAACGCAAGCTACCCGGACCCGGCAGTCAGTGAGCCGTCGCTGGCGCTTATGCGCGCGACAATTGACAGCGCTGCGGCGCACAAATGCGTCTACGTCAATATTCATCCGGATCTCTATAATTTACTGCAGGTCAATTTTGACACCATGGGTATCCGCGTCGCGTCCAAACAAGCGGATCCTAAAGCCATGAATGAAACCTTTATACAAAACACACTGAACCTGAATGCATATGCTGCAGCCCGCGGCGTTGTTTTGACCGTCGAAACGGTCCCTTCATGCGATACACCAAGCTGGAAACCCGGCCGCGACCGCACGGATGTTATCAATACTCATCCCATACCAATGAGCGTTCTCGTTGATCTGGCGCACCGCGGCGTTGCTGTCGCAAATGATTTCGGCCACACCGCAAGTAACGTTATTTCCGATGACCGCGCAGCCGTTTGGCGGTATCTTTACGATACGACCAGGACCCTAGAACCTGTCACACGGCTTATCCATTTGGGGTTTATCGAGCCGCCATATAACGGCGTGGATTTCCATGACTCACTGGATAATCCGGTTTTGGAAACGTCCGCAGCAATTCCAAACAAAAAAGAAATGGCGGAACTCTTACAACTTTTCAAAACCCGCGATGACGTATGGATACTGGTCGAACCCAGGGAGAACCACGTAAAAAACTACCATTTGGCCCAAAAAATCATTGCTTCCGTTTAGCCTCGGCTACAAGCCTCTGTAATGACCTAGAACGGCTGGAGTTCGGCCTAGACGTATAGTTCATCCTCGTAGTTATAGAGGAAAAATTTATAGACCGATAAAAGACGACATAAAGAACAGTGAGTTATGAAAAATGAATAATAAATAATAAAGAGGGGGAAGAATTATATAAAAAATATTCAGGCCAATTACGCAATGATTATATGCAAGTGCCGTACCAGCGAAATGAGTACAGGCAAAAGCCAGTCACGGCCACACGTCGCAAAAGTATTATTGTGCGACTACATAGATTATTATTCCCTTGCTCTGTTGCCGGGCGTAAACCCGCCCGGGCAGATCCGGTGATTATGGAGGCCCCTGTAAGGACGGGAAATAGCCTCACAGGGAGGTCTTCTCCGGAAAACAGCAACAACGCTGCACACAGAGTTATCATGCTACAACACGCAAATACAGTGTTCTGTGTGTACCTTGGGGATCCTTCACTCCGTTCAGGACGCGTCGACGCGTTTAGAGCGTACTGGCGCGCTATATTCAATGTTTTGAGGCTGACTTGCACTACTCCGTGCATATGTAATCCAGCGCACACGTCGCAATTTGGAGCGTTACAACGCTCCGGAGATGCATTTTTAGCCTCGCGTCAGCACTCCCTGCACACGAGCAGCAATAGAACGGCCTTTCGGGTTTTTTTAGGGCTTCAATATGCTCCAAACCTGTATTTTCGACCTGCCCGCAACGCTTCGCGTAGCG
>Ga0208958_1000226_pt1 | contig 71524 bp, 78 predicted proteins | sample RifOxyB1_FD_184032 | JGI IMG/M metagenome (GOLD analysis project Ga0208958, IMG submission 184032) | Soil microbial communities from Rifle, Colorado - Rifle Oxygen_injection B1 (SPAdes) | ecosystem: Environmental > Terrestrial > Deep subsurface > Rock core/Sediment | place: Rifle, Colorado...
TTAATTTTCTTGTTGAAATTTGCGGAGGCGTGACCACTCATCTTTTGGATTCTATTTATTTGCAAAAAAAACTAAGCGCCGTTTCCACTCATCATGAGCAGGCCGCGGCTATGGCAGCAGAAGGTTATGCCCGAATCAATAGAAAAATGGGTGTGGCTATGGCCACTAGTGGGCCTGGAGCTACTAATTTAATCACTGGCATTGGTAGTTGTTTTTTTGATTCAGTGCCAGCACTCTTTATTACTGGCCAAGTTAATACCTATGAATTCAAACTAGATAAGCCAGTACGGCAGGTTGGCTTTCAAGAGACTAAGATTGTACAAATAGTGAAGCCATTGATGAAATATGCTGTTCGGGTCACTAATCCTCATAAAATTCGTTATCATTTAGAAAAAGCGGTTTATCTGGCTCATTCTGGCAGGCCTGGCCCAGTTTTACTTGATTTGCCCATGAATATTCAACGACAGGAAATAAAACCGAGTGTGCTAGAGGCCTTCCCCATTCCTCAAAATCCACAGTCAGAATTCAAAATTAAAACTTCAACTTACAAAACGATTATTAAACTTTTAAAAAACTCTCATCGACCAGTGATTTTAGTTGGTGGCGGGGTCAGGACGGCTGGAGCTGAGTCCGAATTGGTAAAATTAATCAAAAAAATCCAAGTGCCGGTAGTTACTTCTTTGATGGGCATTGATGCCTTATCTCATGATAGTCCTCTTCATGTAGGCATGATTGGCACTTATGGCAATCGCTATGCAAATCTGGCAGTGGCCAATGCTGATTTTTTATTGGTACTTGGTAGTAGGTTGGATACTAGACAAACAGGAACCAAACCAAAAACTTTTGCCAGAGCCGCTAAGATCATCCACGTTGATGTTGATCCTCAAGAATTAGACAATAAAGTTAAAACTTATTTAGCAATTCAAGCTGACCTCAAAGATTTCTTAATTGCTTTAAATGAAAATTTGGCCAATGATAAGATCGACAAATTTAAACCGTGGTTAGATCAGATTTCAATTTACAAAAAGAGATACCCGTCTTTTGTTACTAAAAATATGGGCCAGATAAATCCTAATGATTTGATGAATCGTCTTTCCTCCTACTTACCAACTGATGGCGTAGTTTCAGTTGATGTGGGACAAAATCAGATGTGGGCGGCGCAAAGCCTAAAAATAGGCAGTAAACAACGCTTTTTAACTCAAGGAGGAATGGCCGCTCTTGGTTCAGCTTTGCCGATGGCGATTGGCGCTAGTTTTGCTAACCCCCACAGAACCATAGTGGTGATCGCTGGGGATGGTGGATTTCAATTTTCTCTACAAGAATTAGAAACAATTAAACACTATAATTTGCCCATCAAAATTATTTTGTTAAACAACCATTGTTACGGCATGGTCAAACAATTTCAAGAGCAATATTTTGCAGGACGTTTTCAATCAACCGTGCTTGGTTACTCGGCGCCTGACTTTGTTAAAGTAGCCAAAGCTTTTGGCTTAAAAGCTTTTAAAATCAGTCGTAGCCAACAAATTGAAATAGCTTTGGGCGAGTTATTTAATGATAAACAATCCCAACTTTTGGAGATTGACCTAAGCTCTAGTTGCCAAACTTGGCCTAAGCTGTCCGTTGATCAACCAATAGAAAATCAAGATCCTCTCTTGCCCAAAAAAGAGTTGCAAAGCAACATGTTAATTCCTTTGGTAAACTCTGTTTAATTCCTCAGCTATTTTTTTATTTATATCTAAGGGAAGTTCTTGAAAAGAATCCTGAACATTTATTTTTTTAAAACCTGAAATATCTAAATCAATTGATCTATAGATAATTAACCCAAAAAATGCAATTGTCAAAATAGCTATCATTAAAACTAATTTCTTATATTTCTCGTGTTGCATTAATATAGGCAAACTCATCGCTAACAGCCAATAAACCCCGATCATGCCTGTCAAATGGTTTCTCGGTCTAAACAAAGGAAAACTGATTAGTGCTGAAAAAATAATTATTAATAAGGCTAAGTATTTTTCTTTACTTTTAATTTTGGAAAAAAAACTTACCACCACCAACAAAATTGATAAATATATGACATCTTGCATGATATAAAAAGGCCACAAACTATTTGTGTATTTAAAAAATATCATACCTCGATTATTAAAGAATAAATTCGGTAGAAAAAAACCTAATAAAGAGGCTCCGATATGATAAAAATATTGGGCGATTTTTCTTAAAAAAGGCAAATCCTGCAAACAAGGCACTAGCTGAGTAAAAAAAGCGGTTCCCGGACAGTAACTACTGTTGGGAGCAATTAGAAAAAACCTGGTCAAAATAAAAAGAGTTAAAACTATGCCGGTAATCAAGTATAAATATTTTTTATTTTTGATTTGGTAAAAATAGCCCAATATCGGTAACAAAAACAAGAATACTAAACCGAATTCTTTGCTGAAAACAGACGTTATTAATAACAAAAAAATATTTAGTAAATAAATTTTGTTTATTTTTTGCTGAGAAAACTTTTTTAAAATTATTAATAGCAAAATTCCTGAAAGCACCGCTAAAGAATTTTGTCTTTCGCCTATCCACACTAGGGCTGGCTCTGCTCGCCAATCCAATAAAAATAAACTGCTGGCAATCAAACTGGCTAAATATGACTTACTAGTAATAAAAACTAAGTAATATAGAGCTAAAGCTGAGCTAGTCCATAAAAATAAATTAAACACTAAATATAGGTTTAAATAATTTAGTTTTTGCATTTGATATTGAAAAAAAATTGTTAATTGAGGAATTGGCCTATAGGCTGGTAATTGAGAAAACATGGGCTGAGTAATTAACTCAACAATGGTTTTTTCTCCATTAGAGAGAGCTATTAAATTATCTGTATCTTTCAACTGGATAGTATTGGCTTTGCCTAAAAAAACTACCGCTAAAACAATAATAGAAACTATTGACAGGAAATGAGATCTATTGAACATGCCGGCAAATATCTTCCGCACTAAATCCATGTTGGGCATGCATAAATTTTTGCTCTCCAGAAATGCTAGAAAGCGGCTGTTTTACCCCCAACCTAACTAATGGTACCTGCAAATTATTTTCAGCTATTAGCTCTGCTACATAGGAACCCAGGCCCCCATTGATAAAGTGATCTTCAACAGTAATGACTTGTTGATATTGTTTGATTTTGCTGATTAAAAATTGATCGGGACCAGGATTAAAATTACTGACGATAATATGGCCAATTTTATTTTTGAACTTTTTCACAGCCCCTAAGGCTTCCACACTAGCCGCGCCCATGCTAATGAGTAAAGTTTTTTTGCCCTTAGTAATTTCGTAAGCTTTACTCAAATCAAAATCAGAACCCAAACTGGCAATTAAGTTTCCTCCATCTTTATACAAACGGTAATAAATTGGTTGAGGCAAATCATAGGTGGCCTTGAGAGCCAATTGAGCCTGCTTGTAGTCAGCGGAAATGATACTAGTGATTCCTGGCTGGCAACGCATCAACGCAATATCTTCTATGGAGTAATGAGTGGGACCCAAGTGACTGTAAGTAAAACCAGGGCCAGTGCCGATCAATCTGATGGGCAGTCTTTGCAAGCTGGCCGTTCTGATAAATTCATAAGGACGCATGGTCATGAAGGAAGCAATAGAATAACAAAATGGTAGTAAGCCAGCTTCGGCTAAACCCATGGCTACCCCCACCATATTTTGCTCGGCTACCCCCACATTATAGAAACGCTTGGGAAATTGAGCGATAAATTCTTCTAAAACACCAAATCCTAAATCGCCAGACAGCAAAACTACTCGCCCATCTTTTTCGGCTATTTGAATTAAAGTTTTAATAAAATGACTACGCATGACTTAATTCTTCTAAGGCTCTGTCCAGCTCTTCTTTTGCTAAAGATTTATAATGCCACTCTAGAGAGTCTTCCATAAAAGAAATACCTTTGCCGATAGTAGTGTGAGCTACAATAAATTTGGGTTTTTGATTATTAAAAATGATTCTTTTAAAAGATTGCAAAATATCATCGTAATCGTGACCCTTTTTTAAATTAGTAGCCTGCCAGCCAAAATCTTCTATTTTTTGATCAACTGGCTCCAAATCAATGATTTTTTTGCTTTCTCCCATCGCTTGACGACCATTATCATCTAAAATAAAAACCAAGTTATTTAGTTTTTGGGCGGCGGCAAACTGGATAGCTTCCCAAGACGAGCCCTCATTTAACTCTGCATTAGACAATAAACAAAAAATCCGGCGCGCACTGCCCTGAATCTTGGCGGCCAAAGCGGCGCCTACAGCCATAGTGACACCCTGCCCCAAAGAGCCAGTGGTAAACTCTATGCCCAATTGTTTTTTATTGGGATGAGCTGACAAGCTGCTACCATTTTGACAATAACTAGCTAAATCAGATTGAGTAATTTTTTTACTCATATAAAGAATCACATACAAAGCTAAAGCGGCGTGACCTTTAGATAAAATAAAACGATCACGCTCAAGATCGTTTATATCTTTAATATGCAAAATTCTTTGATATAAAACCAGCAGTAAATCTACTATGGAAAGAGCCGAGCCAATATGCCCTTCTTTAGCTCCATAAGCAGTTTGGAGAATGAGCTCCCGAGCTGTAATTTGATCTTGGTTAAAAATTGACATATTTACGTACCAAATAAACCGGCCGAGCCTTGCTTTCTTCAGTGATTACTTCAATGTATTTACCTAAAATCCCCACTGCCAAAATTTGAATATTAGTTAAGATTAACACAAACAAAGCCCAGAAGATAGCCTGATTTAATTGTCCGCTCAATAAACTGGCTATTAAAAATAAAAAAAATAAAAATAAATTTAAAAATAAAGCGCCAGCACTCCCATAAAAAAGCAAATCTAATAATAAATAAGAATAAGCGAAAATTCCTCTTTCTGCATGTTTAAAATAATTAATTAAACGATAAGAGCTGTGGCCATTCTGCCTTTTTTGCTTGCTGTATTTAATTTTGATAGTTTTAAAACCCGCCCAAGCTCGCAGGCCCCGGTAAAAACGCTGTTTTTCGGGCATTTTTTGCAGGGCAGTGAGCACTTTTCTATCAATTAAACCAAAGCCAGTGGCATTGGCAGGAATATCAATTTGCGAAATGTGTTTTAAAACTGCATAAAATGCTTTACGCAAATAAATCATGGGCAGGATATCATCAATTTTATCGTAAATTGCCACCACACTTTCATAGCCAGCTTCCCAATGTTTTATTAATTGAGGAATTAAGGCCGGCGGACTTTGCAGATCACATTCAATGCTAATAATGGCTGATCCTTGAGCATGCTCCATACCCGCCCAAGCCGAGCCTTCGTGACCAAAATTACGCGACAAAAAAATAATTTTTACTCTTTTGTCTTTTTGAGCTAGCTTATCTAAAATTGCTGAGCTCTGATCAGCGCTGGCATTATCAGTAAAAATAATTTCATAATCATAACTTAATCGAGCCAATATTTTTTTGATTTGCCAATAAATTAAATAAATATTCTTACCTTCATTAAAAACGGGAATACAAATGGAAATTAATTTTTTAGCCATAACTGATGTTGTTGGTACCAGTTATATAGCCTTGGTAAAGAAAGATCAAGCGGCGTGAATTGAAGGTTTTTTATTTCTTTTTGTAAACGAGCAATATCGCAGCTATATTCTAGATTTAACTTTTTATTTTTTAAAATTATTTTTGCTTTGTGTTTTGATAAAGAATTAATTTGGCGAGCAATTTGCAACAAGCTAATTCTTTGGCCACTGCCAATATTGTAAGCTTGATATTTATGTTTATGAGTGAAGAACCAATCTAAAATCGGCATTAAATCTAAAATATCTAAAAAGTCAAAATAACAATTTTGATTGATTGCCAAATCTTTTTTGGTAATATAGTTAATTATGTTTTGGGAAATAAATCTTTGTTTAAAATTCTCATACTCACCAAAGAGGCCAAAGAAGCGCAAAATTAGCACTTTGCTATGTTGACTGCTAATTTGTGAGGCTAAATATTTGCCCAAACCATAATCATCGTGAGGAATAGTCTCTCCCCAAGCTGTTTCCTTGATCTTTTTAAGCGGGCGGGATTTATCGTATTCAGCACCAGAACCACATTGAATAAATTTAGCGTAAGATTTATTTTGTCTTAACAAATTAGAAAAAATTAACAAATTATTTTTGAGTACATCTTGATTTTGCTCTCGACTCACACCAGTGGCGGCGGCATTAAGCAAAATATCAAATTTTTTATTTTTAAAATAATTATCTACTGCTCTAGTATCAAGCAAATTTAATTCTTTGCTATTGGGAGCAGTGATTTGGTATTTGGTGGCTAAATATTGCTGAATATTTTTACCAATAAAACCATTTCCACCGGAAAGAAAAATTTTAAGCATATGATTTTAAAAATTTATTAAAAATTTCTAACATATAATTTAAATGTTGACGATTTAAACCCGGATAAACGCCCAGCCAAAAAGTATCATTCATAATTTTGTCGGTATTAGTGAGCTTACTTTTAATTTTATATTTTTGCTGTTTCATGTAAGGTTGTTTAGTCAAATTACCAGCAAACAACAAACGAGTCCCAATTTTATTTTTAGTCAAATAAATTAATAATTCTTGACGAGTGAAAGGTAAATTATCTTTTAAAGTCAGGGGAAAACCAAACCAAGATGGGTCAGAGTGTTCTGTAGCTATTGGCAAAATAAAATACTGCTCCCATTTGGCAAAGTTCTTTTTTAAATAGGCAAAATTATTTTTTCTTTGCTTAATAAATTGAGGCAAGTGCTTAAGTTGAGCTAAGCCTACTGCGGCTTGCATATCAGTAATTTTTAGATTAAATCCCAGATGAGAATAAATATATTTATGATCATAGCCCAGTGGCAGATCGCCTAGTTTCCACAAAAATCTTTTGAGACAAGTATTATCATGCCCGGTTTCACACCAACAATCTCGGCCCCAATCTCTGATCGACAACAATATTTTTTTCAACAGTGGGTTATTGCTAAACACCGCTCCCCCTTCGCCCATAGTGATGTGATGAGCAGGATAAAAACTGAGAGTAGCTAAGTCGCCAAAAGTACCGACATGCTGTCCTTGGTAAGTACTACCCAAGGCATCGCAGCAATCTTCAATCAGCCACAATTTATGTTTAATACAAATTTTTTTAACTTCGGCTAAATTAAAAGGATTGCCCAAAGTGTGAGCAATCATAATGGCTTTAGTTTTAGTAGTGATGGCCTTTTTGATTAACTTAACGTCAACTTGGTATTCGGGAATGCTCACATCAATAAAAACCGGAATAGCTCCATAGAGCAAAATAGGGTTAGCAGTGGTAGGAAAGCCAGCCGCTACCGTGATCACTTCATCGCCTTTTTTAATAGCTCTCGAACCCAATAAATGAGAAGTGAGAGCTGAAAAAGCTAAGAGATTAGCCGAAGAACCAGAATTACAAGTCAATAAATACTTAATACCAATAAATTTAGCCAATTTGTCTTCAAATTGCTGATTAAAGCGGCCGGTAGTCAGCCAAAAATCTAGGGCCGAATCTACCAAATTCACTACGTCCCGATGATTAAAAACTTTGCCCGAAACTGGCACCACAGTTTTTCCAGCCACAAATTTACTAGGAGCGAATTTTTCTTGAGCAAAATCTTTAACTAAAGTTAATATTTTTTTTCTGGTCATAGCGAGCTATTTGTTGTTGAGTAATTTGTTTTAAATCTTTGTGTAATAAATATTTTTGGTACCAAGCGGCTGTCCAGAGAATAGCCTCTTTAGTAGTTAATTCATTTTGCCAAGAAAGCAATTCGTAAGCTTTACTCGGATCTAATTTTAACAGTTTAGCTTCGTGCGGATTAGAGGCTAAAACTTTAATTTTTGTTTTAGGAAAATATTGCAAAAATTCTCGGCTTAACTTTTCAACTGTCCAAGTTTCATGGGGGCCAAAATTAAAGCTTCCTGAAAATTTAGCTGGTTTTAAGTACAGCTTTTGGCCCAACAATAAATATCCGTAAATGCAATCTAAAACGTGTTGCCAGGGTCTAATGCTCTGCGGATGTCGCAAAGTAATAGTTTCTCTATTGGCTAAACTTCTCACTATATCTGGGATTAACCGGTGGGCGGCGAAGTCATTACCGCCAATAACATTGCCCGCTCGCGCCGTGGCTATGCCCACTTGGGCCATTTGCAAGAAAGACAAATAGTAGGCGCGAGCGACTATCTCTGCTCCTGCTTTGCTGGCTGAGTAAGGGTCGTGGCCGCCCAAATGATCGCTTTCCCGGTAGGGCCAGGCCCACTCTTGATTTAAATAGCATTTGTCAGAAGTAATGACCACGATGGCTTTAACGCTAGGCACCGCTCGGCAAGCCTCGAGCAAATTAGCCGTGCCCAGAATATTAGTTTGCAGGGTATTTAGTGGATCTAGATAAGAATCTAGTACCAAAGCTTGAGCGGCCAAATGAAAAACTAAATCCGGCTTTACTCGCTTAATTACTGGTTTTAATAATTTTAAATCGTTAATATTTTCTGGCAAAGAAAAGCCCACCACCTCTGCTCCTAGAAAAAGTAAATATTCTTGAAACCAACTGCCTTTAAAACCAGTATGGCCAGTGAGGAAAATTTTTTTGCCTTGGTAAAATTTTTTTAAGCCCATACTTTCCAAGCTGGGTGGGCAGTTTCCCATAATTTATTTAACTCCTGTAATTCTTTGTAGGTATCTACCGCATACCAGAATGACTCATGTTTATATAAAGACAATTGTTTAATTTTAGCCAATCTCTTTAAAGCCGGATGCTCCAGCTCTCCCGGCCGCAAATATTTAAAAAACTCTTTGTTAAAAACCATAAAACCACCATTCACCCAATCTGAAAGCACTGGTTTTTCCAAAAAACTTTCCACCAAATTTTTAGCATTTATTTTTACCAAACCATATTTAGAGCGAGGATTAACACCAGTGATAGTGCCAATAGTTTGCTGTTTTTTGTGAAAAGCGACTAATTTTTTAAGGTCAATATCGGCTACTCCGTCACCATAAGTCACCATGAAATGTTTGCTTTTTACGTATTTTTGGCAGCGCAGAATCCTTTCTCCTGGTTCAGTATCTACCCCAGTATCTACAAAGGTAATTTCGAATTCATCATGATTTTGAGAGTTTTCCAAGTGAAACTTTCTCTCGTGAGTTTTGGTATTTAAAGTAAAGTCAGTAGTAAAAGCCTTTTGGTTTAAGAAGAAATCTTTAATGTAATCAGCTTTATAGCCTAAAGCTAAGATAAACTTCTTGAAACCATAGTGAGCATAAATTTTCATGATATGCCATAAAATAGGCTGGTTGCCTACATAAAGCATAGGTTTAGGTTTAAATTCTGTCTCTTCTTTAAGTCTGGTGCCGCTGCCGCCGCAGAGGATGATGGTGGTCATAGTGGGTTTTTATTAAATTTAATACTAATTGTAAATTAATAATTTGCAAGACAAAAATTCCCAATAAATAATAACAAATTACTGTAAAAGAAGCTTTCAAACTGAATAGGATAAACTGCACTTTGAGATCAACAGCAGAAAACTTCTTCAAGAAAAGATTTAATAAAATAAAAACAAAAATTAATATCAGCATTTTAATATAATTTTTAATAGGTAGATGAAATTTTATTTTCTCTTTAATTAAATTCAATGATCCCAAAATGAAGATCATAACACTCAAACTATTGGCCAATATAGCTCCCGTAGCTCCAAAAATGGGAATTAGTAATAAAGAAAATCCAAAATTTAAAATGGAAGCCAAGGTTAATAATTTTAACCTCTTTTTTTGTAAGCCTAGGCCAATCAAAACCTTCACTAAAAAATCTTGCAAAATATTAAAAAACAAATAAAAAGATAAAATTCTTAAAGACCAAGTGGCACCAATAAATTGAGAGCCAAATAGAAAAATAATGCTTTCTTTGGCGTAAAAAGTTAAAAGCAAGGGTATGGGTAGTAAAATAAAAACACCAGTATTGAGTATTAAACCCATGATGCTCTTAAGTTGCTTTTCCTGGCCTGTCTCGTCGGCCTGAGAAATAATAGGCATTAATAAATTAGCTATGGGACGCAAAAAAATTAGTAAAATGTTAGCTATCGGTTGAGCGATGTTGTAAAGCGCTACCACTTCTAGGCCTTGAAAAAATACTAATAAAATATTAGTGCTAGCGGTCAAAAAAATATTAAAATTATTAGATAAAACTGTGGGCAATAAGTAGGGAAAAAATTCTTTATAAATATTAACCATAGAATAATAGGGAGCTTTAACCACTTCTTTGTGTTTAATTAAAAACAAAAAGAAAAAAAACAAAGCGATGACAAGAGTTATCCCTCCCCACAAATACAATAGAATATTGAGGTCTTTACCTAAAAATGTAAAAAGAATCATTATTAGCGGTAATGAAAAAACAAACTTTAATAAATCTGTACTTCCATAAAACTTAGCTTCTTGAAATGCATAAAAGAGAATTTTGGTATTCATTAAAAAATCATTAGCCATGAAAAAAATTAAGGCAATTTTTAGCGGTAGAGCCGCCGCGGGTTCATGAAAAATATTGATAGCTAAAAAATCAGCAGCAAAAAAGACAATGATGCTAATTAAAAAAGTTGAACAAAATTGGTTAAATAATTGAACTTTGACTACAGCTTTAATTTTATCCAACCTTTTTTTCACTACATATTTAGGAATAAAAAACGCTTGAGTTTCCGAAAAACCCAAATCATTAAAAGCACTGATGAAAGCAAAAAAATCCAATATTATATAAAATAAACCATAGCTAGCCAAAGAAAGATTTTTTGCTAAATAAAGCCGAAAAAAATATGCCAATACGGCGGCAAAAAACGTGTAAAAACTTAAGAAAAAGCTATTGGTAATAAATTTTTTAATCATCGCAACCATCTTTTGCTACCGTATGTCTCAATTTCCATTCCCCTTTCACTTTTTTCCAAATGTGTTTTTGTCGGTAGCGATTTACTACTTGCCAAAATTTCTTCTCGCTAATATTTAAATATTCTAAAAATTCTTTAAAATATTTTTGCGGAAATTCGCCATCAAATCTTTTAGCTAAAGCTACTCCTTCTTCTCTAGTGAGATGTCCATCGCGAATTTCGTGAGCGGCATCGGAAGTACAGCGGCCAATCCCAAATTTAATAAAAGCCAGGTAAAAATGAAAACCATCAGTTTTGTCATCTAAACTAGCATATTTAGAATAGGTGCCTTCAGACCTGCTGGGATTGGCCTCAAAACCGGTTTTTTCTACCGCATAATAATAATTTTCCTGAGGAATCCATTTGCGATAATATGACATCCAGTGCATTTGAATTTTAGCTTTTTCAATTTCTTTGAGCGGCGGGATTTTGTAAAAATAAAAACTGTTTGGGGTAATTTCCTTTTGGCTGAAAATGCCCATTTTTAACCCAGCCGCTACTAATTTTTCTACCCCCGCACCTTTAAAATAAAGCTGTTCCCAATCAGCCACACTTTCAAATGGTTTATCGGCATTTTGCATTGATCCACCGTACTCCACTTCCCCATTTTCTCCATAAAAAATAAGCGGAATTTTAAATTTGAGAGCCATATGAAAGGCATACGCCTTTTGTCCAAAAGCAAACGGTTCCCAAGCATCTCCCTTTAACTCAAAAGCCACTCTAGCTAATTTCCGGTGTAATTGTCCATTGGGAAAACAATTAAACACATCGAAACCAGAATCAACAAAACTATTAAAATTTTTCCAACCAATATCTGTATATTGAAAGGGAGCCCAGGTAACACAGAGAGGATGCATACCATATTTTTCTTTTAGCAAGTGAGCCACGAAAGAGCTATCTTTGCCCCCACTACCAGGAACGATAACATCGTATGCTCCATCGGGAGAGCGATGTTTTTTTAAAAGTTGAAGTAATTCTTTCTCTCTTTGATCCCAATTTATTTCATGATATTTGTGGTAAGCATATTGGCAGGCGCTACAAACACCACTCTGATCAAAAGTTAATCGTGGTCTTTGGTTGGAAACTACGCATTTTTTACAGAAAAATACTTTCTTAGAACCATTGTTTAATTGTTGATCTAAAATCTTTTTTTTAAGCATTTAAATTGATTGCAGCCAATTTTTATAAATTAATACTCCTTTGGTCGCACTTTTTTCTGGGTGAAACTGAGTGGCAAAAATATTTTTTTGTAAAATAGCAGAACAAAATTTAAAGTCACTATAATTAGTATATGACAAGATAGCAGCTGGGTCTTGGGGCAAAACATAATAGGAATGTACAAAATATAGAAAATCTTTTTCGCTCAGATGAGAAAAAGGGGTATTTTGCCAACTTTGTTGGTGAGGGAAAAGTTGATTCCATCCCATGTGAGGAATTTTTGTGACTGGCGGCTGAGGAAAACGTCGCACTTTGCCCTTAACCAAACCCAATCCTTGATGCAGACCAAATTCATCACTTTCTTCAAATAAGAGCTGTAGACCCAGACAAACACCCATCAGTGGTTTACCAGCTCGGACAGCTTTTTTTAAAGGAGCAACTAGCTTTAATTTTTTCAGATTATCCATGGCGTCAGCAAAAGCGCCTACTCCTGGCAATACCAAGGCTGAGGCAGTGGCAATTTTTTGAGGGTCAGAGCTGATTTCGGCTGCTACTCCTAAATAATCAAAGACGTGTTGCACACTAAATAAATTACTCAGCTGATAATCGATAATCATGATTGACGACATAGGAAACCACTTTGGCTAAGAAACCTTTTTATTTTAGGAATAGTTAGTAATTCTAAATTATGAAATTTTTGACCAGATTTAATAAAATCTACGTTTCCTTCTGTAGTAAAATCTTTTCGATTAACTTTTTTATTTTTAATAAACGCATAATGTAAAACTGAAGCTAGGGAAATAGCTTCCACCTTACTAGCATTTAGCAAATCTAATAAATCAGCCTTCTTGCCCATGCCGCCCCCAGCAATGACGGGAATAGTAACTTGTTGATTGATTTTTTTCATTAAATCAATATCAAAACCTAAGCCCGTTCCCTCTTTATCGATAGAAGTAATAATTAATTCGCCCGCACCTAACTCAGCCGCTTCTCGAGCCCAAGAAATTACCTCTTTGTCCGTATGTTCGCGGCCATTATCAGTAAAAGCTAGATAATTGCCGTTGCTTTGTTTACTAGCTTCAATAGAAAGCACTATGGTAGAAGAGCCAAAAACATTAGCCGCTTCAGAAATGAAATCAGGTCGCTTGATAGCGGCGGTATTAATAGCTACCTTGTCTGCACCAGCGCGAAGAATCCTCTTGATATCGGCGATAGTCCTGATACCACCGCCTACTGTGAGGGGAATGAAGATGCTCCGAGCGGTTTTACTAATTAAGTCATCTAAACTATTTCTGCCATAAAGGCTGGCTACCACGTCCATATACAATAATTCATCCGCTCCTTGCCCATAATAATACTCTGCAAAATCTTCTGGTTTGCCTAAGACACGCAGGCCTTCCAAATGAATTCCCTTGACTAAATTGGGACCTTTAATATCTAGTCTGGGAATAAGACGCAAGCAAGAAGTCATATTTTTGGGGAGAAAAATTTTCGATATTTTCTTTTAGTATAGTCTTTTTTTCTTAAGCGCAAAAGATCTTGATCTCTAATGATCACAAAAAAATCAGTCGCTTCAATAATATTTTCTTTTTCTTCCTGAGTAAAGAGTTCCTCCGTGATTTTTTCTTTTTCTCTTCTCCCAATAATCTTTATTTTAATGTTTCCAGTGGGAGAATATTTCTTAACTACAGTTTTGGCAAATTGATAAATACTGACTTCTTTCATCTTAAGCACAAAAATTTCTCCACCATGACTTAAATAACTGGCGTTTAAGACTAAAGACACCGCTTGGGGAATTGACATAAAAAAACGCCTCATTTTTTTGTCAGTGACAGTGACTGGGCCACCCTTTTTTATTTGCCTGATCCAAGTAGGTACTACCGAACCACGAGAATTTAACACGTTGCCAAAACGAACTACGCAAAATTGTGTAGACTGATGATTGTAGGCTCCCACTACCAACCGCTCCATTAATAATTTGCTAATTCCCATTACGTTATTGGGGTAAACTGCTTTGTCTGTAGAAATAGCGATAAATTTTTTTACCCGATGTTTAATAGCTAAATCGATGAGATTTTGTGTCCCCAAGACATTAGTCTTAACAGCTTCAAAAGGATTGTATTCGCAGTAAGGTACGTGTTTGAGAGCGGCGGCATGAAAGACAAAATCGACTCCGGTGAAAGCAATATCCAACCGCTCTTTATCTCTAATGTCACCAATCAAACTTCTGACTTTATTTTTATCTTGATCGGCTATTTCTTCCTCTAGTAAAAAATGTTTGCTTTCATCTCGAGAATAAACTCTAATTTGCTTGGGTTCATATGAAAGTAATTGTTTAACGATTTCTTTGCCAATAGAGCCAGTACCTCCAGTGACCAGGATAACTTTATTTTTAAAAATTGAAGTTAAAGCCTTACCATCAACCTTCATAAACAGCTAGCAATTCTTGGCAGATATATTTTATGTCTTGTTTGGTTAAACCAATGTAAAATGGCAAAGCTAAAGTTTGTGCAGATACTTTTTCAGCTACCGGGAAATCTCCTTTTTGATAAGCGAACTGCTTTCTCATAAAAGGCTGAAGATGAATGACGGGCAAATAGGGCTTAGTTTGAATACCTAAAGCGGCTAATTTTTCCATCGCTAAATTTCTTTGACCGTTAGTGAGACGAATGACATAAATAAACCAGGAGTTAGTCCTATCTGCTAACTCTACTGGTAAAATAATATCTTTTTTATCTTGCAAATATTGCCGGTACCAAGCGGCTAACTGAGCTTTTTCTTTGATCATTTTGGCTAATTTTTTTAATTGGCTCAAACCCAAGGCGGCACTCATTTCATCCATTCGGTAATTAAAGCCCAATCGCTCGTGAATTAACCAATCACCCATTTTATTGCGGCCTTGATTGCGATAGCTGTCACAAAGTTCTTTATACTTCTTATTATCAGTCACGATCATGCCGCCTTCACCAGTGGTCATTTGTTTATTGGGATAAAAGGCAAAGACAGCGATATCGCCCAGAGAACCAGTGGGCTGACCCAGATAATTAGAGCCAATGGCTTCGCAAGCGTCTTCAATTACTTTTAAGTGATGTTTTTTAGCCAGACGCAAAATTTCCTTCATGTCAGCTGATTGGCTGAAAATATGCACCACTAAAATAGCCTTAGTTTTTTTAGTAATTTTGGCCTCGATTTGGGCTGGGTCAAAATTGAAGGTGTCTTCTTTAATGTCCACGAAAACTGGCTTTACTTTTTCAAACAATAAACAGTTACTAGAAGAAATAAAAGAAAAAGGCGAGGTAATTACTTCGTCACCTTCTTTTAGTCCCAGAGCTTTGACAGCCAAGTGTAAACCACAAGTACCGTTAGCAACAGCGCAACCGTACTTTCGTTTAGTTAGTTGAGCAACTTTTTGTTCAAATTCCAAATATTTTGGCCCCAAAGCAAGTTGGCCAGAGTTTAAAACTTGCAACACGGCCTTTTTATCTTCTTGATCAATATGGGGTTTAGCGATAGGGATTTTGATCATATTTTTTTAATAATTCGTGCCGGCACTCCCAAGGCTAGAGTATGATCTGGAATATTTTGATTGACGAAACTATGAGCGCCAATCACTGCTCCCTCTCCAATTTGCACTCCTGGCATGAGAGTGCAATGTGAACCTACTTTAGCATTTTTTTTAATTATTATGGCTCCCTTTTTATTATCTATCGTAGAGTGAGAATACAAACTACAATGCGAACCTATTTGCACCCCCTCTCCTATTTCCACTCCATAATGGGCATTGATATAAGTAAAAGCTCCAATGTCGGTATTTTTAGCTAATTTAAAATTTTTAGTATGTTGCACCATCCACTGCCATTTGGTGGGTTGGAGATCTTTGATGACTGGCTTTTTCCAGGGCATATTAGTAGCTCATTTTTTTTCTTAGTAATTTGTTTTTATCCCAATTTTTACTTAAAATTCTCACTACCCGCTGAGCACATTTTCCATCACCCCAAGGATTTTTTAATTTGCTGAGTTTGTTTTTAAATTTGGGATCAAAAAGACAAGTATTAATCCCAGCCACTATGTCTTTAACTTTATGCTCGCAATGTAAAACATTTATAGCGCGCTCTCGATTGGCTTGTCTAGTACCGATATCTAGAACTGGTGTTTTAAAGCTAGGAGTTTCGATGAGTCCTGAGCTACTATTGCCCAAAAAACAAGCGGCGTATTTTTCTAGAGCCAAAAAAGTCTGGTGGGGTAAGTTTTGATAAACTTTAAAAAGTTTGTTTTTTTTGATTTTTAAAATTTCTGCAATCATTTCCTGACTACCGGGATCAGCATTAGGATAAATCAACACTACTGGCAAATTAAACTGGCTAACCGCCCGCAAAGAAATTCGCATTTGTCTGCTCGCTAGCGCCACTTCCTGACTCACAGGATGTTGCAATAAAAGTAAAAATTTTTGCTCAAGTGGTAGACCTAAAAACTGATAAATTTCCGCTCGTGAAGGTAGGGGTGCTTGTAAAATATTATCTAGAGCGGGAGCGCCCACCACTTTAATCCTCCAAGCTTCCTCCCCATTTCTAAGTAATCTCTGAGCTGATTTTTTAGTAGCTGGTAGCAATAAACTAGCCAGCCTGCTAATAGCATGTCGACTGGGCTCATCCACGGTGCTAGAGCGCTCGCCACTATGCAAATGCAGAGTGGGAATGCCCAAGTGAAGGCAGCAAACAGCTGCCGCCAACATTTCTACTCTGTCACCCAAAATCAATAAATAATCAATTTTATCTTTTATTAGTTGTTGACTAAGTCTTGCTACTAAATCAGCGAAAAAACTTAAGCTGGACACAGCCGAATCATCTTTAAAACTAGCATTTATTTTTTGAGCTTGAGGAAAAAATTTTAAAACTTCTGTAGCAGAGTGACCAAATTGGGGCAAAAGATGCATCCCAGTGTAGTAAAGATGAAGTTTAAAATCTTGGTTGTGCTCGATTGCTTGCAAGACCGATGTCATGAGGCCAAAATCAGCCCGAGTACCGGAAAGGTAGGCGATTTTTTTCACTCTAAATTTTCCAAATTTATTTGTTCATCCGGTTTTAAGCTTTTCTTAAGCTTTTTACCAAGTACTTTTTCAAAATAAATAGGTGAAAGGCCATCTCCTGGCCTCTTAGCTTCCAGGTCTTGAAGAGTTAAAACATGACCTATCGGCAAATCTCTTTTAGCTACCAAACTGCGACGAACTGTTGTAATCATAGACTCAGCCTCACTATGATTGGGCCTTTTTTTCTTGTCACCCATAATAGTGGCGACCAATCTCATCTTAGTAATTTTGTCTTTTAGCTCTTTAGGATCAGCTGAAGCAGCATGGTCAGGCCCTTTCATTTTTTTATCCAAAGTAAAATGACACTCATAAAGAGCTGCTCCCAAGGTAACGGCCATAATAGCAACCTGAGATCCCAAAGTATGATCTGAGTAACCCACTAAAACGTCTAATTCTTGCATCATGCTTCGCATAGCTGCTAAATTAACCTCATCTGGTGGACAAGGATAATTACTAGTGCAATGCAAAACTATAATTTTATTATTTTTCCTAGATCTAATAAAATCAATCGCTGCCTTAGTCTCCGCCATAGTCGCCATGCCTGAAGATAAAATAATTGGTTTTTTTAATCTAGCTATTTTGTCCAACAAAAGATAATTGGTTAGATCACCCGAACCAATTTTATAAGCAGCTAAGTTTAGGCTTTCCAGAAAATTCACACTATCCACGCCGCCATGAGGAGTTGATAGAAATAAAATTCTATGTTTCCGACAATGTTCAATAATTGGTCCATAAAATTCTTCTTTTAACTCTAATTCTTTAAGCATAGCCAGCTGAGATTTACTAACGCCTGTATTCTTTTTTTGGTAAGTGGCCATTTCTCCTCTATCCGTTACTACTTGTTTAGCTTGAAAAGTTTGAAATTTAACACAATCAGCGCCAGCTGCTGCTGCTGCTTCAACCAATTGAAGTGCCAAACCCAAATCACCATTATGATTGACCCCAGCCTCAGCGATGATAAAAGGACTAGTAAACTCCCCAATTTTATTGCCAGCAATTTCAAAAGTTCTTTTTGACATTTTTATTTCCCTTCTATTATTTTTAAAATCCTAAAATTTTTCTGGTCTTCCTCGAAGGTATAAGGAAATTTTTCTTTTTTGTCAAGAGCCCTGAGAAAAGCTTTGATCTCATCTTGATACATTCCCTCAGTACTAGTGCGATAAGCTTTGAGCTTTTTTTCTGCTTTTAAATTTATAGTCGACCATTTTTTTGTTTTACTTTGATAAAGTCTAATTTGTTGCTCTTGCCACTCCCACTCTAAAACCCCTTGAGAGCCCAAAATGCGTAAACTACGAAAGGGAAAGCGAGCAATCACCTCAATCATTAGATTTCCTAAAATACCCTTTTTACTTTTTAATAAGGCCAAATAAGTATCGTCGATCTTTAAATCTAAATCAGAACATTTGCCCGTCAAGCCACGAGCTTCAATAAATTCATCTTGAAAAAGCCAAGTCAGCCAAGATAGCTCAAAAGGCAACATTTCTCGACAGGCCGAAGAAGCAGCTTGAGATACATAAAACTGGCGATAATTCTCCCACGGGTGCCAATCTGGCAAATATTGCCCCATGTGATGCGTGAAGGCTTGCACACGACCAATCTTGCCCATGTCCAACAGTTTTTTGATTTTTTTAATCGGCTGATAAAATCTATAACTGCAAGAAGGAGCGGCTACCAGCTCTTTATTTTGAGCTAAAATTTTTTGTAATTTATCATAACCTTGATCGGTGGTGGCCACTTCCACAAAAAAATGAAGGTGATGCTCTGCGGCATAAAGAAAATAGAATTCGTGCAAATGAGGTGGGGTAGAAATAATCAATGTAGTTGGTTTCACTTGTTTCACTGCTAATGCAAAATTAGTAAAAGTTTGCACTTGATATTTCTTAGTAACCTCCTCGCATCTATCTTCACTCAGATCAAAGCCATAAATATTATTTTTTTTAACCTTATGAAAAAGCAAGTTTCTGATCCGACGTTTACCCATGGAGCCCAAGCCGATGATTAAAAATTTCATATTTTATTTTTTCGCCAGCTGGCGAATTAAAAATTCAGCTATTTTAAAATCAAATTCATTATCAATATCAATCGATCTCTCGCGCGGCATCACATAAACCCTTCTTCGAGGAATAACAAAACTTTGATATTTTAAAAGAGCTTTTTTCCAAATGGCAAAGACCGCATCATTCATATCATAAATTATGGGAGCATCCTGGCGTCTTTTGAAATTACTTTTTTTAATTAAATTAGCATAATTACTAGTATTAACTTCCAACATATTAAAATAAGGGTTGCGGCCAGCCTCACAAACAGAAACTACAATATTGGTTTGGGGAGTATCAACTAATTTTTTAATACAAGCATCAATATCTTGGGCTGTACGCAAAGGACTGACATTACCCAAATCTACTATTACCTCATAATCCTCATTTTTAATACTTTCTATTTTTTTTACTGCGTGCACAATGGCTTCCACTCGGCCACTTTGATCGGTGGCTAGCTTAGTTGGCCGCAAAAAAGGCACTTTAAGGCCATATTTTTCGGCTACTTTTTTTATTTTGAGATCATCAGTAGAGAGCACAATTTCATCAATCAATTTAGACTCGCGCGCCGACTTGATACTATAAGCTAATAATTCTTGGCCAGCTAATTTTTTAATATTTTTGCCGGGCAAACCCTTAGATCCACCGCGGGCGCAAATAGTAGCTAGAATTTTTTTATTTTGATACATAATGCCGTCTAGCTTTGAGTGCTATTTGCAAAGCGTCGATGCCCAAAAATCTATCGCTAAGTTGGGGTGCTTCTTTTATCTTAGTTAAAAAATCTTTCAGCTGCGTAGCGTAACTGCCCATCAAATCAAAGTATTTTGCTTGTTTAATTATTTTTTCTTGCCCCTTGTCATCAGTAAAAACCAATTGTTGATTGATAATATCACAGTAGAGGCTACCCCTCTCACCAACTATTTGATAAACCCTAGTTTTGCGATGATTTAAATAATCTAGTTTGATTAGCACTCTCGGGCTTTGACTGCTAATTTCGACATAGTCCTCGCAATTGATTTTTAAAGCACTTAATTTTTGTGCTTGTTCAACTTTAAATTTTAGTTGGGGAAAGAAAAAAAGAGCCAAGTCGATTTCATGAATTAAGTCTAGAGCCACTCCACCTCCTTGTTCATGATGAGCACTATAAGTTTGAGTGTAATCTTTTTGCGGACGCCAAAAAGGCAAGTATTGCCCGACATATAACTCGGCTGATAAAATTTTGCCCAGCTTATTTTCGTCTAAATATTTTTTAATGGTAGTAATAATAGGTAAATAACGAAAATTAAAGCCCACTTGCAAATAAACCTGATTTTTACTAGCTAAGTTAATGATTTGTTTTAAATTTTTTGTTTCATGAGCGATGGGTTTATCCACTAAAACCGGAATTTTATTTTTGATCATGATTTCTAAATAGTGCAAATGGGTGGCGGTGGGAGAAGAAATAATAGCGGCATCAAATTTTCCTTTAATATTTTTTAAATTAGAAACTTGTTTAAAATTTGGATTTACTTTCAAACCTTTACGATGTACAAAAACTGTGATTTGATGATGAAGTTGATTAAGAATATTAGCAAAACGTAAGGCGCTGGAGCCGTGACCGATGAGGAGGATCTGCAGAGAGCGACGCATATGTCTTCATGTTATGACAGAAAAAGAAATTTTTGTAAACTATTTAAAACACAATTTAGAAAATTTTTTCTTTACTTTACCAGTAATAAATTGGGATGAGATTTATCCTTTATTCTTAAAAATAAAAGCAGATTTGCTAACTGATATTTTTGCCAAATATCCCCAACCATCTAAATACCCAGAATTTAACTCTCTGCAAAAAAATTCCCGCTTACTTATAGCCATTAGTCTTGATGCTGGGGTTGAAGCTTTATTTTTATATCGTTTGTCTAGAGTCATTTATTTAGAGTTCGGAGATAAAACTCAACTTTTGCCTTATTTGGCTAATTTAATGCGTTGTAAAACCGGGATTGAAATTTATTACAGCACCGACATTACTCCAGGTATAAATTTACAACATGGTTCAGGAATCATTATTGGACCGCGTTATAGAATCGGTAAAGATTTTATTATTCACCAAGGAGTAACTTTGGGGCAGCAGCATCTATATAGTCCTAGCGAAATTATTACTGTTGGCGATAATGTGGTTATTTATGCTGGTGCCAAAATTTTAGGCAATATTAGCATTGGCAACAATGTACAAGTGGGAGCTAACGCTGTAGTAACTAAAAATTTAGCCTCCAATGCAATTTATGCTGGAGTGCCAGCGAAGAAAATTAAGGATTTAAGTTAATTTTTAATATATCTAAATATGCAAACTGGATGGAAAAAAGATTTTAGTTATAAATATTTTAAAAAAATTTTAAAAGTTGTAAAAAAAATAGGCTTTAAAACTTATTTACTCTCTGAATTGGAAAAGGCCATCAAAAATAAACAATCTAAAAAAATATTTTTGCGTCATGATGTTGATCTTTCCCTAGAAAAAGCCTTAGAAATGGCTAAAATTGAATGCGAGCTAGGAGTGAAATCTACCTATATGGTAATTCCAAATTCTTCGATTTATGACATAAGAAGTTTTACTGCTGGTAAAATATTGCAGCAAATACTAGCTATGGGTCATGAGATAGCTCTGCATTTCGACGTGGGTAAAAATAGAAAAGGTGATTTTTCAATTAGCACTATAAAAACAGAAATTAATTTTGCTGCTCAGGAGATAGAAAAAATCACTGGCCAAGCAATAAAATCGCTTTCATTTCATCGCCCATTGCTCAGGTTTATTGGAGGAGATCTTTTTATAGAAAATAGAGTTAATGCTTATGCCAAAGAATTAATGGTAGAATATTTCTCAGATTCAAAAGGTGTCTGGCGCAGAGGAGAGCCAATACCTGAATTAAAGAAAGCGCCACAGCAATTAGTCCAATTGCTGATTCATCCTATATGGTGGAATGAAGAGCATATGAATCCAGATGCAAGTTTGCAAAAACTTTTTAAAGAAAAAACTAAGATGCTTACACCATCTTTGGTAAGGGCTTTTGATGCGGCCCTTTCAGAAACGGTACCCGCAGTTAAACGCAAATGAAAATAGGTCAATTTAATACTAGCGCTGCCGCACTACAAAAAAGAATCAAAGCTCATGAGAAATATGGTTCTTCCGATTTAAATGAGTGGATTTTTGAGCATCTTAATTTAAAAAATTCCTTATCAGTTCTGGAAATTGGTTCTGGCATTGGCAAGCAGTCTTTACCCATAGCTCAACGGGTAGGTCAATCGGGCGTTGTTTTAGCCACAGATATTTCAAGGGAGGCATTGGAAATATTACAAAAAGCTAGCCAAAAACTCAAATTTGAAAAACAGCTTCATACTCTGTTGGTAGACTTAGATTTTTTAACTAGTAAAATAAAGAAACAAAAATTTGACAGGATTCTAGCTAGTTTTTCTTTGTACTACACCCGCAATCCTCAAGCTCTTTTTCGCAACCTACAGGGATTATTAGAAGCCAATGGTTTTTTATTCTTTTGCGGACCAAGTCAACACAACAATGAAGAATTAAAAAAATTTCACCTAGCCTTAGATCCTGATCAACAGCTAGCAGAAGCTGGTGGCGCAATTTTCATGGAAAAAGTTGGGCAAGAAATGGCTTATGATTTTTTTTCAAAAGTTGAGGTTTTTACCTTCGAAAACACATTGCAGTTTAATTCAGCAGCAGCTCTCTATCAGTATTGGAGTTCTTATAATTTATACGATGTAAACTTAGATGCTGGTTTTAGAAAAGCGGCTCAGCAACATTTTAAAAAGCATTCCAAATTTAAAACTGTAAAACGAATAATTGGTATCAAGGCTACTAAGTAACTCATTAACTTTTTTTATAAAAACTTTTGATTTGTGGGTAATATTTTTTTTGCAGCTGGTAAAATTCTTTAAAGTGAGCATAATTTTTTAAAATTATAGAATTTTTGAATAATCCCCATAAATAAAGTGGCCGTAAAATTAATAGTGCACAATGAATTGTTATTGCCTTGATGTTAAAACTAATTAAGTCTTTAGTTTTTTTATCACTTGTTTGGATAAATTTATTTATTTTTTGAGCCGTTCTGTAAGAATTTAAGCCGTCAATAGCATCCACATTGTTTTTAATCAATTTTTTTCTTAAAATATTTTTTTGGGTAAAAGCTTGAATTTCATGCTTATCAAAAAATTCATCAATCATTTTTTGTAAGTCGTGATAATTTGTGGCTAAGGCATTTCCCTTGTAAGCTTCATGTCTGAACCAATCCATTCTGCTACTAGGATAGATGTTAATTACTGGTTTTTTTAAAGCAAAGGCCTCAAAAGAGCTAGTAGACTCGTAAACCAAAAAAATATCACAAACACTAATTAAATCTGAAAAAGCAAGTTGTTCTTTATAAAAAAATAGAACATTGGCATAATGCCAATCGTAATCTATTTCCATGTGCTCATTTGGTTCTCCGGGATGACGCTTTAAAATAAATAAAACATCAGGATTGTTGATAATGACCTGCTGCAAAATTTTTTTAGTGGCGATCAGCTCTTTTTGAAAATTAGCCAATTGGTTTTCATAGCCTAATTTGCATAATTTTTTTTGATCACAATAAAAACTAAAGGCAAATCCAGCATACATAACTATTTTCTTATATTTATTTTTGTGGACTTTTATCAAAAAATCTTTTTTAGGTAAAAATTTATAAATTGCATAACGATCTAGCCCAGTTGACCCAGAAATAGCAAAGCTATTTTTATATTGAGGCAAAAATTTTTGAGTCATTTTCAAAAATTTCTCAGACCACAGAAATTGCAAATCCCAATTTTTTTTCTTCTCTTTATAATTACTCCACCAATTATCCAAGTACACTTGATTAAAAAGCCCTTCAGAAGTTAGAGTGATCACTAAAATTTTTTTTTGAAAAGCATAGTTGGCAATTTCTACATGCCAACTGGAGCCAGTAATACCAGTAATAAGTAAAACTTGTGGCCGCAGTTTATGAATTAAATATTTGCCATCAAACAAAAAACCAACTTCTACCTGGTAGTAAAAAATATTTTCTAAATACCACAACAGTGGTATTAGAGCTTCAGGATCACGGCCCACGGGAGAAAACAACAGTACTAAAATTTTATTCTTCATATAGCTCTAGTTATGATCTCTGTGATCGAAGCCCCACATTGTACAGCCAAGCTTGTCTTAAATAGGCCGGAATCTTTTCTACCTCTAGTGGAGTTATGTGTTTCATTTTGGCTTCTTTTAACCACATAATTACCTCGGGCATTGATTGCCAATGGGAATAAAAAACAGCGTGAGAATCTCTAATTTGCAGGAAAATATCATAGAAATCTGGTCGGCGTATTAGACTGGGATGAGACACTAAGCCACTAAAATATCGATTTAAAAACCTAATCCAGGCTCCTAAATAGGCTAACATCACAATAGGCAATAAGACTAAACTTTGCCAAAAAGTTGGCAACCGAGAAACAAATGGCCTTAATATGTGTTGAGTAATAAGTGCATTTAATCCGTAATACAATTGCCCATTGCCTCTAATGCCATAAACCCAAATATAAAGAAAGGCTTTTTCCTTGAGGAAAGGAATAATGGCGAAAAGCGCTTTTTTAGTAGAATAAGTATGGTGTATCACGCCATGACTGAAAATATAATCAAAACTCTCTTTTTTAAAAGGCAAATTAAACAAAGAAGCAACAACAAAATCTACTTGTTTGAATTCTAAAATTTTATCCTTAAGCTCCAACATACTGAAATTTAGGTCGACCGCTGTTACTTTTGTTTGGCTGTGATCGGCAATCATCATGGCTTCACGCCCTTTGCCACAGCCTACATTTAAAATCAGCTTGTTTTTAAACCATTCCTTTTTTAAACCCAACTGAACTTTAATCTGCAGCCTTAACTCCGCATCAATGTATCCATATTGCAGTTTTTTAAATGATCCATGGTCAACCCATTGTTTGGAAAATTGTGTTTGCACGTATTTTTCGCCGGACCGAGGCTGATTGTTGGGTAAAACTAAATTTGATAAACCTTTTATTTTTTTCTGGTTAGTTTGAAAAAAATCATTGGCTAAATTACTTTTAAAATCCAACATGATGGGCACGTAATTTATGATGGGATATACATATCTACTTTTCTTAGCCACCAAAATCCCTTCTTTGGTTTCTCCGCCCTTCTCCACAAAAGAGAAAAGCTTCAATTTTTCTTTAGAAATGGGACAAATTAATTGTTTGAGAAAAGAATGTTTCATAACTGCAAAAGTTATTTTAAGTACACCTTATATATCAAAATTGATTAGATGCATCTAGTCTCAATTTAAATAAATTGCTAAAATCATTTTATGAGATCTGTTTTTTTAGATCTATGGCGAATCCTAGCTATTTCCTTGTTATTAATTTCTCACATAGCCCAGGTTTTTAACCATCCTTTGGGAAAGGGGATATTCGATAACCAAATCTATACTTTTGCTCTTGGATATATCGCAGTTACTTTCTTTATTATCTTATCCGGAATAACATTAGAGATTAATTATGGGGTGAGGAGCTTACCGTATTTAAAATTTATAAAAAAAAGATTACTTAAAATTTATCCTTTATATTGGTTAGCTCTGCTGTTTAGTATCTTGATTTTTATTATTAAGATGTTTTCTGAGGCTACTGATAAATCTGTTTATAATTGGCAAGCTTTCTCTTTTCTTAATTTAAGTTGTAGTTTTCTTGGTTTTTGTAGTTTCATTGGCAAATATGGTGGTCCCTTTTTAGGAACGGGGTGGTTTATCGGCTTAATCATTACTTTATATTTTTTCTTCCCCGTCATATCAAAATTAATGAAAAAAGATGGCATCTTAGTATTATTTATTACTTTAATAACTAGCTTAGTAGTTAGATTAATTTTAACTAACAGTTGGACTCAAGAATGGATGCCTCTTAGTAGAATTTTTGAATTTAGCCTGGGAGTCTTTTTGGCTCAAAAAATACCAAGTAAATTTTGGTTGGGATTAAATTTTCGGCCATTTATTAATAAATTTGTTAGCTATCTGAGTGAAATTTCTTTTCCCCTCTTTTTAGTTCACTTTCCTCTGCAATTTCTAGCGACTTATTCAATTATAGCTTTTCTGTTTATTTCTATAGTGATTAGTCACTTGCTATTAGTAATTTCTAAGAAGGCCATCACTCTAGTTCTTTAATGCAAGGCTATTCTCAAAGCTTCCAAAGCATGACTATTGTCTCTTAACTCCTTTTTTCGGGACAATTTCAAGAAAGTAATAATTTCCTCTTTAAGTGGCTCTCTCTTTGTTATTTTAATTAATCGCTTCTTTGGCTCGGCGAAATCTGAAATAAAATTGGAAAAACCACCAGTAAAACTTTGATACTTTTTCAAAACATTTTCATAAAAAATAATTTCCTGATTGATATAATCGAGTTCTAAGTACCCTTTGCTACCAGTAATGTTTAACTTTCTAATTTTTACTGGAGTAATCCAATTAGCCTGTATTAAAGCTGTTGCATTTTGATACTTAAGGAAAAATTCCACTGCATCTTCTTGCTCGATTTTTAAAACTTTTCTTTTATCGGAGATTACTAACCGAGGATATTCATCTAGCAAATAGTTAACAATGTCTATATCATGAATAGCTAAATCTACGGCAATGTTGACATCTCGTATCTGTTTAGCAAAGCCGCCCACCCGCCTAGCAATGATGTTGGAAATTTGGCCAATCTCCCCCTTTTTTATCATCTGTTTGAGCTTGATTACTGCTGGATTAAATCTCTCCAAATGCCCAACCATCAATAACACTTTATTTTCCCTAGCCCTATCTATTATCCTTTTCGCTTGAATTAAATCGTTAGAAATTGGTTTTTCCAACAAAACGGGAATTTTTTTATCTAAAAAAAAAGTAGCGACTTGATAATGAAAAACTGTCGGCACTACTACAGAAACAGCGTCTATTTTCTCCTCTCTTAGCAAATTTTCATAAGAATTATAAGCTTTGCAAGAAAATTTTTTAGCTGTTTGCTTAGCTAGCTCTTCATTTTTATCCACCACCGCTACTAACTCTGAAACTTCAGAAAAAATCCTAGCATGCAAGGCTCCCATTTTACCCACTCCAATAACGGCCGTTTTGATTCTAGTTACCATATTGTTGGATTATTTTAACTAGATAAAGTAGTTCTTTCTTTTTTAGAAAAGGATGGACGGGTAAGGACAAAACCTGACTTGAGATCTTTTCAGTAATAGGAAACGCTCCCTTTTGCTGACCAAAATGAGAAAACTCATGCAATGCTTTGGGGTAGTAAATATTGCTGGCAATGCCATTTTCTAGCAAGTAAGCCATCAATTTAGCTCGGCTTAAAACAAAGTCTGGAGTGATGTGAATAGTAAATTGATGGAAAACATGAGTGCTGTCTTTGTTAATGGTGGGCAAAATTAGGCCTTTGATATTTTTTAATTTAGCTAATAAAAATTTAGCATTGGCTAGTCTTTTTTTATTTAGCTTATCTACCTTTTTTAATTGTTCCAAAGCCAAACTAGAAAAAACATCGGTCAAGCGATAATTAAAACCCAAGTCTACATATTCGTAGCGCTGGCCTTCTTTTTGGCCGTGATTTCTGAATTGACGACACAATTTATTTAATTTAGCTGAGTTGGTAGTGATCATGCCGCCTTCCCCGCACATCATGTTTTTGGTGGCATACAAACTAAAACAGGCTATATCAGTTAATTGACTGACTTTTTGGCCCGCCAACTCAGCCCCAATGGCTTGACAAGAGTCGGCCACAATAGGCAATTTATATTTTTTAGCGATTTTGCGGATCTGAACATAATCAGCTAATTGCCCATACAGATCGACAGTCAAAATAGCCTTTGTTTTTTTGCTAATCTGGGCTTCAATTTGGCTGGGATCTAGATTGAAAGTCGATTCATCAATATCCACGAAGACTGGTGTCGCGCCCAGCATCAAAATGGCATTAGCCGTGGCTGCAAAAGTGAAAGGGCTAGTGATCACCTCATCGCCAGCTTTAATGCCTAAAGCATAAAGAGCACAATGGAGGGCGGCCGTGCCGGAATTAACGGCAATGGCGTGCTGGGCGCGATGGTATTTAGCAAATTCGCTTTCCAACTTTTCCGTCACCTCACCTTGCACCAGTTGCCCACTCCTTAAAGTCTTATTAATGGCCTCAATTTCTGTGGTAGTTAATTTGATTTGAGAGATATTAATCATGGTTTTTTAAAATTTTCCATTAGATCTTGTTGGACTTGGATAATTTTTTCTTTTTTAATAAACAATCTATACCAAATTTCAGTAGCTAATAAAGTATACACTGCTTTATCATTCTTACTAAGATAGTAGTAATTTATAGCAGTTTTCCTAAATAAGCCATCAGCAACCAACCTGCTATTAGCAAAAATATTTTTTCCCCAGCTTATTTTTTCTAACAAATAAATGAAGGGAATATCAAAACCAACTTTGGGTCGTTGTAAAATTTCCAGAGGCAGTAAATCGGCTACAGCTTCTTTTAAAATAATTTTTTCATTATTGGTACTTACCTTGTATTGCCAGGGTAAAGCAAGTACCTCCTGCACCAATTGGTGATCTAAAAAAGTCATTCTTCCTTCTACACCATTGGCCATATTCATTCTATCTTGATGGTGCAAAATTGTTTTTAAATAACTATTAATTTCTTTGTATAAAAATCTAGCCAAATAGTCGGCTTGACCGTTGCTTTGATAAGAAATATTTTTTCTCAATGGCTTATTATAAATAGCTAATTTTTTAGCATAAAGAAATTTTTTACGATAATCATGAAAAAAATTGATCATCATGGCTTGTGCTAATTCCGGTGAAAAGAAACGATTTAAATTAACTCCAGCTGATTGGTGAGTAACAAGAGAAAAAAACTGAATAATTTTGTACAGTAATAAACTGGCAAAATGATGATAAAAACCACTAGCTGCTGCCAACTTGTGTCTCCCGTAACCAGCAAAAATCTCATCAGATCCTTGTCCGGACAAAACCACTGTCATTTTTGTTTTAGCTTTCTTAGATAGCAAATATTGAGCTACGTCAGCCGCAAAAACTAGAGGATAGTCATTATACCAAGTGGCTCTGACAAAATTTTGCCAATAGGTTTGGGCAGTTAGTTTGACAAAGTGTTGTTTAACTTGCGGATATTTTTTTAAAAAAATCTGCATATATGTTTCTTCAGACTTTGTTTGAGGATGATCAAAAATTAAACTAAAACTATGAGTGGTGTAGGGTAAATATTTACTAGTTAAAGCAGTAATCGCGGACGAATCTACTCCACCACTTAAATAAGTTCCTACTGGTACATCAGACAGCAGTCTCCCTTTCAAACTTTTTTCCAAAAGCCGTCTAATTTTTGTTCTTTCTATTTCAATATCAAGATTTTTTCTAGTTTCGAGTCGCAGTTGCCAGTAGGGCAAGATCTTTAGTTCTCGAGCGGAAAACTTAAATTTTAAATAACATGCTGGCTCTAGTTCATAAATATTATTAAATAAAGTTTGTTTCCCCAAAGTATGCTCAGCAGTCATAAATTCGTCAAAAGCGGTTAGATTTAGTTACAGATAGTAAAGCTTTAATTTCTGATGAAAAAGCGAAGTTGGGTTTTAGGGTGTAGTAGAAGGGTTTTTCTCCGAAACGATCTCTGGCCGCAAAAATTTCTCCTCTTTTCTTGTCATAAATAACAAAGGCAAACATACCGCTGATTTTTTGCAGAAACTTTGCCCCTAAAAATTTATAAGCGTACAAAATTACCTCTGTATCGGAGTGACTATAAAATTTAACGCGATATCTTTGCTGCAAAAACTTTCTAAGCAGTAAATAGTTATAAATTTCTCCATTAAAAACAATGCCATAACGTCCGTCATCAGTCCACATGGGCTGTTTACCTTTAGCAGAAAGATCAATGATTGATAGTCTTAAATGCCCCAAGGCGATGTTCCTATCAATATAAACACCACTACCGTCTGGTCCACGATGACCAATCATCCGGTTCATTTTCGTTAATTGTTGTCTGTTTCCGCCAACTAAGCCATTGATGCCACACATAAGTCGTTTTTTAAAATTTCAACTATTCGCTCCGCCGCCCTGCCATCCCAAAGTTTGGGCGTTCGAAATTTTTTATATTTTCCTAATAAAATTTGGTCAATCAAGAGAAGTATTTTTTTCTCGTTTTGGCCCACTAAAGTATTGGATCCTTCCCGACAGGTGATTAGCAACTCTGTCTCTTCCCTCAAAGTAAGGCAGGGCACGTTTAATAAAGTACTCTCCTGTTGAATACCACCGCTGTCTGTTAAAACTAGAGTTGCAGTTTGCATTAATTTTAAATTTTGCTCATATGTTAAAGGTTCTAATAATAAACAACGTCCATTCTTTCTTAATTTTTCTTTCAATTTGTACTTCTTAAGTAAAAGATCAGTCCTGGGGTGAATAGGGAAAATGATGGGTATTTTATAGCTCACTTTTTGGAAAATATTTACCCACTTGGACAAGGTATTAAAATCGTCTACATTACTGGGCCTATGCAAAGTTAGTAAAGCATATTTTTTAAATGGCAAATTGAAGTTTGGGTGTAAATTTTGTAAACAGTCTACTTTGTCCAGCAAACTATCAATCATTAAATTACCCACTAGATAAACACCTTTTTTAATATTTTCCTTTCGCAAGTTTTTTACAGCTATTGGCTCAGTACAAAAAAGATAGTTGGAAATATGATCTACTAGGCGGCGGTTCACTTCTTCAGGCATCGACATTTTTAAGCTCCTTAGGCCGGCTTCGATGTGGGCCGTAGGAATTTGCAATTTTACTGCCACTAAACCCGCTGCCAAAGTAGAGTTAACATCCCCCACTAGTATTATTAAGCTCGCTTTTTCCTTAATAAAAATTGGTTCTATTAGTCTCATCACTTCCGCAGTTTGCTGAGCATGAGATAGTGAACCCACCTCTAAGTTATATTTTGGTTTTTTTATTTTTAGTTCTGCAAAAAAAGAACTCGACAATTTCTCGGCATAATGTTGGCCAGTGTGTAATAACACAGATCGAAAACTCGGGTGTTTTTCTAATTCTCTTAAAAAGGGGGCGATTTTAACAAAATTAGGCCTAGCACCAACCACTGATAAAATTTTAATTTTGGGATGGAGCATATTTCAATATCAAATCCAGGGCAGGACTTTTGATATATTTGGCTAAAATCTGCGCATTAGGCACCACACAGTGACCACCGATTGGACCTTTGTCTGCCTGCAATTCCGGTCTCACAAATTGTTTCATGCCAACTCTTCTAATACCAGAATTATAGGTTTTATTATAAGCCGGAAAAACTTCCTGATAATCGAGTCCAAATTGTTCGCTAATTCTAGCCATTTCCTTAAACCAAGCTACACAAACTCCATAGTAGGTAGTACAAAAAAGTTTGGCTAATTCGCTGGCCACTGAGTTTTTCAAAAGTTTGCTTTTTATACCCAACGATCTAAAATGGCTAACAGCCATTTTTCCTGCCTTAAGATTGTCACTGCCTACAAATTTAACATAAGTTTTGAGCCCCAAATATAAATTTGGGTGTTTCCCTCTTACGGAACTATGAACTATGTTATTGTGCAAGCTTAGCTTTTGAATTTTCCTAGTAGTTCCTGGGGCAACAGTCGAATTGATGATTACCAACTTAGCTTTGCTACTTTTAATTTCTTTGACTACTGTTTTTACAAAATTTTTATCGTAGGGAATACAAATATGCAGAATATCTAGATCAATCAGCTTGTCTTTTCTAATCAAATCTTTAATTTGGGGGTTCTTATAGAATTTAGCCAATGCTTTTCCTACTTCACCGTAACCCAAAATACCCACTGTTGTTTTAATTTTTAGCATATTTTTTACTTATAAATTGTAAAGTTTTTTTAACTATAGCATAGCGTTTCTCAGCTTGAAAATCTGAATAAAAAATTTCTTTAGTATTTTGAGTTCTGTGTTGGAAATTTTTCAGAAAAGTAGTTAGTTTCTCTACTTTTTCTGTGGGGTCGGTGAATAAAAAATGGTTTTGAGAATATTTTTCAATAATTTCAGAATTGTCACCCTTGTGCCCTAAGTAAATAATGGCTTTATTCAAAGCTAGATACTCATGGGTCTTGGCGGCAATAGCACCAGTATGAGGATGACGCACTGCAAAACATTGGCTTACCAAGCCTATATCTCCATATTGAGATAAATAATCATAATATTTTTCTCTAGGAATAGATTTTTTCCAAACTATTTGTGGATATTTAAAATAACGAAGCTTGGTCAGAAACGAAAAATTACCAATAATTTCAACTTCAAATTTATTATTATTTCTAATTTTTTTAACTGCTTTTAGCAGTGGAATTATCGTCCTCGATCCGTGTAAAGATCCACCATAAATTATTTTATAGGTTGATTTTTTTTTCAAATCATTTTTAAATTTGCTGTAATATCCGGTTTTTTTAAATAAAACATGAGGAATATAATAAATACGTAAACTAGGCAGAAACTTTTGATAAATCTTTTTCATACTGGGCGTCATAGTGAAAAGCAAATCAACATCATGAAAAATTTTTTTTTCATAATTTTGAAAAAATCGCTCTAAAAAAAACAGATTTTGTCTTTCGGGAGTAAAGGCTAATGAATCATGCATATCGATAGCAGTTTTTAAACCAAACTTATTTTTGAAATAGCTAGCTAGGTTAATTAAACACAAAGGACCAATATTTATTAAAACTACAGTGGAGTGATTTACTACTTCGCTGTGTTTCTTGAAATACTCTTCAACATCATTGACCCATTGCTCTGGCTGAGGATCACTTTTTATAGAATAAAAATTTTTAATATATCTTAAAAAGAGACCGTCTTTTTTATGACTAGAATAAGGAACGATTACTTGTGATAAGTTTTTGAAAATATTTATCTTTTGGGGAGTGACTACAGTTACTGCCAATTCTTCTTTAATAAAATAAGACAGCAAGTCATGAACTCTGGTAAAATTTACTCCTTGTTGAGGACTATAACTAGTTGTGATATACAAAATCCGCACTTTGACATGCTATCATCTATTAATGCAAAAATTAATTAGCAGAATTATTTCTTTAACCTCGGTAAAAATATTTTTAAATCTTTTAAATAGAGCTTTAGTTTTTTTACATTTAGACAGTAATTTATCTATTGTTAATTTTTGGCGAAAAAGAGGTGAGAATGTTAGTTTTTCTAATATTAAGATAGACGGTTTTGAAAATTGCCAATTACACGAAAATCACGTTTTAGATTGGCAAAAGTATGATCTAAAAAATAACTTGAGTAAATATCTGCACTCCCAAAAGAGAGCTTTTATTTTAGATTATGGCTGTGGTACCGGCAGATATCTTAATTACTTGAGCAAATATACCCAATTTTATTTTTTGGGCTTGGATATTAGCGCCAGTATTTTAAAAAACTTTACTCAAGAAAAATTTAAGAAAAACAAAAAAATTAAATTAGTTAAGCTAGATTTAAGCCAAAACCAAAAATTTGCCTACCATTTTGCTGGTAAATTTGATGCCACTTATAGTATCTCAGTTGTTCAGTATATCAAAGCTAGAAGACTTGAATTCTTTTTAAAAAATATTTATCGACTTTTAAAACCTGGTGGGATTTTTTATTTACAATTTGCCAACGCCAATGATCAATGGGACAGATACTTAACCTTAAATTATTTGCGATATTTCCCCCAAGAAATGATCTTAAAATTACAAAATAGCAATTTTAAGATTTTAGACCATTACTCTGTCTGGCAGCAAAGCAAATTTGAAAAAGAAACACCCCCAAATATTAAAAACTATGGTTATGTGATCTTAGCCAGTAAGCCAGTTTTAACTTCAAAAAAAGGTTGTAATTGAGGATTGAAAATTGATTTAAAATAAGCTACTTGAGGGCTACCAGCTCCAAAAAGGTCAAAAGTTTTTATTTCTGGTTTATCTACCAAATTTTCTAAATATTTATAAATTAATAGAGTAATGGCATTGCTATTAAAAAACTCTTGTTTAATTCCGGAAGTAAGATAATAAGCCTTACTTCCCACTTCTATAAAAATAATCCCCCCAGCCAAAGACTGTGATTTTTTATCGAACACTCCCCAGAAAATACTATTTTTAAGTTTGGAGAGTCGGTCAAAAAAAATTAATGGGTGAGGAGATTTTTTATTTTGACGGGCGTAAGTGTCGGTATAGCAACTATAAAATTCGGTGGCAGAAATTTTTTTAATTTCTAGAGCTAAGTCAGCATATTTAACTAAATTTCTGACTTTTTTACCTACATATTTATTCACGGTTTCTTGACGAATTTTTTCTAAATCTAATAGATAAGTAAAATGTATTTTACTTTGCCAATTTTTACGTTGAAATTCTCTAATATCAGTTAATTGAGCCGGCAAAATTAAAGAAAAATATAAATACCTCTTTTTTATATACTGATCTAAATTTTCTACTAAAAAAGCCCACAGCTGTTCTTTATCTCTTTGTGATTTTTGCTCTTCAAGATAAATATGTCCGAAAGGAGTTTCTAGATTGGTGTGAGGAGAGCTAGCGAATGGTAAAATTTTATATTTTTTACCCTCAAAAATAACAATAGTGGCCACCAGTTTTTCAAAATAAGTTGTCGTCAAAACTTTGATTGGGCGATGATCATAATTTAGTTTGACAAAATTTCTAAAATCGCCCCACAACTTTAATTCCTCAGGTAAATTATATTTTTTTAGAGCTTGAATTAAGGTTATTTCCGCAAATTTGAAACCATCAATTTTCATATGATTGCATAATTTTTTCTTCTAAAAGCAAACTATCAATAAAAAATTTAGTGGCCCAATTCAAATAGGCTAGGCGGCAATAACCTCGATTGGCTAATAAATCGCCCCAAAGAGGATCGGAGCCAGCGAGAGCACCTTGGCGCTGTTTGCTTTTTAAATAAGCATTCATTCTTCTAGCGGCAGTCAAAAAATTTTCATGCTTAGTTTTCTCATAAATTTCTAGCCACATGATGGCCAGCTGGGCGTCACCAGTTAAACAAGAGTACTTGTCTTGAGATTGCCAATTACGATCAAAAGTACTTGGTAAAAAATTGTGTGCTAAATAATAATTGGCCAAAAACAAACTGGGTTTAAGAGCTGAGAGTAAGTATTTTGGCTCATGTAAAATCAAACCGGAGTACCATAGGCCTTCAATTGCATAAGAAATATTGTGAGTGTAAGGTAAAGGAAAATTAGGTGGTGGAAAATTATTATGCGTGAACCAGCCATTGGGCAGCTGTTGTTTCAAAGTCCAATTTAAATTTTTAATAGCTGCTAACTTATATTTTTCATGATGAGAAATTTGCCAAACTTTTAACAGCGACCAAGCTACGCGACTAGTGTAACTATGTTTTTCGTTACCATAAGCGTATCGCAACCAACTACCATCAATTTCTTGGATATCACACAAAAAGTCAGCGGCCTTAAGACAAGAATCTAAATACTTCCTGTTTTTAGTTAGGTTAAAAATATCTGCCAAGCCAATCAAATCTTGGCCCGTGTCAAAAACTACCGGCTGAGAACTAGTATCTGTTTTGCTATAAAACCCACCACTGGGGTGTTGCCACTCCAATAAAAAATCAGCCATTTGTAAAGCCCTTTTTTCTAAATCTTTATCTTTAAAATAAATAGCTCCGGCCAAGAAAGTATTAATAATATAACCAGTGGTTTCCAGATAAGGATGTCCCCAACCAGAATAGAGAGTATACCAGGCCGCCACTCCACCACAATGAGTTTGGTCTTGGGCTTTTTTGAGCCAGTCAAAAGCCAAAAGAATATTTTTTGGGGAGTTCATAGCCTACTTTATTTTTTTCACCACTAAACAAGAGCCCATGACTAAAATAATTTGATAACTATCAGTATTCAGCAATTCTTCCCTAACAGTTCGTACCACCCCCGGAAAATGAGAATGAAAGTCATCAAAGATAATTAAACCTCCCACTTTCACTTTTCTGTGCCAGAGCAAAAAATCAGATTTGGCTCCCAAATAATCATGGCAACCATCAATGAATAACAATCTAATTTTTTCCTGTACTTTTTTACTGGCTTGTAAAGAAGACATGGGATAAATTTTCACAAAATCTTCTACCCCAGCTAGTTGCAAATTGGCTTTAAATCTAGCCAGCATGCTTTCCTTAAGCTCCAATGGCCCAAAATACATTTTTTCTTTCCCCGGATTACCTTTAAAGGTATCAATGGCATAAACTTGGCCATTGCCAGAAACTTGACAGGCCTTAGCTAGATGTACTGTAGATTTTCCTAGCCAGCTCCCAATTTCTACAATGTTTCCCGACAAACTCTGACTAGCCGCTAACATGAAAAGTATCTGCGCTTCTTGATCTGAAACCATGCCAGGAATAGCCTTAACCTCAGCTTGGAATTTGAGTAAATAAAAAATCTTTTTTAATGGGTAAAGCGACTCACAACTAGAGTCTAAATATAGATCTTTAGCTAATTTATTCAGTAGAATTTGCAATTGATTAATGACTTTAAATAAAAATAATTTCATAAATATGCTTGTGCTATTTGATACCAAGATAATTTTTCTTCCGCCAATCTTCTGCCTCGCCTACCCATCATTGATCTAATTTTATAGTTTTTCAATAGGTAAGTTATTTTTTGAGCTAAATCCAAATAGCTTCCTTTCTTGTACAACAAAGCATTATGCTCTGAAACACGGGTTTTATCTCCCAACTCATGATTGGCAATAAAAGGCAGACCACAACTGGCGGCATCATTCATCGCCAAAGACTCTTGCAGTGGCCAAACGGCCACGTCAGCCGCCGAATAATATGCCGGTAAAGTTTCTTGTTTTTGCCAACCCGCCCAAATAATATTACCGTGCAATTTTAGATTCACTAATTTTAGGCAAAAGTTTTTATAATCACTCGGCCCATCGCCCACTAGTAATAAATAAATATTTTTTTTATTTAAGAAGTTAAAGGCTTTAAATAAAATATCAATTCCCTTTTCTTTAATAATTTTACCGGTGTAAATAATGACAAAATCTTTTTTTTTAATTTTAAATTGATGTCTAATTTTATTTCTGGCAATTAAATTAAATTTAAATAAATCGATGTCAGTGCCATTGGGAATAATTTTAATATTTTTACTTTTGATACCATAAGTATGTTTAATAATTTCCTGTGTTTTATCCTGTAGAGCAATAAATTGATCAGTATTATTAGCAACTAAACTAGCAAAGAAAAATCTAAACAAAAAATAAAATATTTTTTTTAAGAATTTGTTTCCTCGTTCTAACTCTGAAGGCAAATGGCTATCTACCATCAGCAAACGGAAAGGCAGAGATTTTTTGAGTAAAGCGATGCGAATAGCACTGGGAGAACTAATGCCGACGCAAATTACTAACTCTGGCTGATATTGCCGCACACTTTTTTCCAAATCAGCAAAGAACACCCTAGTAAAAATTTCCCAGATCGTTTTTTTTCTCTCTACTAAAATGCTTGCTTCTATTTTTTCGCCAATCGCACGAATTCTTTTTCCTAAAATCTGCGAGCAAGTTTCTTGATAATTATGAAAAGGAAAATAACGATCGGAAGTTAAAACTTTTACTTCATGCCCTAATTGTTGTAAATTTTGGGCAATTTTTACTTTAGCATAAGCCATTTTGGGTTGGTAATAATCAGAAAGCAATAAAATTTTCATGATCTCTGATTTCTAGTATCCAAAAAATATTTAATATTTTGATATTTGGCTAAATTTATTTTTTGATACTCATCATGATCGGTGATTAATACTAAAATATTTACCGAATCCAGTAGTTTATTTAAAGCGATAATTTTCTCATTTTTCACATGCGGATCATGCATTAAAACAGTATATTTTTTTTCTAAAATTCTAATCAGTTCGTAGCTAGGACTTTCGCGATCATCATCGACATTTTTTTTGTAAGCTAAGCCCAAAATACCAATTTTAGGCTGAGTTAAATTATTACTTTTAATAAATTTATTTATTTTTTGAGCAATTAATTTTGGCTGTTGTTGATTAATTAGCAAGGCGTGATGAATCAAACCATGTCGTTTTTGTTTCACAAAAAACCACGGATCAATGGGAATACAATGGCCACCTACACCTGGGCCAGGCTGTAAAATATTGACCCGAGGATGCTGATTGGCCAAATTAATCGCCTCCCAAATATTAAAATCAAGTTTTTCGGCCAATTGAGCAAATTCATTGGCTAAAGCAATATTGACTGCCCGAAAAGTATTTTCCATCACTTTGCAGGCCGCGGCAGTAGTGGTGTCGGTGACATAAATTTTATTTTTGACAAAAGTCTGATAAATTTTTTGAGTGAAAACTTGAGATTTTTTATCTTCCGCACCTACAATGCGCACATTATGTTGCATTTCATACAGAGTGTTGCCGGGAATAGCCCTCTCTGGACAATGAGCAAAATGAAATTTTTTGCCCCAACTTTTAATATGGGGAATAATTTTATCTATACAATCGCGAGGGCCGATGGTGGATTCTAAAATAATCAAGTTGCCATCGACAAATTTATTCTTGATTAAATCTAGAGCCGAAAATACATATTTTAAATCAGCTTCGCCATCATTTTGCGGAGTAGGCACGGCTACAATGAAAACATCATTCGTTTCTAACTCACTAGTAAATTTAATGTTTTTAGTTAAAGCTTTGGTAAAAATTTTGTCTAAATTCTTTTCACTAAAATATAATTGTTTATTTTTTAACTTGCTTATTTTCTTATCATCCACATCAAATCCACAAACTGGCAAATTAGCATTGGCTAAAAGCAAAGCCATGGGTAAACCAATATATCCCAAACCAACGACACAAACTTGCATAACTTATGACAAATAATTTTCAATAATGGCTACTATTTTTTGGCTAGTATCTCCTGAGCCAAAAACATCTGACCAAGTAATTTTTTGGCTTTTAATTTTCTCCCAAGCTCGATCAAATTTAGCACAACTTAGATGAATGAGAAAATTAGCCGTCAAAGTCTCTGGCCTTTCGGTGCTATCACGCAAAGTCAGTAATTTTTTCTGCAAAATATAAGCTTCTTCTTGCACTCCTCCGCTGTCAGTCATCACCAAAAAAGCATTTTGAAGTAAAGTCAGCATGTCAATATAGCCCACAGCGGAAATAATTTCCACTCGAGCAGAAAGTTGTTCTTTAATTTGCGGTAAATTTTTAGCCGTTCGCGGATGAATAGGCCAAATAATTTTTTTCTTGAGCTTTAAAGCCGCGTGATTAATGAGTTTAATTAATTTTTGCAAATTTTCTAAATCATCTACATTTTCCGCCCGATGGGCGGTGAGTAAAATATAATTATTAATTTTGCTCTTTTTAACTAAAGGCAAGTTTTGTTGCAGAGCATCCACCACGGTATTACCAACTACGAAAATTTTCTTTTTATTCACACCTTCCTTGAGTAAATTATTCTGGGAAATTTTAGTGGGAGCAAACAACAAATCACTCACCCGATCTACCAAAATCCGATTAATTTCTTCCGGCATTTTATAATCAAAACTACGCAAGCCTGCCTCTACATGAGCCACTTTAATCTGTAATTTTTTAGCCACTAGAGCTCCAGCTAAAGTAGTATTGGTATCACCATGCACCACTACCAGGATAGGTTTTTTTTGGATACAAATTTTTTCTACTCCCTCCATAATTTTTCCGGTTTGCATCGCGTGCGAGCCTGAGCCCACTTGTAAATTGAAATCAGCTGGCTTGATTTTTAAATCAGCCATGATATCAGCATCCATTTCTTTACTATAGTGTTGCCCGGAGTGTAAAAAAATAAATGGCAATCGGCGCCGTTTTAGCTCTCGCATCACTGGCGCCATTTTAATGATTTCGGGGCGAGTGCCAGTTAAAATTAAGATCATAGGTTAATATATTCTAAAGCTCTACTTGGCCAAGAAAATTTTTCTGCCATTAATTTTCTAGATCTTTTACCCATGGCTATTCTGGTGACGGGATGTAAATATAAAAATTCAATTTTTTGGGCTAGATCTTGAACGTTGTCTCTCTTATACAGTAAAGCATTATTATTAGCCAATCTTTCTCTAGCTCCAATTTGATCATTTACAACTAAAGGCAAACCACAGGCTGCTGCATCCAGCATCGCTAGAGATTCTTGCAAGGGCCACACAGCTACTTCGGCCATATTGTAGTAGGTTGGCAAAAATTGATATTTTTTAAAACCCACCCACATTAAATTTTTTATCGAATCAGTGTTTAAGTTTTGCAAGCATTCTTTTTTATAAGTCTCTGAACCATCTCCTACTATTAATAAATAAATATTAGAATATTTCCGCACTAAATTGGAAAAAGCCGTCATTAATAATTTAGTTCCCTTGGAAGGGATCACTTTTCCGGTGTGAATGATCACAAAATCTCCCTTTTTTAAATGAAGTTTTTTTCTCCACAGTTTTCTTTTTTCTAAATCTGGCTTAAATAAATCCAGATTAGACCCATGTGAAATCAACGCGGCCTTTCTACTCAAACCATAATATTGATCAATGATGATGCGTGTGCCTTCTTGGGTGGCAATAATTTTATCAATTTGGTAATCAATCAACTTAGCAAAAAATAACCTAAATAAAAAATAACAGAATCTTTTAAAGTAAACATTTTTTAAATATAATTCTGATAGGAGGTGGCTATCTACTCCTATAAATCTAAAACGGTATTTTTTTCTGGCTAGGGCTACCTGAATACAAGCTGGAGTTGATAGACCAAAGACAATGACAATTTCTGGCTGAAAATTTTTAATTTTATCAGCCACTCCTAAAAATAAACTGCGGGCAAAAATTTCTAAAATAATTCTTTTTCTTTCTACGTAAATGCCCATTTCTTTTTTTCTACCCACATAGGTTTGCCTTTTTCCCAAAACTTTTTCCACTGTAAATTTATAATGAGGAAAAGGAAAATATTTATTACCGGTAAAAATCTCCACTTGATGTCCGAATAGCGCTAAATTACGAGCAATTTCTGATTCTGCATAGGGAATTTGTCTTTGAAAATAGTTACAGATAATTAAAATTTTCATTTATATAAAAAGGTAAAATTTAAATGATCTTGTTTGATTAGTTGGTAGTGTTGTTGTCTGAGCTCAGAAATCAAATGAAAAATCTTATTAATACTAAGTTGGTTATGGAGTTCCACGCATAAAACTTTGGGGTAAATTTTTTGCTGTAAGATATCTAATAAAACCATTTCTTCTGCTCCTTCAATATCCAATTTTAATAAATCTATTTTTTCATGCCGCAAATTTTTCATGATTTTTTTAATAGTTTTGCTTTGGCCGTAAAAAAAACGTCTTGTCTTTTGTAAATTAACTATTGAGGCAGAAATGTCATTTTTGTTTTTAGGTTGATAAAATTTAATTTTTTTATTTTCTATCCAAATTCCCCATGGGTAAAAATACCAGTGCTTTAACTTTTTTAATTTTTGGGCAAATTTTATAGAACGAGGCGTAGGATCAAAAGCATGAATATGACAATGATATTTTTTTATTAACTCCAAATCAAAACTGATGTCTTCACCCACCCCTCCTGAATAAACAACACTAGTTTGATCAAATAAATCCAGTGGCACATACCAATTGGCACCTTTGTTTCCTAAATTAATAACGGGTTTTCTTTTACCAAAAACTAAAAAAACCAAAGAAAACACAATCAGCTTAATACCGTATCGTCCCCCGTTAATTAATTTGTCCATAAATTTTGCTCAATAAATTAGCATATTTTTGGGGAAAACTGGTCAGCAAGGGCAGTTTTTTTCGAGGATAGAAAAATTGATATTTAGTAAAGATTTTCCAAAAATCTTCTAATTCGCAAGTGATAATGGCCATATTTTTATTAACAAAATCGGAAGTGGTGATGCGATCAATAGTTTTGAAGCCAGTGGGAATTTTTTGCAGTAGAGTAATTTTGGTAATTGGCCCTTTATCTAAGAGCTCGATATCTAAAAATTTAGGATTGAGACGAATATTAGTGGCAATTTCCGCCAATTCTGAGAGACGATAGAAAGTTTTAGACAAATATCCATTACTACTTTGAGACAAAGAATGCAAAAAATTTTTGAATTTTATTCCTAATTTAAGTTTTAAAATAGTGAGTAGAGGTAAATACTTATAAACTTCAGGAAAAGCTTCAAAATTGTAGGAAAAAAGATTTAGTGCCTTAGGATAAAGGTAGGCGATCTTATTTTTTAAGATCACATAATCATCTCCTAAGAAATGACTACCACGCTTGCATTCTAGTAAAATAGTATTGGTTTTACCAGTATTTCTCCAGGCTGGAAAAATCAGAGCTTGATTCTTTTTCACTACTCCACTGGCGTGTAAAAATAAAATATTATTCTGCGCTCCTAAAATAATAAAAATTGGCTCCAAAATAAAAGTGAAAAAAGCATATAAATCAAAATTGGGATCGATGATAAATTTAAAATAATTAACCTTGAGCTGTGACCAATTTATGGTCACCTTATTGCCTTTTACATCTTGATAAAAAAAATTCTGTCCATCACTAATTGCATCTTTTTCTAAAATATATTTAGTTTTACTTTTTATTTTCTCAAAAAAGATATCGATGGTGATAATATTTTTGCCATCAATAGAATCTTGAAAGAGTAGATCATTAAAGAATCGCCAGTGTCTTTTTTGAGCCTGATAAACTCTTATTTTAATAAAAGGGATATTAATCACAAAATTCATAGATTCTTTAAATTCAAACTATAATAACTACAAGACGGGTATTTGCCAAGAGATAAATCTAGATGAGAAAAATATTGGGCTAAAGGAGAGGTTTTAATTTCCTCTTGGTTGATGATTTGTAAATTTAAAATAGTGCTTAGTATTTTATTTTTGCTTTCTTGATGAAAATATTTTTGCTGAGACCTACTAATTAAAAAAATAGCTTTTATCTTAGATTTTAAATATGAAGAAATAAATTCTTTTGATAAATCAACATTATATTTGCTAAAACCGAAATAATTTTTAGCTGGCAATTTTAAAAATTTAAGACTTTTTTTATTGAGTCTAATAGTATCTGGCGCAAAATAAGCATATTTTTTATCTATTAATAAATAATTATCGGCAAAATGCTGATAACCGAATCGGGCGACTAATTGTTGAGCTAAAGTACTTTTGCCCACCCCATTTAAACCAGCAAAAATAAATACTTGACTTTTTTTTTCTACCGCCGCTGCATGCAAACAATTTAATTTATTTTCTCGACATAAGATAAAAAGTAGGGCTTGTTCTAAATATAACTGAAGTAAATTCTGAAAAAGTTGAGTTTTTAAAATTCCTTGGCTCAAAAAATTGGCCAATTCAAATAAAAAATTACTTTTAAAATAAAAATCAATGCTGTGTAATTTTTCTTGATGGAAGCGATATAAAATGCTAGTGCTAGTTAATAAATAATCATGTTTTAATAAAAGTTTATTATCAGCTAAATATAGAAATGGACTATAGATTTCATAGTTAATTAAAGGCTCCGAACTGGAAAAATTATGAAAATTAAAAACAATTTTTTGGGTAGTAAAACTATGAGTGGCTCCAGGTTTAAAATTAACAAATTTATCAGTCAAAATTTTTGTCCATAAAAAATTTTCCGACTGACATTGAAGCAATAAACCATAATAACAAAAATTAAACGGCTGATTCATAGATTTTAAGATACTTTTTTATTGTTATTGCTAATGAATAATGCTTGGTAACTAAATTTTGAGCTTGCTTACTTTTTAGGTAAAGTGCTTTTTTATTTTTGCTGATTTCCGATAGAGCCTGATATAAGTTAAAAGTTAAATTTTTATTTTCCACCACATACCCAGCCTGATATTTTCTGACATCGGGAAAATTGCAGGCTTTACTAATGAGAACTGGCAATCCAGCGGCCATGGCCTCTAAAATAGCCATCGAGAAAGCCTCAGCATGAGAAGGATAGATAAAAACATTGGCTAAAGCGAAGAGCTCTGCTTTATTGACATCATCAACTAAACCTAAGAAAAAAATGTGTTTTAGTTTTAATTGTCGAATTATTTTTTCTAAATTACCTTGAGCACCATCATCGGGACCAGCGATAAGTAACTGATAGCTGATTTTAATTTTACTTAAAGCCAAGATGAGTTCTGGCAAACCTTTTTGTGGATGAATTTTACCTAAATATAAAAAAGTTAAACATTTTTTATTTTTATATTTAGTAAATTTATGACTAGGTCTAATTTTGACTAAAGAAACACCATTGTAAATAACTTTAATTTTGTCTTCCGCAAAACCTAAGTTGATTAAAGCTTCTTTCTCTTCTTGACTCACGGCAATTAAATATTTGGCTCTATTTAATACTGGCTTAGCGCCAAAAAACATTATTTTTTTTAAAAAACTTTTGCGAGTTAATAAAACCGGGTTGAGGACGCCATGAATAGTAAATAGATATGGTTTATGCAAGAACAAACAACTATAAGCTATTAACAACTGCGGCCCAATAAAAACATCGTGTAGATGCACTACTTTGAAATTTGACTGTTCTTGTAGAAATTTGCTGACCATAGCAAAGGCGGTAAAAAATCTAAATTTAAATGCCCAAGAATTGACTAAATTTTTAAAATATTTGATTCGTAAACTTTGGCTACTTTGAAGCTGTGAATTCCGTGCAATTCTAGATTTACTATCCCAAACATCACTGGTATAAATAGTAACCTGGTGTCGCGTAGATAAGGCGGTAGCTAAGTCGTAAACTACCCGAGCTGGACCGCCATAACTCAAAGCGGGATACAAATAGGAGCAAACTTGCAAGATTTTCATATCAAAAGCGAACAATTTTCTATTATAATAACATCGAAATAAAATGAAAAAATTATCAAAAAAGATTTTGCTCACTGGTGGCGCGGGTTTCATCGGCTCACATTTGGTAGATGCTTATCTTGAAGCTGGTTATCAAGTAGTGGTGATAGAAGATTTATCTTCCGGTAAAAAAACCAATTTAAATCTTCGAGCTAAATTTTATTTGGCTGATATTTGCGACTTTAAAAAAACTAATAACATCATTCTTAAAGAAAAACCAGATTTTATTAGTTTGCATGCGGCACAAATTAAGGTTTTAGCGTCAAATCAAGATCCAGTGGCTGACGCCCAAATAAATATTTTAGCCAACCTCAATATCTTACAAACTGCTCGACAACTAAATAATTTAAAAAAAATTATTTTTGCCTCTTCGGGTGGAGCCATTTATGCCACTCAAGCAACTCTACCAGCTAAAGAGACAGCTCTTATTCAACCAAAGTCTGCCTATGGAGTAGCCAAAAGCAGTATTGAACTTTATTTAGCTGCCTACTACCAAAATTACAAAATTCCCTACGTGGCTCTTCGCTATGCCAATGTTTTCGGTCCACGGCAAAAAGCTGATCAAGAAGGTGGAGTGGTAGCTATTTTTATCAAAAATTTTTTACAGCAAAAATCTCCATCTATTTATGGTAACGGTCAGCAGACTAGGGATTTTATCTATGTTAAGGATGTAGTAACAGCTAATTTACTAGCTACTAAGTCTAAATTTGTAGGTGCTCTTAATATCAGTAGTCAAAAAGAAATTTCTATTTTAACTCTGGCTGAATTAATTAAAAATAAAACTCAATCGGCAAAAACTATTAGATTTACCCAAGCTAGAGTTGGCGAACAAAGCAGAAGTTGTTTAAATCACAATTTAGCTAAAAAGGTATTGTCTTGGAAAAACGGAAACTCTTTAGAAACAGAGATCGAAGAAACTATTGCCTGGTTTAAAACTCATGTTTAAAAAAATTTTGGTCATTTCCCCTCATTTAGACGATGTTATTTTGTCCGGTGCCGACTATCTTGATCAGCAACAAAAATTGGGTCATCAGATAGTGTTGCTGACTGTTTTTACTGACTTTGCCCAACAAAAGAAATACCAAAAAATGCGCCATCAAGAAGATGAAAAAGCGATGAGCTTATTTAATTTTAACTTTAAATATTTTAATTTCACCGACGCTGGATTTAGATCAGTTTATCCTGACTTTAAAAAAATTTTTTCTGGCAAAATAAACAAGCAAGATAAAATTTTAATATTGTCATTAGCTAAAAAATTGAAAAAATTATCTAACTTTGATGAGATTTTATTGCCTTTAGGGGTAGGAAAACACGTAGATCATGTGATTTGCAAACTTCTGGGAGAAATAATTTTTAAGTCTAAAAAAATTTATTATTACCTTGATTGGCCATATGCACTTTTGCCCAAACACTGGACTAAAAAATTATTTTACTTTTTTCTAAAAAACAGGAAACAAATAACTTGGATGAGCTCAAAAAAGAAAGTGGCTATTTTTTGTTATGCTTCACAGATTAAATCTTTATTCCCACTGGGTTTTTATCATTATCCAGAGGTAATTATTAGCCAGCGCCAATAAATCTTCAAAGCCGGATTCAGCACCTTCTTCACCGCCCACTGCTCATATTTCACGAATTTTATTTCTGATTGCATGTTTTTTAAAATCTCTTGATCACTAACCTTCCTGATTTGCTTAATAAATTTTCTTTGTTTTAAAATATGTTTCCTTAACTCAAAAAGCTCGGCATAAATTTTAATCTTAGTAAAACCCCAACCAGTAGCAAGAGCATAAACCAGCATTGATAATTCGAATAATAAAATAGCGGGTAATAATAAAATTAAAGTTTTACGCTCATAATTTTTTAAGATATTAAGTAAACGGTTGCGTTCGGCATAATAAATTTTGGTGCTTAATTTTTGATAACTCTCTAGAGGCTCATATTTGTAATCGTGATAGATAATGCTTTTATTTTCAAAATAAATTTTTTGCCCGGTTAAATTTATTTTCCACGATAAATCACTATCTTCGTAGTACATGAAATATTTATTGTCAAAGCCGTGTAATTTAAGAAAAATATTTTTGCGAATTAAAAAAGCCGAGCCGGAAAAAGAATAAATAAATTGTGATTTGATTTTTTGAGAGCTCAAATAATCTTTGATCCAATCCATACCCAAATAATGAGTGATCTTGCCAGTGAGATTTAATTTATTTTTATCTTTTAGCAAATAAACGGCTGGTTGAACGACAGCGATTGGCGAATTTGCTTCTAATTTGGCTACTAAATAATCTAAAAAGTCGGGTGTGACTTGGGTGTCGGGGTTGAGGAAAAATAAATATTGTCCTTTGGCTTTTAAAGCGGCTAAATTATTGGCGGTAGCATAGCCTAAATTTTTGGTATTATTGTCAATAATAATTATTTCATAATTAGGGTAGGTAATTTTCGCTAAAGAATTTAGACAGTCAGTAATATATTTTTCTGAGTGGTAAGTGACGATAATGATGGAAACTAAAGGCTGGCGCATAATTCTTTGATTCCATCTTTAAATTTAACCTTAGGCTTATAGTTTAATTCTCTTTTGGCTTTATCAAGATTGTAATAATAAGTAGTCGTCATTGTCCGCACTCGCGATGGATAAAGCGGAAATTTAATGTCAGTCATTTTACTTAGCCAATCTAAAACATAAGCTAAAAATAAGGCTAAACTTTTTGGAATAGAGACGCAAAATTTTGCGTCTTTACTCAAACACCGGTAAATATTAGCCACCACTTGCTCCAAAGTAGGTGCGTCTGGCCCCGCAATAATATATTCTCCCTGTTTAAGTTTAGATTTCCAAGCTAGGTAAGTGGCCGCTACTAAATCCTGCACATAAACATAGTGCATTTTATTTTGCCCATCACCAATCATCATAAACTGTTTATTTTTAATAGCCTTGACCAAAGCCAAGGTTGGTCCATTTTCCCGCGGCCCATAGACACTAGCCGGACGAATAATAATGTATTTGAGCCCATACAAACGATGATAATGGCGAATCAGTATTTCCATTTCCCATTTAGAACGACCGTAAAAATTATCATACAAAGGCGGAGCCATCTCATCCCAATTAATAATATTGCCTACTGCCGCAGGTAAACCATGAACGGCAATGCTACTATAAGCCACAAATTTATGAAAATTTTTGTTTTTGACTGCCTGATCTAATAAATTTTTAGTTCCCAAAACATTTGTTGCTCGATATTCATGATAATTTTTGCCGTCGAAGTCTACTTTGGCCGCCAAATGAAACACGTCAGTCACATTTTTCATAGCTCGGACCACTATTTTTTTATCTCTAATATCACCATAAACTATTTCAAATTTATTTAAATCTAGATGGGCTAAGTTTTTGAGCTCTTGTTGATCCCAAATTAGCAGTCTAATGTTTCTATTGCTAATTTTGAGCTCTAACAAAAAATCTAGTAAATGCGAGCCAATGAAACCAGCGGCGCCGGTAATTAAAATTTTGGACATACCTCTCTCCTGACGTTGTATTTCACTACTGCCCAGAAAGCACGAAAGGCATCCTTTAGACCAATCTTTTTTCCTTCTTCATAAGTCCGGCCGGCATAAGAAATACCGACTTCATAAATTCTTAAATTGCGCCGGGCAATTTTAGCCGTAATTTCCGGCTCAATACCAAAGGCTTTTTCCTCAATTTCCAAACCAGCAATCGCGCTCCGCCGAAAAGCTTTATAGCCAGTTTCCATATCAGTCAAATTTAAATTAGTGAACATATCCGACCATAAAGTAAGTATTACATTGGCCACATAATGCCAAAAATAAACTACCCGATGCGCTTGAGGGCTGATAAAACGTGAGCCATAAACCACATCGGCTCTACCTTCGATAATAGGAGCGAGTAATTTATCATATTCTTGCGGATCGTATTCTAAATCAGCATCTTGAATGATCACTATCTCTCCAGTGACTTTTTTTAAAGCTAGGTTAATGGCGCTCCCCTTGCCCTCATTTTGCTCTTTTAAAATTAATTGATCGATGATTTTTTTCTGCAATAATTTTTCTAAAATTTTTCTGGATCCATCGGTAGATTTATCATCAATAGCAATAATTTCCAAATTTTTAATAGGAGAATTTTTGACTCTTTTTATAATTTGCAGTAAAGTTTGCTCTTCGTTATAAACCGGCATGATGACTGATAAGAGGGGCATTTTATTTACCATATCGCTGAGTCTTCCTAATGGCGTTGGTACGAACAAAATCTTCTAAACGCTTTTTATTTTCTTTTTGTAAAAAATAATTAGAGACTACTAAGATTGATAAAATCATCAACGCTCCCACTAGTAATAAATCAAACACTCGACCAAATTTTAAAGCTTGAGCGATGCCTCGCAACAGGTCGGGAAATAAAGCCATAACAATAAACAAAAACCACAAACTATACCAAAAAGAAAGCTCCATCACACCGATTCTATTTTTCTTATAATTAACTCTCACTACGTAAAACATAAACAGGGCAAAAAAAACAGCAATTATCTGAAAAATACTCATAAAGTTAACTTTAAGATAAACACTCTAGCAATAGTTTGTAAAGCATCAATTAGCGTCATACCCTTACTCAAATCGTGGTAAATGGTATTAATAGATATGGTGCTATAATTAATCTTATTTTTAGCTACTCGAGCCGCCAACTCTAACTCTACTTCATAGCCGCTAGCTTGCCAACGCAATTTTTGATAAACATCACGACTGATGGCTTTAAATCCTGAAGGAATATCTGGCACATAAGCACCAAAAAGTAACATTACTAGTAATGAAGCTACCCGATTGCCAATAATGCGCAATAAAGGCATCTGGTGATCCATTTTTCTTTCTCCAAATACCACCTTGCTTCCCGAAAGTAATTTAGCAAAAAATAATTTAAGTTCCTGAGGATCATGCTGATCGTCGCCATCCATAAAAATGACCGCCCGAGCTTTTAATTTAGCAAAAGCAAAATCAGCCCCAGTTTTCATGGCCGCTCCTTTGCCCAAATTTATCTGGTGGCGCAAGAAGTAAAGATTACTAGCTTTAAGAAGGTCGGCGGTGTGATCATCACTACCATCGTCAACCACAATAATATTGTGAGTGATATTTTCTAGTTTATTTAATACTTTTCCAATATATTTAGCTTCATTAAAAACCGGTAGCACTAGCCAAATTTCTTGCTTAGTCATTTCCAGGTGATTTTACCATGTGCTAAGATGATTTGATGCGAAAAATTAATCCTCGTTTCTTGAAAGCCGCCGTCTTTGGTGCTAACGATGGCATTGTCACTACTTTTGCGGTAGTGGCTGGAGTGGCGGGCGCTCATTTATCAGCTAATGTGGTGATAATTTTGGGCATTTCCAATCTCCTAGCCGATGGCATTTCGATGGCTTTAGGAGATTTTGTGGGTGAAAAATCAGAGGCAGAATACCGAAAAGAAGAGGGTGAGGCCAAACTAAAAGAAAAATTATGGCAAACTGGTGCCATTACCCTTATTTCTTTTGTGATCGCCGGATCTTTGCCCCTTTTACCTTATTTTTTGAAATTTTTAGGTTTACCGATCTTTTTTGCTAATCAATTCTATTGTTCGATCTTTACTACTAGCTTAGCTCTATTCTTAACTGGCTCTTTAAGAACTTTACTAATTGATGGATCTTGGTGGAGAAGAGGCTTGGAGATTTTATTTATTGGCTCTTTGGCGGCGGCGGCGGCTTATCTGCTAGGGGCGGGAGTGGAAAGCTTAATTAATTAATTTTTTGTAACACCCAATAATCATTGTATTTATCAGCTCGGAATTTTTTGATCACTAAGAATTTATTTCCAATCAAACTAGTCATCTCTTCATCACTAATCAAGTGACAATAGCGCCGAGCTTCCTTACCTCTTCGCCAATCTAAAATATAATCATTATTTCCTAAATCTTTTACTATCCTGGCTTTTAATCTAGGATTTTCTAAAAATTGCCAAGTGCTAACTACTAAAATCCCATCTTTAGTTAATAAATCAGCTAAATTCTGCAGTAATTGTTGTCTCAGAACAAAATCGGGAACGTGATGCAGAAACCCGAAACAAACGATAAAATTAAATTTCAAATTTCTAATTTCTAATTTCAAATCATTGTTTAGTAGGTTCTCTACTATATCTAACTTTTCAAATTTAATCTGTTTTTGCTTTTTAAACTTATTTTGAGCAATATTTAATAATTCTTGACTACCATCTATACCTAAATAACTAAATTTGTTTGGAAATTGATAATTTGAAATTAAAAATTCTAAAAATCTCCCATTGCCGCAAGCTAAATCTAAAATGATTAATGATAAATGATTAATGGCTAATCGCGAAATAATTGGCAATAACTCTTCCCATCCTGTCCAAAAATAATTCCTACTCTCACTAAAATCACTAGCCACTTGAGAGTAGAATTTTTTATTTATCAAATTTAGTTGTATAATATTGTTCATTATGACCATCAAAGCCGGTAACATTGCTAAAGGATTATACCTTGATTTCAAAAATCAGCCCCACTATGTGAATAAGGCTGAGTTCCATAGCCCAGGCAAAGGCAGTGCTTTTACCAAAGTGAAAATGCAAAATTTGAAAACTGGGTCCAATGTGGAATTCACTTATAAGTCTAATGAACAAGTAGAAGTATTAGATGTTAATTCGCGCGAAATGCAATTTTTATATCACGATGTCAGTGATGCTTACTTCATGGATCCCAGAAATTTTGAACAGGTAGAAATTCCTCTTTCTCAACTCGATGGCAAGGAAAATTATCTCATTGCCGAAAGCAAAGTTTATATTTTATTTTATGAAGAAAAGGCCTTGGGTGTTTCTTTACCTCCTAAAGTAAAATTAAAAGTGACTGAAGCTGAAGAGGCGGTGGCTGGTGATACTGTTAATGCTCCTAAAAAAGGGGTGACTTTGGAAACTGGCTTGGCGATCCAAGCCCCTCTTTTTATCAAAAATGGCGACATGTTATTGATTGATACAGAAACTGGAGCTTACGTGGGTCGAGCGAACTAATATAATGGTTTCATGCTCAATAAATTCTTTAAATTCTTTTCTATCTTAGTGTTTTTTGGTATGGGAGTGTTAGCTCTCCAGCAGGTAAATCCACCGGCCGAATGGCATGGACAAAAAATAGCCGCGCCAGCTCTCACTGAGTCTAAAACTACTGTTTTGGGTGACAATAATGCAGAAAAGCGGATCGAGGTAGATCTGACCCATCAGCGCCTCTACGCCTTTGAAAATAACAATAAAATTTATGACTTTTTAATTTCTTCTGGTAAGTGGGGTCGCACACCTACTGGTACTTTTCGTATTTGGAGCAAATATCGAGCCACTAAAATGTCGGGTGGTAACAGAGCTCTCAATACTTATTATTATTTGCCTAATGTGCCGTTTGTGATGTTTTTTAGTGGCGATAATGCGCCGGCGGCCAAAGGTTTTAGTTTGCATGGCACTTACTGGCACAATAACTTCGGCCACCCGATGAGCCATGGTTGTGTGAATATGAAGACTGAAGAAGCCGAACAAATCTACTACTGGTCTCAGCCAGTGATGGGAGATAAAAGGTCAATTACGGCCAATAAAGACAACCCAGGAACGATGATTGTTATCTATGGCGAGGCGCCGAGTGAATAAGCTACGAAAAATCAGCTCTACCGTCAGCTCCCCAAATATTTCCTCCTCGGCTAGAATCAGAGGCATCTCTAACTTGTCCGCTAATCAATAAAGATTTTTCCACTTCTGCCAAAGTCAATGGTTCGTCTTCATTGTTAAAGTACGAAATAACTCCTATATCCAATGTTTTCAAGTGAGCCAACTCTTCTAGAGTCCTAAAAATAATATCTTTCGAAAACTCAGGATTTTTTGCTTTCATAATTCACTATCCCAGAAAAACTATTTTTGTGCAAGAGAAAATAGCAAATTTCTTGATATAATACTTAAGTAAATCGAAAATATGGTGGTTGTAGCTCAGTGGTAGAGCGCTGCTCTGTGGAAGCAGAAGTCGCGGGTTCGATTCCCGTCAGCCACCCCAGAAATTGCCTTAAAAATAATTTTAGAAAATCAAATGAACATGCGAAGTCAACAACCCCTCCATATTCTTCGATTGGTTTTATTTTTAATACTGTCCGCATTAACATTGGGTGCTTTATACTTTTTCACGTCCAATTCCCTATCAAAACAATTAGGCGAAAAAACGTCAAACCCAAATTTAAATTTAATAGAACATCGACGTGCGATATTACCGAATATTTCTAAAATTACTTTATATCCAGAACAAAAATGGCTCATTGGTCAAGAACTACAAACATATTTGCAAACTGCTAAATTGATTTCTTTTTCACCATCATCAGGATTAGGACGTGTATACCGCGCTATTGATTGGGAAAGCGATTTAGCATATATGGGTGAGAAAATTGTTTTTGGCTTCGAAGCGAGTCACGATTGGGGACTTAGATGGGGTGGAATCAATGAAGTAAACCTAGAAAATTTTGAAACTGCCACTGCGATAAATATCCCAGATGGCGATAAACCATATCTCTCGATGTTCGATGAACTTGTTGCGAGCATGCAATTTATTGATAATCAATAACTCCCATTATTCCCCCAAGTTTTGTGACAATATCTGCTGCTGCTCCTCCGCCTGCTTTCTCTGTATTTTCAATAGTTAGAAGATATGAATCAAAAACTTTTTCCTCATACCTTTGTCGCAATTCTCCCTTTTCTCTAAGCGAATCAAGAGCCATAATGGCAGTCCAAAGATCTGCTTCATCGGCACTATCAAAGATTATCTGCCCAAAGTATTAACTACCCTAACATTTTTACCTCCCGATCGTAAATTCTCTCCTACCAATTTCGCTTGCGCGCCAACTATGTCATCCACAACTACTGCATTTCTGCCAGGTATATTAAGCAAGATCGCATTCTGACGGTTGGCATCAACCGCAGCTACATAAAGAGGGACTTCATGAAGATAAGAAAAAACAGCCATAGCTAATGCTCCAGTGGAAAGCAGAGCTATCATTGATTCAGTGCCTTCAACCTTAAAAAGACAAAGACGCGGTATTACCAAATAAAACGAATTTACAATTGAATCATCTAATGGGTTGCCGGCTAAGTTTAATGGTTGTTCATTTCTCAATAAGCTCGCCACATAGTTATTTAAAACCTCAACGTGAGAAATTTCAGGATGAATATCTTTTGGCTTGAGCAAGTTTGAGTTTTTAATCTCTAATAAAGCCTTGGCAAATTTATCTAAAACTTGAGTGGATATTTCTTGCATTTCTCCGGGAGAGATTTTGCCTCTTACTGCCGCATCCCTAGCTCTTCGCAATGCTCCCCTAGTGGCTTTAGCTTCTGATAAAAAGGAAGACATATCACTTCATCTCCTCCAGCTCCGCCTGCGGCATCCTGATTTTACGCGGTAAGAAAATGAGCAAAAAGAAGGAAAAAATAAATAATAAAATGCCCATAAAAATAAAAGTCGTTTTATTACCTAGTAATGAAGCCAAAAACCCAGCCACGATTGGCCCCAGCACATAAGACAAACTACCTGTTGACCCTTGCAAAGCCACCATATCTACCCCAAATTCTTTCAAGCGCACCACATAATCTTCAAAAGTGGCTAAAATCTGTGGCCAAGCTAAAGAAATGAAACAAGAAGCCACAAAAACCAATAATACCATCAAGATTGGCTGGGAAACAAAAGCCAATAAGGCAAAACAAATCCCTCCCAGCAAAGCCGCCCCAAAGGCAATTTTTTTCTTACCAAAAGGCTTAGCAAAAATACCAGCCAAGAAACCCAAAAATAAAGAAGGCAAGGTGTAAGCCGGCAAAATAAAACTGCCCCAAAAAGAATAGGCTTTGACCTCTTCAGACAAAAGCACTCCCACCGTCCAGAAACAAGAATCAATTAAAAATAATAAAACCAAAAACAAATAAATTGGCCAAATACGGCGAAACAGAGTTAGCCAAACCTTAAAATGAGTGCGCGAGTGACAATGTTTTCTCAATTTTTCCACGGCTCTCTCTTCTGCCACCTTTTTGGGTGGATATACCCATAAGTAAATTTTAAAAACTGTGGCTGATAATAAAAAGAAAAATAAAGCTATTAGTAAAGCTGTTTTATTACTTTGTAGTAGTAAAAATCCGGCAATAATCGGCCCTAAAGAATAAGCGAAAGCTCGAGTAATTTCTACCAGACCCCAAGCTTGGGCATGTTCCTCCATTTTCACCTTTTCTTCAATAAAATGAAAATTAGCAAAGACGCCAAACTCATAGTAAATTCCCCAGATGATCATCACTCCCATAAAAACTAATAAATGCTCGGGGAAAATAATTAAAATTGCCGGAAAAGAAATAGCCAAAATAATTAAATATTTATAAAAAAAAGCAAAGTGTTTACCACGAAAATTTTGGGCGAACAAAAAATCACAAAAAAATCCACAAAAGGAAGAGATGGCGATCACCAAGCCCATCAGAAAAGCAGAAGATACATTTTCGGAAATCATCAGTGGCGCCATATAAGACATGATGGCATCACCCAAGTAATAAAACATCTTCATGACAGAAAAAATCAAAAAGTGAGAGGAGATGAAAATAGTAGCTAATTTTAACCGGGCAGTTGGTGCAATTAAATTATATTTGTTGGGCATGAAAAGTGCGCCAAGCGGGACTCGAACCCACGACCTACTGCTTAGAAGGCAGTCGCTCTATCCAGCTGAGCTATTGGCGCTTTACCCGCCTAAATATGCGATTAGCATTTTTGGCTAGGGAAGAATCGTATTATAAGCCAGAAACTTATCTTTTACTAGTTTTTCTTCTGGCTACTACTTTCTTTTTAGTCGCTTGGCGCGCAACTCTCTTCGCTGTGGACAAAGCTTTTTTTTTAATTTTTTTCTTAAAAGCCACCGGATCTTTCTGATATTCTACCTCTAATTGTTTGGCTTTAATAACTGCTTTCTTAGCCATTTTTTCAGCCTGAACTCTATTTTCTTTCTTGGAAAAGAAAACTGCGACCGCACCAGCGGCAAAACCAAATACTAAAGAAGCGAATCCGGAAGATTTTTTGGGCATAAATTTATTCTATCATTAATAAAGACAAAGTGTTAGTCATGGCGCGTTTAATCATATTTTTACCATGAATAAATAAAATTGTCTCCCCTTTTTCCACCACGCCTGCCTTTTTCATCAATTCGATTAAATCTTTGAAATTATTTTTTTCCGCCGATTCACTGCCCAACAAAAAGGGAGTGACGCCGTAAGATAAAGCTAGTTGTTGATAAGTATTATGATCATTGGTGACTGCAAAAATATCGCTTTGGGGTCTAAAACGAGACAAAAGCTGAGCGGTGCGCCCAGTTTCAGTTAGACAAACAATCTTATTGATTTTGACGTCGGTAGTTTCTAGAAGATCAATCGCTGAAAAAGTAATGGCACTGGTAAAATCTTGATTGGGCTCAAAGACACAATCTGGTTGAGCGTGTTCTTCATTAAATTTGACAATTTTAGCTTGGGTGGCCACCGCCTCTACCGGAAATTTACCAATAGTAGTTTCTTCAGATAACATCACCGCATCCGTGCCATCATAAACGGCATTCGCCACATCGGTCACCTCGGCTCTGGTGGGGCGAGGGCTATTCACCATCGATTTCAGCATTTGAGTAGCGGTGATCACTGGCTTCGCTTGCTCGCGAGATTTTTGGATCAGCATTTTTTGCAAAAAGGCCAACTGCACGAAAGGCAACTCCACTCCCAAGTCTCCCCTAGCTACCATCACTGCATCTGCCGCGGTGATAATTTCATCAATATGATCAATAGCGGCTTGATTTTCAATTTTGGCCACTACTGCCGCCTCCAAACTTCTCTTCTCTAATTCTTTTCTTAAAATAGCAATATCTTGAGCATTACGCACAAAAGACAAGCCTACAAAATCCACAAAATCATTACTAGCTCCGTCTAATTGCTCTAAATCGTTGGCGATCAAAGAAGGCATATCGATGGTCACTCCTGGTGTATTAAGGGTTTTGCGATGGCCAACTTTAAAATTTCCCAGAGCTCTAGCCACTAACAGATCTTTTTCTTTTTTTACTACTTCAAACTCACCCAAACCATCATCGACCAAAATATTATTTCCCACTTGCAGTGCCTCTACTACCAACTGAGGAATTTGCGCCGCATGAGTTTTGGCCAACACTTCTTGACTCTGCGAGGAAAAAACCACCTCATCATTCATCACTACTTCAAAACCATCACCGTTGGGTACATTTAAGCGAATTTCTGGGCCCTGCAAATCTAGCAAAATAGCAATCGGTTTACCTAACTTGTCAGCTATTTGTCTCACTCGTTGCATTCTTTCTTTATGCCATTCGGGCGTACCATGTTTAGTATTAAAACGCGCCACATTCATGCCGGAATGAATTAATTGTTCAATAATAGCTTCGCTTTCGGTAGCTGGGCCAATAGTAACGACAATTTTTGTGTGTTTGTGCATAAGGAATTTTTGTAGTATACATTACTATATGACAAATAACCCCCTTTTACAAACAGGAGATGATTTAGCCGCTCAAGCTTTGGGTGCTGGCGACGATCAAGAATTATTAGAGTCAGATAAACTGGCGCAAACTTTGGAAAGCTTACAGAACATTATTGAAAAAAGTGCCAAACAAGTACAAAAAATTTATAAAGAATTAAAAGAAAAAAGACAAGAATTAAAAAATGTTTTTGATAATGACACCCAGCTGACCACCGCTCAAGAGCAGGTGCAGGAAATTTCCAATCAAGTTAAAGAACGCCGCTCAAAATTGCAAACTGACCCACAAGTAACTAGCCTGAAAGCGGCAGTAGGCGAATTAAATCAGGAAAAAAATGAGCTAGAGGAGGCGCTAAGTAATCATCTAGTAAATTACTACGGCCTCACTCAATCTACCAGCTTTGACACCAGCGATGGTGACCAGTGGGAATTTACTGTCAAGGCGAAGGTGAAGAGTAGAAAAAGCTAATTTTTAAAAAATTCAGCCGCACGATATATCGTGCGGCTGGCAATATACCAAATTAATCTTTATTATAAGTACTCAGTAAGACTGCTAAATATTCATTTTCCCATTCCTGATAGGTAGGAAGATCTCTTCTCTCGCTTAACAAAGTAAATCCAAGTTCTACCAAAGTTAAAAAATTATCACGTGGACTCCAACCATTTATTTCTTCATAAAGTTCCGAAAATTCGGTCTTAGTTACTTTTCGTGTCAAAACTTCTGTTCTTTTCATATTACTTTCTAGTTTTTAACTAGATCATTCTAACACCGATGTCAAACAATCTGCTAGAATGCTGGAATAGTGCAGCTTAATCTTCAACAACAACTAGCCGTCGACACTATCGAAGGTCCTGTCATAGTAGTGGCTGGCCCCGGCACCGGCAAAACCCAAGTGCTGGCCTTGCACATCGCCCATATTTTAAGCAAAACCGACACTCAGCCCGATGCCATTTTGGCTCTCACCTACACTGACGCCGCCGCCAAAAACATGCGGCAACGCTTAATCAGCACTATCGGCTCAGCCGCTTACCGCGTCCGCATCCAAACCTTTCACTCTTTCTGCGATGAAGTCATTAAAGACTACCCCGAATATTTTCCTCTTCAACCTGCGGCGCAAATTTTGTCTGACTTAGAGAAGATTAAAATCTGGCGGCATTTACTGAAAACTTTAGATTTGCACGAATTACGTACCCCCGCCTCCGCTTTTCATTATTTAAAAGATATTGCTAAAAATATCACCGATTTAAAAAAAGAAGGGTTGAGCCCAAGTGATTTTAAAAAATTATTAGCTAAGCTAGAGGTTACAGGCCCGCCTAAAGCTTTGCATTATGGCGGGTGGACAAAATGGTTAGCTAAGATGCGCGAACTACAACTAATTTATGACCATTACCAAAAACAACTGGCTAAGAAAAATTTCTATGACTACGAAGACATGATCATGATGGTACTGCAGGCTTTTAGCAGTCACAATGATTTACTGCTAAATTATCAGGAAAACATCCTTTATTTTTTAGTTGATGAATATCAAGATACTAATTCTGCCCAAAACAAAGTAGTGAATTTGTTAGCTACTTATTGGGGAGAAGTGGCTAATTTATTTGTGGTGGGCGATCCATGGCAAACTATTTATCGCTTTCAAGGTGCCTCTTTAGAAAATGTTTTAGAATTTACTCAAAAATACCCTTCCGCCCGTAAAATTGTTTTAGAACACGGTTATCGCTGTAGCCAAAATATTTATGACGGTGTAGCGAAGTTGATTAATAAACCAGCTCTCAAATCAGCTAGCAAAACTATGGGCCCTAAAATAAAGCTGGTGACGACACCCGATAGTACCATTGAGGCAATTTTTGTGGCTGAAGAAATAAAAAAATTACTTCAACAAGGAGAAAAAGCGGCCGATATCGCTATATTATACAAACAGCACCAAGATGCTAATGCAGTCAAAGAAACACTCACTGCTTGGGGAATAAAGTTTGATTTGAGTAAAGGGAGAAATTTATTAGATAGTGAAGAAATTAAACAATTAATTAATTTCTTATTTTTTTTACATGAATTGCGCTCAGCCAAGGAAAACAATTTATTTGCCATCATGAATTATGCTTGGATAAATTTAGACCGATTATTAGTGATGAAATTTTTTAGATATTTGGCTAGCAATAAGAAAACTATTGATGAAACTTTAGCAGAGAATGAGTTTGCGGAGCTTAAAAAATGGTACCAGGCCATGATGCTACTGAGTGCTAAGGAGGCTGAGCTGACTTTTACAGCTTGGTTTAGCCTAATTTTAAACGTCACTGGTTTTTTAGATTTTTGTCGCCAACAAAATAATAGTTTAGAACTAATCTCACAAATTAATGCTCTATATGAAGAAATTAAAAATTGGTCAGGTGCTAAAAAATATTTTTGCTTAACTGATTTTGTAGATAATATTACTCACTTACAAGCAGAAAATTTGAGCTTAGAATTTGCCGATCTCAATCTTGGTGAAGGCGCAGTCAGACTGAGTACGGTACATTCGGCTAAAGGTTTGGAGTGGAAATATGTTTTTATTTTAAAAACTATAGATAAAAAATGGGGTCATAGCCGTAGCCGTGATCGTCTGCCTTTGCCAGAAGAGATTTTGCCTTTAACTAAAAATCTTAAATCCCAGCAAAATCAAGATGACCTGCGACTATTTTACGTAGCTTTAAGTCGGGCTAAAAGGCAAGTTTATTTAACTTTTCCGCAAACAGAAACTGGACATGACCAGAAAGAATATTTACTCAGTGAATTTGTGCATCGCCTGCAAACAACAGAACTCATAGAAAACGTCGATATTAGTAGTCTGATTAACAATCAAGAAGCATATTTACCTAAATTATTTGCTGTTCCTCAAGCTCCAGATTTTTCAGACTCAGAGAAAAATTGGCTCCGAGATTTATTGGCTGATTTTTCTCTATCAGTGAGTTCACTCAATACTTATCTAAGATCCAAGCAAGAATTTTATGAAAATGTAATCTTACGCCTACCTAAGGCTAAAGCCGATTATTTAGCTTTCGGCACAGCCGTCCATAGCGCTCTGGAATATTTTTATCGTCACTTTAAGGAAAATAAAAATTATCCCGATATTAATTCGGCTTTAAATATTTTTACACGAGCCTTAAAAAAAGAAATTCTGACTCCCACTGATTTTATTCGTTGGCAGAAACAAGGAAAACTTTTTTTAACCAATTATTTAAAAGAAAAGCAAATTACAGATTTAAACATCTGGGCGATAGAAAAAAATTATTCCAGTTTTAAAAACAAAATTTTACTTGACGATATAGTGTTAACGGGTAAAATTGATCGGATTGATTTGCTCGATAAAGATAAAAAGTCCGCCAGTCGGCGGATTAAAGTAGTTGACTACAAAACTGGTCGACCCAAAAGCCAAAATGAAATCCTAGGCCTCACTCAATCAGCTAATATTTCGGAAGAAGAGAAAAAAAGGGATTTGCCCAAAGCCATTCGCGGCCCGATGAAACGTCAGCTTTTATTTTATAAATTATTACTAGATTTAGATAAAAATAATCGCCATCAAGTAACTACGGGTGAGTTTGATTTCATCCAGCCCAACCCCAGTGGTAAATTAGTTAGCCGTCAATTCACACTACTAGATGAAGAGGTAGAGGAATTAAAAAAACTAATTAAACAGGTGATGAAGGAAATTAGAGACTTAAAATTCCTGCCTGCGCAGGCAGGTTTAAATTATTCTGTCAAATAAATTTTAAATCTCACTTCCCCATCGCTACCATAAATAATTTTGTCAGCCTCATGAATGGGCAAATCTAAACCTACTTTCTGCCCCGTGACAATGATGCTATTTTTGCGATCGCGGTCACCAAAGCCAATTTTATCGGTAAATTCATACTTCACTAATGCTCCACCTTGATACCAAATAGGATTGGTCTTTTTGGCGAATAAAGCATAAATATAAGGTTGGCCATATTCACTAGTGAAAATAATTTTGTCCTTACTTTCTTCATAGGGCTTGATAAAATTAAAAGCCGCTATATAACCATCTTGAAAAGCGGCGGCTGAATTTTTAGCAAAATCACTGTAATAATAATTTAAATATTTCAAGAAAAATATCCCGTGTATCAATAAAAATGATACAGCAAAACTTTTAACTAAAACATTTTTTTCTCCATGAGAACCGATTATTTTCTTATTTAATCGAGATTGCCCAATAGCCTCAACTAAATTACTAAAGCCGATCACGGCCAACAGCAAAAAACCCGGTAAAGCCAGTAAAGCCCGATTTTGATGTGGTACGCCATCAGTACCCAACGCCGCAGGTAAAATACCAATTATTACCCAACAAATAGCTAATTTAAAATTGTTATTTTTAATATTTTTTTTGACAAAAAATAAACTAGCTATGATCAGGACTAAAGTACTGGGCAAGAATACCCCCCAAGTCCCCGCTCCATGACGCAAAGTAGTAGTTTGTCCTAAAAGTAAAAATTGGGGAGTTAAGTGCAAAATAAACTGCTTGATAAAAAGCGTTGATCCAGAAATTAAACTATCACTCTGGGAAAAGATTAAAGTACCAGCTCTTTCTAAACCCTTGCCCCACAGCGCGTCTTTTAAAAATGGCAATAACAACAGTAAAGCTAAAATTCCTGAGCCTAACAAACCAGGTAATTTTTTAATAACAAATTTTTTATTCAAAATTAATAAAACTAAAAATAATAAAGGCAAGACTATCTTGGCGCTGTGATAACTATAAATAGCAGCTACAGCTAAAATGCCGGCCACCAAAAAAGAAAATTTATTAAATTTCAAAAATAAATAAATTGCCCAAATGAGAAAGGCTAACGCCAAACCAGACTCAAAGCCAATCCGGCTAAAATGTAAATGCCAAGGCGACAGAGTCATCAACAAGCCGGCTAGTAAAGCTAATTGTTTATTTTTGAATAATTGATTAGTCAGTAACATCATACCCACCACTGCCAGCACTCCGGCTATAGCGAAGGGCAAGCGCACTGCCCATAAATTCATCCCGCCAAAAAAGGTAAAGAGGCCATTTAAATAAATCGCCAACGGCGCTTTATAATCGCCGAAAGACCTAAAAGAAGTGGGCAATTTAAACAACCATTCATCGCGCCTGGTTTTGAAAATAGCGTAGCCGTTATAGCCAATAGCGGCTTCGTCCCAAGTCATGCCATGAGGCACGGCTCCCAATTTATAAAAACGCAAGACAGTAGCCAAAAATAAAATGGCTAAAATCGACAACAATAATTGATATTTCTGGAAAAATTTGGGCATAGCTTTATTTAAACTCTAATTCTCTTAAAAATCCAGTAGGGCAACCACAAAAAAAAGGCGATCCTTTGCCACCAATTGCTATTTTTGAGCGTAAATTTTTGGGCGTTGCGCCAGCTCATGGCGGTAATTTGTTTTTGACCAAAAGCATCTTGGTTACTGCTTTCATGCTGGTGTCGCACCACTGCCTGCTCCTCAAATAACACTTGCCAACCTCGTTTTTTAGCACGAAAAGACAAATCAATATCTTCCCAATAAGCTGGGTAAAAGTGCAAGTCAAAGCCACCGAGCTGTTGCCATTTATTTTTGTCACAGAGCATACTGCCGCCAGTAGCCCAGGCTGTGGGGCCCGACTTAAAATCATCAGCTTTACTGTGTACAAATAAGCCTTTGGCAAACCACAATTTATTTTTGCCGGAAATTTGGCCTGAATTATCTTTTTCTAGGCAAGCGACTGCGAATACTTCCTCATTAGCAAAACTATCCAACAAAAAGCGCAAACAATCTGGCTCCGGACTCACATCATTATTTAACAAAAACAATAACTCATTTTTACTATTTTCAACAGCTTTATTAACACTAGCCGCATAACGCAAATTGCTAGTATTTTTAATGATTTTTAAATTTATTTTCTTGAGTTTTGCTTCTTTTCTAAATTCTTCATCTAGCCAAGACAGGCCGGAGTTTTTAGGGCTGGCATCATCAATAATTACTATTTCATCGCCCGTTCGCAGGCAAGCCAAAACTGCAGGTAAATTTTTTTGCAGTAATTTTTCCCCGCAGTAGCTGGGAATGATGGCGGAGACTGACTTCATATTTTTTGATGCTGAAATTTTCCTTGATAAAAAGCTTCACCAGCCACTTTTTCCAAAAGTAACTGGCAAATTTTTACACCAGATTTTAAAACTAAAATATTAGGACTCAAATTAGTAATCTCCAAAACTTGTCGGTTGTTCACACCTGGTTGCACAAAACCGGCGGAGATATGAATCAATAAACCTAAACGGGCAAAGCGGCTTCTGCCTTCTAGACGCCCAGCAATGCTACCGGGTAAAAATATTTTTTCTCTGGTAATACCTAAAATTGTTTCCTGAGGTTTAAGAGTTATTTGATCGGCCACAATTTCTCTGGTTAAATTTTTGTAATCAGTGTTTTCTGATACTTCAATTGGTTCTAGTTGTTTTTCAAAAACACGCCACTCATTACTCAGGTGCAAATCAATCGAAGCGGTACTTATTTGGTCTTCGTCGATCTCCGGCTCGATTTTGATATGACCAGCGGCTAATTCTGCTTTGATTAAATCTTTAGTTAAGAGCATTTTATTTCCCTATCATCTCCCACAAAGTCTGCTCGAATTTTTCCTTTGAAAAATCTTGAGCGCGCTTAATGGCTAATTTTTGATAATTTTCTAATTTATTTTTATCTTTAATTAAAGCTAAAGTTTTACTCACGCATTCATCTTCTGTCTCCCAGAGTAAATCTTGCAATTCGCCAAGCAAAATTTCTTTTTGTCCGCCTTTATTGATCACCACCGGCACCGCTCCCGCCGCCATCGCCTCTACTGTCGAAATACCAAAATGCTCCATTTTCGCAGGATATTCGCCCTCATCTACGCCAAAACCGGTGGCATGCCAGTAAATGCTGGCTTGCTGATAATAATTTTCCAATTCTTTTCTGGACAAATTATGAAAAATTTTAATATTTTTCTCTAACTTATATTGCTTAATTTTATTTTTTATTTCTGCTAAATATTTAGCATCTTCCACGCTACCTATTAAAATTAGTTGCCAATTTTTTAAATTTAACTTGGCAAAAATGTCAACTAAAACATCTTGTCTTTTACTATGAAGCTGCTTAAAAAATCTGCCCACATGTAAAATTATTTTAGATTTCTGGGTAATTTTTTTGCTAGTCACAAAAGTTGGATAATGAACAAATTCTATTTTCGTCTGCCAAGCTTTCTCCACTACTTTTTTCGTAAATTCCGAATTAGCATTTTTCACCCGCCAAGTTGATAATTTTATTTTTTCCCAGAAATTTAATTTATTAGTAAAAGGAATCTGGATATGCAAAATATTTTTTCGCGCTCTAGAAAAGAAAAAACTACCATCAGTGGCGTAGTAAATTAGATCGAATTGCCTCGTCCAAAGTAATTTTTTAATTCCATAAGGCATGACTACGAAGTCAATATTTTCTCTCAATTTTTCTCCCAAGAAATTTTGATAAAGCTCGCGCAGATGAGAATCAATAGTAGCTACTCCTAAAAAGACTTGATGTTTTTCCGCCAAAAGCTGAGCTATAGTCAATAAATACCTCTCTCCTCCACCAAAGTGTTTTCCCAAATAAGGCGAATAAATTAAAATCTTCATGAACCTTTTCTTAAATTTTACTATTCTTCCAACGCCTGGCCAGCTCTTTTTCTACGGCTTCATATTTATCTTTGATATTGGGGCGAGCTTGCAGCTCCCAAACTTGTAGATAAACCATCACTCGATTCATTCCTTGCACGATAGCCTCCACCCAACCAGTCATCCCGTCTTGATAGCCTCTTTTAAAAATTGCTCGACGTAGTAACTCCATAGTAAATTTGCGCAGTAAAGTCAGCAAAGTCACTGGAGGCACTTTAGCTTCATAAAGTAACTCTGCTTCTTTGAGCGTCCACTCAGCGGACTTATGTAAATTTTCTTGAGTCGAACGGTGAGTCAGATGAATTAATTTTTGCGTTAACACTTTAGCCTCTCCAGTAAAAACTGGGCTTTCATGAATTTTTCCTTGCCATTTAGATAAAATTTCTCTCTTAAAAACTCTAGTCACTAGGTCTTTGCCAAAGCCGCCACGATTTAATAAATTACCATAACAATAATTTTGTCGATAAAAGGAAAAAACGGGAGCGGTAGAAGTTTCTATGTTAACTTTAATTTCGGCCGCTAATTCTGGTGTCACTCTTTCGTCGGCATCAATATAAATCACCCAATCTGTTTTAGCTCTTTTTAAACCTTCGTTTCTTAATTTAGCAAAATCATCACTGCCCAAATTAATCACCCGCACACCCATGTTTTCCGCTATTTTTTCCGTTTCGTCAGTAGAGCCGTTATTTATGAGCAATATTTCGTCACAAAAACGTAAAGTGTCCACACAATTAGCGATCATGGCGGCTTCATTTCTGGCGATCACAATACCGGTTAAAGTAGCTGACATAATTTAAATTATAGCTCGTTTGCCCATTTTAGCTAATAAAAAGTCTGCTAGGGCTTCTTTTTCTATATTTTTACCGTGAGTTAAAATTTGCCAAATTAAATGTAAAACAGTTAGCCGCACCCGCCAATCACCATATTTAGCAAAAACATATAGTTTATTGCGTGTTAAATAGTAGCTTTGAGTGTCGGAAGCCGGGCCACCACTGCTACCAGCATTTTTGTGCCAAATGATACTATCTGGTACTAGTAATAGATCATAACCCGCCCGCCGGGCACGCAGACTTAAATCAACGTCTTCGGCGTACAAAAATAGCTTCTCATTCAATAATCTAATATTTTCCAAAACTTGACGCTTGATAAATAAAGCGCAGCCAGTAGCAAAATCCATCTTTTGTCTATCTATAAACTGACCACGATCTACCTCATCTACTCCTCGATGAAAAGAAGCTAAATTCGGCCAATCAATACTGCCGCCCGCGAACCAGATCACTTTACCCCGCTCAATAGCTTTATACGAATCTTGATGAAATTCCAATTTGGGGTAAAAATAAATTTTAGGATTAAAAAGCCCAGCTTTTTGTTCTTCTTTAGCCGCTTTGTATAAATTTTTTAAAAAATCAGCCTCTACCGTGGTATCCGAATTTAAGAGTAAAAAATAATCACTGTTATATTTACTGATAGCATGTTTTAAAACTAAATTATTACCGCCAGTAAAGCCCAAGTTGGCCTCACTGCGTAAAATTTCTAAATTATCTAACTGCGCTCGATAAGTAAAAGGCTCCTTAGAACCATTATCTAAAACAATGATATTAAACTTGAAATCTCGGGTGGCACTCACTCGACGCAAACTAGCTAGACACTCTTTAGTATCTAAGTCACTATTGTAGTTGATGATGATGATCGAGATGTGATCCATGAGCCTAATTTCTAATTTTAAATTTTTAAACCCTAAGTTTTCTTCGTAGGCGCCAATAAATTTGAGCTAAACCTTGCTTCTCTTTAACTTTTTTATCTGCCAGCCAATAATTTAAATCTCGCTGCCACTTTCTTAAAGCTGATTCTCTAAACAATGGCTCTTGCTTATTTTTTTCACAGCTTTTTAAATAAGTCACTAATTCGTAATTAGCCTGCAGTAAACTTAAAGCCGCACCCCAACCTCCATCTTGATAGCCTTCTTGTTTAAAAAATCTAGCTAAAAACTCTCCCCCAAATACTCCAAAACCGTCCACATTCCGCACTCTAGACTCTACTTTCTGGGCAGCCGCCAAACTAGTATATCTATTTAACTTATCAATAAAATGAGCTACATTTTCATAATTATAATGACCCAAGGCGTAATTCGGCTCGGCTGGTAAATACTTAATTTTTCCTTTAACTATCGGTTGAGCGTGGACTTTTCCCGGCCAAGATAAATGCCCTTTTCTAAATAGGCGTGGCTGATAATCTGGCCACCAACCGGTATGTTTAATCCATTCATCGAAAATAATATTTTTTCTAGGCAGGTAAAAAACGTCTGTGTTGATTGTGTCATTTAAATTTTTTAAAATATTTTTTAGCTCATTGTTTTCTAATCTTTCGTCAGCATCTAAAATAAAAACCCATTCACCACGGGCCTTAGCAATAGCCCAATCTCGAGCTGGGTCGGCAAACTGAGCGTCTGCTTTATAATTTAAAATTCTAATTTTGGGAGATAATTTTTTAGCAATAGTCACCGTAGCGTCACTGCTATTCATATCCACTACCAAAACTTCAGTCGCTAAGTCAATCACGCTGTCAATGCAGGCTTTAATATTTTTAGCTTCGTTTTTGGTATGAATGATGACAGAGAGCATGTTAAACCTGGCAATGAGAACAGTAATAAGTCCCACGGCCAGCTAATTTTTTCTTTTTAATCTTTCTGCCACAATTGTAGCATTTTTGCCCCAGTCGCCCATAGACTAAACTTTGTTTTTGATAAGCGCCACTCTGACCACTGGCATTAACATATTTGCCGTCAAAAGTAGAGCCTCCTCGAGCAATGGCCTGCCCAATAATCTTTTGGCTGGCTTGAAAAACTTTTGCTACTTCTAGTAAAGATAGGCTTTGAGCAGGGCGAAAAGGGCCAATTTTAGCTAAATTTAAGGCTTCAGCGGCATAGATATTGCCCAGACCGCACACAATTTCGTTGTTCATTAAAGCTTGCTTAATGGCCACTTTTCTGTTTTTAAATTTATTAAATAAATAGTCGGCGGTAAGCGCTGGGTCATTAATATCTGGTCCTAACTTTTTACTAATCACTAGCCACTCATCACTAGTCACTAGCTTTATATAACCAAATAGTCGCTGGTCATTAAAAACCAATTGACTCTGATCGGAGAACTGATAAAGCAGACGGCTGTGCTTGCTAATGGAGCCCTGATAAAGTAACTGGCCGGTCATTTTAAGATGAGTCACTAGACTAAGATCATTGCCTAAAATAAATTTGATTAATTTGGCACGGCGGGAAATAGCTAAGATTTTTTGGCCGATAATAAGCTGGGGGTCGCCGATAAAACTCTTGGGATGAAGAATTTGTAAATCAGCAATCTGTTTGCCAATAATCAATGATTGCAATTGCTTGGTAATAGTCTCTACTTCGGGGAGCTCTGGCATGGTCTTCAATCATCTCTATTTGTTAATTCATCAATGATAGCTGAGATGGCTTGAGCTAAAATTCCGACATTAATTCCGGTACCATTTTGGCGTTGTTCTTGCTGTAGGTAAACTCGATCGAGCCTTTTTAAAAAATTAATTTTTCTTCTCTCAGCCTCAAGCACGTCAATTCCCCTCAAGCCTCTGGCTTCCAAGTAATTTTCTATCGCCCAAACTTTTTCCTGAGAAATGTAATCTTTCCACCATTCTTGCTTATTCACCATATCAAAGTATAGGGAAAGACAAATAAAAGCAAGATGGATATCTATAAAATATTTGTTATAATTTATCACTGTTAAATAAGTTGAGTAACAAATGGGTCCGTAGCTCAGTCGGTTAGAGCGACAGCCTTTTAAGCTGTGCGTCCCGGGTTCGAGTCCCGGCGGACTCACTTTCATGTCAAAAGAAATAACATCCTCAAATGATGTATCTGTTTTTAGAAAAAAATATTTTAAGAATTCCTATCTTAGGTATTCAGGATGATGAGGGCGAAGGAATCAAAATCTTCGCTCTTTTTACTTCTGATAAAAAGCAGGAACATCGGACTCTGGCAGAAAATTTTGAAATAGCCGAGCCAAAAGATCCTCGAGTAGCTTTTGCGGCTGTTCTTGAGGGAGCTCCTCTTTCATTAGCTCCCGTCCTCTCACAAGCTGCCCACTTGGAAATTGAAGTTGGCGGTAAAATTTTTTATCAAACAATTGTCAAAAAATCTGATTATTTTTTTGCCACTCACTTTGACAACAAAGCCAAAGAAGTAATGACGAGAATTTTTGGAAACTTAGGAAAACTAGCAGGAATCTAGAGATAAAAAAATTACTTTTTCAAAAAAGCAGTTAGAAAAGATCTAACACTCACGTCCATCTTTTTTACCTGTTCTATTTTATCTTCTAGAGGTAGAAGATCGTATTGATCAGCTTTTTTCAATAATTTGTCTACCTCATCTAAGAAAACAATTGCCGCTCGTTGTTCTTCCGTTAATTCTAATCTGTCACACAAATCTTTTATAAAAGGAATTACTAGAGATAAGAAATTCTGTGTGTTTAACGTTAATTTGTTGTTTTTAAATAATAAAGCTAACTCATTGTATTTGCCTGTTATTTTCTTTTTCCAAATCCTTCTTTCTTGATGTTCATTAAAATTATCAATGACAATCGGCTTATTAACAAAATTTACTAAAATTTGAAAAGGAGTTAACAACTCTTTTTCCTTCACAAAATCCACAAAGTCGGGGTTAAAAACCGCTGGTTGTATTATTTCTATATTTTGCAAACGAGCAAAATCTTCTGGCTCTAGATTTAATTTCCAGTTATTTAGTTGATCAGTTGGAAGCAAATCAATCCATCTTTGCCAATCTCTAGCTTCTTTTCTCATAAACTTTATTATCTACAACCTCTTATTCAAAATCAACCAGAAAAAATTATTCCCTATTTTCTGGCATAGGCTGGAGATTTTACCACAACTCCCCCAATTTTTCCCCTTTGCCTTTGCTAAAACTTTGCTATAATATAAATTCTTCAAGATCAAGTCCGGCCAAACGCTGGAAACTAATCTTCCTTAATTTTCCGCTCTTTAACAATTTTGATGCAAGCATGATGATAGAAAGTAGACCTGCCTAACGGCAGGCAAAGCTCAAGGCTTTACAGATTCTATCATCAAGTGTACATACAATGAACATTTTTTGTGTGAATCCGTTTTAATAACTTTGAGCTCTTTTTTTTAAGGAATTAAATTCTTAATTTTTTTAAGAGTTTGATCCTGGCTCAGGATGAACGCTGGCGGTGTGCCTTAAGCATGCAAGTCGAACGGTTCTTCGCAGCAATGCGGAGGACAGTGGCAGACGGGTGAGTAACACGTAGGAATCTACCTTTTAGTGGGGAATAGCTGGCCGAAAGGCCAATTAATACCGCATGATCCCGTAAGGGGAAAGTCGCAAGACGCTGAAAGAGGAGCCTGCGCGCTATCAGCTAGTTGGTGGGGTAACGGCCTACCAAGGCAATGACGGCTAGCCGATGTGAGAGCATGATCGGCCACAAGGTAACTGAGACACGGTGCCTACACCTACGGGTGGCAGCAACTGGGAATATTGCGCAATGGGCGAAAGCCTGACGCAGCGACACCGCGTGTGGGATGAAGCTTTTCGGAGTGTAAACCACTGTGGCGAGAGAGGAAATTTTGACTGTATCTCGCTAGAAAGCACCTGCTAACTACGTGCCAGAAGCCTCGGTAATACGTAGGGTGCAAGCGTTATCCGGATTTACTGGGCGTAAAGCGTCCGTCGGTGGTTTTTTAAGTCTTTTGTTTAAGCCTGGGGCTCAACTCCAGAAAAGCAAAGGATACTGGAAAACTTGAGTATGTCAGAGGAAGATGGAATTCTCGGTGGAGGGGTGAAATCCGTAGATATCGAGAGGAACGCCAACTGCGAAAGCAATCTTCTATGGCAATACTGACACTCAGGGACGAAAGCTAGGGTAGCAAAAGGGATTAGAGACCCCTGTAGTCCTAGCCGTAAACGATCCTTGCTAGCTGTCTCCGCCTTTGGCGGAGGTGGTGTAAGCTAACGCGTTAAGCAAGGCGCCTGGGGAGTACGACCGCAAGGTTAAAACTCAAAGGAATTGACGGGGGAGCGCACAACCGGTGGAGCATGTGGTTTAATTGGAC
>Ga0208958_1000230_pt1 | contig 70806 bp, 83 predicted proteins | sample RifOxyB1_FD_184032 | JGI IMG/M metagenome (GOLD analysis project Ga0208958, IMG submission 184032) | Soil microbial communities from Rifle, Colorado - Rifle Oxygen_injection B1 (SPAdes) | ecosystem: Environmental > Terrestrial > Deep subsurface > Rock core/Sediment | place: Rifle, Colorado...
TTGAATTTTCACCAATTAAAGAATTATTATCAAAATTATAATATAAATCCATAGAACTATTATAAATAGTAAAATTTGTTCCATTCCAATTATATTTTACTTCACTCAAGTTAGATTCAGAAATTGAAACATTAATCACAATAGAACTGTTCGGAGTTACAGTGTTATTTGCAGGAGTAGGAGCTGTGAAATTAATTTGAGGATAAGTTGCATCAACACTCACACTCCAGTTTGTTGCATTCCACCCGCAGTTTCCTGCATTATCGCATGCATAATAATTCCAGTAAAACACATCAGAATAAGGAAGTGAAACACTTATGTTTGTGGAATTACTTGTTCCAGTAATTGTCCTGTTTTCAGTAGAATTAATCACGCTTCCAGATGAATTCCAGACATAAACAGTTGCATTTTTTAATACATCATAATCACTGAAATTTGCAGCAAAATATTGTGTCAAACTTCCAACAGTTGTCCCATTTGCAGGAGAAATAAGGCTTATTTGAATTGCATAATTATTTATAAGAATACTATTAGTGCTATTTTTTACCAATCCCCATTCATGCCCATCATAGGGCTGGACTCCGCAACCCCAATATTCTCCAAGAGAAGTATTTGTATTATTAAGCATAGAAACATACTGCACATTGTTTGTTACAGAAATATTTGAAAGACTTAAATTTGTAACATTATTCTTGTACCAAGTAATATTTGCAGTTAAAACATCTGCTCCATCATTATCAATAACAGTAAAAGAGCAATTCAAATCATCAATTGTTGATGGATTTGCAGGAGATAATGTTAAAGGAGTTGAAACAACAGGAATTGAATTAGGATTAACACTATAATTCCTATCACCACTCATATTAAAATTATGGCTGCTTCCATTTCCATACGCACTCCAATTATATGTATAAGTTCCATTTAACAATCCACTAACACTGACATTATACACATTAGCAGATAAATTAAAAGCAGTATAATTTGTCCCATTAATTGAAAGCCAGACAGTCCCATTTGTATTTGTTACTGTTACATTAAACCATGAAATTCCTCCTGAATAGATAGTTCCATTTGAATCATTGTAAGTTGAAAAGATTGGATAAGTTGTATCCACAGTTACACTTCTTGTCTCTGTAACATTCTCATTTCCAGCACCATCTTTTGCAGATGCAAAATATGTATAATTTCCATTTACTAATCCAGCAGTTGCATTCTTACTTTGATTCACATATAAATACCACTGAGTTGAATTGTATTTTTTAAGATTAGACATATATGCCTGATTAATTTCCGAAGCAGATAAACTTCTATTCCAAATACTAAATTCATCAATTGTTCCGTTAAATCCTTCTGTTGGAGCAACATTAAGATTTCCAATAAAAATATCCATTGCAAGAGTTTTAGTTGGAGCAGCAGCAGTTGATACTAAAACTCCATCAACATACAAAGAAGCGTTTGTAGTATTCAATACAAATGCAAAATGATGCCAAACACCAGTTGTCATAATGGTTTTAGTAAAAACCTGGGCATTTGTACTCATCCTATAACTCCAATTTCCAGAACTACACCTTACATAAAATCTATTTGGATCCTTTGAACCAAAGATATGATCATCAGTTGAAGTACAAGTAGAATTTTTATAAATCCAACCCATTATAGTTTTATTACTATTTATAATAAAACCATTCCCATAACTAGAATTAATATAATTTGTTCTGTTAAAATAGTATCCATTCAAATATTTTCCAGCAACTAATGCACTTTGATTAAATATGGTACCATTATATCTTCCACTATTATCAACAACATATGTTGAATTTTCACCAATTAAAGAATTATTATCAAAATTATAATATAAATCCATAGAACTATTATAAATAGTAAAATTTGTTCCATTCCAATTATATTTTATTTCACTTAAATTAGATTCAGAAATTGAGAAATTATTTATTAAACTACTATTACTTGTAGTAGTAGCATTTGAAAGAGTTGGTAAAGTGAAATTAATTTGAGGATAAGTTGCATCAACATTCAATGTCCTCGTCTCAGTCATATTCTCATTTCCAGCACCATCTTTTGCAGAAGCAAAATATGTATAAGTCCCATCATTAAATCCAGCAGTTGCATTCTTACTTTGATTAACATATAAATACCATTGAGTTGAATTGAATTTTTGTAAATTAGAAACATACATTTCATAAACCTCATTAGCAGAAAGACTTTTGTTCCAAATTCTTAATTCATCAATTGTTCCATTCCAAAATTGTGCACTAGTATGATATCCAATATTAATAGTTCCATTTCCCCCTTGAGGATTTCCACAAGATGTTGGTGTTCCGTTTTGAACCCCATTTAAATACATAATAATGCTGCTTCCATTAAAAACCCCAACAATATGTGTCCAAGTGTTTAACTGAATTACTCCTGTATGTGATTCTTTCCAAGCACCATCATATATCCACATTCCCATCATCCCCCCAGTCCCAGAATTTAAATTTAAATTATATCCATAACCAGCCCCATCACCCATAATAGCATTAGTAGATGAAATACTAGTTGGATAAATCCAAGCTGAAACTGACAATGGACTTTGTATATTTAAGGTTGGACTAGTAACAGAAACATAATCATCACTTCCATCAAAACCTATCCCTTTTCCATATTTTCCACTTGAAATCCAATTGCAATTCATATCAGCAAAATTACAAGTCCCATTATTTCCATATTTTGAAGCATCATAAGTAAAATTATTATCACCTTCCCCCAAAGCAGAATTATTATCAAAATTCATCATAAGCACAAGCGAGTCATTATACAAAGTATAATTTGTTCCATTCCAATTATATTTTACTTCACTCAAGTTAGATTCAGAAATTGAAACATTCACAACAATAGAACTATTTGTAGTTGATGTTCCACTAGCAGGTGTAGGTGATGTAAAATTAATTCCTGGATTAACTCCCAAAATACTTACTGTTCTTATCTCAGTCATATTCTCATTTCCAGCAGCATCTTTTGCACTTGCAAAATAAGTATAATTACTAGAACCAAAAGGTTCTGTTACACTCTGATTTACACGCAAATACCATTGAGTTGAATTATATTTTTGAAGATTAAAACTATACAATCCAAGAATTTCAGAACTGGATAAAGTCCTGTTAAATATTAAAACTTCATCAATTGAGCCATTAAAAGACTGTGTATCCCATCCAGACTCCCATCCAATAGTCGCCTTGCCAGTTACAGGAACTAGATTTCCTGTTCTTGCAACAGGAGCTGATGCAACTCCATCAACATAACAAACAACAGCACTTCCATTATAAATTACAGCAACATGATGCCATATATTTGCACTAGCATAAATATTAGTGCAAGCAGTATCTCCCCATCCACTACCAGTATTTAGTCCAAAAAGAACTCGGTTAGAATCTAAATACATTCCATAAGAACCTGCTGAAGGACCCATTTTACTTACAATCCATCCATGTGTCCACACACCATCCCAATTAACCCAGGCAGCAATGGTTATAGTATTTCCAGAAATATTTAAAGAACCTCCTGGATTGCTTATATTAATATAAGTGGTCTTGTTAGTAAATGTATATGCTCCTCCATACTTTCCAGTAGAATTAAACACAACTCCTGGTGAAATAGTTCCATTATTTCCATACTTGCTTCCATCAACAACATTTACATTTTCACTCTCACCAAGACTAGCAAGATTATCAAAGTTCAGCATTAATATAAGGGAGTCATTATAAATCGCAGAATAATTTGTTCCATTCCAATTATACTTAACCTCTGAAATATTATCTGCTGAAATTGAAACATTAATTGGAACTGCAATGCCTGAAATAGAACTTCCATTGTCAGGAGTAGGGCTTACAAAACTAATATTTATTATTGCACTTGGATCAACAATATAATCAAATTCAACTCCTGCAAATGTTGAATTCTCATCACTGGATGAGCTTGCTATCTTCAAATCAAAAATATATTTACTTTCATTTTCGCTTAAATTTATCAAATAAACTTTATAAAAATTTTCACTAGTTATATTAGTGAATCTTGCAATTTCAACATTTTCATCAGCCCTATAAACAGCTATTTCTGCGCTAACATTGCTTTCATTTGTCCAGTTATTTGCTCTTGCATAAATAGTGATATCATTCTTATTTGTAAGTGTCTGATTAAATGTAATCCTGACAAAATCATTAATTAATATAACTTCGCTCCAATTATTATCCTTGACTTTCACAAAATCATAAATATCAGAAATAAAACTTCTGTTTTCATCCAAATGCTCTGCTCTTGTTACATCAATTATAATCAAAGTTGGATCAAGATTAATTATATCTCCAACACTTATTTTACCATCACCATCCAAATCTTTATAGTGAGGTGATGCTATACTGAAATTCTCATTATCTTGGGATAATGAGCCAGCAGTCCGAAAATCTCTTTCAATATAAATACTTATAGTATTTTTAGAGCTAAAACCAGTATAACCAATTATTTCATCAACCACAAATCCAGTTGCATCTAAAATAGCCTTTCCAGTCATTCCAAAAATAATTTCTCCTGTAATTTGAACAATTGAAGCAGAAGATTCACTTGATGATTCAGAAGAAGTTTCTTCTGAACTACTCTCAGGATTATTATCTACAACAAGTTCAGTTTCAGGTTCAGTTGGAGCAATAATTTGCTCTTCAGCAGGAACTTCATTGTTTATATTATCATTTTCAGTAGGAATATTGATACTTTCTCCAGAACTAACCCCCTCACTAACATTATTATTTGAAGTTTCTTCACTATCATTCGCAATTATCTCTGTTTCATTATCATCAGTAATATTATTTATTATATTAACAGAATTATTTGTCTCAACACTTTCATTACCAGTAGTTCCATTTATTTCAGTAGTTTCATTTATTTCAAAAGTTTGATTAAGAGTTTGATTCAAACTTTCATTAATAGAAATATTTATTTCAACAGTTTCATTAACAACAGTTTCATTTATTTCAAAAGTTTGATTTCCAATACTGACATTAACAGGAATTTCAAAAGCAGGTCTTTCAATTCTTACCTTATATCCTTGTTTTTCCAAATCACTAAAACTCAATAGATTTCTTCCAATTTTTAAAGTATTATTGTTGTAAATTTCTATGTCTTTATCACTTGAAACATCAATCTTAGCTATAAATTTCAAATCATTTAATTTTAAATCATAACCCCACTTATAACCTCCAGCCCCATTTACTTCCTTTGAAGAATCTGTTCCAGAAGGAACAGAACTAACATTAATATCAAAGTTTTCAGACTGAACAACTGAATTTTCAGCAATATCCTTAATCAAAGTTTTATCCATATCTTCAATATTCATTTGAAGATTTTCAAAATTAGTATTTGCCTGGCTATCATTTGTATTTTCATTAACAGAATCAATAACATTCCCAGTTATCCCCCTATCAAAATTTTCAGAATCATTTGAAGTTTCTTCTAAACCACTACTTTCTTGGGCATTATTATTATTATTATTATTATTATTATTATTATTAACTATGCTATAGCTAACATTCTCAGTAGAATTATTGCTTGTTTCATTTTCACTAACAGTAGTATTATCAATAACATTTTCAGGATTATCATTTGAAATAACTTCCAAATTATTAGTTTCATCATTAACATATTCCATTGTATTTTCAACAAACTCCGAATAATTCAACAAATCAAAATATAATCTTAAATTACCCTCCTTAAGCTTAAAATCAAGAATTTTTTCAGAACTAAGTCCACTAACAATATTCAAATCAGCTTTTTCATTATTAAATGTCTCTAATACTTTTTCTGTCTGAAAAATAGACATTCCAGTAAAAACAGAAAGATTATTAATTAAAACAAAAGAGGATATAACAATAACTCCAATTAAAATTAATAAAATTAAAACAATTTTATTTAATACAAATTTAGTAGGGGTAACTCCAACATCTAAATGATCTTTTCCAACATATCTCTTCTTTATAGCACCATTTTCATCTCTGTAAGATTCATAATAATAAGGTCCAAATTTCCTACCGTTTCTATAAAAATATTTTTTATAAGCCATCCTCTTTTTCTAATAAAAATTAAGTAAAAGTAATTTAAAAAGGTTTGTAATCAGAAAAACATAGATTTTGTAGGGGTAATTCAATAAAAAAAGTACAATTTAAAGCCAACTTCTCTTCACAATTCCTTCGTCCACAATAACAAAATTAAAATCACTTTCAGACAAGCTTCTATGTTTTCTTAATATAGCTTTTTTCTTGCCATTTTTATTCTTCAATTCAATCAAACATTTGCTCCAATATTTCAAAATATCACCACCAACAACATTAACTCCTGCTTCTTTTCCACTTATCCATTCTTCTTCACTTAAAAAATCATGGTAAACCTGACTAGTTACTAAAACAGGAATATCAAGATTTCTAGCAATCTCATACAAAGATTTCATCTGCTTTGCAAGATCAGAATTAACTCTCTGTATATATTCTAAACCTTTTTTTCTTGCATCAGCCAACTCTAATCTATAAAACATAGTCATACTATCTACAATAATCAATCCTACATTTTTGCTTCTAGATTCTTTTTCAATTTTTAAAAAAGCATTTTTTTGTTCTTGAAAACTGTTTGGCTTAAATATAATAATATTCTTCAAAATCATTTCAGGAATACCTCCTGCAATTTGCTTAACCCTATCAATTGAAAAACTGCCCTCTGTATCAACAAATATAACCTTTTTATCTTTTTTAGCACAATGACAAGCAGCAAGAATAACAAAATTGCTTTTTCCAGATGCAGCAGGCCCATAAAAAAGAGTTATTATTCCTCTTTCATATCCACCATCTAGCCAGATATTCAAATCCCTGCTTCCAGTCATAACCTTACTGTCCAAGGCTCTTATTTTTTCATTAATCTCCAAATTTTCCATAAAAATAACAATAAAAACTAGATTATAAGCATTATTGTACCAAATCTCAAATTCCTACAGATTTTAAACCTAAAATACTAACAAATAATAACCAAAAACTATATAAACGTATGAAATATAATTCATATGTATAATCTAACAACATGAAAAATAAAAATGTCGGTTTTCTAATACTTGGAATAGCTGTCTTGATTATATTTGTAATAATTATATTCAATCAGGGAATGACTGCTATTGTCAATGACTCCTGTGCTCATGGAGATTCTTGCACAATGTATAAAACAATAAAAACTCAAACCTATCTAAGTTTAGTAATTACAGGGATAGTATTTTTAATAGGATTATTTTTCATATTTTCAAAAGAAAATGAAAGAATAGTAATTAAAAGAATTAAACCTCTTGCATCCCTTGAACCAAAAAAATTCAACAAAACTTCCCTAGAAAATTTAAATGAAGAAGAAAAGAAAATCCTAAATACACTTTTAGAAAACAAAGGTTCTATATTTCAATCAGAACTAATAGAAAAAACAGGCTTCAATAAAGTAAAAATAACAAGAATTCTTGATAGTCTGGAAGCACAAGAACTAATAGAAAGAAAAAGAAGGGGGATGACAAACATAGTTATCTTAAAAAACAACTAATTGAAACCAGTTTCATCTCAATGTTTAAAAGCTGTTTCAAACAGCTTTTTCTATAAAAAATTAATAAAACAAATCATAAATTCACAAGCTATAAAAAGCAATAAAAAAACTAATTAATATGAAAAAAACTTACAAAATAAAAGGAATGCATTGCAACTCCTGCGCAATGCTCATAGAAAGAGAATTCCAAAATCAAGTTAATGAAATATCTGCAAGTTATTCTAAAGAAAATGTAGAGATTGATTTTGACTCTGAAAAAATTTCAGAAAAGGAAATAAAAGAAAGATTAGAAAAGCTTGGTTATGAAGTTAGATATAATGTTGAAGAAGAGGAAACTAAAGAAATCCCTGACAAAATAAAAAACAAAACCATCTATCATAAAATAAACCAAAAAGAAAAAGAAGATGCTAAAGAAGAAAAAACTGAACATGCCCTAATAAAGGCATATAAACAAACCCCCTCAGGAAATAAGCTAGGTTTGCTTATGTTAATTGCCTCAGTAGGCCTATTAATTTTTATTCTTTATTTCTTTTTATTAAGACACATATCAATGCCAGAAATGACTGTCCAGGACCTAGGAGATAATGCAAGTATTTTTCTATTATTTTTAGTTGGAATACTTACTGGATTTCATTGCATTTCCATGTGTGGAGGATTTGTAGTATCCTATACCTCTAAAAATGCAATAAATGGCCATAAGAGTTTCAAACAGCATCTTGTCTATGGTGGCTCAAAAGTTTTATCCTATGCAATTATCGGAGGAATATTTGGATTAATTGGTGGGTTTATTGCATTTAGTACTTCCCTAAGAGGCTATGTTGCTATTTTCGCAGGAATATTTATGATATTCTATGCATTATCTATGTTTGGATTAAAATTCTTTAGAAAATTTCAATTTAATCCAAAATTCTTAACAAAATTCACATTAAAAGCAGGCCAAAATGCAAAGGGTCCATACAAAGGTCCATTTGTAACAGGATTATTAAATGGATTATTTATTGCCTGCGGACCACTTCAAGCAATGTATCTATATGCAGCAGGAACAGGTAGTTTTATCAAAGGTTCAACAAGCCTAGCTGTTTTTGGTCTAGGAACTCTTCCAATAATGTTAGGATTCGGAAGCTTGGCAACAGTAATAAGCCATGGTACAACTAAAAAAATATTAAAATTTTCAGCAATAGTTGTCCTAATACTAGGTTTAATAATGATTAATAGGGGACTTTCATTAACAGGAAACAATTATAATTTTGATTCAATCAAAGAAAAAATCTCAGGAACAAACATAAATCCAGATACTTCAGGAGTAATTATTGAAAATGGTTATCAAATAGTAAACATGGATGTAAGCGGATCAGGTTATTCACCAAATTCCTTTGTATTAAAAAAAGGAGTTCCTGTCAAATGGAATGTCAATGTCAAACAACTTACAGGATGTAATAGTGAACTAATCTTAAATCAATATAATATTAACAAACAATTAAAACAAGGATTAAATGTAATTGAATTCACCCCAGATAAAGAAGGAACAATTCCATTTAGCTGCGGTATGGGTATGTTAAGAGGAAGTTTTATTGTAACAGAATCAGGAACAGCAAATCAAGCGCAAGTAAAAGCAGCAATACCTAAAGCAGGATCAACATGCAACATGGGTGCAAATGGAGGGGGCTGTGGAGGAGGAAGTTGTGGAGGAAGTAGTGGAGGCGGCTGTGGATGCGGAGGAGGAGCTAGATAATGGCAGACTCAACCTATAGTTGTCCAATGCATGGAGGACTCTATGGTTCAAATCCAATAATAAATAATCTCTTTTGGATTACATTAGGGGTTTTGTTAACAATCCTTATAATCTCAGGAATATACTACTTAAAATCAGGAAAAAGGGAGAAATAAACAATGAAAAAAACATCCATACTTATCTTTATTATAGTAATTAGCATAGTCTCTGTATTTGCAGAGCAAGCATACACTCCACAAACCTGTGGGGGAATTAATGGCATGATGTCAGGTTACTATGGCTCAGGATTTGTAATTATTGGTTGGATAACATACATACTAGTTATTCTTTTGATAATAGCAGGAATATACTGGCTATTTACAAATGCAAAAGGGAGGTTAAAATGAAAAAAATAAATCTAAATATAAAAGGGATGCATTGTTCAAGTTGTTCAAAACTCATAGAAAGTGAATTACAAGACAAAGGGATAAAAGCACAAGTTCAAGAAAGTGGCAAATCTTCAATAGAATTTGATGAGAAAAAAATTACAGAACAACAAATTAAAGATATAATCAAAGAACTTGGCTATCAAGCCTAATTATCAAAATAAAAAAATGGCAGAAAAAACATTTTGTGAAGCTTGCAATAGGAATTTTCCTAATCAGGATGCCCTAAATATGCATAATTCAGCCAAGCATCAGAATATTTCAGAACCTAAAAAAAACCACGCAAAAACAATATTTATAGTCATAATAATATCTTTATTATTAATAGGAGGATTTTTCTTTTTTAATAATACAATAAATGGAAATTCCATAGCTAATCCAAATAATAGTGGTGAAGTCCAAAAAATAACTCTTAGTTTTAAGAATTATAACTATTATCCCCAAACTATAACCGTAAAAGAAGGCATTCCAGTTGAAATAACTCTGGATAGTTCAATAAGGGGATGTTTCAGAACATTTGTAATTAAAGATTTAGGAGTAAGGCAAACTTCTTCAAAACCATCTAATACTATTTTATTTACACCAGATAAAAAAGGTTCTTTTGTCTACGCCTGTGGAATGCACATGGGAACAGGAACAATAATAGTTGAGTAAATAAAATTTATATTGAAATACTAAAAGGAGGTAATATAAAAATGAAAAAATACATAATAGCAATAACAATTATAATAATCCTAGCAATATTTGGAATTTTCATTGTAAAATCAATTACAGGTAATTCTATTAAAGAACTAAACCCTGAAATTAAAGAATTCACAGTAAAGGCATTTAAATTTGGCTATTCTCCAGATACAATAACAGTCAATAAAGGAGATAAAGTAAAAATAATAATAAACAACACAGATGTACTCCATGGAATAAGAATTCCAGATTTAGGACTAAGGGATAATGAAATATTAGAATTTACAGCAAATAAAACAGGAGAGTTTACTTGGTATTGTACAAATATGTGTGGAGAAGGACATAAAGCTATGAGTGGAAAACTAATTGTAAAATAAATCATTTTTTCTTTTTTTCTTTTTATAAATTTTATCAATAGAAATTAAATTCACAACATTTAAATACTTGAATAATTGCTCAACTATTAACATGAAACAAAAAATAGAACAATCAGAAGAAAAAGTAATGCAATTCTTTTCTAGTCTTGCTGATAAAACAAGACTACATATTTTATTAAGCATAGCTGAAAATCCAAAAAATGTCAATGAAATATATAATTTTGTTGGAAGAGATAAAATGACCTTATCTGCAATTTCCCATCAATTAAAACAACTAAATGATATTGGAATTGTAATATATAGAAAAGATGGCAAAGAAAAATTCTTTGAGCTTTCAGACAAGTTCTGCTGGTGCATATTAAGAGATGCATTTTCACAATTTAATACCAATATAAAAATAAATTGTAAAAAATGTGAAAAAATAAATATCAGAAAAAGAGAAGGAGACAAAAATTAAGCAAAATGAATCAACAAATCCAATAAAAGGCAAACTATTAGCATTAGTTCTAACTATTTTAATTTTAATAATTGGAACTATTTTCTATTTTAATGCCATAAACAAAATCGATGCAACAGGGATGAAATTAAAAGAATCTGTAGACTCAAAAACTCCTGAAGAAATGGCACCAGGTTATAATTCTATAAAAGAAAATAATACAACTGAAACAAATACAATTACCAAAGAATCCATAAAAGAAAATTCTCCCGAAACAAAACAAACTTCTAATTCACTATTCAATCATATTGAACAAGAAAATAAAATATTCACAAAGAAAAATTCAGAAGGATATATAAAACTATTTTATTATTATACTAAAGAGGAACCTATGGAAATCCAATTATCAGAAGGAGACATAAATGAATACGAAATTCATTCTATTGGGGGACAAAAATATTACCCACTTATTTTAGGATATGAAGAAGCAAAAACAATGAGGGAAGAAGGTCTTTTCACAAATATAGGGGACCCTATAAAAAATTTCTTTGGAAAAAACATAGTAATTGTTGGAGTTATGAATAAAACAAATAGCATTTTAGATACAGTTCATCTTATTCCATTAACCAGTGAGGAATTAAATTAATATGAAAAAGATTACATTGGATATAACTGGTATGCACTGCGCAAGCTGTGGAATGCTTATTACAAAGAGAATTCAAAGAGAGCCTGGAATAAAGTATGTTAATGTAAATCAAACAACAGAAAAAGCAACCATTGAATTTGATGAAACAAAATCTTCTGAAAATTCTATAATAAGCTCAATAGAAAGCCTAGGATATAAAGCAAGAATTCTATCAGATTCAGAAAGATCTCCTGAATATGAAAATCAGAAAAAACAAAAAGAAATTAAAAAGTTAATGAATACATTTATTTTTAGTTTTATATTTGCTTTTCCAGCATTAATAATTGGTATGGTTTTAATGCTAGTGGGAATAGATGTCCCTCACAGAAATCTTATTTTATTCCTATTAGCAACTCCTGTTCAATTTATAGTTGGATGGGATATTTATAAAAGTGCATTTGGAGCATTAAAAAACAAATCTGCAAATATGGATACATTAATAGCAATTGGAACAAGTGCAGCCTATTTCTATAGTTTGTATGTTATATTATTTAATCCAATAGGAGATCAGTATTTTGAAGCAGCAGCAGTGCTTATCACCTTTGTGATATTAGGAAGATACCTAGAAGCAGTTGCAAAGGGAAAAACCAGCGAAGCAATTAAAAAATTAATGAATCTATCTCCAAAAATAGCAACAGTTATAAGAAATGGAAAAGAAGAAAAAATTGCAATTGATAGTGTAGTTATGGGAGATATTGTTATTGTAAAGCCAGGTGAAAAAGTTCCAGTAGATGGAATCATTATTGAAGGAGAAAGTGCAATTGATGAATCAATGATAACAGGAGAATCAATGCCTGTTGAAAAAAAGAAAAATGATACAGTAATCGGTGCTACAATAAATAAACATGGAAGTTTTAAATTCAAAGCAACAAAAGTCGGAGCAAATTCAACCCTAGCACTCATTATAAAATTAATAGAAGATGCTCAAGGAAAAAAAGCACCAATTCAAAAGTTTGCAGATAGAATTTCAGCCTATTTTGTTCCAATAGTTATTCTAATAGCAATAGCTTCATTTTTAATCTGGTATTTTTGGATAGGACAAACCTTTGAATTCTCACTTATAATTGCAGTTTCTGTCCTAGTTATTGCCTGTCCCTGTGCACTAGGATTAGCAACTCCAACTGCCATAATGGTTGGAACAGGAAAAGGCGCTGAAAAAGGCATTTTAATCAAAGGTGGAGATGCATTAGAAACAGCCCATAAAGTATATGCAGTTGTTTTTGATAAAACAGGAACCCTAACCCAAGGAAAACCAGAAGTTACAGATATCATTTCAGTAAAAAATATGAATGAAACTGAGGTTTTGAAATTTGCAGCAAGTGTAGAGCAATTCAGCGAACATCCATTAGCTCAGGCAATAGTAAACAAGACTAAGGAAAAAAATATCAAATTAGAAGATATAAAGAATTTTAAAGCTATTCCAGGGCATGGTGTTGAAGGAATGTTGAAAAAAAATAAAATAATTGTAGGAAAACCTGAATATGTAAAAAACCTTCTTAAAAAAGGTTTTTTATCACCTCGAAAATCTGAAAGCAATGAAAATTTTCTCAGCATAAGAAAATTAGCAGACCTTGGCTCTTTTGAAAAGAAGATTACAGAATTAGAAGAAAATGGAAAAACAGTTGTTGTTCTTTGCATTGACAAAAAAGTTGAAGGATTCATAGGGATAGCAGATACTCCTAGAAAAGATTCTATAGAAGCAGTAAAAATGCTGCAAAAAGAAAAAATCCTCGTCTACATGATAACAGGAGATAATAAAAGAACTGCAAATGCAATTGCAAAACAATTAGGGATCAATCATGTAATTTCAGAAGTTCTTCCAGAAGACAAGGCAAAGCATGTTAAACAATTACAAAAAAAAGGAAAAGTTGCAATGGTTGGAGATGGTATCAATGATGCTCCTGCATTAGCTCAGGCAGATATAGGAATAGCAATAGGAAGTGGAACAGATGTAGCAATGGAAACAGGAAATATAGTTTTAATGAACAATAAAACAACAGATGTTGTAAGAGCAATAAGACTAAGCAGAATAACAATTAAAAAAATAAAACAAAACATGTTCTGGGCATTATTTTATAATGCACTTGGAATACCTATTGCAGCAGGAGTTCTATATCCCTCAACAGGTTGGTTATTAAGTCCAATAATTGCAGGAGGAGCAATGGCTGCTTCATCAGTAAGTGTAGTTCTCAATACTCTTTTAATGAAAAAGAAAAAGTTCTAAAAAAAATAAAAAATGATTTAATTAGAATATTTATTATAAACAATTGCAAATATCCATCCTACAAAATATCCTATTATAGTTATTATAACAGTTCCAATTAGGCCTTGTACAAGATTAGCAGTTGTTTTTATACTAGTTATATCAATTCCATGAAAGAATAAATTAAAAAGTTTCATAGAAGCATCTCCAAATAACAAAACAGCTAAAAGACAAAGAATAGATATAATAAAAGTTATTGCTGCAAGAGCAATTCCAATTCCCTTTGGACTAAGTTTCTGTACCATTTTCACCTCCAGTAAGAATATAAATAATGAATAGTTTATTAATCTTATGGAAAAATTATTAGATAAAAATAAAAAATTCTTTAATAAAATTGCAAGATATTATGATAATAAAATATTTCTTAAATATCTAACAAATTCACAGAATAAAATGCTTGATTTTATTAAAATAAAAGAAAATTCTAAAATCTTAGACGCAGGATGCGGAACAGGAAACTTGCTTCATCTTTTAGAAAAACAAAACAAAAAATATAATCTATCAGGAATTGACATTTCAGAAGAAATGTTAAAAATTGCAAAAAAAAAATTAATTAATGTAAAACTTAAACTGCAATCTACAGAGAACATTTATTTTAAAGAATCTTTTGATTATGTTTTTTCAACAGAAGCTTTTCATCATTATTCAGATTATAATTTAATTATGGAAAATTTTAATAAGATTTTAAAGAAAGATGGAAAATTAATTGTCCTAGATTTTGATTTTGGTTTTTTATTAAACAAGATTTTTCACTCAATTGAGCCTGGAAATAGTAAAATGCATTCTCCTGAAGAATTTAAAAGATTATTTAAACAATATAGATTTAAGAATGTAATGCAAAAAAGAATAAATCTATTCTTATTATTAACAATAGGTAAAAAATGATATATTAAAAAAGCAAAATTATTATTTATTTGCAGTTTTAATTAACCAATAAATAGCAGCAATAATAAGTGCAATTATTAATATCCAAGTAATCCATCCAAAAGCCATCATTCCATAACCATAGCCACCATTCAATCCTCCCATCATTCCGTAGCCACTATTCATCATCCCATAACCACTACCAAAAATTCCTAAAAGAAAAATAACAACGAGTATAACAACTATTCCAATGACTAAGTTATTATTTTTATTCACCATTTTTATAGATCAATTAAACAAATAGAGTATTAATAGTTTCCTATAGATTTAAGAAGAAAAAAGATTCAATATTTAATTAAAAATTTAGTTAATTTTAAAGATAATATTGCAGTTACAAACAACTGCACCAAAGGACTAATTCCTAATCCATATAATAAAGGCATAGTTTCTCTATAAGACCATCTTCCTACAAAAAGAGCCCAAGATTCTATTAATATTGCTATTACTATTCCAAAAAAGATTACTACAAAATAATCAACAAATCTCGGTTTTTCAATCCAACCAAAATTCTTATTCTTGAACGAAATCAACAAAAATATTCCAACAATAATTAAAGTGTCTGCAAAAACAGCTAACAAAATATGGAGATATTTGGGAATTCTAGATAAATCATTATATAATTGGTAATGAAAAAGTTCCCAAATTAAGTTAAGAACAAACACAAAAAGTAAAACCAGTATAAATCAATACAAATATCTTTTATTTTTCATACATAACTTAAATTAAATTACTATATAAAATATATCAAACTTTCAATAAAAAAATAAAGATTTAAAACCCACACCCCCACCAACCTCTTCCAGAAGGTTTTACATTTTCACTAGAATTTCTAATCGAATATTTAGAATTAGGATTTTTAAATCTTAATTCCTCAACATATTTCCTTGCTTCTTCCAAAAGTTTTTCAATTTTATCATGTTCATTTGTATGAAGAAACTCAATTAATTTACTATCTTCATAAATAAATATTTGAAATCCAAAGATACCTCCGACCCTCTAAATTGTAGAAACGATTAATTTTTTTGCCAGAGATAATTATATTCAGTCATTTTATCGCCTTCTTCAATTCATCAGAATATTTTTCTAAATCTTTTTGAGCTTTTGCAATTGCATCAGCAAGTGCTTTCTTAGCACTTTTTCCTTCTGTGACTATTTTCAAATGTAAAGGCTTAGAATAATGTTCTTTTCTCCAAGCAGCAACCTTAACACCATCATCTTCATTTAAATAAACTCTAACTATCTCAACAATAGTCTGATTATCTATAAGAACTTCAAGTTCATTCTTTTCATCTTTGATAATTTTTATTTCCATTTTGTTTATACAGGTTATAAAATGGAAAGACTAAAAATTTATCAAAATTTTTTTCATTTCCATGAAAATTAAACAAAAAACAGCTTTTTAAAACTTCCTACTCCAAATTCCAACTATTCTCCAAAAGCTTCATCAAACAATTTGTCAACCTTGTTCTCTTTTTCTATTTCTTCTTTTTTCACACCCAATAACTCACTTCCGCCCAATAGATTATCCAATTCCTTTGACTGCCTTTCCCTAAGCAACCTCAATTCTTCTTTTCTAGCTTCAATCAAGTTCTCTTTTTTTTGAATTTTAGTCTGCTCAATCTTCTGCTCTTCTTTACTGGCAATTATTTTCTTTCTATGCAATTCCATTAAATCATTTAAACTAACTTTTTTAATATCTGCCTTATGAATATCAAAATCTTCATCAACATCACCTTTTATCAAGTGATGTGTATATTCATCTTCTGAAAACTTATCTTCTGTTTCAGGTTCAGGAATATGATCTAGAACATTTCCATATTCATCCAATAAAATAGGAACCTCTTCAACTTCTTCTTTAAAAGGGCTTTTTTTCATTAATCTAACTCTAAAGAAATTCTCTAATTTCTTAACAATTTCAGGATTATTTGGAACATTTCCCTTTTCCAACATCTCAATAAATTCAACAGGAAGATTAACAGATTCTGCAAGTCTTTCCTGAGTCAATCCTTTTCTCCTTCTTTCCCTAAGTATAACCCAACCAAAATATTCAATCATATCAGGTTTTTCTTTAACAGGAGCAATTAATTCAGGATGCTTATCCAATTCCTCCAATCTTTCAGCTCTCAAAGATTCCCTATGTTCATTATTAATAGGAATTCCAGAAATCTTCTTCATCCGGTTATAAACACTATCTGGCATTTCAGCCTCATTTAATTGAATCTCATCTGGCCTTTTGATTAAAGGTATATTTTCAATAATAGCACATCTTTCACATAAAAGATCAGATTTACCTTCATAAATAACATCAAAAAGTCTTACTTTTTCAACCTTAACAAAGCACCTAGCACATCTATCTCCAAACATTTTATCCTCCTTTGAGCTAATAAATGCAACAACTCCTTTTTATGCTTATATATTCTAAAAAATATATACATGAATACAATATTCATTAATCAAAATACTTCATTAAATCTTCTACTGTTTCAACATCCTTAATCTTAATTTTTTCATTAATAAGTATTACAGGAAGTTCATTTTCACTTATATTATAATTATCAAGTATAAGCTTAACAGAAGAAACATTACCATCAAAACCAATAGGAATAAGCAAAATTTCATTACCCATTTTTTCCTTTAATTGTACAAGCAGTTTTGAAAAAACACTTTCCTTTGCAATTATATCTGGATTTTTATCTCTAAACCTATAGAAATAAACAACATTAGAATAACTAGCATTGCATTCTTTTTTTATTTTAATTGAATTTAACAATAACAAAGTTCTAAGTAAATCATATTTCTTATGGGAAACTATCAAATCTTCAGTAAGCATACTAGCTTTTTGATATTTTTCCAAGGTATTTGCTTCTTCATAAATTCTATTGGCAAAATTAATATTCTCATTAATAGCTGCATTACAATCAAAATCACCAATTCCATAAATTTCACTTTGAACCTTAACATCCAAGAGATTTAATTCAGAATTTACATACAAATAATCTATATTACTAGTTCTCCAATTCTCTAAAACAAAACCAGCAATCACTCCTAAAACAAATATAAGGATAGTTACTAACAATGCCTCCCAAAATACATTTTTATTTGATTTAAATAAATTTATCTCCATTTCTTGCTCCCAAACCACCAATGATATATTGAATCAACTAATACAAATGGATATATCATCAAGTAGACAATTAAATAAAATGGTATATTTAAAATATTCTCTTTTACAAAAATCTTTTCCTTTAATGCATATAAAATCAATATTAAATAAGCAAATCCCAATAAAAACATGATTATCCCCAAATAATTAAGAAAACTAGGAGTTAAATAAAAATCATTTAAAGACACAATAGGAGTTCCTGCAATAATAGAATATCTTGTATAAAGAAATTTAGAAATAATATTTGTTATCAATAAATAAAAAAATATTCCTAAACCAATTAAACCAAGAAACAAACTTAAAACAAAAAAAGGAATAATAAATGCCCCCAACATGCCATGTCTTCCAAGACTATTTCTATACTTCCAAATACACTGTAAACCACCTATATTCCACCTTCTTCTTTGCTTCCACCAAACCCCCCATTTATCAGGAACCTGACTTGTAACACTTGTAGATAAAGCCATTTTCCTATCCCACCCTCTTGAAGTAATATCCCAAGTAGCCTCAATATCCTGTGTCAAATTATCCTCATCAAAACCACCTATTCCAAGCAAAGCCTCTTTTCTATACAAAGCAAGAGGGCCAGGAGTAACATAAATCGCATCCACATACTCTAATAATTTTCTTCCAAAAGAAATAGCAATATATTCCAATGCCTGTAATTTTTCAATAAACTTTTCCCTATTTCTTGCTAAGACAGGAACAGTAACAGCTCCGACTTTAGGGTCATCAAAAAATCCAACCATTTTTTTAAGTGAATCTCTTGCAGGAAAAGAATCACCATCAACAATTGCAATTAAATCTCCTTTTACATATTTTAATCCAACATTCTGGCTTCTAGCTGCATTACCAAGATTAATCTTATTATTAATAATAATTAATTTTTTATATTTCTTTTTTAATTTCTGTAAAACCTGCTTAGTATTGTCTGTAGAACAATCATTAACAACAATCACCTGCTTTATATGAGCATAATCAATATCAAAAATATGTTTTATAGTATCCTCAATTGTTTTTCCCTCATTATATGCAGGAACAACAAAACTAATACTATATTTTTTTGTTGTTTCAGGAGAATCAAAAAAATTTTTCCTGTTTTTAAAATAAATAATTAAAAAGAAATTCAACATATAAAGAGAAATAAACATATATATTAAATAAATTATTGGCAATACATCCATATTAAGTCTCTCCTGTATCTAATTCACCGCCCTCTTCCCCTGATTCTACAACCTCTCCACTTTCTTTTTTTTGCAAGTGAAAATAATCAAAAAAGTCTTCACTTAATGTCAAATCTAAAGTATGACCTTGTTTTTTAGCAATAACAAGTCCAATATCAATAAACTTCTTGATATGTTCATAGGCTTTATTTCCTCTAATCTTAATCACAACAGACTGCTTTGCAGGTTGTTTATAGGCAATTACAGCAAGAGTTTCTTGTTCAGCCTTTGTAAATTCTGCACTTCCGGTAGCCAGCTTATTAATCATAGATACATATTCTTGCCTAACATCCATTTTCCACATATTATCCTTTATAATAATCTCTATTGCAGAATCATCTCGATTATATCTAACAATCAACTTATTTAACAATTCCTTAATCATTAAAGGATTAACATCAGTAAGCATAATCAAATCCTGCAGATTCAAGAATCTAGCTGAAATGAATAAAGCTGCCTCTACCTTTTTCATATTTTCATTTTCACGATTCTCCTCAAGTTCTTTTGCAGTTTCTGAAGTTAAATTTTCCATAGTATTCCCCTATTTTATATGGTTTTAACAAGTTAAAAATATGTTTTAAAGTTTGTGTTATTGAAAATTATGCTTAGAATAAATAAAATTAACATCTGGATCAATTGAACAATTAAAAACCAATTCATAATTTTCATTTAATATATTTTTGAAACCCAAAAATTCTTCATAACTCATCCCAGAATTAAGCCTAGTAAAAACAAAGTAAACTCTTTTTTTGGAAGAATTAACGATAAAATTAAGACCATCTAAATCAAGGGGGTAAGGATAATACTGGCTCTCTTTTTTAATGTAATAATAAAAAATAGGGGAATTTTCGCTTATAAGCAAAGAATCATCTTTTTGAACAGATAAATATTTTACAATTTCATTAAAACATCTAGAATTAATATTATTAGAAATTGCATAAGATTGATTCAAAGAACCATATAAAGAATAAAGGGTTATTCCAACTATCAATAACAAAACAATTAGCCTATATTTCTTGATTTTACTTAAAAATAATCCTAAGATTAAACAAATTACAGGAACAATTGGTAAAATTATCCTATCTTCCTTATGGGGCATAATCATGGCTAAAAATAAAAATAAAACAAAATAAATAAGTAAAAAATAAACCTCTTTTTTTGTATATTCTTTTTTATAAAAAATATAAAACAATCCAACCACAAAAACCAATCCAGCCATAGAAAACATGTCAAACCAGTTTTCAAAAAAGAAACTCCAGTTTTGTAGTCCGCCCCAGTAACTGCTAGCAGGAATACCATGAATAAATGCTCCAAATATATTTCCATAGGTGATAAAACTGTAAATTAACAAAGGAGATAATACTAAAATAAACATTAGAAAAGAAATCCAAAAATATTTATCTTTAAACACATTAAACCTATTTCTAATAAAAAGATACAATCCAAAAATAGGAATAAACCATAGTCCATTATATCTAGACAAAATACATGATCCAAAAAATAATCCAAATAAAACCTTATATTTATTTCTATTTTCTTCAAAGCCTTTCCAAAAGAAGAATACCATAATAAGAACTAAAAAAGTAAAAAATACATCAGTAAGAATTTTAGCACTATAAAAGACATGCAAGGGAACAAAGCAGAATAATAAAGCAGCATATAATCCTGTTTTATAATCAAACAATTTCTTTCCAATTAAATAAATTAAAACAACACTCAATGCTCCAATTAAAGGTATTAAAAAATCAATTAAAAAATCTATTCTAAAAAAATAAAAAATACTCAAGAAATAAGGTAACAGTGGTGCCCTAAAACCAATATTCGGCCATGAATATATTAAATTCCCTGCACTGGGAATAAAATCACTCCAGAAAGCATTTTTTAAAGAATAATCAAATGGATTCTGACTTAATTGATAACCCAAATTAGAATAAACAGTTTCATCCCAATATTTTATAGGAGTAATAAAAACAAAAATTATCCTGATTACTAGTGCTAGAAAAAAAATTAAAAGTAATAATTTAACTTCTTTTTTCATTTTATTCTACGCTATTTTAAATCTCAACAAAGCGCCGATTCCACCAAGATTAAAAAATTGAACTCCCTCATCAAGGTCCATAGATATTAATTCAACCTTAGTTGAAGATTCACCAGCTAATTTTTCATAATTTCTTATTTCTTCTTTTTTCAATTTTTTGCTTAACAATAACAATTCAACAGCACCATAGGACAGGGCTTTTTCAACCTCTTCTTTACCATAGGCAGTCTTATCCCTATCTTTTCCAAGACTATTAAAAAATTTCTCTAAAAGCTTTTGCTCATGAACAATTTCCTGCCCAGCTAAAACATCTTGAGAAGCTTCAACCAACAATTCTAAACCATGCTCATCAGCATAACCTATATCTTTTACAGCAAGAACTTTATCCATCAAAGCAGTTGTTAAATTTCCTTCTTTTAAAAAATCCTCTTTAGTTGGTCCAGGACCTCCAACTAAAATTCCTTTTAATCCCTTTAAATTGAAAAATTCAGTCTTAACAATATCTGCAATTTTTCTATAAAAATCCTTAGCAAGTCCTTCTGTAATCCTATGATATCTTTGAGCACTCTGGCCACCTGCCTTTACTTTTCCAGGAACAAAACTATCAATATGTTTTAATAATTTTATTTTTTTTCCAATTAAAATACCAATACTTGCTTCCTTTCGTTCAATAACCAAAAGCCCGTATAATTCTTTTATCTCAAGCATCTCAAGAAGTGGATCCATTACAAATGTTTGATCGCATCTATACAATCTCATCCCAAGTTCTTCAGGAGGCTCAAATATTTCAACAATAAAATCATCTTGTCCTTCAACCTGTGAAACATTTCCAGAAAACAAACAAACCCCATTTTTTGGAGCTCGCCTAGTTTGCTTGCAATATCTAATTAAACTATCAAGTGCAGTTTCAACATTCTTTCTAGTTGAAGTTGATTTAATATTAGCTGCAGTTGATTTTTCAGATTCCAACTGCCTTGTAATAATATTCAAATCCATACCAGCAGGTACATAAACAGTTATGAGCTCAGTATGCCTTGCCCTATAACTCTTCATTCTTTCTGCAAAATCTTCAAGTTTGAATCTTTGTTGTTCGTCAAGTGCCATAATTAATCAATAAGAACTGATTTTATAAGGATTACTATAGGATTTGCTATAAAGGTTATACAAACTCAACCCCAAATTCTTTTCCTTCATTTATTTCCCTAGCACAACAAACATCCTTTAAATCTTCCAATAAATCAACAATTTTGGATTTCTCCTCTTTTGTAAGAACCAGCTTTACTTCTGCTTTCATTGATTTTTGAGCTTTTGATTTTTCATATCTAACTTTGGTCAAAATATTAATAAAAACATCTAGCTCATCAGTTTTATCAACCTTTTCAACAGTAGGCCACCTAGATAGATGTATTGATTTATAAGCCTCATTTTTACTATAGTAACTTTGATAAATCTCTTCTGTAATAAACGGCATTATTGGAGCAATCAATTTTAAAATTGTTAAAAGTCCATTGTACAATGCATATTGGCTACTTTTTTCCCCAGCCTTATTCTCATAAATTCTTTTCTTAACAATCTCTAAATAATTGTCACAGAAAATTTGCCAGAAAAACTTTTCAGTTTCAATTTTTGCCCGAGAATATTCATAATTTTCAAAAGACTCTGTACAGGTTTTAACAAGTTCATTTAGTTTCATTAAAAATAATTCATCAATTCTTTCTATCTTTTTAGGTTTCTTTCCATCATATCCAGTCAGATTCATAAAAACAAAATTACTTGCATTCCAAAGCTTAGTTTCAAACTTCTTTCCAGTAACTAAATCCTTTTCCTGATAATCTGAATCCTCACCTAATTTTGCTCCTGCTGCTGCAAATCTAAGAGCATCAGCACTATATTTTTCCATAACTTCCTGAGGACTTATCACATTTCCCTTGCTCTTGCTCATTTTTTCTCCACCAAGTGTAACAAATCCAGAAATAAAAACATTATTCCAAGGAATCTCATTTTCCTGATACAAAGACTTTACAACAGTGTAAAAAAGCCAAGTTCTAATTATATCATGGGCCTGTGGACGAAGTGAAAAAGGAATTTCTATTTTGGAATTCTCACTAGTTTTAACTAGTGAGCTTACTATCTGAGGAGAAATAGAACTTGTCATCCAAGTATCAAGAACCTTTCCTTCAGCTTTTGCTTCGATTTTACATTTAGTACATTTCTTTTTATGTTCAGTTGGATCAATAGGAAGTTCTTTTTCATCCGCAACAATTATCTCCTTGCACTTTTCACATTCCCAAACAGGAATAGGAACTCCAAAATGCCTATCTCTTGAAATATTCCAATCCCATTCTAAGCCATTAACCCAATTATCATATCGTTTATGCATAAATTCAGGATGCCATTTTATTTTATTTCCCTGTTCTAAGAATTTTTTCTTTTTATCAAGAATTTTAATAAACCATTGTTTAGTTGGAAGAAATTCTATCTCAGTTCCACATTTATCATGAGTATTAACATTATGACTTATCTGTTTTTGTTCAACAATAAATCCATTATTTTTCAAATCTTCTAAAATCTTTTTTCTTGCATCTTTTAGCTTCAATCCAGAATAAGGTTCAATATTCAAACTACCATTATAATTTAAAACAATTTTTGGAGAAAGTTTATGCCTATTTATTGCCTCTGCATCATACTTATCACCATAACTACAAATCATTAAAACCCCTGTTCCTTTTTCAATATCTGCACTTTCATCTTCAATAATAGGAACTTCAAAATTAAACAAAGGAACTTTAGCTTTTTTTCCAACAATATTTTTATATCTTTTATCAGAAGGATTAACAAATACTGCAACACAAGCACCAAGCAATTCAGGACGAGTTGTAGCAATCAATAAATCCTTATCATTACATTTAAACCTAAGTGTTGAAAACAAACTAGGTAATTCCTTGTCATCAAGCTCTGCCTGTGCAACACTTGTCTGACAATCAGGACACCATAATGTGGGAAATCCCTTTTTATAGATAAGTCCTTTTTTATACAACTCGATAAAAGATTTTTGTGCAAGTTTCCTAGAATTATTATCAATTGTAGAATAATATATATCATAATCACAACTTACCCCAAGATTTTTCCAATCTGCAATAAAATCAGGAGTTATTTCCTTAAGTGTTTTCAAACACATTTTTATAAAATCCTCTCGTTTCATTGTTTTACTTTTAACATTATTCAATTTTTCAACAAGTCTTTCAGTAGGAAGTCCATTATCATCTGTTCCAAATGGATAAAACACATTTCCATTCATTCTATGAAATCTAACAATAAAATCCTGCTGAGAATAGGAATAAGCATGACCAATATGCATTTTTCCAGATAAAGTTGGTGGAGGCGTATCTATACTGTATATCTTCCCTTTCTTTTTAGAATCAAATCTATATATTTTTTCCTTTTCCCAAAAACTTTTAATTCTTGTTTCAGTTTCTTTAGGATTATAAGTTCCAGAAACCTTTGGTTTCTCAGAAGTCTTTATCTTTTCTTCAACTTGCCTTGCATTATATTGCTCAACCATTACATAAAAACCAAGAAGAACACTATTTTAAAAGTTTCGCATTATAGTCAAGGAAGCTAAGATCCCCTCAAATGCGCCTTGACTAGATTTAGGAAAGCTAAAATTTTTCTCAAAAATTTTTGGCTTTCATTATAAAATCAATATGCAAATCAATTCCATAAACAGGCCTTTGGCTTTCTGTTTTAGGAGCTTCTAAAGTTCCTGAACTAGCTTGAACAACCCTACTATCTAAACAACTAGAAACAACAGGAGCATAGGAAATAGAAGGATTAACCCTTGTCCTAGGAGGTTCATAATAATTAACAGCAGCCAAAAATGTAAGAAGAAGCCCTGCTCCACACAAACCTCCCCTTACAAAAGAACTTATTTCACTCATATTCAAATCAGAATATTTACCTTAATAAACTTTACAATCACTACATAAGTTATATTCAAAAATATAAATAACAAATAAAAACCTTTAAAAATAGTCATTAACTATCTCAGATATGGCAAATCAAGGAATAAGCATGCCTTCAACAGGCGGCGGATTAATAAGATACAATGAAGAATATAAAAGCAGGTTTATGCTAAAACCTTCACAAGTAGTTCTATTCATAATTCTAATAATAGTTTTTGTTCTAATATTAAAACTATTCTTTCCAATTAAATAAAAATTTCTAAATAATATGTTTCCAGGCCTAGACCCAAAAAAGATGCAAGCAGTTATGAAACAAATGGGCATAGCTCAAGAAGAAATTGACGCAAAGAGAGTAATTATCGAATGTTCTGATAAGAATATTATCATCTCAAATCCTTCTGTAACAAAAATAAAAATGCAGGGACAAACTAATTTTCAGATTTCAGGAGATATTTCAGAAGTAAATCCAGGGGAAGACGCATCTCAGAAACCAGATGGTGTCTGGGATGAGGACATAAAAACAATAGTTGAAAAAACAAACTGCACAGAAGAAGAAGCAAGACAAGCATTAGAGAACTCTGATGGAGATTTAGCAGATGCAATTCTAAGTTTAAGTTAATTTTAATTTTAAATTTATAACTAAAACGTTATTAACATATACTGCCCAATATCAATATCTACAAAATTTACTGATTTTTAAAATGCGAGCTTGAGAGCATTTAGAGTACTTTTTACATTAATAATAAAAGAACTATTCAGCACATCAAAAAAACAATGTGCCACCACACACTAAAGTGTGGTTTGTGACAGGCACTTGTTTTTAGGATGTTCAGAAATTAAAACAAGTAAAAATCCACATCTTAAAAGATGTGGTTTAATTTCTAACATTAACAATATCAAAACAAAAACATATCCATTCCAAAACCAATAGTTATATTAAGAATTCTGCAATAGATAATGTATAAGATGCAAGAAGAATCCAAAAGATATCTCAAAGAAGCTGCAAGGCACCTACAAATTGCAGACCATATGACCTATGTTACATTTCCAATTGTAAATGAAAAAAAACTAATAATAAAAATATTTGAAGAAATATTTAAATCAATACAAAATTCAATTAATTCTGCAATTTACTATGAATTTGAAAACAAAAATCTAATACTAAATACAAACCAAGAAAAGAATATAAATAATTTTATGGAAAACATAGCAAAAACCTATGACTTTACTGAAAAAGAAATAAATAAAATAAAAAACATTCTGGAAATAGAAAAAAAACATAGAAAAAGTTCAATGGAATTTATAAAAAAAGAAAAAGTAGTAATAATGTTAGATAGCTTAAAGATACAGGCCCTAACAATAGAAGATATCAAAGACTATATCCAAGCCTCAAAGAATATTTTTCTAAAAATAAGTAACAGAATAAATTCATAAGATATAAAAAAGAGTTTAAACATAAAATATTAATGAAAATACTATTTTCCATAAGTTCATTAGGACTCGGCCATGCATTAAGAACATTGCCAATAATAAAAGAATTCATGTTGAAAAATGAAATAATGATTCTATCCCATGGAAAAGCACTCAGCATATTAAAAGATGAACTTAAAAATAATAAAATTGAGTTCATAGATTTTGAAGACTATCCACCTCTTGAAAGAGGAAATGGATTAAAATTTTATTACTTCCTAATAAAAGACATTTTTGAAACTAAAAAAATAGTAAAAAAAGAAAATAAGTTTGTAAATAAACTAATCAAAGAAAAAAACATAAACCTAATAATTTCAGATGGCAGATATGGAAGCTATTCTAAAAAAATAAAATCGTTTATAATTTCCCATCAAATAAAAATAATAATGCCAAAATCATTAAAAATATTCCAAATGATATCTGATCTAGTCAATTATAGTTGCCTGAAGGAATTTAACATGATATTAATACCTGATTTTGAAGATTCAAAAAATAATTTAGCTGGAAAAATGTCTCACAATTGGATTGTCAATAATCTGCCTCATAAATATATAGGAATACTATCTTCCTACACAAAAACAAAAACAAAAGAAGACATAGATTATTATTTTATAACCAGTGGATATATTCCAAATACAAAAAAAGACTTTATAGAAGAACTAATAAAAAAAAGTAAATTATTAAATGGAAAAAAAGTTTTTGTATTAGGTGAAACCTTCTCTAAATCTCATTCTGAGAATAAAGAAGACAATATTGAAATATATCCCTATGTATCTGGAAAACTCAGGAATGACCTAATGAACAGATCAAAAGTAGTTATTTCAAGAAGTGGTTATACCACTATAATGGATCTAATAGAATTAGGAAAAAGAGCCATAATTACTCCAACCCAAAATCAAGTAGAACAGGAATATCTTGCAGATTATTTAGATAAAAAGAATCTTTTCCCATCTTTTAATTTTAAAAATTTTAATATGATTAATATGGTTGAAAAAGCGAAAAATTCAAACTTATTAAAATTCAAGGAAAAAACCAAAGACTCTATTAAAAAAATAATTAACACCATTAACAGCATAAATAATAAAAAAATTCTTCAATAGGTAGTATAAAGACAAGATTTATATATAACATCCCCTTTTTAAATTAACCCCCTTCTTAATTATTAAAAAATAGAAGAGAAATAACTACCCCCTAACAAACATGTCAGAAGAATCTTTAGAAAAAATAATGAAAGAAAAAATATCTGCAGATCACTTGCTTTATGTAAGCATGAAATACACAAAAACCTGCGATGTTATGATAAACCTATTAAAAAGATGGAAAATAATGATAGACTATTCTTTTGAAGGGCTTCTGGATCAGGCAAAAAAGAAAAAAATGATTAAATCCATTCCTGACGCACCTAAATTGAAAATAGATCTAATAAAACAAGTATTCAAAAATAGTAAAGAAGTTATGGAAGTTGTTGAAATATATGAAATGTTTAAAATTATTGATTCCTTAAATAAAACAAAAGAAGGAGAATTCAGAAAAGGAGTATGTCTGAGAATAACCTACAAATGGAAGGAAATTTCAGTCAATCTAGAAAAACTAAAGGAATACTCAGAAATCTTAGAAAGGTTTATAAATTATACCAAGCTTTTTCTCCTAACTAAAAATTAGCAGGATGTTCTAACTGCTCAAAAATGGCAAAAGTTTACGCAATATTATCTGGAAAAGGTGGTGTAGGAAAAACAACAACAACCATAAACTTAGGAACTTCCCTAAATAAATTAGGTCACGATGTTATAATTGTTGATGGAAATCTAACAACCCCAAATATTGGCATACATTTAGGTGCTCCAATTGTTCCAACAACCCTAAATCATGTTTTAAATGGCCAAGCAAAAGTAGAGGATGCAATCTATGAACATGAATCTGGAACAAAGATAATACCTGCCTCACTTTCTTTAAAAGAATCAGAAAAAGTAGACTATAGAAAACTAATCGATTTTGCAAGAAAACTTAAAAAAATATCAAACAATATTTTAATCGACTCTGCAGCAGGATTAGGTGAAGAAGCAAAATCATCCATGCTTGCATCAGATGAAATAATAATTGTAACCAATCCAGAAATGTCTGCTGTAACAGATGCATTAAAAGCAATAAAATTAGCAGAAGAACTAGGAAAACCAGTAACCGGAGTGATAATAACAAGATTCCAAGGCAAACCTGTTGAAATGTCCATTTCAAACATAAAAGATATGCTTGAAGTACCAATTCTTGGCATAATTCCAGAAGACGATGCAATAAAAGAATCTCAAGTAATGAAAAACGCAGTGATTTTTACACATCCAAAAAGTCCTGCATCAAAAAGTTATAATCTAACAACAAGAAGATTACTTGGAGAAAATGTAAAATTTGAAGTTCATAAAAAAGGCTTTTTAAGAAAGCTCCTTGGCTCATTAGGAATACAAAGTTATTAAAAATATAAATAAATTCTACTATCATGAATATAATCTATGGAGTCTCAGGAGAAGGTTTTGGTCATGCAACCCATGCCATTGCAATAGCAAGTTATTTAGAAAAAAAAGGCCATAAGGTAGTAATAATAACCTATGGCAAAGCATATGATGTTTTAAAAGATAAGTTTAAAACATTTTTAGTAAACGGACTATACATGGATTGTAAGAATGGAAAAATAAATCCCTTAAAAACTCTTTTTTCAAATTCAAACCACTTTATTAGGAACTTTTCAAAGATTAAGAAAATAAAAAATTTAATTAAAAATTTTAAACCAGAAATTTGCATTTCAGATATGGAACCCTTTTCTGCATGGATTTCCATTATTTATAAACTACCCTTAATTTCAATAAGCAACCAAAATAGGTTTGTTCACTATAAATTAAACATTCCAAAAAAATACAAAAAAGACTACTTTCTTTTAAAAACAATTATAAAAATAATAAATCCAAAATCAGACTATAAAATTGCTCTATCTTTATGCAAATTAGAACCAAAAAATCTTAATAGTTTTATTGTTGCTCCAATAATAAAAGAAGAGATAAAAAAAATAAAACCAAGTATTAAAGATAAAATTGTAGTATATTTATCAAAAGAAAATCCAAGATTCATTGAAACCCTAAAGCAAATAAAAGAAAACTTTGTAATATTTCCCTATGAAAAAGAAAGAAAAGAGGCAAACCTATTCTTTAGAAAAAAAGAGAATTTCTTAAATGAATTAAAAGATTGTAAAGCCATAATATCCAATGCAGGTTTTACTTCTGTAGGAGAAGCAATTTATTTAAAAAAACCATATTTAGCAATTCCATTAAAAGGTCAATTTGAACAGGTTTTTAATTCCATATACATTGAAAAAAAAGGATTTGGAAAATTCCTAGAAAATGGAGAAAAACAAGGAATCCTAGAATTTATTAAAAATATAAATATCTATTCAAAAAATCTTAAAAAAAATAAGAAACAAGACTATGATATATTATTTGATATTTTAGATAATATCCTAAAAAAACATAAAGGATAAATAAGAATCAAAATCCAAATATTTTTAAACTTTCAATTTGCAAAATTGAATAGGTTAAAAATTTGAACCGACAAATTTTTAAACAGACTTAAATTAATAAAAAAATGGTAGAAGGTATTGTAACATTCAGTGATTGGGAAAAAATAGACCTAAGAGTGGGAGAAATTCTAGAAATAGAAGATGTTCCAGGAGCAGATAAATTATATAAACTAAAAATAGATCTTGGAACAGAAACAAGAATCCTGGTAGCAGGATTAAAACAATATTATCAAAAAGAAGAATTAGATGGAAAAAGATGCATCATATTTTGTAACCTAGAACCAAAAAAACTAAAGGGCATAGAAAGTAAAGGAATGCTTCTTGCAGCAGTGAATGATGATCATTCAGAAGTTAAACTTATTCAGCCAGATGGTTCAATTGAATTAGGAAGCAGAATTAGTTAAATTATCTAAGAATCTTTGATTTCATTATTATCATTTAAGTGAAAAATGGGCCTATTTTTCCTGTAATGGTTGATGCAATATTTCTGAAATTTTCTTTATAGGGTCACTCATCCTAGGTATTTGATTTAATTCTTCTAGATATCTAGAAGAAGGATTCCTTGAAAATGCTTCTCTTCTTGCCATTGCAAGTGCAATACTCGCTTTTTCAAAAAAATCCCAATGAGAATTATAATGACTATCAATACCACGGAACCATCTTGCTCCAAATTCAGGTATATCAATCCTTTTAACTGATGAATCCCCTGAATCAGTCCTATATGTAAATACTTTTGCATAATCTTTTGGACTATGGCCCTTCAAAAACGCATATACTCTAAAAGTTAATGAACTAGTATCAAGATGTCCTGTAAGAATTTCAATCATGGCCTTATCATGATGCAAAGTATATTCCCAAAAACCATCTAATCCATCTGAAAATCTATATGTTTCAGAAGTTTCAGCAACCCCTTGTTTTGAAACCCCATGGTTGAATGTTGAAGAATTATTATAACATCTATTATGAAGATATTTTCCAGAACAAGTACCAATACCTGCGGCACTTAATACAATTACCCCATATATAACAGCTTCTTCAAGGAATCTTGATAATCTTCCTTGCCTTCTCTTTTCATCAGTCATGAAAAATATAGAGATTTTATAGTTATAAACATTATTGTGGTTAAGAGAAATTATCTTCACAAGAAAAATCATTAAATCCTGCAAACTTATAATGGTTATTAAAATAAAACCCAAAAAATACTAAAATAATCAAAGAGTCTATTCCTCTACTTTTCCAAACAACCATTCTCCAAATTTATAGCAACCATAAGCTATAAAAAAAGCACTAAAAACATCAATTGAATAATGAACATGCATAAACAATACAGTCATTCCCATTATTATCGAACCTACTAAAAAGAAATATTTAATTTTACTATCATGAAAAAGCAAAAATCCTAAAAAAGGAACAGCAGTATGTCCTGAAAAAAATAAATCATTTTGAAAACTAAAAGCAGATAACCATCCTGGAAAGTCTTTCATAATAGCTCCAACAGGAACTTTTAGATGTGTAAAACAAATAAATATCGCCCTCACCATTAAAAGAAAACTAACATGACTTATTACTTCATGTAATTTTTTTGGTTTAAAAAATAAAGGATAAATTGCTAAAACTGCTAAAATAAACATAAAACCATAGACAAATAAAAAACCTAAATCAATTGGAGGAATATAATCAAGAATCAAATCAGGAGAAACAGCAGCACCAACCCTATTTGTATAGACTCCAGAAAAATAATTAATTACTTCTGCAATAATTAAAAATAAAACTGATAACAATAATAAATATCTATGTTCCAATACTTCTATTTTCCATCGAAAAAACTCCTTCTTTAAATAAACATATATGTTTTCAACCATATGCAAAGAATACAAGGCAACAATTTAAACCTTTTGAATTAATGTATTTACTTAGGATTCTGAAGTTCAATGTACAAAATAAGTGGCTCTGCCAACTTATTTTTTTCTACGTTATTTAGTATTTCCAATAGATTTAGTTATGCAGATGCTAAGAAGAATCGCTTATGCATGTTTACAAGACTTTAAGTTCATGACACTATCAATTATAAAAAATATTTATCTGACGAAGTCGATAAATAATAGGATGCTTCAGAAAGGTAAGCTAGTACGAATTAATAAAACAAAAAACTAAGGAAATTTGATTCCCCTTTCCAAAAATCCATCTAATCTTTCAAATCCATCAGCAGTTTTCTCAGCAAAAAGTCTTACATAGGCAAAGTTTCCACCATCGATTCCAGAAGAACCTAGAGGATAAACCGAAGAGCATAAGGACTCTTCTTTAGAAACATCATGAACAGAAGGTCTATGAAATTCTTCTTCAGAAACATTAATTGGAACATAGCCACTATAACTAAAATGTTCATCTCCTTGTTCAAAAATGCCTAAAAAATTACCTTCTTGTTCTATTCCTCTGGCAATAAAAACACCAACTCTTCCGACATTATTTTTATAGCTTACATGTCTTCCAAAACTAACACTCCCAAATTTTTGCAGATATTCTACAAAACCTGGAAGCAGTTCAGGATATAAAGAATTAAGAACACTCTCAGATCCAGAATTTTTTATTCTTATTAATTCAATACTATTAACTAATCTATGACAGTACTGATACCAAGCTTCTTGAAGATCTAAATGACTCATTGCAGTATCTGAATTCACTGCAGGAAGATTAGTCTGCAAAATAGCTTCTAACCTGTTTAAAGCATCTACAACCTCATTACAAGTATCTGAGATCATATGACGTACCTTAACTCGTCTAGTTTTTTCAATACCCTTATTACTTCCCATATTGATACAAGATAAAATAATGCTTTTTAAAAATTAGTATAATCAAAAATCCATATAAAGTCTACTCTATTTTTTTGAATAGAATTTCCCCTTTTCTAATATCCTTAATCTTCAATGGTTTTTCAATCTCAGAATAATTAATTTTGAATCCAAACTGTTCAGATATTTTTTCACAAGTGCTTGGTATAAATGGCCAAAGTAAAATAGATATTGCCTTTATGCTATCAACAAGTTGATAGAGAATTTTTTTATCATGTGTTTCCCAAGGTTTCTTCTCCTGAACATATTCATTACATGCATCAATGAAACTAAATATTTCATTCAATACCTTATCTAATTCATAATTATTGATATATAAATTAATTTGTTTTAAATTCAGTTTATGCAAGAGTTTATTTTCAGTTTTTTCTAAACCATATTTTTCCGCAAGTGTACTTACCCTTGAAATTAAATTTCCAAATTTATTTGCAAGTTCACTATTATGCCTTTCAATTAAAACCTTTTCAGAAAAATCCCCATCTTCTCCAAAGGTAGAGGCCCTAAATAAAAAATATCTAAAACTATCAACTCCATATTTCCTAATAAGTTCTAGAGGGTCTATAACATTATTCTTACTTTTACTCATTTTTTCTCCATCAACTGTCCACCAACCATGAGCAAAGATTGTTTTAGGCATATTAATACCTGCAGACATTAGCATTGCAGGCCAGATTACAGAATGGAACCATAAAATATCCTTTCCAATTAAATGAATATTGGCTGGCCAAAATTTTTTAAAATTCTTACCATCAGGCCATTCAAGAGCAGATATATAATTAGTAAGTGCATCAGCCCAGACCCAGAGGACATAATCTTTGTTCATAGGAAATTCAACACCCCATTTGAATTTACTTCTTGTAAAGCTAACATCTTTCAACCCTTCTTCAATCCGATTTATCATTTCATTTTTTTTTGATTTAGGCAAAACAAAATCGGAATTATTGTTATAAAGCTCAATTAACTTTTTCTGATATTTTGAAAGTCTAAAAAAATAAGCTTTTTCTTTTATTGACTGAACTCCTCTCCCACAAGAAGGACATTTTCCATTAAATAAATCTTTTTCAGTCCAATAAGATTCGCAAGGAACACAATATAATCCTTCATAATCTTCTTCATATAAATCCCCATTATCATAAATTTTTTTAATAAGTTTTTTAACAATTTCTTCATGCTTTTTATCAGTTGTTCTTATAAATTCATCAAAATTTATATTTAATTCTTTCCACACATTCTTAAACTCTTTAACAAGTTCATCAACATATTCTTTAGGATTCTTACCTACTTTTTTTGCAGCTTCATCAAGCTTTTGTCCATGTTCATCTGTTCCAGTTAAGAAAAAAACATCTTCTCCTAAAAGCTTATGCCATCTAGCGAGTATATCTGCAGCTATAGTTGTATATGCCGTCCCAAGATGAGGTTTTGCAGTAGGATAATATATTGGGGTTGTTACATAAAATGTTTTTTTGTTTTTCATAAACTAACTTAAATTCTATGCTTTTTATTTCTTTCTAAAATATTATTTTCACAAAGAATAAGGTCATTAAATCTTTTTTTATGAAGAATAAAAGGCTTAATATTTTTAATGAACTTTAATAAGGATTTCTTTTCATTTATACTTATCCTATAAAAGTCTTGATTCTGCTTACCAATAATAGCCCTTCCCTCTAAATTAAATTTAGTTATGATACCTAATTTATTTAATTTATCTGCAGCTTGCATTAGGATATTTTTATCATAAGTACCTAATCTAAATCGAGCCATACCACTATATACTCCAAAATTACCTTCTGCATCACTATATCCTCCTAAAAACGCAAAAAAATAGTTATCATTACTAAAAATCCAATTTTCAATCTGATCTTTTTTTTGAATCAAAAAATAAAAAGAACTATTTAAATTACAATAAATAGAATAAACTCCTTCAATAAGATTAATTCTAAAATGCCCATATTTTCCATAAACTGTTTTTATTAAATCTGATTGCTCTTTTTTTGTAGTACTTGATTTAATAAAAACAGTGGAATCATTGTTAATTGCCTTAACATTCAAATCCCCTAGCCTAAATCCGATCATATATGCTTTAATTTTATTATTACCATCAAAACTCTTTTTAGGATATTTAGTGTTTGCTAACGAAAGGTTTCTTGTTTTAATTCCTAGTTTCTTTAATTTATTAAAAATAGTAACTTTACTATAACCTAATTTTTTAGCAATTTGGGAGAGAGATAATCCCTGTTCAATGTACAATTGCTGTAATTCCTCTTTGTTGATAGTTAATAAATTCTTAGAGCGAAGTTTTATATCTGCCTTTTTTAATTTATAATAAACAGAACAAGAACTTATTCCGAGTATTCTAGCTATTCTCTGAGTTGAAAGTTTCTTAACAATATATAAATCAATAAGTTTCTCTTTGGATATTTTTATCTCTTTCTTAGGATTTCTTAAACTTATTGAATATTCTTTTAATCTATTTTGTATAACTGAAGGATCACAATTGAATTTTTTAGCAATTTTATAAGTAGATAAATTTTTGTTTAAATACAAATCTTCAAGAGCATATTTGGATAATTTTATTTTTGCAGTCATCAAATAAATAAGCAAAACAACTATTTAAGTTTATGTCCTAATTTAGAAGTAGTTTATATAATCTATAGCAGGGATTAAACCTAAAAATCAACCCTATAAAAAACTTTACTAATCAAATCCTAAATAATTAATCAACCTAGATATTTCATGAAGTTTAAGAAGCATCTTTTTTAATCGCCCTAACTTTCTTTGTATTAAGAACAGACTTAATCAACATCCTAGTGGATCCTAAAATTCCATCTCTCTCTTTAAATCTAACATATGCTCCTAAGGCATTAGAATCTTCAGAACATTTTTGAAGCTTTTTTAATGAACCAACTGCCCCATAAATAGTTGGAAAATTTAATTTTCCAAATGAAATAGGATACTGAGTAGAGACTATATCATATCCAAGTATCGGAGAGATTACTGGGAAAGTTATTCCAATAGGCCCCAAATGTCCAAAAAGCATATGATAACTCCTATCAAAAACATTTCCTGTCTCTTGATTGAGAGTATGTATATCATCGAGTCTATTTCCATAAAAAGAATCAAAATAAACATCAGGAATTTGTCTTTTTGCTAACTGCTCAAATAATTTTCTGAGAGTATTCATTGAAGTAATTAATTTAGGTTCAATACACAAAACTAATTTTTCATGAGGTTGTTTAGATTTAAATCCCTGATAATTATCAAGAACTTCTGACAAACTAGTTGCTATGTTGTCTTCTTTTAATCTTCTGAATTTATCTAAACCAAGTCTTGTAAAACTTTGATGAGTAAATACGGGCTCACCAGTCTCTTCAACTTGAATAAGATCTCCTTCTAAACAAGTCACCACCTTTCTTCTCACTGCCCTACCCCTATCAATAAATCCCTCTAAATTTCTTCCATTTTCAACTAATTCTTCAATAAAATAACCATTAGAATTAAGAAAACCATGCCTAATCACTAAAAATTCTTTTTGAGTGTCTATAATATTTGCCATAATAATCTAAGATTTTTTTATTTAAAAATCTTCCGATTTTAATCATCTAATAGTAGTTACATTAAACCTAAAAAATCAACCATATAAAAAACTTTACTAATCTTCTTCCAATAAAAACATTTAAATAAGTGTATATACAATAGATATACAGATATATAAAAAGGTTTAAAAACAAGTATATATTTTGTATATACATAATAAAATGTCAAAAAGAAAATTTGATGCAAAACTGAGAAAAGTAGGAAATTCCTATGTAGTAACTATTCCAAAAGATACTGTAGATAGATTCAATCTAAAAGAAAGTGACTACCTTACAATAGAGCTAGACCCTTCAGAAATAGGAGAAAAGAAAAATGTTCAAAAGTAAACACTACCCAACATTTATTTATCTAGGAATAATTATCCTAACTCTAATACTCACATTTAATTTTATGAACATAATGGAAAATTCCAGCAGCAAATTAACAGCACATATGATCTCTGAATATTCAAAAGGAATGACTATTTCAGATTATGAAAAAATACAAGCTGAAAAAAATAATACTGTTTCAAATGAAAATAACAGAACAACCTCCCCTTATTATTTTTATAATGGATTTATTTTAGTAACATTCTTACTAATAGTAATACTTTTAATAAGATTTATATATAAAATTCAGATTCCGAATATAACATGAAAAAAGAGCAAAGTGAAAAATCACTAAAAGAAAAATCAAGAGATTACAGCATAAAAGACGGTATATTTTCTACAATAAAAGATTCCATTGCAGGTAATTTTATATCTCCATTTGCAATAGCATTGAATTCCAGCAATTCTATGATTGCAATGCTTTCTTCAATACCAGGACTTCTAGGCCCAATTAGCCAATGGCAATCAGCAGACCTCATAGAAAAATATCCAAGAAAAAAAATTGTCCTAACTGCAGTATTATTTGAAATATTATCCTGGATACCAATAATAGCAATAGCCCTGCTCTATTATTTCCAAATACTTACTGGAATTCTACCTTTAATGACATTGATATTTTTTTCATTATATGTAATATGCGCCAATGCATCTGCACCAGCTTGGTTTTCCTGGATAGGAGATTTAGTTGATGAAGAACACAGAGGAAGATGGTTTGCAAAAAGAACATTCATACTAGGAACAGTTTCTCTAATTTCTGCAATATTATGTGCAGTATTATTAGATTTTCTTAAAAAAAATAACCTATTAATAATAGGATTCATAATTCTATTTATAATTACCCTAATATCCAAAGTAATCTCAAGATATTATTTAAGCAAACAATATGAACCTCAACTAACTTTTAAAAAAGAAAATTATTTTAGTTTTTTCCAATTCGTAAAAAAAGCTCCATTTAATAATTTTGGAAGATTTACAATATTCCGTGCAATGTTAAATCTTTCAACAGCAATTGCAGGACCATTTTTTACAATCTACATGCTTAGAGAATTAAATTTTTCTTATTTAACCTATATAATAATATTATCAGCAGCAACATTATTTCAACTCATTACAATAAAAGCCTGGGGAAGATTTTCAGATAAATATGGAAACTATCAAATATTCAGAATAACCATTGCATTGATTGCACTTTGTCCAATCGCCTGGTTATTTTCAAAATCCCCAATTTATTTAATCATAGTTCCACAGTTACTAAGTGGTATTGGTTGGGGGGGGTTTAATTTTGCATGTTCTAATTATGTATTTGACTGTGTCACACCTCAAAAAAGATGTCTTGCTTTTTCCTACTATGAATTATTAAATGGAATTGGCATTTTCATTGGAGCTGCAATAGGGGCAATGCTAATAGAAAAAATAAAAACTGATATTCTTCATCCAATATTAATAATATTCATCATATCAGGGGTCCTAAGGCTATTAGTTGGAATAATAATGATACCAAGAATAAAAGAAGTAAAAATAAAAGAAAGATTTTCAACAAAAAAACAAATAGGAAGAATAGCAAAAAAAATAGAATCTCCAATAATAAAAGAAATACATTACATCCATACAATAATCAATCCAAAATTCTATCTGAATTCTAAGCAAACCTAAATATCAATTAATGTAATAATCCCCAATTACCCCTTATATTTCTGTATTATACAATTCTTAAAATGTGAGTCTATAAACATTTAAAATATTTTTTAGCATTAACAAAATAAGAAAAACAGTCTACTACTCCCTAAACAAGCTCTCTTCTAACCTCTTTAGTGTATTTTGAAGCTAAATGCAATGGTTCTGGATTCTTATGGGGAAATTGTATCATTAATTTACATACATCATAGGCACTATCAACACTGATTAAATTTCCAGGACTTATATAAAGAGGATTGCTTCCTTCTTTGCTTAACAATAACCTTCCAACTTTTTTATTGTTTCTATAGATAATATTATCCTTTATTTCACAATCAATAGCAGAATTTGAAATACCAATTGTTGGAACACTGAGTGCAAGTCCAAAATGGCTTGCAAGCCCGAGTCTAGGATGGATTATACCTCCAGAATTAACAAATATCAAATCAGGTTTTTCATTTAATTTATCATAGGCACTCACCATTGTAGGCATTTCCCTATAATTTCTAAAACCTGGAATATAAGGAAATTTAACTCTTTCAATTGCATAGGTTTTATCAATAATTTCCATATCCCTATTACAAACAATAATACAAGATAAAAGCTTATTTCCAATAAAAGTATTATCAATAGCACCAAAAGTTTCTGCAAGATTAAAATCTATTTTATCCTTTATTTCAAGGCCCTTAGCCAGTTTTATCTGTTCCTTTTCAAGTTCTTCCAAATTAATATTATATTTTTTTATTAATTCTTGCATTTTTATCCCCCCTTTAGTTTCTTCCATGACATAAATAAAGAAGCTCTTCTTAAAAAACTTTCCTAAAAAATCAAGTTTAACTTTTATAAGCTCAAATAGATTCTATAGTTATTACTTAGAATTTTGAAGCTTTAGACAATCCCTTTTAGAGGGATTCTCTAATAAGACAATTTCCGACTAAGTCGTCTAATCAATGAAATTGCCTATATTAATGAATAAACAATCCGACTTTGTCTAAGATTATTTTTTTAATAATTCTTGTTAATCCGATAGATATTAGCTATGTAATATATCCCATGCAATACTTCTCTTAAATATATTTTATTTGGTTTATGTACAATAATGATAAACTTTAGAAATTTAACCTAGATGCAATCCTGTTAAATTACTTTTTTACTTCAGAATTCTAAGCTAGTACATTACATAAAAAACTATTTAAACAAAATAATCCTATTAATCCCATGTTCAAACAAAAATGTTTAAAATGTAATAGTAAAGTAAGCAAAAACTATGATTTTTGTCCTCACTGTGGGAATAGTTTTAGGTCTGAGAATTATCAAAGAGATTATGGATTTTTAGGAAAAAAAGACATAATTGAAGATAATCCCTTTGAGATGTTTGAAAATTCTTTTACAGATAAACTTTTTGAAAATGCAATGAAAATAGCTGAAAAAATGATAGAAAAACAAATAAAATCTTCGCAAGAATTTGAAAGAATACAACCCCCACAACCACCTAAACAAAATCCAAACACCCTAAGACAGAATAATCTAGAAATACAATTCTTTGTAAATGGAAAAAGAGTCCTTCCTCAAGAAGAAACCAAAGAAGTAGAAGAAATCATACCAATAATAAATAAATTATCAAGAGAGAAAACTGAAAGATTTTCAAAATCACCAAAAACAGAACCAAAATCAAAAGTAAGAAGATTTTCAGGAAAAATAATTTACGAATTAGAAATGCCCGGAGTTAAAAAAATAGAAGACGTATTTGTCAATAGATTTGAAGACTCAATTGAAATAAAAGCCATTGGAAAAGATAAAGTATACTCAAAGACACTCAATATAAGTCTGCCAATTTTAGGATATAAATTAGAGCAGGAAAATCTAATTCTTGAATTAAAAGCTTAAATTCTCAATCACAATAAAGTTTAAAATATCCTCAATAGTTTAATTTATACATGAAAAATCTTGAAGAAAATTTAAGAAATGTAGAACTAATACCTTTTGATGAAAATAATCCAAATAATCAAACTTCTGTTTCAAAAAGATTGTATGAAGAAGGAATTGTATTTTATTTAACATTAGGAGTAATAGGAACTTGTGCTGCAATAATCTATAATTCAGCTATAAGAAATATGTTCTAATCAAAAACCTTTAAATAACCCCTATAATTAAAAATACTATTAATGAGGCTGTAGCTCAGCTCGGTTAGAGCATCGCTCTGATATAAATATAATGAGTAATCATAATTAATTTCAGAAAGGCGGGGGTCCCAAGTTCAAATCTTGGCAGCCTCATTTAAACCAAGATTTTTCAAATACTGCAACTTGATAAAGGAGAGTTAGAGTCGCCAAGAATTAGAATAATTCTTGAGCGCTTGGCAGCCTCATTTAAACCAAGATTTTTCAAATAGAAAAACAATAATCTTCAAAATCATAGATTTTCTATGAGTTAAAAACCATTAGGTTTTTAAACCAACTTTATCTAAAAGAAATATGACAAAAGGACTATACCACTACATGCAACAGGCATGGAAAAAACCAGATCCAATAAGACTAAGAGAATTAATGATTCAATGGAGAAGTGAACCAGCTGCTCTGAAAATTGAAAATCCCACAAGAATTGACCGTGCTAGAGCATTAGGTTATAAAGCAAAAAAAGGATTTATTATTGTAAGAATAAGGGTTCCAAGAGGTGGAAGACAAAGACATAGAACAAATAAAGGAAGAAGGTCAAAAAGACATACAATAAGAAAAGTTGTAAAAATGAGCTATCAATGGGTAGCAGAACAAAGAGCAAACAAATTTTTTCAGAATCTTGAAGTTTTAAATAGCTATAAATTAGCAAAAGATGGAAAATATTATTTCTTTGAAGTTATAATGGTTGATCCATCAAGACCAGAAATTCAAAATGATTCTACAATAAATTGGATTTGTAAAAAAACAAATCAAAAAAGAGTCTATAGGGGACTTACGAGTGCAGGTAAAAAAAGTAGAGGATTAACATCTAAATCTCCTACAAATAAAGCACGTCCAAGTGTAAGGAAAATGTATATTTCTCATAAAAGAAATAGATTAATCCATAAATTACGTTAGAGATTTATAGTAAAATGCTAGATGTAAGAGATTTCTTAGACAATACATTTGATATAGAAGAATATGTTAAACAAACCCAAAATAAATTAGTAGATGACCATTTATTCCAAAAATTTCTGTTAGTATCATCAAAATTTAATTGAGAAGATTTTTCAAGAAAAACTTTCATATATCTTAGATAAGCAAATCAGCAGATATTCCATCTGTATCATAAAAATATGCTTGCTCTTCAAAACTAAACCAATTCTTAGAAAAGTTAATTCATGAACTTTTAAAATATTGTAAAGATAATTACTTTTAGTGCCTAAATCTTCTAAAATGTTCATCCACTGACAAATCCCAAAACATTTAATAACACGTCTATACTATTTAATATAAAAAGGTGATAAAATGTTATATAAAGAACTCTGTGAAACCTATGAAGAACTACAAAAAAATCCTTCAAGATTAAAAAAAATAGAAATTCTATCTAAATTCTTAAAAAAATTAAAACATGAATCAAATAAAGAGATTATTTATTTAATACAAGGAAAAGCATTTCCAGATTATTCTGAAAAAGAATTTGGCATATCAGATCAACTTTGCATTAAAGCACTAGAAAAAGCATCAGGAATATCAAAAAAAGAAATAATCCAAAAATGGAAAAAAATAGGTGATTTAGGATTAGTTGCAGAACAGGTAATGTCTAAAAAAAAGCAAAATACACTTTTCAGCCATAAATTAACAACACAAAAAGTTCTTGATAATTTAAAAAAACTTCCAGAACTAGTAGGAAAAGGAACAGTTAATAAAAAAATGTCCCTCATATCTGAACTTCTAACATCTGCATCAGGAATAGAAGCAAAATACATCATAAGAACTCTACTAAATGATCTAAGAATTGGTGTTGCATCTGGAACAATAAGAGATGCAATTTCAGACACTTGTTTTAATAATAACAATGTTTCATCAGAAGAAATAAAACAAGCAAACAAAGCAGTACAAGAATCCTATGATAAAGCAAATGATTTTGCCCTAGTCTTTGATAAAGCAATTAAAGGAATAAAATCTCTTCATGCAACAGAACTAAAACCAGGACATCCATTAAAAGTAATGCTTGCATTAAAAGCCCAATCAATAGAAGACGGATTTAAAAGAGTAGGAAAACCAGCAGCAATAGAGTACAAATACGATGGTTTTAGAATGTTAATAAACAAAGATGAAAAAGGTACGATTAAAATTTTCACGAGAAGATTAGATGAAGTTACAAAACAGTTTCCAGATGTTGTCAAATACATAAAAGAAAATATTAAAGCCAAATCATTTATTCTTGATTCAGAAGCAGTTGGCTATGACCCTAAAACAAAAAAATATAAAGCATTCCAAGATATTTCACAAAGAATAAGAAGAAAATATGATATTGAAAAGCTAGAAAAAAAACTTCCAGTTGAAATAAATGTTTTTGATATCTTGTATTTCAATGGAAAATCAATGATAAATGAACCATTTGAAAAAAGAACTGAATTAATAAGAAAAATAATTCATCACCATCCCTATCATATAAGAACAGCAGAACAAATAATAACCTCGGATGAAAAAGTTGCAGAAAAATTCTATAAACAAGCACTGAAAGATAATCAAGAAGGAATAATGATTAAAAATCTTCAAGCAGAATATAAACCAGGTGCAAGAGTAGGATTTATGCTAAAATTAAAACCAGCTGAAAATGAATTTGATTTAGTAATAACAGGTGCAGAATATGGTACTGGAAAACGTGGCGGCATTTTATCATCATTCACGCTTTCCTGCTATGACCCTAAAAACGATAAATATCTAGAAATTGGTAAGGCTTCAACAGGATTAAAAGAAAAAGAAGAAGAAGGTCTATCCTATATAGAATTAACAAAATTAGTAAAACCATTAATAACCTATGAACATGGAAAAGAAGTAAAAATAAAACCAAAGATAATAGTAACAATATTATTTCAAAATATACAAAAATCACCAACCTATGAATCAGGATTTGCTTTAAGATTTCCAAGAGTAACAGCCCTAAGGCATGATAAATCTCTAAGAGATGTTGCAACTCTTGAAGAAATTGAAAAAGAATTCAAAAGAATGGAATTAAAGATAGAATATTAAATTTTTAAACTCCAACATACATATATTTCTATGAAACATAAAAAGAGGGATAGGATAAAGAAATTATTAATTCTTTTAATAATCTTGATTTTAATGCTTTTAACAATAATATTAAATAAAATAATACTTTCAGGAAATGTAGTCCTTATCACAAGCATTCCAGCAGACTGTTCTAATGAAAGCATAAAAGCATTATGGAATTCTATTTTTATAGAAACTTCAACTAACATTCAAATCTATGCAAATACAACTCACACAGGAAGATGTGACAACATAACCGCCTATAAATTAAATGGCAATACAATCTATATGATGATAGGTGCATACAGTCAGTCAGAATTAAGTCTCTATAACTCAATGAGTGTTGCTAAAATGAATCTTACTCAAGAAGCAGCAGACAAAATAAGAACATTATCCTTACCAAGTGGAATAAGCACATTAATTGATATAAATATGTACAAAAATTCAACAACCAGAAACCTCAACCTAAGTCAAACAGATTCTGAAATAAGATCTATATTTAAAGTAGAACCAACAACATGGCAAGATATTACAAACCTATGGGGTTTGACAGATACATTTTATTCTTTTAATTATACTGAAATTTCAACTAAAAATAGATCTGTTTTTTCAGCAGTATCTGGAAATCACAGTTATTCATTCATAACAATAACTGAAGTAGAAGTACCTCCTTGTATCCCCAATATAATAGAACATAATACGTCATGCAATTCTTCAGAAACCAAGCTATCCTGGTACACAGATTCAAATAATTGTGGTTCAAATATTCCAGAAAATAAAACTCCTAGTTGCAATTATAACAACGATACCATATTAGGAAATTCAGATGAATTCAAATCAAGAATAAACCCTTTAGTAGGAGAAGATATTACAATATTTATAAATAATACTTCCAATCTTTCATCTCAAAACTTTACCAATCTTAGTGAAAAAGTAGAATTCAAAGGAGCTGAAAAAACCTATCTAGAATTTTATTGGGATTTTTCAAATTACCTAGATATAAATAAAATATCCTTAGAAAGGCAAAGCTCTGGAAACAAAGGATATCTAATTGTAAAAGGAGTAAACGTAAATAAAACAATCTACGTAGATAGATTAAATTCCTCTTCTAAAGTTTGCGCAGAAAATTCTGAAATAAGTTCAATAAGTTCAATAAGTTCTAACTGCAATAAACAAGATGAAATATTATTAAATTGCCCAGATTCATCAAATTCAATAACCTGTGAAATTTCTTCCAATAATACCTTTAAAATACAAGGCCTTACTCACTCAGGAGCAACAGAATTTTGGTATAATGATACAGAATGTATCCCAAATTGGACCTGTTCTTCTTGGCAGGATTGTATTAATGGAATTCAAATAAGAAATTGTACTGACAAAAACTACTGTTTTTCTTTAGCAAATAAACCTCCAACAAATCAAACCTGTACTTCACTTCCAGGAAATCAATCCAACTGCACAGCAAACTGGAATTGCACATCCTGGTCAAATTGCAATGCAGAAAATAAACAATCAAGAATATGTAAAGACAATGCAAATTGCCAGCAAGATAAAACAGAAACAAAAAATTGCAGTGCAACAACATCTGATGTATTTAGATATATTTATTTTAGTATAATAACCATACTTGTAATTGCCATAATAATTGTAGTAATACTCTTACTAATAGAACTATTAAGTCATAAAAAAGTAGCAGATTTCAATGTATTTTCTTCTTCCTAACTAATTTTATTCACGATAAAAATAGAAACCTTTATAAATAAAACGCCTTTATAAATACCATGACAAATAAAGGTTCTTTAAAAATTCAAAATATTGTAGCAACAACTTCTCTAGGAAAAGATGTTCCATTGACAAAATTAGCAAAAACAATAGCAAATACAGAATATAATCCAGAACAGTTTCCAGGCTTAGTTCTAAGGATAAAACAGCCAAAATCAGCAGTTCTTGTATTTTCATCAGGAAATCTAGTTTGCACAGGTACAAAATCAATTGCCCAGGTAAAAGAAGTCATAGAACAAGTAATAAAAACCTTAAAAAAAATAAATGTAAAAATAACAGACAAACCAAAAATAACAGTTCAAAATATTGTTGCATCAGGAAACATTGATATGAAATTAAATTTAAACTTCCTGGCATTAGAATTAGAAAATACAGAATATGAACCAGAACAATTTCCAGGATTAGTCTATAAACTAGTTGAACCCAATGCAACATTCCTACTATTCTCTAATGGAAAATTAGTTTGCACAGGTACAAAAAACAATCAGCAATTAGATGATTCAATGAATCAACTAATAAAAAGGCTAAAAGAAGCTAATGCTAATAAAAAAGAATAATTATCTTTTTTCTATACCAACTAATTTTATACCCTGATAATAAGCTATTACAGAATGCCCCCCTAATCTTTCTGGTAAGGAATCTGTTGTTTGGCTTCCTGTTATAGATTGAATTAGCTCTCTCCCATCTTTTGAATTTAACTCAATTTGATTATTAAAACCTAAAGGTCCATCAACACCTATGCTAAGATAATGGAATTGTCTACTGCCACACACTCTCCTTCCCCAAGAAATATTTTTAACATCAATATAAGTATCTAAACTGAACATATCTTCAATTCCAAAAACCCTTCTTAATTCCATAACAAGATATTCAAAAATTTATTTATAAACATGATTAAAATTCAAAATATATATTTAACTATCAAGTGATTGCTTAGTTCTAAAAACCCTTTTCTAGAACATATTATAGGCAATTTCCTAGTTTAGAAATTGCCTTATTAGAGAATTCAAGAGGAAATATAACAGAATTACTTGAATTGTCTATAATGCATAAATATAGTAATATTACTATAAATCCTTATAAATAAGAGTAGCTTGAAATAAACATAAGGGAACTATAAAAATGGTGATTGATAAAAAAAAGAGTAATGAAGAACTAATTGCAGAAGCAAAATCCTTCCTAGAAGTATATAAAAAGGAAATTGGAGAAACTAAAAGAAAGGGCCAAAAAGTAGTTTTTGTTAATTTTTCAGACCTTGCCTCTAATTCACCTGAACTTGCAGAAGCACTTATAAGTAATCCAGAAGACATAGTGCAAATATTAGAAACAGCATTAGAGGAAATAGGACTAGGAATCCAAAACACAAGAATACGTTTCAATGACCTTCCTGAAACTCAAAAAGTAAAAATAAGAACAATCCGTGCTCAACATCTAAACCAATTCATCTTTTTTGAAGGAATTATCAGGCAAACATCAGATGTAAGACCTCAGGTTATAAATGCAAAATTTGAATGCCCTTCTTGCGGAACAGTAATTTCTGTTCTACAAATTGAAAAAAAATTTAGAGAACCCTCTAGATGTTCCTGCGGAAGAAAAGGCCAATTCAGATTAATGAGCAAAATAATGGTAGATGCTCAAAGACTAGTAATTGAAGAATCTCCTGATGCTTTAATGGGAGGAGAACAACCAAGAAGAATGCAAGTTTTTTTAAAAGAAGACTTAGTAGAACCAAGAATGGAAGAAAAAACAACACCTGGTTCAAAAGTAAGAGTTCTAGGAATATTAAAAGAAGTTCCAATACCTCTTCCAACAGGTTCTATTTCCACAAGATTTGAACTAGCAATTGAAGCAAATAACCTAATACCCCTTGAGACAACCTATGAAGAATTAGAAATAAGTGAAGAAGATGAAAGACAAATCTTAGAATTATCAGAAGAACCAGAAATATTAAAAAAATTCAGAGAAAGTATTGCCCCTGCAATTTGGGGTTATGAAGAAATAAAAGAATCCCTAGTTCTTCAAATGTTTGGAGGAGTTAGAAAAGTTGCTCCTGATGGCACAACTAACAGAGGAGATATTCATTTAATGTTAATAGGAGATCCAGGAGTTGCAAAATCGCTCACACTTAAATTCATCTCAGATATTGCTCCAAAAGGAAGATATATAGTGGGAAGAGCAACATCTGGTGCAGGTATCACAGCATCTGTTGTTAAAGATGAATTTCTAAAAGGCTGGGCACTTGAAGCAGGAGCAATGGTTCTCGCAAACAAAGGAGTTCTATGTCTTGATGAAATAGAAAAAATGGATGCAACAGACAGGTCTGCAATGCATGAGGCACTTGAACAACAGTGTTATCATTATAATACTCATATAACCTTAGCAGATGGTTCTGAAGCAAAAATAGGAGATTTAGTGGAAAATCTATTGGAACATAATAAAAACAATATAATCAAAGGGAAAGATTGTTTAATCCTTCCAATAAATAATTTAGAAGTTTTAACAACAGATTTTAAAAGTATATTTAAGACAAAAGTAAATAGAATAAGTAAGCATAGGGCTTTTGATAAATTTATAAAAATTAAATTTTCAAATGGAAGAAGTATAACTATAACTCCTGAACATCCAGTCTTTACAGTAGAAAATGGAAAAATAATAACAAAAAGAGCAGATTCAATTAAAATAAATGAACCTGTTCCAATTCCTTTAGTAATTCCCATAGAAGGAAAAAGGCAGGAATTTAATCCAGTAGAAATTAATAAAAGAGCAATTCAACACATAAAAATACCTGAAAAAAATTGTAAGGAAATATTCAAATTAGCAGGATATTTTATTGCAGAAGGTTCAAGGGAAATTAATAGAAAAAAAATAATAGGCATTAATTTTACCAATAAGGATTCAAGATTACTTGAAGATTTTGAAAATTGTATGGAGCAGGTTTTCAGTCTTCATCCCTATAGACAACCAAGAATAGACCAACATGATTTAAGGTATATGTATCGCTATATTTCCAAAGAATTAGCAGACTTTTTAATGAAAAATATGCCTGAAATGATGAAGACATCAGGTGAAAAAGAAATTCCGCAAATCCTAATGAAAGGTGAAAAACAAAACATCTCATCAATGTTAAGTGCAATGTTTGAAGGAGATGGCCATGTATCTATTAAAAAAAGGACAATCAGGATAGGCTATAGTACGAAAAGTAGAAGGCTTGCAGAACAAGTTCAAGATTTATTGTTAAGATTTGGCATTAGAAACAATTTAAATGAAGACAGAGAATACTTTAAAATATTGATAACTGGATATGAAAATATTAAAAAATTTTTAGAAAATATTTCATTTGTTACTCCTGAAAAGAATTTAATAATAAAAGAATATCTAAAAGAAAAAATAATAAAAAGAACAGTAAAAGATATTATTCCACTAGAATTTAATGAGAAAATAATAGAGATAATAAAAAATGAAAAAATAAAAGAAATTGGAAAATACAAACAGTATGATATAATCTATGATCATTCAATAAGAAAAGATAAATTCTCTTTTTCAAGAAACATACTAATTGAATTAAAAAAATTATTAAAAAACAAAGAAAATATTGATTTTTTAGATTCACTAACAAAAGGTATAGGTTGGGAAAAAGTTTCTGGAATTGAAATAATAGAAAATGATTCAGAAGATTGGGTCTATGATATTACAATAGAACCAAATCATGCTTTTGTTTCACAGGCTGCAATTCTCCATAATACAGTCACAATTTCAAAAGCTAATGTGCAGGCCTCGCTTTCAGCTCAAACATCAGTACTTGCAGCAGGAAACCCCAAATATGGTAGATTTGAACCAACTCAACCAATTTCCCAACAAATAGACCTTCCTCCAGCATTAATCAATAGATTTGATTTGATTTTTGTACTAAGAGATCTTCCAAATAAATTTCAAGATGAAGCAATTGCAACCCATGTATTAAATGCACATCAAAGAAAAGACCTTAAACCATCAATTGAAAGAGAATTATTTAAAAAATACATTGCTTATGCAAAACAAAAAGTAGAACCAAGACTAACAGATGGGGCAGTAGATGAAATAAAAACTTTTTATGTAAAACTAAGAAATGCTCAATCTTCAGGAGATTCAAATTCTATTTCAATATCAGCAAGACAACTCCAAGGACTTGTAAGACTAGCAGAAGCCCATGCAAAATTAAGATTATCCGCAACAGTAGATAGAGAAGATTCTCAAGTAGCAATTAGACTCACAAACTATTACCTTATGCAAGTAGGCTATGATCCAGAAACAAAAACCTTTGACATTGATAGATTCACAACCAAAATTTCTTCATCCCAAAGAAATAAAATAGTTGTTGTAAAAGAAACAATAAAAAAATTAGAGGAACAATATGGAAAACTAGTTCCTCTCGATGTTCTAAGGCAAAAACTAGAATCTCTATCCGACACTGAGTTTGAAGAAGCAATACAAAAATTAAAAGAAAAAGGCGATATTTTCCAACCTAAATCAGGTTTTGTTCAAGAAGTTGGAGCGTAAAATGGAAATAGGAATTACAGAAGGAAGCTATGAAAATCTACAAGAAATAACTGAAATTAATAAAATTTGTTTTAGTGGAACAAAAACAATAGAACAAATAAAAGAAAAATTATCTCTCTCAATTTATGAAAATCCCCATATTACTATTGCAAAGATTAATGGAAAAATAATAGGCTATGGTATGGGATATTTTGAAACAGGAAAAGAATATTATTTTTGGATGCTAGGAGTTCTTCCAGAATACAGAAAACATGGGGCTGGAAAAAAGATTTTAGAGGAACAAATAAATTTTGCAAAAGCCAAAGGTTATAAAAAATTCCTATTAAAAACCTCTAACAAATATAGAAATATGTTAAGACTGACAATAAGTCTTGGCTTTGACATAATTGGATTTAAAATAAATGAATGGGGCAAAGATTCTGCAATTTGGATGAGCCTTAATCTTGAATAAATTCCTATTTTCTTATCATCCCAACAAGCCCACAAAGCAATATTCCCCACAATTCCATTAAAACAATATCAATTCTAATTAAAAAACCATAGTTCATTTGCATAAAAGGTACAGTTATAATTGCATCTAAAATTATTCCAGTAACAGCAAATATAACTCCGAGTAATAATCCTTGCAAAAATCCTTTTTTGACCTTTTTTTTGTAAAAATAAAACAAACTAAAAACAATAACAAATAAGCTAGCAAATAAAAAATGCAGGCAATAATACACAGGATTAGGAGCATTTAAACCAAAACCGAACATCAAGATACTAACTTCAAAAAATATCAAAACCCAGAGTAATGCCCCGATTCCAATTGCTCTAAATAATTTCATAAAATAATTAATAATTACAAATATATAAAACATTCGATTAAAAAATTTAAACAGCAGCCATCGCAGAGCCAACTTGATTTGCCATTAACCAATCTGCAATCTCTGTTCCATAGGCTAATGCTCCTTCTCTTTTCCTAAAATCAGGAGAATAATTAGCATTATAACTAAAACCTCTTGCAGGATGACCTGATTCTTTTAGAACCAATGAAGGAGGCAAACTTCCTCTAGAATTATCAAAAACAACATTTATACGAGCATAATCAGGAGCCCCCATAATAACATCAAGGCCCTTTATTGAAAAAGTATCTTCAAGACCTAAATCCTTTTTCAAAGACTGAATTCTCCAAGGAAACTGAGCTTCAAATCCAGCCATTTCAAATTTAGGTTCATGTGGAAGCCTTAGTTCAACATTATTTAAATAAAAATGTCCATGGGCGAAACCAAAATTTCCACGATATTCTAATCCACTTTTCTCTAACACCTGAAAAGGAGCATGAATACAAAAAACATCAAGAACCTGGCCAGAAACTTTTGGTTCTGCACCATGATTCAGATCCCCAAATAATCCAAAGTGCCTTCTTCCATCTGCTTCCCTATCCAAACACTCTAAAAATCTTCCACCATCTGAATCCAAATGATGTAATTGTTTTAATCTTACTCTAAATAAATCAACTGCTTTTTCAAGTCCCGCATAATTTGGAATAGCAATTCCTTTTCTGTCTAATTCCATTAAATATCCAACTAATTTTTTTCTAGCAATTTCAACTTTACTAGTTCTTTCCTTCCAATCTTCAGCAGATAAATCCAAATCTTCCCCCAAGACCCTTAAAAAACCACTACCTCCCTCATTTTCCCAATTTCTAGGCAACCTTGGACCAGAATATTGAAAATCATGATAAGCCTGATCAAACCCAGTTTCCCTTAAAAATCTTGGATCATATAAAGATAACTCAGCGCCCACATTTTCCCCTGCAGCAAGACTAGCATCACTTGAATTTACATAACGAATTGGAGAATCAATAGTAACTTTTACAGGCCCTTCTAAACTCACTAAGACTTTTGCCAATCTTTCAGCTTCTTGCCTATTTCCCTGAATCCTATCTCCAGAATAAGCACGTAAACTTTTTATCAGATTTAACCTATCTCTTGCTTCCATAAAATTTATTACAAATCTTTCTATATAAACATTATTCTAATTTAAAATATATTTCATATTTCAAATAACCTAAATCTTTTTAAAGAAATTTAGTTTCCTATAAAAATGCCAGATAAAGAAAAATGAATTTTTCTAATCAGACATTTTAAACAGGAAATATAATAAAATGCCAGAAGTAAAAAAAAGAGAAACAGCCCATAAACAAAGAATCGTAGACCTGCAAAGAGGAAATCAGATTTTTGAAACAGTAGAGGGTAATCAAAGATTCAAATTTTTAGAACTAGGAAATAAACAATTAATAAGAATCAATCTTATTGCAAATGTTATTGATAAATATGTAAGTGATGGAGAAAGAAGATTTGCATCAATTACAGTTGATGATGGAAGCGGACAAATAAGAGCAAGAGTTTTTGGAGAAGATTTTCATAAATTTGATAATCTATCCCAAGGCGATACAATAGTCATAATAGGATTTTTAAAATCATTTAATAACGAATTATATATTCTTCCAGAAATAATAAGAAAAATGGACACTAAATATCTTTTAATAAGAAAACTAGAAATAGAAAAATCATTCCAATCCTTTCAACAATCTCAGCCTAAAAAACAAGAAATAAAAGTTCTAAGGGATGAAGTTATTCACCTAATAAAAACAGCAGAAGAAAAAGAAGGCATTGATAAAGAAGAAATAATACTAAGTCTAAAAACAGCAGAGCCTCAAATAATCTCTCAAGAAATTCAAAAACTTCTTGATGAAGGAATAATCTATGAACCGAGACCAGGAAGAGTAAGATACCTAGGATAAAAGGATAAGCAATGTTAAAAGGATTTCAATTTGCATATAGATATAGTAATTGTAACCCTGGAATGTTTTCAACAGAAAGGTCTGTTGAAATAAAACATTATAATCTCCACGGAGAATTAGATTTAGATTATATTACCATTCATGAAGATCAAGTTGATGAAAATTTAGGTTTAGTAGGAATTACTAGAATAAGGGAGATAATGGGAGATACTGCAATCATAGATATTAATGATTCGCAAACAAACTCTACTTTTAAAGTACCATTAGAAAGCATAGTAAATTTAGGATAATTTTAATTTCCTAATAAAGGATGTCTTTCAGTTCTAGGAGTTTTTGCATAAATAGGAGCATTTCTTTTTCCATTAACTAATCTATCAAAAATAAAAGAACTATCATCTCTATTAAACCAAGGATAGTAAAGCAATTTAGCAGTATTTCTTGCATAATCTAGAATCCCTTGCCGAGTTTCTACCAAAGATAAATATCCAGGATTCATTTTATCACCAGCTCTTGCACAAAAAAAGAATTGTGCCTTACTTCTATAGTCCCAAAGAACATCAAATACCTCAATACCATCAGGAACAATTAATTTTATATCAGGCAAATCAAGTTTTTTACTATCTCCAACTAAAACTAAAAGACCACTTCTTTCTAATTTTCTTACAACTTCAGGACAATTTTCAAGAAGCCATAAACTTAATGCAGGCAATTGTCTTCCTCTTGTCATGTTTATTATTACTCTAAATTGTTTTTAAAAATTAGTGTGATTAAAAGGATAGATACTTCTAATCATATAAATGATTAAAAAACACCTAGCTTAATTGTTTTTATGACTTCAAAAGCAAATCATGCAAGAACATATAATAATCCTGTTTCTAGAACAAATGAAATCTGGGCTGCAAAAGTTCTTGCAATGGAAACAAATGAAGGAAATGGCCCAGATATTCTAGGATGTGGAAAATTTGCAGAAGTAAAATTCTCCCTTATAAATCCAAAGGGAAATCAAGGCCATTATCCAAGATGTTGGACAGTTCTAGAACATCAATTAGAATTTGCAGAAATTTGGTCAGGCCAGGGATTTTGGGCACTAGGACTATATGAAATAGACAGGCCCTTTCAAAGAATACATACCTTTGATCCAAAAACAATAGAAAAATTTGTTATTTTCAGACAGCTTTATGTGGTCAATTGGAACTGGATATATGAATTTCCTCCCACAGAACAAAGGGTAAAACCCCATTAACAGAATGGGATCATATATTAAGATATCCTAAAGAAAAAGATCTTCCAAAAATTAAAACCACCTATGAGGTTGAAAAAGGTCTTGTTCATTTAACTCAAGGAGTTCCTCAATATATATTTGACATTAATTCAACCCATTAGTATAATTTTTAAAGCCCATATTCTCTAATTCTATATGACAGATGAATACGAACAACTCCTAAATGAAGCTTTCAAAAGCATAAAAACCATTGAACATAATGGAGAAAGATTTGAAACTCCAAAAATAGAAGGACATTTAGAAGGAACAAAAACTGTTCTTACTAACATCCCACAAATAATTTCCTATTTAAGAAGACCACAAGAACATTTTGTGAAATACCTATTAAAAGAACTTGCTACCTCAGGAACAGTAAAAAATAACATCCTAATACTTCAAAGAACAATTAATTCACAGCAAATAAATGATAAAATTACAGACTACATAAAAGAATTTGTAATCTGTAGTCAATGTGGAAAACCAGATACAGAACTTCTAAAAGATAAAGATTTTTTATTCATACATTGCCTTGCCTGCGGAGCAAAGCATTCTGTTAGATCAAAAATATAATTAGTATATTAAACAACAGGAATTCTTTTTAAGCAGTTAATAAAAATAATTATATGGGATATCCATGTACGGATTTAATTTCAGCGGCAGTATTATTGAGTAATCCAGGAATAACAAGAGAAGAATTTGTTGAATTATTGAATCAAACACATTCAACAGTAATTACCTCAGTACCAGAAAAAGCACCATGGGAATTTCAAAAATCAAAAAAAAGATATTTGAAACATGAAGATGATTACCTTCATAAGGGACTTCATGGACTGGCATCCTATGTTTTAAGTTTAGAAACAACCGATGATTTTGAAATTAAAAACAAGCTAACAAAAGATAAATTCGGAATCCCAATAAGAAGCCCATGGCTATCTGTAATAGGAAGAAAATACAAAGGGGAATGGATAAGTCCTAGTTATGAAGTATCATATGTTACAGAAACCGTAGCTTCAGAAGAAGTTAAAGAAATCGAACATATTGATAGGGGCAGCATAGTTGTAGGAGAAATTCTAACAGATATATATGGGCTAAGTTTAATAGGGTTTGTTGAAGAAGTATTATCAGAAGAGGTAGTTGACGAACACCTTCCAGAAGATGATTTTGGTGAATATTCTTGCTTAACCAAATCAAAAATTAAAATAAGAAAGTTCATGCAAATAGGAAAAAGGCAAAGTTTTGGTTCTCTTGAAAGGTTATTAAAATTCTTTCCACAATTCAATCCAGAATTTATGTATAATTTTTCTTTGCAAGAAGGAAGATTAAAAGCTCCATTGGGCGCGCAGGGTTTATACAAATGGATACAAAAAGATGGAAAATATTATTTACATCCAGAAACAATTAATAAAATTCCAGCAGGAGGATGCTATACTCTAGGGGGATATTCAAATCTTGTAGCAACAGCAGAAGCAATAAAACAAAAAGCTTGGAAAATATTATCTTACAAAGGAGACATACATATACCTCAATTTCTGCACGACTTTCCAGATTCAAGAAAGATATACGAAAATGCTGTCAAGGATGCTCAATTATCAATATCAGCAAAACTTCAAGGAATGACTAATACAGAATTATTAAGATATAGAATGCTTCCCCCAAATGCAATATAAATTAACGTACTAATAAAATTCTCTCTAACCAACAATAGCAAAACCAGAAATACTTACAATATTCAAGGCATTTAATACTTGCAAAACTCCCCAAATTAAAAGCCAAACTGCAACAGAAATATTAAGTAATTTCGGTTTTATAAGAACCAATATTCCGAGAATTATTGCAATAAGACCCATAATCAACGCAGCTATCATAAATTAGTATAACTTCTAATCTTTAAATACTTTTATGTAATATAGAATAAATTTTATTTTTGAATATTTAATAATAAAACTAAAAAATCTTCATCAAATACCCCATATAAACTTTTCCAAGTAAAAATTACATTTTTTAATTATACTAAAGGTTTATATCTTCAAATCGTAAGATTTGAATGATCATAAGATTTGCATACAAAAAGCAAATCTTTATAAAACAAATCTTCCATAAACAAATATAAACTCTTAGAAGGAGGTAAAAAAATGGTAGAAGCAAGATGTATGAAATGTAAGGCACCAAAACAAATGAAACATGCTGAAATTGTTATGACTGCAAGAGGCGGATACATGGGAAAAGGAAAATGCCCTGATTGTGGAACAACAATGTGCGCTATGATGTCAAAAGACAATGCAGAAAAAGCAATAAAAGCAGGCGCTAAAAAAGCATATTAATTTATTTTTTATTTTTTATGTGTTTTTAAATTATATAGGAAGAAAAAATGCAAGTAAAAATTCATGAAGCATACAGAATAGTAGTTGCTGTATGTGATACAGAATTACTTGGAAAATATTTCTCAGAAGGAATAAAGCAAATAGACATAAAAGAAGGTTTCTTCAAAGGTGAAGAAAAGAATTTTAAAGAAACAGTTGAACTTCTCATAGAGCTCAATAAAGAAGATGCAACCTTTAACATAATAGGCCAGGAATCAGTTAAAGCTGCCCTAGAAGCAAAAATAATCTCTCCTGAAGGAATAATCACCATTGATAATATTCCTGTAGCCCTAGTATTAATGTAATTAATACTACTTGTTTTACTTGGTTCTTATGTAATCAATACAACTTATTAGCACAGGCTTTACATCTAATATCTACTTTTTTACCAAAAAGCCCTTTACCTCTAGGAAATCCATTACAAATTTCAGGTTTTAAATCCTGTATCCTACAAGAAGTAATTCCATTATCAAGAATTAAAAATTTGCAATAACCATTTATTCTCTTTAAGTTTTTGCCCTCTTTATCCAAAAAATCTCCATACCCTGCATTTTCTATTCTTTTTATGTCTTGTTTATTTAATCTAACCCTCAACTTACAACAATTTCCACATCTTAAACATTTAAATTCTCTTTTTGCTAAAATAAATTCCCTAAAATAAAATATATAAACAAAAATTAAAATAATTATAATGTCAATAACAATAAAAAATATTTCCATTTTAGCAATAAGATTAAAAAGTATATAAAGATTGTTAAAAATTTGCAAAAACATTAATCAAAATTATCAGTATTAATATATTCCTATCTCACAAATCTTTATATTATATGAACATATAATCTAGTTATGTCAAATAGCAATACTCTTGATCAAGAATTATCTGCATGGTTAGAAAGACATAGAAAATCTGTAAAAGAAGAGTTAGGTGCAATATATAACCAATGGTCAAATGGAGAGATTATGAATGCATATGTAACAGGAAACTACTATAGATTAAAAGCAGATTATTATAAACATCAAAATCCTCCATCAGAAACAAGTGAACGTGTTAAAAGAAAAATAAATGCTTCTTTAGAAGAATTAGCTGAAATGAATAAGCTAATTCAACAATTTGGACATCAGCCTATTGCTGCATAAACCATTTTATTCTATACAAAACCCTTTTAAACCACTATTCATATAATCTAATATTGATACTAACTAAAATCACAAAACCTAAGGTTTTGTGAGACCCAAGAAAAATCCAACAATCTAACCATTGTTTAAAAGTGGATTTTTGTTGAGGGTTAACAACTTACTTTATATCAAAATGAGCCCAGATATGCAAAAATTCAAAAATCATGCAAAAAAGAACAAGCCCAAGGAATTCAATACAGCACCAGAAGTTGTAACAAGAGCAAGAATTCCAAGAGGCAAAGAAGTCATAGGAATAGTTGAACAAAGAGTTGGAGCAAATAGAATGATAATCAAATGTTTTGATGAAAAAACAAGAAACTGCAGAATTCCAGGTTCTCTAAGAAGAGCACTTTGGATAAGACCTGGAGACATTGTTATTGTAGAACCTTGGGAATTTGAAGGAGATAAAAAAGGGGATATAATATACAAATACACTCCTGCAGCAGTAGAATGGTTAAAAAGAAATGGTTTCATAAAAAAAGAAACTACAAACGAGTTCTAGGACTTTTAGAAATAATAATCACAAGAAAGCACTAGAACGAGGAGAGTTTTAAGTTCTTATTAATAATTTAATCATTGAACTAATGATGACTCACAAAATAGAGCCATTATAATTTCCCAAGATTAAAACAATTACTTGTAATTGTTAAAAAGACTATTAACATTAAAAGTTTATGAAAATACTAAAATCAGAAAAACAAGCTCACCATCCAATCACATTACCAATTAAATAAAACATTCAATAGATAAGTTTTATAACCTAAAAATTATCCAAAATAATATGACACTACATTTTTGTCCAAACTGTAAAAAAATAATCCTAAAAACCGGCAATTGTAGCTGCGGTCATGAAATAATTGAATTTAATTTACATTCAACAGAAACTCCGAAACAAAAACAACATAAAAGTCATGAAATTCTTATTGAAGAAAAAATAACAATAGGATTTCCACACATTTGCAAAAAATGTGGCCATAATGAATGTCTGATAGAGGATGTTGGTGTAAGTGTGAGTGATGAAGCAGGAATCTATTTATTCAAATGCTTAAAATGCAATTATGTTGAAAGGCAGGCAGATGGTTCCTACAATATGTAGATATAATCAATTGATTATAAGATAAAAAGCTTAATACTTAATCTAACTTAACAAATACAAAGAAGCGAGCATGAGAGCTTCAAATAATATTTACAATCAAAAAAACAATGTGCCACCACACACTAAAGCTTTGAGAATTTTTAATTCTCAATAGTGCTCAGAAATCCATAAAAGATTTCTGACATTAACAAAACTAGAAAAACTTAGGAATAACAAATTTTATAACTAAACATTATTATATAATTAAAACATGACACAAGAAATTTATATTGAAGACATAGCAAAAGTTTTAAAAAATAAATTAAAACTAGAAAAACAATTGAAAATGAAAATAAAAAATCAAGGCAATTGGTTTGTTATTAATGGAAGTCCTGAAAATGAATATCTTACCCTGGAAATTTTTAAAGCAATTGACCTAGGTTTTTCAGCTGAAAAAGCTCTTTTATTAACAGATGAAACTAAACTTCTGCACATAGTAAATATAAAAGACATTACAAAAAGACATGATCTAGAAAGAGTAAAAGGAAGAATCATAGGAACTCAAGGAAGAACAATAGGAAACTTAACAAAATTAAGTGGATGTCACATTGCATTAAAAAATAATCAAGTAGGAATAATCGGTGATGCAGAACAAATAAAAGAAGCTATCCTAGCAGTAACATCAATCATACAGGGTTCAAAACAAGGGAATGTTTACACAAGACTTGAAAAAGAAACAAAGAAAAAAAGAGAAGATCCAGAATACCATCAAGATATAAGAAACGAATTAAAAAAGAAAGAATAACTGTCTTATTAGTTCAATAGGGAAGCAACATTTATATACCAATTATACTTCATTCTATTATGTATTTAAAATTAAAAAAGGGAAAATTGCAAGAAATAATTTCCTTAGCAATAAAAAGAGCGGGTAGCATAAGAAAATTAGTTCTAAAAGTAAACATTCCTAGATCAACAATTTTTGAAAACTATCAGGAAAAGCATTTTATAAATGAAAAAAATTTGAATAAAATCTTACAGTATTTAGAAATCAAATTAGATAAAAAAGATATATTAAAAAGGTTTCCAGACAATTGGAAACAAATAATAGGTGGAAAAAAGTGTGTTGAAACTAAAAAAGCCAATGGAACCTATGAAAAACAATTAAAACAATGCCAGCAAAAAGGGGGGAAAATTTATCTGAAAAAATGGCATTCGAAAATGAAGAAACAAGATTCAGAAAAATATCATATTCTACAATATGAAAGATTTAAAAAAATAAGCAATTATAAATTTGAAACAAAAAATAAAGAAAAAGTAAGAAATAAACTAGAAAAAGAGGTAGCAGATATTCTTAAAACAATGAATATTAAATATAGATATGAACCCTTAATTAAAATAGGGGGAAAATATTTTTTCCCAGATTTTTTAATAAATGACAAAATAATAATTGAATGTACTGCATGGAGAGGATTTGATAAAGCAATTAAATTAAAGAGTAAAATTAAGAGTTTAGAAACAAAATATAGAGTGTATGTAGTCATCCCAAAAACTTTAAAAAGATACTATGTGACACTTAATAATTGGTTAGTCCTTGGAACTGAAGAACTAATTAATATCAAGTTCCTGTAGCTCAATTTGGTAGAGCATGCGACTGTTAATCGCAGGGTTGGAGGTCCGAGTCCTCCCGGGAACGTTTCTTTTTATATTAAAATCGAGGACCTCGGAAAAGGTATGAGTCACTTCAATTTCAATGAAGAAATTAGAGTCCCTGGAAATTTAAAAATAATTTCCAGAGCTCTTGGGACGTTTATCTCATTTTAGATTCTAAAATATTATGAGAAGGAGATAAAAGTATAGCTTTTATTTTAATACCAAATCTGTCTAGAAGGAATATACTCCCTAATATAATCTAAAAAACCATCTCTATGTAAATAACCTTGGGCAATCTCATCAATAACTCCCTCATATTTTCTTCCAAACCATAGACCCAATCTAATATCCGGGATAGCAACATGAATCAATTCATGTAAAATAGTCAAATCTACTTCACCACCTAAAAAATCATTACCATTCATTCCAACTTCAATAACTCTCTTACCATCAGTAATATATCCATGGAGAATACGTCCAAGACCAACCCCCCAATCAGGCCGATACCATAGAACAAAATCATTACTAACCATCCAATCAACAAATTCTCTATCCAAAGGAAATTTTATAAAAATTTCTTTTAACTCTTCAGGACTTGAAAAACTCAATCTTCTAACATCATGAACAGGAGCATTTTTAACGACATTTTCTAGCATATTAAAAAAATGAATAATCTCATTTAAAAATATGATTAAAAACAAAAACAACCATTAACCACAACTCTTTTATATTATATAATTCTTTTATTTCCATGGATTTTGAAACCCTGGCAAAAAAAAGAGCATCAATAAGAAGATATTCTAATAAAAAACCAAACATTGAAATCTTAATTAAATTAATTGAAATTGCAAATTCAGCTCCAAGTCCTGGAAATCTGCCAATAATAAAATATCTTATTGTTCAGGACAAAGAAAGAATCTCAAAGATTTCAGAAGCATGCAATCAAAATTTTATAGCAGATGCACCTTATTTAATAATTATTTGCTCAGAATCAAAAAACATAGAAGTGATGTATGATAAAAGAGCAAAAAAATATGTAAAACAACATGTAGGTGCAGCAATTGAAAACATGCTTTTATACATAACAGAACTTGGACTTGCAAGTTGTTGGATAGGTGCTTATTCAGATTTGATAATAAAAAACCTATTAAGGATTCCAGAACACATAGAAATAGAAGCAATTCTTCCAATAGCCTATCAATTAAAAATAGATAAAACAATTCAAAAGAAAAAACCATCAATCTCCAAAAGGATTTATTTTGAAAATTGGGGAAATCCTTTTCTCAAACCATTCAAAAGGTTTGATACATAAAATTCAAACTACCTCGTTTACACCGAGGATTCAGGAGTTCGATCCTCTTATCGCCCATATTTTTATTACTTACCTAGGATGAAAAACTTTAAGTAATATATTTAAAGTCTGTTTTAATAATTAAAATAAAGATGGCTATAGAAAATTTAACTGCTCAATGGATGCCAGAAGTAAAACAATTCTGTGTAGAACATCTTGCAGATATTTTATATAAATGTGTTGACCATGCTCATCCGAGATGGGACGTAGATGGAAATACTGCTCGCGAGTTTATTGATAGAGATGGTAGTAATCTTTCTACGATAAGTGGAATGACAGTAAAATTCTTAGTAACTTCTGCTTACCAAGAAGTTAGAAAAACAAAACCACACATGCCTGAATTAAACTTAAAATCAGTTGTTTATGGTGGATTTTTATCTCAAGAAGTTTTAAATGCCCATCAAAGACTTATGTTTTTAACAGATGGAGAATTTTCAGGCTTAGTGGCTAATGTTCCTCAATGTGAAAGAAGATATGAACAAGACCAATTCTTAGGAAGAGATGTATGGGAACAATTTTACCAAAGAATAAAACAAGACAGACCTTTCTTAGATAGTAGAGGTTATGGTATGATTAAATTTCATTAAATAAAACAATTCGTGTAAAACGAGCTATCTTAAAGTGCTCTTTTTATTTGGATGCTTTATGATATATTAGTTTACACAAAGTATATCAAAAAGGATATGATTTCTAAATGACATTAGTTTGCCAATAGAAAGATTTATATAACTATGTTAAATATTATTAACATATGTTAAATATTATTAACAGTTTAAAGCCCTTTTTTGAAGATTGTTATAGAAGGATTAATGTGAGGGAGTATTCCAGATTGAGGAAAATCTCTCCTCCAACAGCATCAAAGATACTTTTTGAACTTAACAAAGAGGGATTATTATTAATAGAAAAAGATAGGAATTATATTTTTTATTATGCAAACAAAAATAATAAGATATTTGTTGATTTATCTAGAATTTATTGGAATTTAAGGTTAGATAATTTGGTTCATTTTTTAAATAAGAACCTTACAAACCCTGCAATAATCTTATTTGGTTCTCTCTCAAAGGCAGAAACAAAAAATGACTCAGATATTGATATTTGCATTATAGGGCATAAAAAGGAATTGAACATAAAAAACTTTGAGGATAATCTAAAGAGAAAAATACAATTATTCTTTTTTAGTTCAGTAGGAGATATGAAAAATAAAGAACTTGCAAATAATATAATAAATGGATATATATTAGAAGGAAGGCTAAGATTATAATGGATTTTAATGAATGCATTAAAAAAAGGATTGCAAAAGAAGTAAAAGAAGATAAAGAATTAATAGCTTCTCTTATAAAAACAAGTCAAAATAAATTTGATTCTGAGAAAAAGCTTGAATTAAGTGAGGTAACTTCAAGTTCAAAAATTTCTCTTTTGTACGATTCATTAAGAGAGCTTTTAGAAGCTTTAGCTATTAAAAATGGATATAAAATATACAATCACGAATGTTATACTTATTTTTTGAAAGAGATTTTAAATGAAAGTATTAAAGGAGATGAATTTGATGAATTAAGAAAAATAAGAAATAGCATTAATTATTATGCTAAAGATATTTCAGTGGAAGAAGCAAAAGATGTTCTAAAAAGAATAATAAAATTAAGAAAAGGGATATTAAATCTACTATTAAAAATGAAAAGAGCGTTTATTGTTCATAGGTGGGATGGAACTCCTAAAAATGATTGGTATCCCTGGCTAAAAAGAGAATTAGAAAAGAAAGGATTTAAAGTTGAAGTTCCAGCAATGCCAAATACTTCTGAACCAAAAATAAATGATTGGGTTAATCATTTAAAGAAGGTTGTTGGTAAGTTAGATAATGAAACTTATTTTATTGGACATAGTATTGGATGTCAAACAATTATGAGATTTTTAGAAAAAGAAACTTATAATAATAAATTAGGAAATGTGGTCTTTGTAGCTGGTTGGTTTAAGTTAGATAACCTAGAAAGTGAGGAAGCTAAAGCAACAGCAAATCCCTGGATTAATACTCCTATTGATTTTAACAAAATTAAACAAAAAATATCTAAACTTACTGTATTTTTATCAACTAATGAGCCCTATAGTTTTGTAGAAGAAAACTCAAAAATATTCAAAGAAAAGTTAAATGCTAAAGTAATATTAGAAAAAGACAAAGGACATTTTACTGAAGATGATAGTGTAAATGAGTTGCCTGAAATCCTTGCTGAAATAAACTAAATCAAAGCAACTCGGTAAAACATAATCATATTAAAGGTAGTTTGTTACAAAGTATATCCTTTAAGATATAATCTTTTATACCGAGTCATTTTCAAATAAAATCAATATATCCATAAATAATAATCTAACTTCCCCTATAAATATATGCTCACTCATTCCTATTTTACATTAACTAACAATCAAAAAAACAAACCCTGCCAAAAAAATAAAAGCAAACGCTCAAAAAACCATTTCTGGTTTTTTGGCGCTGTAAAAACTTACATTTTTACAGAAATAAAAAAAATTATATTATATATTTAAGAGGCCTACCAGGAATCAATTCCTAAATCAGCAAATTCATTCTTAACAGGCTTGTTGTATTCATATTCTCTTACTCTCTGTTTTCCAAGTACATATGGACTTGAAACACCAGTCATAATAGTTATTACTCTTACCCTTCCCTCAAAATCCTTATTGATTCTTGCACCAATAATTACCTGAGCTTCAGGAGCAATATTTTCAGTAACAAGTTTTCCAATTTGACTAAACTCTTCCAGTTTTAAATCAGGTCCGCAAGTAATATGAATTAATGCGCCATTTGCACCTCTGTAGTCCACGTCTAACAATGGATGTGTAAGAGCTTGCCTAACAGCTTCATGAACTCTATCGCTTGAGTCTGATTCCCCTATACCAATAACTGCAACTTCACCTTTTTTCATTATTGAAGCTACATCAGCATAGTCTAAGTTAATTAATGATGGTAAAGTTATTGTTTCCACAATTCCTTTGATCATTGTACTAATCAACTCATTTGCAACTGCAAAAGCCTGTTGTATTGGTAATTGTCCAGCAATATCAACTAACCTATTATTATCAATTACAATAGCAGTATCCACATGATCTCTTAGTTCCTGAAGTCCAAACTCTGCCTTATCAATTCTTGCTTTCTCGCATTCAAAAGGCATTGTAACAACTCCAATAACAACAGCCCCTGTTTCCTTAGATACTTGAGCTAACACAGGCATAGCACCTGTTCCAGTTCCACCACCTTCTCCACCGATAATAAAAATCATATCAGCGTTTGCAGTGGATTTTTTTAATTCAGACATAGATTCTTTAGCAGCTTCTCTACCAACTTCAGCTTTTCCACCTGCACCAAGACCTCTTGTTAATTCCTTACCAATAAGGATTTTATCATCAGCCTTTGTAATGCTAAGATGTAGTGCATCTGTATTTGCACCATAGATAGTAGCTCCATTAATGCCCTTATTAAAAAGCCATGTAATTGCATTGCAACCAGCCCCACCAACTCCAAAAACCTTGATATTTGCCTTACCAGCTTTTAAATCATCAAAATTAATGCTGTGAGATTCAACATTACTGATCGCCTCTTTTGCAAAATCTAAAACCATTTACATTTATCTAACCTCCTTTCAAACAAATTGAGCTCCATATTAAATTTAAAAATAAACAGGCAAGTTAGTAAACCATCTATCACCTTTTATTTATGAAAAACAATAACACTCCCCATTTAAAAATCTTTTCTAAAATGAAATATATACAATAGACTATCTATTTAGATAATTACTATGGATTTCATAGGCCCATAAGTAGAACTTAAGACAATTTTAACATCATTTTCAACCATTTTTCTTAAAATAACTGGAAAAATATAGAAAATATGGCCTCTTCCTTCAGAACAAAAAGTATTTTCATAGTTAATTCCTTTTTTAGGATTAAACCTAAATTCAGGAGAAATAAATCCAGCATACTCTTCAACAGATTCAAAACAAGTTTCAAGAGCCATAATACAATAAAAGCTAATTATATATAAAATTAATTAGCGTAGAAAATATATAAAAATCAAACCTTTACCCATGGATTATTCCATCATAATATTTGATTAATTCTCTACCTAATTGGGTTATTTTTCTTGATTGTTTAGGAAAATAATCAAATTTATTTTTAGCCCAATCTAATGCCCTATAATCATTACTTCTTAAAAAAACTATTGCATCTACTAATTTACGAAATAAGGGATTACTTGGTATTCCTGCCTGATATTTTTCAAATGTTTTATTGACATTTTTCCATAAGTCTTCTGAAAATTGAATTCCTTTATCTAATAATTCTTGATTGCCTAAATCTTCGACTTTCCATTTCCTTCTAGTTAATTCATTTGCATTATCAAACATTCTTCTTTTTTCTGTTCCTTCATAATCATGCTGAAAATTATTCATATAATCCGGGCTAAAAAGCCAAACACTTTGTCCCTTAGCATATGGGATGAATATTCTTTTATCTTGTATTGATTGTATTGGAAGAGATACTGTTCCGTGCTTGGTATCACATCTAATGCAATATTCTTTAGCTATGCGCTCTAAAGGCTCATTTAAAGATAAGATTCTTCTTTTTATATCTCTTAAAAGATAATTATGAACTAAAGCATCAATTCCATAACACAAAATCCGACCAAATGCATAATTACCTTCATATTCTAATTCTTCGTTTGTTAAGGCATTTATTCCATCTTGTATTTTTTTATCTAATGTTATCATTTTAAATTTTCTCCTTAAAGATGTGACATCCTCCGTCCACTAAAGTGGACGGCGTCCTTAGTAAATTGAAACCGGACTATGATGCATTTCTTGATTCTCTATATACTTCATTGCCCTTTCATAATCACTTCCACAGCTCACACAAAAATATCCTTCACTCCAAAAATGCCCTCTTGGATATCTTTTTCTTAATGCAGGACATAATCTAAAAATAATAAAGGAAGATAATCCTTTTATTATCTGCATCAATTTAGCCACGGACAAAGTCCGTGGACAATCTACTATCATATGAACATGTTCATTCATAATTTTTAGTATTTTCACTTCAATTTTATGTTTCTTGCAAGCTTCTTCAATTGCAACTTTGCATTCAACTTGTAACACCTCCTTTCTCATCATTTTATATCTATATTTTGTAGTTATCTGTATAGATTGCAGATTATTTCCAACAGAATTTTCATAATGTTGGTATTCAGTTACCTGAATTTTTATAGCGCTACCGCTAAATGTTGTTTGGGTTTCCATTTTTTGTGTCTCCGAAAAATTTATTTAGAGGATAGTCCTAACTACATTGATTGTATTCAAATGAGTTAAAGTCTAGCTCATAAATAATAAGATATTTAGAAATAAATATTTTTAGCAAGAAGTAATAGAACCAACGCAATTCATCCGCCCCTTGAAAGGGTCGGATTTCTTGCTAAAGCTTTAATAAAAATCCCTCTAATTTTCCGATTTTAATTAATTTAGGTAGATTAATTTTATCTTCAGATTTAAGATTATTAGTAAAAGGAACTCGCTCAAATTCTAAATCTAAATTATCTCTCATATCCAGATAATAAATAACAGGTTTTCCACCTTCTTCACTACTTCTAATATTAGCCCATCCTTTAGCTACTTTATATGAACCTGAGAAGAAACTATAAAGAAGACCGCATTTTTCAATATCTTTAACTCTAACAGTGCTGGTACCATGAAATAGATATACTGGAACAACCATTCCATTAGCTACAGTTATTCCTTGATTATTTTTTCTCAACTCTAAAATTTTTCTAAAATCTATCATTTTGATTTATCTTTGTTTTTATTTACTTAATAGTAGTAATCTAATTGAGGTATATTAAAATTGTTATTTATATTTTTAATAAAACACAATATTTATATACTTTTTATATTTTTAATTAAAATATGAAACTAGATATTAAGGACAAGAAGATTTTAGCTGAACTAGACTTAAATGCAAGAGCAACATTTCAAGAAATAGGAAAAAAAGTAAGGCTCTCTAAAGAGACCTCCATTTATAGGATAAAAAAATTAGAAGAAAGAAAGATCATTCTAAGGTATACAACCCTAGTTAATTTTGCAAAATTAGGATATACTGGATTTGCAGTTTATAACAGATTTGAAAATGTTGATAATAAATTAAAACAGACTATAATAAATTATTTAGAAAAAATTCCCGAAGTCTATTGGATCGCTTTAGTTGGGGGGAGATTTGATATAACTTTTGGAATAATGGCAAAAAATGTATTTCAATTTAATAGAATATATTATCAAATATTAAATAAATTTAGAGATAATTTAGTAGATAATAGTATAGCTATAAGGATTGAATTAAGGCAATATAAAAGAAGATATCTTATAGAAGAAAAACCATTATTATTTAAACCGCCTTTTTTTGGAAAAGAACCTGAAGTAGAAGAACTAGACGAATTAGACTCAGATATTCTATCCATATTATCAAATAATGCCAGAATTTCTATAATTGATTTATCTACTCAATTAAACAAACCTCCGAGTACAATTGCATTAAGAATAAAACAAATGAAAAAAAGAGAAATAATCCAAGGATATGCTGCCTATATTAAATCCCAAAATTATGGTATGCAGAGCTATAGATTACTTTTATCTTTAAAAAAAATGGATGAAAAAGCAAGAAGTGATTTGTTTAATTATATTAATGATAATCCTAATATGATTTTAGCAATAGAAACTCTTGGGGAATGGAATTTTGAAATTACTTTAGAAGTAGAAAATAATGAAAAACTTCAGAAAGAAATATCAGATTTAAGAAACAAATTAGGAAAAATAATAAATAAAATAGATTTTCTTATTATGTTCGAAGATGATTTAGTCTATGACCCATACCCACTAAAAAAGAATAAAAGAAGTAACAAAAACTAATGCTTATTTCAAAAATATAATCTTCTTCAAATCCTTAAAATGCTTATCACCAGTAATAATTTTATAATCGAATTCTTTTTGTTTTACCAAGATTACAGAATCAATTAATCCAAAATCTTTTTGATTTTGCCTTTGTTTTGCTCTTTCTTCTCCTGCCAAAATCCAATCAATTTCTTTTAAATTTAAAATTTCAGAATTAGCCTTAATAATCAAAAGCAAATTACTAAAATCATTATTATTTTTTATAGCCCACCCATTTATTTCTGCAAGGCAGCATTCCAATGTAAAAAATTTATTTTTAGGATCAAGAAAAAGTTTTTTAAGAACCTCTCCTTTGAAAGAACCAAGAAAATATTCTATCCATGCATAACTATCAATTATATATTCCATAAATCACCAAAATTCAGAATGTTCTTCTTTTTCTTCTTCAAAAGATTTTGCCCCTTTTGCAACACCAAAGCCATCTAATCTTTTTTTAACAATAATTTTAATTTCAACCCTATCTCCTCTTTTTAAACCCATTTCACGAATTTTCTCAATAGGCAAAACAACCCCTATAGAGTTTCCCCATTCTTTTAATTCAACTTCTACCATTTTAATATATCTTATAGTTATACATCATGTATAACTTATAAATCTTCCGGTTTGAATTTTTAAACCACCTTCAGAATCAAATTTTCTTCCCTAATCTTCCAATCTTCTCCCAAGTCCTTTCCAATTTATTATTAGCCATTTCAATAACTAATTTTAAAAAATCATCATCAACTAAAACCTTGCCGTTATTCATAATTGGGAAACTCATACTTTCAGTACTATGAAGTTCAGCAATATTTCTCTTTCCACCAATTATACCGCTTCTCTGCCATCCAGATTCTTTTGCAAGATTAACAAGATTTTGAGCATCAGAAAGAGTTAAACAAGCAACATGAAGAATACAACAACTCTGTTGAAACTCAACAATGCCGCTATAATCTAACTTCTCAAGAACTTTTTTAAGTTCTTGAAATGATACCTTTGCATGAGTTCTAAAAAGAAAAGCATCCTCTATTTTTTTATCACTATATTTTATAAGAACAATTCTTCCAGCACAACTACTTGTAGTATAGTAATTCTTTTTCTTGTTTATTTTATTGCAGAGCCCTGCAATTTTCTTATCCCAACTACCAATACTACTCAAATCATCTTTTGACAATTGTTTTTCTTTTTGCTCTAAAAAATTATTTTTCATTTTAATAATTAAATCTCCTTTCATACTCTTTATGATTCATCCACTCTAAAATTACAGATAAAACAACAGCCCTATTATTTTTAATTGTGTAAATCAGTCTCCAAGCATCAGGAAGATTGTATTTCCATAGATTAGTAAGATTACCAAATCTTTTAAAATATTCCTTTGAAATAAAAAAAACAATGTGCCACCACACACTAAAGCTTTGAGAATTTTTAATTCTCAATAGTGCTCAGAAATCCATAAAAGATTTCTGACATGTGTGGTTTGTGACAGGCACTTGTTTTTAGGACTTCAAAATCGTAAGATTTTGACAGTGCTCAAGATTTTACAATCTTGACATGCTCAGAAATTAAAACAAGTAAACATCCACATCTTAAAAGATGTGGTTTAATTTCT
>Ga0208958_1000233_pt1 | contig 69863 bp, 64 predicted proteins | sample RifOxyB1_FD_184032 | JGI IMG/M metagenome (GOLD analysis project Ga0208958, IMG submission 184032) | Soil microbial communities from Rifle, Colorado - Rifle Oxygen_injection B1 (SPAdes) | ecosystem: Environmental > Terrestrial > Deep subsurface > Rock core/Sediment | place: Rifle, Colorado...
ATTGGTTACTAATTTGATCAGTACCTTCTTGAGAGCTGGGCATATCTTTTGCTGACATAAACTATTAAGATTAATTTTTAATGTTTTTGATTATAACAGCTGACTTGCCAGTTTGGCAATGTCGTAAGTTAAGGGCAGATAAGGCAGAGCAGCAATTTCCTCTAAAGTATACCAGCCATAATCAGAGGCTTCTTCATTAATTGTTACCGGCTGATTTTTGTCTTTCATTTTGCATAAAAAACAAACAAATAAACCATGCCATGGTCCGCGGACTTCATGGAATAATTTCGGCAGTAATTTTACAATTTCTACATTCAACCCGGTTTCTTCTTTGATTTCACGGTGTAAACATTCCTCAACCGATTCACCAAATTCAAGCCCACCGCCAGGAATTTGCCAAGGGAAAGCTTTAACCTCTTCGAAATCTTCTCCCCATTCGTCATCAGCCCGCTTGGTAAGTAAAAATTTGTTGTTTTTAACAATAACCCCACACACAACTGGCATAATTTGTTTGTCCATAAGCATGTATTATAACGCTACTTTTGGTTGCGAGGTAAAGAGAAGATATAGATTCCCAGATACATGGCCAGGCCATAGACACAAGTGGGCAAAAGCAAAGTATATTGGCAAACGCCACCGGGACAACGGGGATAGGCAAAATCAATGTATGTAGAATAGATTGCAAAAATAATGGCGAGAGTGGCCACGACTTGAATCGCTTTGAGCTTTTTTAACAAACTCAGAACTAAAAGAGTGATAAAAAAAGCAAAGCCGAAATAGCACGAAGGATAGCCCAAAAAATACGAGCAGCCTTCGTTGAGCGGACAAGAACCGATAAATAATTTGCTGAAAATCAAATAACCGGAAAACAAGACTCCGCCTAAGGACAATAAGATTTGGGGCAAATATTTATTTTTCATAAACCTAATTATAATCAAATAGATTCACTTGACAAGTGCTTTTTCAAAATGTTATATTTCATTCTAATCCCCCCAGTGGGGATATAAAAATGTTAAAGCTTAAAACCAAAAAAGACAATCTATTGCATCGCCTGAAAATTGTGCGCGGGCAACTCAGTACCATTATTGAAATGGTAGAAAAAGACACTTATTGCATTAAGATTCTCAATAATTCCCGCTCGGTGCAAAAAGCTCTGAAACAGGTGGATATGCTGATTATGGAAGACCATCTTAAGCATTGTGCCGTGGATCAGGCCAGGCGTGGCGAGACAGCAAAACTGGTAAAGGAACTGATTGACATTTATAAATATAAATAATTATGAAAACTCAATATTATGTTCAGGGCATGCATTGCGCCGCTTGCGAGTTGTTGATAGAGCGATATCTTAAAAAAATTGACGGAGTCATTAGTGTGCAGGCTTCTCTTGACCGGAAAACAGTGGTCATAAAAACTCACAAAGCCAATCGGTCAAAGTTGCTGGACAAATACAACCAGATTCTTCAGAGTCAAGGCTATCGCCTGACTGTTGAGCCAGGCGCGAGTGGTTATGATTTGCAAACAGTGCTTAATGCCTTGATTATTTTGGCTACCCTAGGACTGTTGTTTTATTTTGTGAATTCCAGCGGCTTGCTACCGTCGGTGAGCTTGAATCAAAATTCTTCGCTGATGGGGTTTTTGCTTTTTGGGGTGGTGGCGGGATTTTCCACTTGTGCAGCCCTGGTGGGCGGCTTTATGCTGAGCCTGGCTAAACAATGGCAAGGCCAATATTTGGATCAATCGACTGCCAGTCGTTCAGTGCCTTTTACCTTGTTTAATGTGGGCCGGCTGATCAGCTTTTTTTTGCTTGGCGGTTTGCTGGGTTTGTTGGGCTCGGCTTTTCAGCTTTCGATCAGCGCGGCCGCAATTCTGGCAATAATTGTTTCTCTGATTATTATTGTTTTGGGTTTGCAGATGATTGGTGTCAGAGCAGTAAGCCGGCTTCGAATTCAGCTTCCCGGCACTTTGGCTGCCAAATTGAGTGCGCCCGAAAGTTTTAGGGGCAAACTGATGCCGTTTTTGGCCGGCGCGGTAACCTTTTTTCTGCCCTGCGGCTTTACCCTGTTGGCGCAAATGCTGGCTCTGGCAACTGGCAACATGATAAAGAGCGCATTAATGATGTTCTTTTTTGCCCTCGGGACGCTGCCTTCGCTGGCGCTTCTCTCTTTTTCCAGCCTTAAGTTTCAGAATCACCGGTTTTTGGGTTCAACCTTTAATTTAGTAATTGGCATTTTGGTAGTTTTATTGGGACTCTATAACCTTAATTCACAATTGCTGGTTTTGGGATTGCCCAACTTAAACACTGCTTTTAGGTCCATTGGTAGTGCAAGGGCTGAAGCTCAAGCTGATCCTCAAGGCCTGGGAGCGGAAATCAAAGTAGTTAATGGCCAAGAAATTCAAAAAATGACCATTTTGGCCAGCGGTTTTGAATATTTACCAAAAAATATCAAACTAAAAGCCGGCGTCCCTACTGAGCTGACTGTAAAAGCTCAGAAAGTCTTGGGCTGCGCTGCGGCCATGTATCTCAAGGGGTTAACCGACGAGGTGATTTACCTGAATCAGTCGGAAACGGTGGTTAATTTTACGCCTCAAAAAGGAACCTATCTTATCAGTTGTTCGATGGGTATGGTGGAGCCCATTGAAGTCGTTGTGGATTAATGATTCGCCAAACTTATCCGGTAGTGGGAATGCATTGCGCGGCTTGCAAAACTTTATTGGAAGATACGGTTGGTAATCTTAAGGGGGTGAGCAATGCTAAAGTCAATTTTGCGACTGAAAAATTAACAGTGGCTTTTGATGAGAAACAACTGGACCTGACCAAAATCAGGCAGGCAGTGAAGAGTGTGGGCCAGTATGACTTGGTAGACTCGGCAAAATCTGAAAGCCAACATCAGCATCACGAAACCAATCATCTGACACACAAAGTGATGTTGATTGGTTTGACTACCATTCCTTTTTGGCTGATGATGCTGGGGGTGATCAAAGGCGACATGATAAAGCTTAATTTTTTACAGTTTGTTTTGGCCACACCGATCCTATTTATTGGCGGCCGGGATATTTTTCAAAGCGCTTTTTCGGCTTTGAAAGCCAAGACTGCCAACATGGATACTCTGATTAGTTTGGGGACTTTTACCGCCTGGGCTTATTCAACTGTGATTACTTTTTTTCCGAAAGTTTTTATGAATGTTGCCGGTGTTGGCGATGTTTATTACGAAGCCGCGGTTTTGATTATCTTTTTTATTATGCTGGGCCGATTACTTGAGAGTCGTGCCAAAAAGAGGGCGGCTGAGGCGATTGCTTCCCTATTTAAACTGCAGGCCAAAGACGCTCGGGTGATCAGAAATGATCAGGAAATGATGGTGCCTTTGGCGGAGGTCGTAGTTGGAGATGTTATTAAAGTGAAGCCGGGTGAAAAAATCCCGGTTGACGGCATCATTCTTAAAGGCTACAGCGCCGTTGACGAATCCATGCTTACTGGCGAGAGCCTGCCTGTTGAAAAAAAACCTCACGATACGGTTATTGGCTCGACAATGAACTCTTACGGCTCGTTTACTTATAAAGTGCAAAAAGTGGGTGAGGCGACCATGCTGGCCCAAATTATCAAACTGGTTGAGGAGGCGCAAGCCACTGAGGCCCCGGTGCAAAAATTGGCCGACCAGGTTTCCAGCGTTTTTGTGCCGGTTGTGGTTTCAATCGCGATTCTTTCTTTGATTATTTGGCTCTTTTTTGCGCCGGTCCCCATGGCCATTTATATTGCGATCACTGTTTTAATCATTGCCTGTCCTTGTGCCCTGGGTTTGGCGACGCCGACGGCGGTGATGGTGGGGAGCGGCTTGGCCGCCCGCCGCGGGATTTTGATCAAAGACGCTAAGGCCTTGGAGCTGTCACATAAGATTAAGGTTTTGGTTTTTGACAAAACCGGGACACTCACTGTTGGCAAGCCACAGGTGACTAGTTATCAGGTGGTCTCTGAGACAGATAGTCAGCTTGTTTATCTGGCTGAGCAAGAATCACATCATCCTTTGGCTCAGGCAGTGGTGACTTATTTGCAATCGAAAATTAAAAAACCAAATCAGCAACTGTCTGTTTTTAAAGATCGACCTGGTTTGGGGGTTGAGGCCAAAATTGGTAAAAAGCGGATTTTGATCGGCACTGACAGACTACTGCGATTGGAAAAAATTGATCTTTCGGATAATTGGCAACTTAAAGCCAAGGCTTTGCAGCAAGAGGCGCAAACCGTTTCTTTTGTGATGATTGATAATAAAGTCGTGGGCTTAATCGGTATTGCCGACACTCTTAAGGAAGATGCTAAAGAGGCGGTGGCGCTGATTAAGGCTCTTAAAATTAAAACCGTGATGCTTACCGGTGACAATAAATTAGCCGCACAAAGAATTGCCGACCAACTGGGGATTGACGAAGTGACGGCTGAAGTTCTACCTCAGGATAAGGCGGACATAGTTAAAAAGTTGCAGAGAGAAAATGGCCAAGCGCGAGTAGTGGCTATGGTTGGCGATGGGATTAACGACGCGCCGGCTCTGGCAAGAGCGGATATCGGCATTGCCATGGGGACCGGCACTGACGTGGCCATTAATACCGGTGATATTGTCTTGGTTAAGGGCACTCTTGGAAAGATGGTTGAGGCAATTGATATTTCCCGCAAAACCTATGGCGTGATTAAGCAGAATTTATTTTGGGCTTTTGGCTACAACGTCATTGGTATTCCGATCGCGGCCGGACTGCTCTATCCTTTGACCGGCTGGCTGCTCTCCCCGGTTATTGCCAGTATGGCCATGGCTTTGAGCTCGACCTCGGTAGTCTTAAACAGCTTGAGATTAAAAAGCAGCCATTGACTATAATATCTTGGTATGATGCCAAAAATAATTCTAGTTTTGGGAATAATTCTGATTCTGGTAGGTGGTTTATATCTAAGAACAACCAGCAAAAGCCAACTGCTAAAGCCGGTTAAAAAAGAAGTGATTGGTTTTTTGCCTTACTGGCTGTTAAACAGAGCCAGAACCGATTATTCGGAGCATATTACCAACCTGACTTATTTTAGCTTGAATCTGAATGATAATGGCACGGTGCAGAAATATACTAATCCCGGAGAGAGCGAGCCGGGCTACTATGCTTTAGTTAGTGGCAAAGCCGATAAGTTTTTACAAACCGCCAAAGATAAAGAACTAACTTTGTCGCTAGCGGTTTTTGCCAGTGACGATGGAATCATTGCTGAAATTATTAAAAATCCTAAACAGAATGCCCGCAATCTGCTCAAAAGCCTTAAACCGATTGTGCAAAGATATGGTTTTACCGAACTTAATTTGGACATTGAGCAAGTGAGCGAAGCTTCTCCATCTGCCCGACTGCAATTTACCGAATTTGTTAAAGCCGTAAGAAACAATCTGAATCCAGAATTAATACAAAGTTTATCAATAGATATTACTGCCTTTTCACTAGTCAAAAAGACCAATTTGGTTAACCCCTTTGCCATAGCGCCATACGTGGATAAAATTATTATCATGGCTTATGACTATCATTACAGCGGTTCTTATGTCACCGGTGCCGTGGCGCCAGGAACCGGAGCCGGCATATTTGCCGAATTTGATACGGTTACAGCCATTGAAAAAGCCTTATTAAAACTGCCGGCAGAAAAGATTATTCTGGGAATTCCGACTTATGGCTATGAATGGGAGACTATCAGTAATCTTCCCCGCTCCGCCACCATTGCTGGCACTAGTTTGGTAATTAGCAACCAAAGAGCAGAGAAGCTTTTGAATGATAATCCGGATTTGCAGCCAATCTTTGATGATACAGATAAAGAAACTTATATTATTTATCCTGACAAAGATACTGGCACTTATCACCAAGTTTTTTATCCGGACAAGCGGGCAACACAATATAAAGTAAATTTGGCCAAACAATATGGTTTGGCTGGACTGGCGGTTTGGGCTTTGGGCTATGAGGGCAAAACTATTCTCGACCCCCTTGCCGGGTATCGTAATTAAAAACATAACTGTCTCCAGCCTCGAGTGTGAGAGTATTGCTTTGGTAATTAAGGTCGTTATAAGCGAGCTTGGCTTGACCGGATTTAATTGTGACTGTGACGAGGCTTTTTTCGCTATCTCTGGTAATTAATCCGGTTCCCTCAAGCTCGGTGAGTAAATAGGCGGTTCTGATACTGATTGGATTTTTGCCCAAAACCTGATATTGGATCTCGCCATTAAGTTGCGAAAAAACCACTGTTTTGGGCAAAGTTTGGATAATTTTTAGCTCTGTATTTTCTTTCATATTAAGACGACAATGATTTTTAAAAAATATAGTCAGTGCTGCTTCTTCTCCGGTAAAATAGTCTTCGCCTTGCTGAACTTGCCGATTAAAGTTGACTAGTTTGGCTGATTGCGTGGCGGTACGCGACTGATATTTGATTTCACCGGCATAGTCAATGATTTGGCCTTTTAGAGATTTGGCCGGCGGCTTGGCCAAAGAAAAGGGTGATTTAGTTTTTGCATAAGAAGAATTACCTAAGATCAGACCAGCAATGATCAAAAATAAAAAGAGATATCTGCCGATGTTCATTGACTTAGATTAACACACTTTTTAATGTGATACTATTAATTAATATGGGGAATGCTAATCAAAAACCAGCCAAAGAGCTGAGTTTAAAAGGTATTTTTAAATTTATTATTGGAGCCACTGTTCTTCTTTTCTTTGTTACTTCCGGTATTTTGACTGTTGGGCGAGGCCATTTGTTATTGGGAGTAATGTTTTTTATTCTCTCGGGCTCAACTTTTATTCCGCACTCTTATTTAAGAGTTACTCAGCCTTTGAAATGGGTGATTATTATTTTTCTGTATATTGTGTTGGCTGGAATTAGTGGCCGTGATATTAAGCCTGAGGAGCCTAAATATGAACGCTATAACTTGTTGCAGGAATTTAAAATTTCCTCTGGCGAAGATACTTTTTTAATGACTGTTAAAGAAGTACAGCAAGAGAGTAATATTGTGGCTCAAGACAAAACGGTGACAACTTCCGGTGTTTTTTTGATCGTTAAAACCGAAATTGAAAATCTTGGTTCGCAATCGGTTGATTTTAAATTCGCCAAAGACCCTGAGTTAAGAGACGGGGAAAATAGACTTTATAGTTTGTATGGAGCCAGTATTCCGGCAGGTAAACTAAATCCTAATGTTGCCAAAGAAATTTCGTATGTGTTTGAAATTCCCAAAGACGCTACTGAATTAAAATTTATTGTCAGAGACAGAACCAAAGCTATTAAATTGATTAATTTGAGTGACGTTAACTAACATCTTTTTTGGCTCTTAGTTTTTTTATTCGAGGAATTACCAAATAAGTAATCAGCAAGACAAGTAAGACAGTAGCAATACAAATTAGAATTATTATTGGCCAGGCAAAAGAATCTCTTTCGATTCGATCATCGTTTCGTACCGGTTGATTAATATTATCCTGGTTATTCATAATTGTATTTTCAGGAGGGGGCTCAATTATTTGAGCGCAAGTGGATTCCTGGAGATTTTGAAAGTTGTTGAGATCGATAATACTTTCAAAAAAGTAAACGGCGCCACTGGTACCGGCGGCAACATATTGGCCGTTAGCGGAAACATCGATTTCGCCAACGTATTCGTTAAGCGGGATTGTTGTTCTAACTCTGTTTTCGCCTTGATGAAAAATCCGGACTTTTTTGTCGGCCGAGCCGGTGACAAAAATTAAGGCATTGTCCGACAGATCAAAAGCGCCGATGGCCGAATTGATATTTATTTGTTCTATAGGCTGATTTGAATTTTTTTGGAAGAGTAAAACATCACCGCCAAAAGTGCCGGCACCGATAAATTTAGCATCCGGAGTCATGGCTAAGGCCCTGACAGATTGTTTCATGGGAGTATCGTATTTCCAAACAATTTTTTTAGTCTTTTGGTCCATAAGTATAATAGCCCCATAGCCAGACTCGGCTCCATAAACGGCCAGACTGCCTGTTTGGGAAATTCTGGCCTCGTCAATCGGCGATTCTTGAGAAAGTGGTTCGGACCTAATAATTGGGGTGGGGGAATTTATCGAAAAAAGATAGCCGCGCCGATCCGGACAGCCAGTGCTACCGGCTAAAAATTGGCCATTTTGCGAGAAGCTGACTTCGTGCCAGTTGCCTGAAGCGTGATATTGCCACAGTTTTTGGCCACTCTGATCAAGAAGAATTAGAACATTGGTATTTTGATCAGATTCTGACCCAGCCATAGCGATGGCTGCATGTAGTCCATCTTGACTGATATCAACTCCATAAGCTCCGCCACCGTGCGGTTCTAAATTATAACTCCAGACCGGCCGATTGGATTCTTGATGAAAATAAAGCGCCTGGCCATAAAAAGCGGCAAATATCTGCTTTCCGTCTGCAGAAATGGCGACTCCACCCTTAACGTCGCCGCCGATACTGGCTTGATTTGGGTTTTGGTAACTCCAGAGCGGCTTGTTGCTTTGGGTATTGAAAAGATAAACATGATTAGAGGTTTGAGCGGCCAGAAATTGCCCATTATTTGATAAAGCGACTGCGCCAACCCATTCTGCTCCAGTTGAATAGCGCCAAAGTACTTTGCCGGTGGCTGTATTAATCACCACGATTTCGTTATTTTTGAAATCAGAGTCAAAAAGAACCGGCCCATTATCCGGTGAGTCAATAATTGAAGCGCGGGCTTTGCCTAGACCGTTGGAGGCTTCAAAATAATAGAAATTGGATCCGTATTTGGTGGGGACATTTTGAAAAATATACTTTACCCCTTTTTGATAATCAGCATTATTTGGATCCTCTTTTTCCATATTAATCATTTGGCCATTAAAATATATTTGTATATATTGTGGTGGCCGGCCGTTTTTATCAGAATAAATTACCGAGTAAGTATAGCGCTGACAAAGAGGCCCCCAAAAGGGATAGACCTTGCCATCAGTGAGTACTGGATCGTTAATGGTTTTGGGAAGTTTGGGAATAACTCTCCCGGGAGCAAAATCTTCGGCGTGAACTGTATTGAAAAAAGAGAAACAAACAAGACTTAAAAAAATAAAGAGGGTCCAAAATAAACCTTTTCTCAAGAAAGTTTTAATAATTATTTATGGATCAATCCAGGTTTTGCTGCCATCGGTTCCTGGATTAGCTGTTTCTCCAGTGGATGTATTTCCTGGGCTGTTTCCTGAGGTTCCTGGAGCATAGTTAGGGCCATCTTGAACTGGTACCGGGTCGTTTACTGTCCCGCCGGTTTTTATTTCTACGGTTTTAATATCAGAAGTAGCATTTTCGCTGCCAGAGGAAGTTCCTGGCGCAAATATCAATTTTTCACCACCTTCATAAACAACTCCCGCTTCTCCTCCTGGCCCTGTCCCGGGCGCCCAGACGTGTTCAACTTTTTCAAAAAATTCAGTTTTCCCTTCAGATCCTTTGACCTCCACTACTTTGTTCGCAACTTGGTTAACAACTTGTTCCTGAATTTTAACAACGTTTTGTTTCCCGAGTTCATTAATCTTTGTCTTAATTTCTTCTAGGCTTTTTTGCTGTTCTATTGTTTTATTTTCAACTGCACCCAAAATTTCTTCATTATTAGTTTTTCTCAACAAATCATTTTGCTTGTTTTTTATCTGAAGATAGCTTTGTATCACCTTTTGCAATTTTTGATCATCCTTTTTGTTGATATAGCTTTGAGCCAAAGTCAATCTTTTATCCGCATGTTTTTCCAAAACCTGAACTTTATTTTCAATCTTAAAAGCCAAGAAATATTCAATTTTTTCCTGAATATTGGTGACAACGGTAGTAGCTGAATTTAGAACGCTTGTGAGGTTAGCGGCGTGAGCCACTCTTGGAACAGAAAAACTAATTAAAAGAAAGCTGACGATTAATAAAATCTTAGCTTTAAGTTTCATCTTATTTCATAATACACCCGTTAGTTTGAGAAAAGCAAATCAATTGCAATCAGCTCGTTTTTTACTCTAGGTAGGAATATAATTTGGATATATGGCAATTAGAACCACTATTCAAATTGGTGATCCCAGACTAAAAGCCAAGAACAAGAAAATTATCAATTCTTCTGCTCCTGAAATTAAGAAAATTATTCAGGATCTTAAAGACACCATGGAGAAAAACGGCTTGATTGGATTGTCTGCTCCACAAATTGGCGAAAACTACAAAATATTTATTACTCAACCCAGAAAAACAGAGGCTAGAAAACTATTATTTAATGACAAAATAAGAATTTATATTAATCCGAAGATCATTAAGTTTTCTTCTCAGACGAATATTATTTATGAAGGTTGCGGTAGTGTGATGGATGCTAACCTTTTTGGGCCGGTTAAACGAGCGAAGGAAATTACCATCGAGGCTCAGGGAGAGAATGGGGTAAAATTTCGACTTCGTTGCGACGGTATATTGGCAAGAGTTATTCAACACGAGTACGATCATCTGGCTGGTATTGAATTTACTGAAAAAATTTATGACTATAAAAAGTTAATGTCGAGAGAATTCTATATTAAAAATGTCCGCAATTCTAAAACGCAACTCACTGCTTCCAAGGTGACCACTCTTGAATTAACAGATTAAAGATAGATTTTGAAGTGAGGGCGCTGTCGCTTCCGGGGTGGATTATAGATTATACGATGATATAATTTATTCAATGAAGCTAAAAATAGTTAATGCAAGAAAACTTTGTTTCAAAATCCTCGGCGATCTTGGTTTCCCTGAAGAAGAAAAGACCCTCATAACCAGAAACCTAATTGAAGCTGAATTAGCTGGAAGGCGCAGCCATGGACTTTCGCGCCTGGTTTCTATCAGAAAATTTGTTAATTCAGAGAATTTGGGGCGCCGAATTGCAGTTGGCGGTGAGGCTATACAGATACTTAAACAAACTCCAAATTCACTTTTTTTAGACGCTAAGTATAAAGCTGGCTTTTATGCTATATATAAAAGCCTTGAACAAGCAATTCCTATGGCAAAGAAAGGCGGGATTGTATCAGTAGGAATAAAAAATGCAGGGTATGCGACAGGGTTTATTGGCGCTTATGCCAGAGAGGCAACAAGTAATGACTTAATCTTTATTGGTTTTCACAGTATATACGGTGATTTGGTTCCCTACGGGTCGACCAAGGCAATTTTTGGGACAAATCCCCTCACTGTTGGCATTCCCACTTTTACTGAGCCGGTGATATTGGATATGGCCTCTTCACTAACAACAATGGGAGATGTGGTTATTGCAAAGAACGAAGGGAAGCAACTAAAAGACAAGGTGGCAGTTGATGGTGATGGGAATATTACAAATGACCCCCTAAAAGTACTTACAGAAGGTGGGTTGTTGCCTATTGCCGGACACAAAGGTTCTGGATTAGCTTTTGTGATTCAGCTTTTGGCTGGTGCTTTGACGGGATCTTCTGTCGGTTATGCCATCCCTGGTGGTTGGAGCAGTTTTTATATTCTTATTAATCCCGTATTGTTTCGTTCAATTAATGACTATAAGACCGATGTGGAAAAAGCAATTGCCGAACTGAAAAAAGCCCCTAGGGCAAAAGGTTTTGAGGAAGTATTGTTTCCGGGAGAAAGAGCGTCGAGAAAGAGAAATGAGCATATGAAGTTAGGAGAAATAGAAGTGAGCGAGAGCCTTCTACAATTACTAAAATCTTGAAGTTATTCTTGAAGCGGGTGAATTATCTCTAGACATTCTATAGGGGATTGCCACAGTTTAAAAAACATCGTTTTGGCTGAACAACACATTGTTAGTTGTTTCCCAGAGACTTTATCATTACTATTTCAGCTGGGTCTTTTCCTGCTCGAAAGTATCGGTAACCCCAATGTTTGTAGATCTCTCTGGCTTTATGATTAATCTTCTCAACTTCGAGTGTTAATGTTTTAATTCCTCTTAATCTTGCTTCCTGCTCCACTGTTTTATTTAGGAGCGAACCAATTCCAGTTGTCTGATAATCTTGCGCAATTCGAAGGTGGTGAATCATTGCTGTTGTTTGACCGTTAGCCAAATCTACCTGCTCCGATTTGAGTACTAGTTGAATTGCCCCAATCACTAGACTTCCCTCTTCGGCGAACCAGATTAGGCGTTTGGTACCTATTTCCGGAAACTCTTTCTGAGCGTGTTTGGCCACTAACTCCAACTCGCTTTTTATGTTTTCTCTACGGTAAATATCGACTAGTTTATCCCATTCTGCTGGTCGGGCTTGTCGGATAAAAATGTCCATATGAATAGTATACACTCGTTGCAAATTGTTCTGTGGCCTTAGTTTAGCTCGTGGAATTATTAGCGTGAACTTTGCTTGACATGAGATTTTCGCCTGATATAATGAACGAATGATTATCAAATATAATTTTGAAAGATTTACTGGAGCTCCTGCTAGGGGCGATACTAGAATATCAATAAATCGGTCCGGTTTGATTAGATTGTCAGCTGGATTTTGTAGAGTCAATAATATTTTATCCTTCAAATACTGCATTTTGTTTTATGATCGTAGCAATGGGGCTATTGCCCTCAAGTTTATAAATAATAAAGAAGACGGCGTGCTTAAAGTCACTAAGGATAGAAAGGCAGCGACTCTTGCTGCTACTTCTTTTATCAAAAGCAATAAATTAGATCTCAGGAGTAATTTTAAAAGACATGACTGGAAGAAACTATCAATTCCGGATGTTGGCGAAGTTTTTGTAGTTGAATTAAGCAAGAGATGAAACGACTTTTTGAGGATTTATTTAAGACAACATTAACTAATCTTTTTCGCTTTTCTGTATCTAATTCTTTTAATAAAACTGAGTTTCATTTTCATGGCTCAATTAATATTTCAGAGAAATTACCGGCTCCGAAGCTAACAAAAGAGAAAGAAAAAAATCAGATTTTCCTTAATGAGATGAAAAGGAAAGTTAAGGTTGATTTGTAATTAACGCTTTCTTTTTGGCTTTTGACCATTTTTTTATCTGAAGTTCTCTTTTAAGAGCAGTTGATTTGTCAACACACTTTTCTTTGTAAATAAGTTTTAAGGGAGGATGGCTGCGGGTGTAGGCTCCACCCCTGCCTTTGAGATGATCTTTGAAACGCTGATCTACATTGTTGGAAATGCCTGTGTAATAACTATTATCCCTGCAAAGGAGAATATATAAATACCACATACAAAATTACACCATTTTACTTTTAGGTAAATCGAGTACGGGTAATATTGCAGCAATGAAAATAAGTAGTCCACTCAAATAAATATTAAGATGTAAAACTTCGCCAAAAAATAAAAATCCAAAAATTGAAGCAAATACCAACTCCATTGGTAAAATTAAACTGCCTTTTTGAGCATCAATATACTTAAATCCACGTATCAGCAAAAACGAGGATAGTATTCCTGAGATTGCAAAACCTGTAATCCATAACCAAGAATTTACATTTGAGAAGTTTGGCAATGTTTCTTTGATAAAAAAATATCCTATTAAACTGATGATAAAAGTTGAGAAGCTGTCCAGAAAAATCATCTGAAATTCGCCATAATTAGTAGACACTTTTTTGGTGAGAGTATTCCAAAAACCAACAATTAATCCTGATAGCAGAGCCAACAGCATATACTTATTATTAATCAAAGTTAAATCAGTTCGATATATAGATATTAAACCAATTAGGATCAAAGAAATTGATATCCATTTTTTCGCATTTAATTTCTCAGCAAAAAAAATTTTTCCTGAAACAATGCCTCCGGTAATCATGGTTGCATAAATTAGAAAATAAGTTATTCCTATGGGCAAATGAGTAAAGGCAATAAAAGTTAATATTGGTTGGAAACTTGCAGGCAAAATCCAAGTAAGAAACCATTTAACATCTTTTTTCTCTATTCTTTTCCATTTTAATCTTCCTGAAATAAACATGACTGAAATTATCAAAAGGATTATTAGATAACGTATCCATCCTTGAGAAAAAAAACCAAATTTAACTATTTGTTTTGAAAATATCCCAAATAAACCGTAAATTGCAGATGAACTCAATAAAAAAAATGCGCCTAGTATTTGCTGATTAATTTTCTTAGTGATTTTATTCATGTTCCTGCTCGTTTTAGTCTAAGGTTAGAAACGATCAAGCGCTACCTCTCGACCTCTTTCATCTTCTTCCTTGCTGCCCAGCAGGGACTCGAACCCCGATCCCCGCGTCCAGAGCGCGGTGTTCTACCTTTAAACTACCGGGCAAATTCACCTCAATTATATCATGTAGAAAGGTTGTGAAATAGACTGTGATAGAATGCTAATATGAATTGTTGTAGAAAGCTATTGCAACCAAAAACAATGGGTTTGATTGGTTTGTTAGGCCTGAGTTTGTTTATGTTGACAGTAATGGTTTTGAGTTTGATTACCCCCAACTATAATCAATGCGTGAATACCGTGAGCGCCCTGGCGCTTGGTAAATATGGGCAAATTTATACTTTAATTATGTTATTTTTTGGTTTGAGCAGTTTGGCTACAGGTTTGGGCGTTAGTAAAAGCCTGACTGGGAAGTATTTCAGTCGGGTTTTCTGGTTTTATTTGGCTTATGGTTTGGGAGTCTTGACTCTGGCGATTTTTAAGACCGACATGTTATTTGATCAGGAACAAGTGGATTTTGCCAAAGTGAATTTTTCCGGCAAAATTCATTATGGAACGACAGTGGCGGCGTTGTTTATGTTTCCTTTGGGAGTAATCATGATGATGAAAAAAATGGCAAGATTGCCTTATTGGAAAAAACTGATTCCTTATACCAAGGGAGTATTAATCAGCAGCTTTATTGCCGGAGCTATTTGGTTTATTTCTCGGTCTTTTGGCATTGGCTATTCTTATAAAGGGCTTTTCCAGAAAATAATTATTATTGATTTATCGCTTTGGTGCTTAGTGATGAATTATTGGTTGTTTAAAGACAAATCTCATGACCACGGAAAAACGGCTTAATAAAATAAACTTAGTTATGCAAAGCCGGCAGAAAAATTTAACGGTAGTGCTTGAGGATATTTACGATCCGCATAACGCGGCGGCAATTTGGCGAACCTGTGAAGCTTATGGGGTGGGTAAAGTTTGTTTGATTTTTGACAAACAGAAACCGTTTAATCCCAAAAAAATTGGCAAAAGCAGCTCGGCAACAGCCAATAAGTGGCTGGATTTTGAAATCTATCGAAAAACCAGTGATTGTTTGGACACTTTGAAAAAACAAAAGTTTAAAATTATCGCTACTGTTTTGAGTAAACAAGCAAAAAATATTTATGAATTTAAATGGCCTGAAAAAGTGGCTTTGCTGGTAGGCAACGAGCATTCTGGCTTGTCAGAAGAAGCGATTAGACTTAGTGATTATCAGGTGTATATTCCGATGCAGGGAATGGTGCAAAGCCTGAATGTATCGGTTGCCACAGCCATTTTTTTGTCGGAAATTTATCGGTCGCGGTTGGGCTAGTGAACGTATTTGTTGACCAGAGTATCCAGCTTCATCCAGCGTCTTTTTTTTACCGGAAACGGGACATCGTCTTTGAGGACTTTAGTGGCGGCAGTAAATGGTCGCTGTGAATACATGGCGATATAGGCTTTTTGAAAATTGACTTGCTGGCAAAGTTTTTCGGTATTGTGGTATTGCTGATCAGTTTCGCCACAGAAGCCAACGATAATGTCAGTGGTAAACTGCACTTTTGGGACTGCTTTTTTGATTTTTTTGACTAACTTTAAATATTGGGCTGTTGTGTACCAGCGGTTCATACGTTTAAGTATGATGTTGTCACCGGACTGCACCGGCAAATGCAAAGTGCGGGTAATATTGGGGTACTTGGCAATGACTTTGATGAGCTCGTCGGAAAAATCCCAGGGGTTACTGGAAATAAAATCGACTTTTTTAAACCCAAATTTGGCGACTGCTTCCAGTAAATGTGGAAACAGAGTTGGTAGCCTCAGCCGGCCCAAGTGTTTAACATATACCGGTTCCATTTCGGGAATGGAATGGCCTTTGGTAACAAGATCGGCGCCATAAGAATTAACGTTTTGGCCAAGCAACAAGACTTCGGAATAACCTTGTTTTTTGAGTTTTTGGCACTCGTCAATTATTTCTTGAAAAGGACGGCTGATTTCGCGACCACGGGTAAAAGGAACCACACAATAGGTGCAAAAATTATTGCAACCGTTTGAAATAGGAACAAGCGCGGTTTTTTTATCCATACGGACCGGCTGATGATTAAAACCGACTTCGTCGATGGGCATAAACTCGTCGACTGCGGGCATGATTTTTTTGAGTCGCAGAAGATATTTGCCTGTACTATCGCGGTAAGCCATGCCTACCATACAGCCGGTGACAATAATTTTTAGACTTGGTTTTTGTTCTTTGAGCTTGCTTAAATTATTGATTAAGCCGTAGACGCGGTTTTCGGCGGCTTTGCGAATCATACAAGTGTTGATGACAATGACGTCAGCACTTTTGTACGAACGGGCTTTACGGTATCCCCTGGCTTTAAAGCTCGAGGCAATCCGTTCTGAATCGGCATTGTTTTGGCTACAGCCGAATGTTTTAATAAAATACTTCATTGCCAAGATTTTAACATATAGGTATTTTTGAGCCGATAGCCAAGATGTCGATAGTACTCTCTGGCGCCAATGCCGGCAATAATGGCTAGTTGATTAATATGATGTTTCTTGGTTATTTGTTCGGCTTTGTATAAGAGATTTTGACCCAATCCGGCGTGTTGGGTTTTGGCTTGATCACGTTTTCCAATTGGATTAACCTCTCCATACACATGGAGTTCGCGAACAATCGCTTGATTGTCAAAGAGCCTAAGTCTGAGCAAACCGTAAAGCCGGTTTTGGGAATCTATATATTGCAAAAAATATTCCTGTCCGTCGCTGGCAGAATAAGTAAGAATTTCCAGTTTAAGCCGAGTTGATTTTTTATCTGACTTGATTTCGCGGCAGCGGATACACTGACAGCGAATTTTTTGCTTTTTCAGTTCTGTTTCAATTTTTTGGCGAAGATTGGAAGGAAAAGAGTCGACTACAATGTCGTTTACCGTAAGGTCGCGCACCAAGCGCTGAATTCGGACCCAGGGCGGAACAATGGTTTTTTTGAAAGCGAGAATAAGTTTGGTTAGGGTTTTTTCGTCGAGAGGTTGATAGTTTCCTTGTTGATACCATTTTTCTAGCTTTGAATATTTGACGACGCTAGTTGGGTAAAACTTGATGTTGTCTGGTTTGTAATTGGGATTTTGGAAAATTTCCCTAAGCATTTTGAGATCTTTGCGATAGTTGCTTCCGGGTAAACCGGGCATCAGATGAAAAGTGATTTTTATGCCGGCATTCTTGAGTAATTTGGTGGCGTAAACAATTTCTTTGAGTCCATGACCGCGATTAATCAATTTTAGGATTTTTTCGTCCGGAGCTTGCACGCCGATCTCGACACGAGTGACACCGAGAGTGCGCAAAAATTTGATTTCCTTTGGGTTGATAAAATCCGGTCGAGTTTCCACCGTGAGGCCGATAATTCGTTGCGAAGTAGTTTCGTTTTTTCTTTGTGCCTGCGATAGGTAGATGCTTTTTGAAACGGTAGTGTTGCCGGTTTTGATGAGTTTAGCAACATTGGTGTTAGCTGCGTCAAAACAGCGCCGAACAAACCATTCCCGATATGGTTTATCATAAAATGAGAAAGTACCGCCTTGAATAATCAATTCAATTTTATCTAGAGAGTGGCCAGACAGATAAAGCATTTGTAACCGGCTTTGGACCTGTTTGTACGGATCAAAGTGATTGCGGATTGCACGCATTACCGCCGGCTCATCGCTAAAATAGCTTTTGGGCATATCGGGCTCATTGCTACAATAGACGCAATTAAACGGACAACCAACTCCGTTGGTGAAAACCGACACTGGGACAATACCACTGGCGGATCGAACTCGGGTTTTAATCAACAGCTTGTTAACTTGTTGATAAAAAGCAGGATTAAATTTTTGTTGATGGCGCTCCAGGACGAAACGCATTTGCCAGCGAGAAATTGATAAACCGTCGGTTAGCTTCTTTCCGGTTTGCTCATATTTTTTTAATATCGCTAAAATTTCATTTTCTTTATTTCTTGGAAAATTAAGGGGGTAAAACATAGGGGTATTATATAAAATAGAGGCATGGAAAAAGCTTGGGTAAACAAATACGAACAGATTCTGGCCGATTTGTTTAGGAATTATCAACAGCAAATCAGCAATTCAAAAATTGGCGTTCTGGTTTCTGGGGGAATCGATTCGAGCTTAATTGCCTGTTTGGTTAATAAACATTTCCCGGACTCATATTTGATTTCTTTACAATCGGAAAAAAGTGTCGATGATGATTTTGTAGCTATTTTGTCTCAATTCCTAAAAAAAAACCCGTTTTTAGTGCAGGTGACTCGAGAGAATTTATTAGCAGTTCAGGACGAGATAAAACAATTACTTAATAAAGTCGGGGTGGAAACTAATCCAATGCAAATGGCTTTAGCCAGTGTTTATTATTGGCTGTTCAAGGCGGCGAATAAAAAAGACATTAAAACAATTTTTACAGGACAAGGTCCAGATATTCTATTGGGAGGTTATAGTAAGTATCGTCAACTGTCTGGCGAGACTTTGAAACAAGCAATTCGAACGGATTTACCGCTTTTGAAAATTGATCATATCCGGGACACGGCCATGGCTCAGAAATGGGGCATTAATGTTATTAATCCTTATTTAGAGCAAGTTAATATTGACTTTTGTCTGTCAGTCCCACCTCAATTCATCAATAAAAATGGTCAGGAAAAATATTTATCCAGAGCTTTGGGGAAAAAGTTTAACTTGCCAAAAAAGATTGTTGAGCGCCCAAAAAAAGCAATGCAGTATTCAACCGGAGTCTCAAAAATAATCAAATAAAGTCTGTTTTTGTAGCAAAATACAGGGAATGGGGTTTGGTCATTAGTACGGCTTGGCTTAATTCCTTACAGAACTTACACCGACCGCCTATCTACCTCGTAATCTTCGAGGGACCTGTGGATTCCTTATCTTAGAGTATGCTTCGTACTTAAGATGCTTTCAGTACTTATCAAATAGCAATTTAGCTACCCAGCAGTGCCCCAGATCAGGGACAACTGGTACACCAGGGATTGCTCCTTCTCGGTCCTCTCGTACTAGAGAAGGGCCTCCTCAAGAATCCAAACGCTTGTACCGGATAGAGACCGAGCTGTCTCACGACGCTCTGAACCCAGCTCGCGTACCGCTTTAATGGGCGAACAGCCCAACCCTTGGAACCTTCTACAGCTCCAGGATGCGATGAGCCGACATCGAGGTGCCGAACCGCGCCGTCGCTATGGACGCTTAGGCGCGACCAGCCTGTTATCCCCAGAGTAGCTTTTATCCGTTAAGCCCGTTCCGCTTACCACAGCGGAATCGAGGATCACTAAGACCGACTTTCGTCTCTGCTCGGCTTGTTTGCCTTGCAGTCAAGCACCCTTCTGCCTTTACACATTAATTCCGGTTTCTTTACGGAATAAGGGTACCTTTGTACGCCTCCGTTACAATTTTGGAGGTTGCCGCCCCAGCAAAACTGCCCGCCAAATATGGTCTCCCTAAAAAAGGGGTTAGAGTCAAGGTTTCTGAAGAGAGGTGTTCCATTGATGCCCGAAGGCTCCCTCCTACGCTCGACAGTCAGAAATCTCTTCTCAATATTAAGCTACAGTAAAGCTTCTGGGGTCTTTTTGTCCTGGTACAAGTAGGCCGCATCTTCACAGCCATTTCAATTTCGCCGATTAGCAGTTCAAGACAGTTGTCAACTCGTTGGTCCGTTCATGCGGGCCGGAACTTACCCGGCAAGGGATTACGCTACCTTAGAACTCTCAGAGTTAGAGCTGACGTTTACCGGAGCTTATACCAGGAGCTCATTCCACTATAAAAGTGGAGATCACTCCCAGTAGTTAACTTACCGGCACTGGTCAGGTTTCAGTCCCTATACTTCCCCGTAAGGGTTTGCAGAGACCTGTGTTTTTGTTAAACAGTCGGTTGACAAACATTAGCTGCGATCCCAACGCTCTTGCGAGGTTGGGACAAGGCATCTCCCAAAGGTTACGCCTAGCTTTTTTGCCGAGTTCCTTGAACTACTGTAAATCGCACGCCTTACCAGTCTACTGGCAGTCTACCTGTGTCGGATTACGGTACGGATTTCAATGGGCGACTCTCTAAACCTTTTCTGGGAATTCTTCCCCTCAACTTTCCCCTCACCTAAGCGAGAGGATTGATTCAATTCCGGTCTATCGACCAGAATCGTCTACATCACATGATCAAATGGTGATGCTTGAAAGTTACAAATCCGTCAATTTAGAGACAAAACCCACTAAAAGGACTGAAATATTAATCAGTTGTACATCGTGCTACCCCCGTCATAAACGGGGTTTGCCTTAGTTCCGCCTAACCCTACGTCGACGAACGTTGCGTAGGAAACCTTAGACTTTCGGCGTCCAGAATTCTCATCGGGATTGTCACGCTACTCATGCTAGCATTCTCACTTCCGCAAACTCCAACAAACCTTACGGTTTATCTTCACTGTCAGCGGAACGCTCCTCTACCACTATCCCACCAAAGGTGGGACAATTTTCGCTTTCGGTAAATAACTTAGCCTCGATAATTTTCGGCGCAAAAATCCTTCTTCGGTGAGCTGTTACGCTTTCTTTAAAGGATGGCTGCTTCTAAGCCAACCTCCCGACTGTCTATGGATTTTTACTTCCTTTACCACTAAGAAATTATTTAAAGACCTTAAACGGAAATCTGGGATGTTTCCCTTTTGCCCTGACTCGCTTATCCGAGCCGGACTCACTGCTAAATCATACGCTTTGTAATTCGGAGTTTGGTTGAGGCTGAGAACAATAAAGTCCCCAGCTTCATTCAGTAGCTCTACCTGCAAAGTTTAAGATTTAACGCTGTGCCTAAACACATTTCGAGGAGAACCAGCGATCTCCAGGTTCGATTGGCATATTACCCCTAATCACAGATCGTCCCAAGCCTTTTCACCGGCAACGGGTTCGGGCCTCCTCCCAAAATTAATCAGGATTCACCCTGTCCATGACTAGCTCACCTGGTTTCGGGTCTTCCAACCGCCACGAAGGCCTTTTAAGACCTATCCGACACAAGGTCGGATTCGCTTTCGCTATGCCTCCTCCCACTTATGGGATTAAGCTTGCGACAGTTGAAAACTCACTAGCTCATTCTTCAATAGGCACGCCATCACCCCGCCGAGGCGGGGCTCTGACTGCTTGTCAGCAAACGGTTTCAGGTACTATTTCACTCCCCTTCCGGGGGACTTTTCACCTTTCCCTCACGGTACTAGTTCACTATCGGTCACTAGAAGTATTTAGCCTTGGCCGGTGGCCCGGCCGTCTTCCCACAAAGTTGCCGTGCTTCGTGGTACTTTGGAACATCCGCATACTCTTTCTCAATTTGCCTTACGAGACTTTCACTCTCTATGGTCGTCCATTCCAAAACGTTCTGATATTGAAAAAGAATATTGATGCAGAGTCCGAAACCCCCCGCCAAAGGCGGGGTTTGGGCTTCTCCGTTTTCGCTCGCCGCTACTAACGGAATACCTATATAGGTCTCTTTTCCTTCGGGTACTTAGATGTTTCAGTTCCCCGAGTTCCCCTCCCGACGGCTCTTAAAGAGCATCGGGATACTCGATCCTTGCGGAAAGAGTGGGTTTTCCCATTAGGAAACCGCCGGTTGATAATGACTGCATAATGTCTCACCGACGCTTTCGTGATTTAGCACACGTCCTTCATCAGCTTCTAGTGCCAGGGCATCCACCATTTGCTTTATGTATCCCCAATCCCTGTATTCTGCTAAAAAAATTCAAAACAAAAAGACTTTTCGTTTGATATTTTCGAATTGCTTGTTAAAGTGCCAAAGGCCCAAGCGGCCTTCTTAGGGGTAGTAGTGAGCTCATCACTCTCTACTACTCTTAAAAAAACCTTTTCAATCTGTGGACCTGACCGGATTTGAACCGGTGACCTTTCGCGTGCAAGGCGAACGCTCTAGCCAACTGAGCTACAGGCCCAGATATTTGCCTAAAAGAGCTATCGCAGCACGCCAAACGGCTGCTAAGTTACACTACTTCTGTGACTGGGTTTTTTTGGAGAACCAAGAATGAGGTTCGCCATCCTGCCCGAGTTAAATAAATCTCATAAAGTTCTAGCATTATATATAAAGCTCCTTTGCCTGTCAAGCAATATTTAGGCTACAAAATTGAAATGAAACGAGTATAATTATTGTCTCATGAACATTTTTGAAATTGTCTTGATTGCTCCAATTGTGAATGCCCTCATGCTTTTTTATAAGCTTTTTTCTTTAATTGGGTTACCTGGGACGCTCGGTTTTTCTATTATTGCTGTTACTTCTCTTGCTCGTGTAGCTATTAATCCGTTTATGAAAAAGCAGATTGAGCAATCGGCTAAGATGCAAGAACTTCAACCAAAAATTGCCAAACTTCAGCAAAAGTACAAAAAAGAACCAATGAAACTGCAACAGGCGCAGATGGAATTGTATAAAGAATACAAGATCAATCCAGGAAGCGGCTGTCTAATTTTTCTAATTCAAATGCCGCTTTTTATTGGTCTTTATAACGCCCTTATTAAAGTGGTGAGTAACAGTGGTGAAATTGCCAACTTGAAGAATATTAATAATATGCTTTATTCGCCTTTTTTGAAAACCGAGGGTTTAAATTTATCTTTTTTGGGCCTTAATCTTACTAAGACTCCGGCCGAATGGCAGAGTTTGGGTTGGTGGTATTTGCTGGTTCCGGTGATTACGGCTGGATTACAGCTGTTGCAAGCCTATCTTTCGGGTAAAAGTATGCAGCCGGTTAAAAAAACCGAATTAGTCAAAAAAGAAGCGCCTAAGAAAAGTTCAGACAGTTCTGACCCAATGGCCATGCAACAAATGATGCAAAAACAAATGTTGTTTATTTTTCCTTTGATGATTGGCTGGATCTCGTTCAGCTTTCCGATTGGATTGGCGCTTTACTGGAATGTGTTTAATCTTTTTGGTATTTGGCAGTACTATCAACAGAATAAGGCCAAAGTATTGTCAAAATAACTCTTAAAACCGCCTTTCCGAACTGGTATTATGATATAATATGGAAAGTTATAAAAATAACGTGAACACGGCCAAGGTTAAAAAAACCAACGTGCTTCGCCCACTACTTTTGGTAGCCCTTCTCCCTTTCTTGCCTCTGGCTTTTTTGCTAGACTTAATTTTGTTTTTTGTTATCAGCTACGAAGGTTGTTTGAATTGTGGATTTAATGATGTTATTAAAAAGGGTGTTTTTTGCCGGTTAGTAATAAAAACAATTAAATGAACAATACTGAACAACATAATCAAGCCAATCGTGAGCCGCCGGCGCTTAAGAAATCTTTGTTTGAGGCGGTTAAGGATTTTTTTAGAAACGTTAATCCGGCTCAAGCTGATGCTGCCGAGGAGTATTTAAACAAAACTCCGGAGAAAATTGATCCGGCCAGACCGATTGAAACTCAGCAAAAACTTAGACAGCAAACGCAAAAAACTCGTCTTGACGACCTTAAACAAACAATAGAAATTGCCAATGTTTCTTTTCAGGGAAACGCAACAGAATTAGTGGTGGAGCAAGCCAGAGAAGTAGCTGCTGAAGTCGCTAACAAAACCAACATAATGGGTTTTCAGATCGAGTTTTACAAAAAAATGGCCGCTTTGAGTGTTGACGATCAATATGCCTTACCTTATGCCCGTTATATTGCTCAGTCTTTAGAAACCGTGTCTTTGGCTGATACCCTGAGTTCGGCCAAACAAAAAGCACAACTCGCACTCGAAATCTTTGTTGCCGAAACCGGCGAGACCAATGCCGCAATACCAACTCTTAAAAAAATCATTAGCTCAATTCTTAACAGCCATCATGAATCTGACGTTAATGATTACTTCAAAGGAGCCGAATTTAAAGGCTTATGTCAGAACTATGGTTTGAGCCAGGAGCAGGTTGATAACTTAGTAGTCAAAAGTATAGAAAAAGAAGAGTCGCTTGCTATTGATGTTGAACCGGAAATGAATCTTGAAGCAGTCAAAAATAACCTTCTCAATGCTTACGACAACATTAAGGACCGCGTTACTTTGGATCTTGAACTGTTGTCGATGTCATCTGAAAAAGTTTTGATTCTATTAAGGACTATTGATCAGGATAAGGCAGAAGGCCACAATATTTTTCAGGATAAAGAGAGACTGAACGTTCTTAATGAATCTGACCAAAAAAACCGATTGCTTAAAGACTCAGTTGTTAATAAATGGATTGATGACTATATTGCTAAATATGGTTTAAGCGGAACTAAAGCCGAGAATTTGAAAACACAGGTAATGGATTATTATCTGCGTTTTCGTAATCGGGTGTATTTGGAAAAAATGCGTAATTATTCCAAGTCAAGAGAGGTTTACGGATATCCCAGAGACCCATATATGCGTTGGGTAGATTTACTTAACGATAATATTATTGCCGCTGACTTAATGCTTTCTTCGTATGACTCCTTTCTTTACAGCGAGTATTTTAAGGGCCAGACAGCAGCTGCCATTGTCAAGGAAAATCAGATTGAACAGGCCGTTAAAGCTGCCAAGGCCGAAGATCGGTTTGCCATCTCCGACCATATGATTTACGGCGACATTATGCGTGATTTAAAACAGGGCTATTTGGCTGAAATGAGTTTGGAGGGAGATCCTAATTACGTCAATATGAAACAAAGGATCAGCGGAGCCATTGCTAAGATGAAAATGGAGCCGGAAATAAAAGAGCCAGTTACTTTTGGCAGTGTTTATACTCGAAAACGAACTGCTAGCGGCAGAAAAAGTAAGCCGGAGATTAGCAAAAAAGGCATGGATATTATTTTTGTTTATAGCCGATTTTTTGAAGACGTGGCCGAAGGGGGAGAGTTTACTGAAGAAGGCTATCTTGCCGACGACACATTGGCCCACATGACCGCAGTTTATCCCAAGGCCATGGATGAATTAAAACAGGCTTATCAAACATTAGCAGAAATTGTCAAAATTGCCGAAAGCAAAGGTGACGCCGAAGGTTTGAGTGAGGCGGCTGGAAAAGTAACGAGTGCTCTTGTTGACTCGGTGGTAGAGGAAGCACCGATTGCGTTGGTGGCGATGCAGTCTTATTTGCGCTTGATTCGTCAGAAACTAGCGGCTAACGGTGGCATTATTACTCCGGATATGTTTGGTAGCACTTCATATGTAAAGGGTGAGTTTTCCAAGTTACTGGAGATGGATGTGAAAAATCCCCATCAGATTACCGACTTTGAAAAAGATGTTTATTTAAAAATGGGTATGGGTTTGGCTTTTGCCAGCGGCGAAATGCAGGCAACTCTGGCCAATGCCCGACCGCCGATGAGCTTAAGCATTAATGAGTTGCCTAAAGAAATCGCCGATAAAATCAAAGATGGAAAACCCTTAACAATTAAGGAAATGAAGGCTTTGGAGGGCAACTTCGGCCCGAATTTTCGTGACTTTAATTTTCGTGGTTTATTGATGAACATCAATCCACTTTTGTGGTTGCATACTTGGATTAAATTTAACGACTATGGTGTTTTTAATCTTAGCTACACTCCTTACAAAACCGGCGAAAGTGCAATTGATGCGGTGACCAATTATGACTTGAGTCAGCAGATAATGTTTTCTACTTTTTTGGGTCTAAGCGAAGAGGCAGTGGAGTATTTCGACGGTACTTATAAGATTCCGGCTCTTGAGCTGGCCCGTATGAATCAAAAAATGAGTATAGAAAAGCGTGGTGGCGTTCGTGAAAAAGTGAAGCAATTATTAAAAACGGACTTTGAAGTTACCCAAGAGCTAGGAAAATTACAGCAGGTTGACGGAAATAAAAGTTTTGAGAAGCTGATGCAAGTTAGTCCACTCTTGGCTTACAGTCTTTTAACTGATAAGGATATCGCCGATCACGTTCGGGTGCACTGGCAAGTTAACGGTGAAAGTGTGGAAACCAGCAAATTATCAACCGAGTTTAAAGAGAAGAAAATTAAAGAACTTTTGGACTATATGCATCTTTACTACCCTACTTTCTTTACCAGTATTGAGCAGCCGATGTTTTTCCGGCGCAAAGAATTAAGTTTTTCCCAGAAGATTAAGGAACGGATCCTTGCAGAAATGCGAGAATCAAACAACAACACTGGTTATTGGTTGTTACTCAATCAGCGAGAAATCAACCAAACAGTTACTCATTCGGCCGATATCCATCCTTTGGGTGACAAGTATATGCATGAGAATATTATTGGAACCAAAAGAGTGAATGAGCGAATGACGTTAATGATGATGCAACTGCAAACTTATCTTCAAGAAAAGGGCGATCGATCACTGTCAGAGCGCAAGAATCTTAGAGATTTCGTCCAGGCGACTAATCCTGCCGAATATGACCAAGGATTGTCTAAGTCCCTTGATAAAGCAGTTGACGGCATCATTAATCTTTACAATCTTCAGCCAAAAAACAAAACCGAGATCAGACAAATGTTTATCAAATATGCCAAGGATATTTATTATGGTGAAAAAGGTGAAAGTCAGGAAAATAATAAAAGTCTTTTTGCCAGAGGCAAATATCTGGGTAATACCAAATTGAATTCGGCTGAGGCAGCTAAAATCAAAAAGACAGGCAAAGGCATGTCTATTCCTGATGACGTTATTAATAAATACGGCTCGAATCTTAAAGATTATTACGCCCGCCTAATTAATAGCGGTATCATTATCGAACCTTTTGACTGGGCTTATTTTGATAAAACACAATTAAACTATCAGGCCACTGGCTTAAAAATGACTGGTCGACAGATTGGTGACTATAGCCATGGTTATATGGCTTATAGCGCCAAATATATGGATGCGGTGACTGCGCTTCAGGATGCGATCAGCCAACCCAAAGAGTCCAAAAAGATTCTTCAGGCCGCTATTGATAAATTTGAAGGCTCGATTAATGCCATTTCTACTGCTTACTCTGGAGAGGCCGCTGGTGAAGCCGGGTGGTTGGCGAATGCTTTTATAAATTATCCATTTATTCCATCCCGCCTAAAAGATATTCCAATTGCCGGTAAGCTGCCGGTGTTGCATTCCTGGGCCACTCTCTTTAATCATGATGACCGCCTTCATTTGAATGCGTTTGATGCCAAAGCCCGTAAAGAGATGCTAGATCATGTTTTGAAAAAGCCCTGGAGTAAAGCATTTCTTCATCACCTTCAAGATAATAAAAAAATGACTGGGTTGAAAAAAAGTCTGGATATTGGCCAGGGTAAAGATGGTAAGCCATTGCTGTCAATCCCTTTGCCTAAATTCTTACAGGGATTGGTAGGTCGTCAGTTTGACGAAGTCTATAAAAAAGGCAAAGACGACTTCTCTATTAAATCTATGAAGTCTTTTCTGAAAGTTGAAGACTGGTGGGTGGGCGGCAAAGAAAATTTTGGCTTGGGTTACAACACTCTGATGACTATTTTTGTAATTGGTTTCTTACTAATGATGTTTCAGGCTATTAAAGAAGGAATGAAAGAAGTCGAAATCAAATAGGGTTTTATGAACTTTGCTGCGGTGGTCCGAAATTCCCTTTAAGTACATTTTTTAGAGTAGGTAAAGCCAGAGAAGCAGTATGGAATTGTCCGGCTAGACCCAATCCTTGACCCACACTACCAGTAATTGGACCAAAAATCATGCCGGGTCCAACTTGGAACATGGATTTGACTCCCAAGCCTTGTTTAACCATGGCGACGACTTGTGGAATCAATAAAACAATACCCAAAGAAATTAAACCAATCGCGGCCTGAGAGGCGCCCATACCTTGAAGAATAAAAGGCGGGGTCCAAAAGGGCTCTTTTTCCAAAAGTGAGGCAATTGCCCAAGCCAAATAAAGCATATTGGCGGTAACCACAAATGACATCATATTAGCCACAATTCCTTTCCACCAGTTGCTAAAGGTGTTGCGGCCGGGAATGGCGTTGAACAATAAATAAATCGGCCCCAGAATAATACTAATCAGAATTTGAATATAAGCCGACAATAACATAAAAAATATTTTAAATACCGAGAACAGCAAGACAATAAAAATCAGTAAAATTAAAATTGGACTAGCGACTGTTAATAAACCAACTCCGGCATCATTTGAATTAACGCCGGAAACAATTCCTGAAATCGCCATTAAAATCGCTGCTACCCAGCCGATTGGTGTAATCGAAATTACCGGCAAAAAAGCCAACAAACCAATGCCGCCGACGTCAGCCGCCGCGCTTCCTAACCCGCCGATTTTGGCAAATTCGGAAACTGGAGCCATAGTTTTGCTAAACAGGGTTCCAAAGCCGCCGGTACTGTAATCTTGAATTGCCTGCCGGATATTAGGGTCGCCTACAGCATTACCGATTACGCCAATACCAGCAGCAATTAAGACATACATAAAGTCAATAATTAGAGAGGCAATGGGAAAAGATAGCCAGATCAAAATAATTGATACGACCACTCTGGGAATGGTGTTTTCCACATTAGCCACAGTCTGTGGATTGACTTTGGCTCGGAACATAATCATTAAGCCAATCATTAACATAATAATGGCCAAAAGAACAAAAGCAATATCTCGAAAAGCTTGCCAAATCGGCAGTATAGGCAAAAGACGGGAAAAAGTTACTCCCTGAGCATAGGTTTTGGGAACTATTCCAGCTTTTTCGCCCATCCAGGCTAAATATTCTGTAGTTGAAGCTGGCGGTTGTGAATAAAGAAATGCCATTGCTTGGCTTGTTTGGCCTAGTACACTGCGCTGGATATACATTCCTTGCTCAGCAGAATCGTCAGCACCGCAGATTAAACCACCTAAAGTACAAGTTGCTGCTCCAGCCAAGGCATTAAGCTGGAAGTTCATCATATTATCGGCGCAGATCCCGCCTTTACAAGCAGCCTTGGATTCATTAAGGTCAGCCGCACTGGGGAGATCATAGCGTTTTTCCAGCTGAATAGTTTGGGTTTCAGCTATTACCGGAGAACCTAAGAATAATAGACAAGAAACAGCCAAAATCAATATCACCAATAACCTCTTCATCCTTTTTATTGTGGCAGTTTTCTCGCCCTTTGTCAAACATTCTGCTATTATTTAAGTATGCAGGAGCATCCGATACCAAGACAAATTACTACCTTTGAATTTAAATTAATTGGTGAACTAACGATCAAGCAATTTGGTTTCCTAGCTTTTGGGGTCGCCTTGGCCGCGTTGTTGTTTTTTTTGGCTCCCAAAATCTTCTTTCTCAATTTTATCCTGGCGGCGGTTCCGGCAGTTTTAGGAATTGGCTTTGCTTTTGTTCCGGTGAATGATCGGCCGATGGATGTTTGGTTGCGAAATTTGTTCCGGCGCCTGTCTTCACCGACACAATATTTCTATCGCAAGCACAATCCCCCACCCAAAATTCTTTTGGGTTTGCAATTACCACCACGCGAAGTTTTGTTACAGCATATCAAGGCTCAACAATCGCTAAACGAATATTTACAAAAAAAACCAAAAACTGGGGCAGCTGACAATATGAATCAGATTGGTCAAAATTTGGCTAAAAAGCAGCAGGATTTGCAAGCTCTAATGGCCAATAGAACGGGTTCAGTTGCGGTGCCGGTGTCAGTGCCAGAAATAACAGTGGCTACAGAATCTAACCCAGTTAATGATCACACTCCAATTCAGGTGAACCAAATTCAGCAGACAGAACCACTGACTAATTTAAGCGGAGTGGTATTGACCCCCAACGGCATCCCTTTGGCCAATCAGATGGTGTATCTTAAACAGGGAGCGGAAACAGTTCGGCTTTTTAAAACTAACGCCCAGGGTCAATTTCAGAATAATTTGCCTTTGTCGCAGGGCGAATATTTTTTGGAGATACAAGACCCTCAAAAAAAGCATGACTTTGCTAGAATGAAGGTGAATAGCCAAACCGGCAATTTACAAATCTTTGCTCAGAAATGAACAAAAAACCAACCGCACCAATCAAATCGACGACTCAAGAATTTATTGAGATTCGCAAAATTCAAGACGATATTGTTTTGCTTAAAGACGGTTCCTGTTGTTTGGTGATTGAAACCTCGGCGATTAATTTTTCTTTATTGTCTGAGGAAGAACAAAATTCTTTGGTTTACGCTTTTGGCTCGCTTCTCAATTCGCTTTCTTTTGCGATTCAGATCGCCATTATTTCTTCCAAAATGAACATTTCTGACTATTTGGAATATTTGGAAAAATCGTTGCAAAAACAAAATCAGCCGGAAATTAAAGACTGGCTAATTAAATACATTGAATTTATCAAAAGCATTGTTACTCAAAACTCGGTTCTTAAAAAACGATTTTTTCTCATCATTCCCTTTTCTACTCTGGAAATGGGAATCAAGGGCAGTGCGCCAAGCTCATTCTCGACCGATTACTTGTTACAACGGGCCAAAACCGCTCTTTATCCCAAAAAGGACCACATTTTACGATTACTGGCACGGGTGGGCTTGCGGAGCCAAGTATTAGTGAAAACCGAATTAGTTAACTTCTACTATAATCTTTACAATCCGTCAGCAACCGGCGTGGACATGATTGATGGTGATATGTTTGAAAGTTATTTAGTTCACGGACAATAATGAATTTATTTAATATTAAAAAACCAATAACGACTCCAGACCAAGCGGCCTCGGTGCCAACAAATGTGGCGACGCCAGTCCAGGCAGCGGTTTCTGGTCCGACATCGGCTTCGACGGTTGTTCCTCGGGCGGCTATTCCCAATAAAGCGGTAACTACGGATAAAGTGGCTAAAAAATTTGCTCTAGGTTTGACTAGTATCGCTGATATTATTGCTCCTTCTTATGTCGAAGTCGATTTTTCTAGTTTGAAAATTAACGAGCAATACTACACTACCCTTTTTGTGGTGGGCTACCCTCGTTATGTTGGTCCAAATTGGCTTAATCCTTTAATTACTTTTGATAATGCTTTATTGGTTTCAATGTTTATTTACCCGACTCAGTCCAAAGTAGTTTTGGACGATCTCAAGCGTAAAATTGCCGAAATGGAAGCCACCCTGGAAAGCGAAATTCGCAAAGGACGGGTGGTTGATCCGTCAGTACAGGTTTCCTTAGACGATGCCTTGACGTTGCAGGCCGAAATTGCCAAAGGCGCAGAACGTTTTTTCCAATATGCCCTTTACATTACCGTTCCGGCAAATTCCAAAGACGAATTGGAACGTTTGGTTAAGGAAGTAGAAGGTTCGCTTTCCTCACTGTTGATTATTTCTAAACGGGCTGTTTTGGAGGCTGAAGAAGGGTTTAAATCAACCTTGCCGTTGTTTATGGACAAACTCAATGTTTGGCGTAATATGGACACGACTTCTTTGGCAATGACATTTCCCTTTATTACCTCTTCTCTGACTCAGTCTGAGGGAATTCTTTACGGCATTAATCAGTCTGATTCTAGCTTGGTTATTTTTGACCGCTTTTCTTTGGAAAACGCTAATATGGTGGTTTTGGGTAAGTCTGGTGGCGGTAAAAGCTTTATGATTAAGCTTGAGGTGATGCGCCAATTAATGGTAGGTGTCGATGTGATTATTCTGGATCCTGAGAACGAATATAAGGGTGTTTGCCAGAAATTTGGTGGCGAATATGTGGAATATGCCATTAGTTCGCCTGTCCGGGTCAATCCTTTTGATTTACCGGTGAAAGAAGAGGGTGAAGATGCTTTGGCTAGCAACGTAATGTCATTGCACACTTTGATGAAGGTAATTATGGGTAATCTTAGTCCTGAGGAGGACGCTATCTTGGACAAGGCCTTGATTCTTACTTATCAACAGAAGGGAATCACACAAGACCCTAATACCCAAACTAAAGAACCACCTTTATTGGAAGACTTATACAAAGTTCTGATTGGAATGGAGCAAGAAGCGGCCAAAAACATGTCTTTCAAATTTGAAAAGTTCATTAAAGGTTCGGCCGCTGGCATTTTTAATTCCCAAAGCAACTTTAATTTTAAAAATAAATTCACTGTTTTTGGAATCCGCGATTTAGAGGAAAATTTGCGACCAGTGGCAATGTATATTACTCTTAATTATATTTGGAACAAGGTGCGTCATGAAAAAAAGCGGCGCTTGTTGATTGTTGATGAAAGCTGGTATCTGATTAAGCAGAAAGATTCGGCCGAATATATTTTTAATTTTGCCAAACGAGCCCGTAAGTACGGCTTAGGTTTAACCACCATTACTCAGGATGTTGAGGATTTTTTGGCTACAAACGAGGGCAAGGCCATTCTTACCAATTCTAGTTTACAGGTTATTCTCAAACAATCACCTGTTGCAGTTGAAAAACTGGCCGACATTTTCTTTTTAACTAGTGGTGAAAAACACTTTCTATTATCTTCGGGTATTGGCGAAGGTCTGTTTTTTGCCGGACCCAATCATGTCGCGATTAAGGTTTTGGCTGCCACTCACGAAAAAGAAATTATCGAGGGCTAATTCCCGCAGATTTCCCGCTTTATTTCCGCAGCATCAATCAGTATAATAGGTTTAATGAGCAAAACCAAAAGTAACTATCAATTCCCGCAGATTTCCCGCCTAATGCCCGCAAGAAGCATTATTAAAGCCTATTTTTATAAAATATTACTGGTTTTATTAAGTCTTGGAGTGGTGTTTTTTATTCTTTTAAATTTGGTCGCCAGCTTAATGCAGCCGCAATATCTCAAGGCCTTGTTAAAAAGCCCTCAAGATTTTAAGGCCTTAAAAACCGTTTTGCTGCAAAATCAAAATCCGCAACTGGACAGTTACCTTAAAGATTATTTACAAAAAATAGGTGATCAGGATCAGATCAAACAAATAGAAGAGCAAAAAAGGCAGTCTACTCAAGCAATTAATAAACTTGCACAACTACTTCAAGAATATCCTCAATATCCAGATGGCCATGCTTATCTAGCCGTTCTTTACTATGAACGTCGACAGTGTGATAAGGCTTTAGAATTAATTAACCAAGCAATTCTACTTGATCTAGGAAGATCGGTTTTTAAAGACTTGAAGCAGGTTATTAATCAGTGTTTACTTTAAAATGATAATCTCTGTTTTGACTCTATTTCCTCAGGTGATAGAACCTTTTCTTGGCCATAGTATTATCAAGCGGGCGGTTGAGAAAAACAAAGTACAATTTAATTTAATTAACTGGCGCGATTTGACAACCGACAAGCATCATACAGTGGACGAACATCCTTATGGTGGTGGTTCAGGAATGCTATTAATGGTCGAACCGTTAGTGAAGGCGATTAAAGCAACCGAGACAAAATTCGGACCAGCCCACAAAATAATGCTTTCGCCTCAAGGCAATTTGTGGCAGCAAAAAAAAGCGGAACAGATCAGCCGGTCCTTGCACCAAAAACACTTAATGTTGATTTGTGGCCATTATGAAGGTTTTGACGAACGGCTTCTTCACTATATTAATGAACAGATCAGTATTGGGGAGTATGTGTTGTCTAGCGGAGAGAGTGCAGCAGTAGTCATTGTTGACTCTTTAGTGCGTTTGCTGCCCGGAGTTTTGAAAAAAAACGACGCCACTACCGATGAGAGTTTTATGCAGGTTGACCGTCAACGTCTTTATGAATTGACTGACGATAAAGAGGTTCTGAAACAACCAGAAGAAACAGTAACTTTATTTGAGTATCCGCAATATACGAAACCGGAAAATTTTCAAGGCCATTTGGTTCCAAAGGTATTATTATCAGGAAATCACGCTGAAATTCAAAAATGGCGCTATCAACAAGCCTGGAAAAAAACTAAAATCAGACAAAAGAAGTAAGCGTTTATTTTTGACGGCGTAAGAATTTGCCCAATCCACCCATCATAATTGCGAAAGGCAATAACAAAGTTGGCGCTCCTGATTCCGGAATAGTTTGTCCGCCTTTAGTTTGAGTTGATTGACTTTGTTCCGGAAAACGATCAATCGAAATTACCTGCCCTCCTTTAGTGGTTACCACCTGACCGGTAGTTTCTTTCGGTTCAAGCGCTTGTTTCATTTCAGTCACCGGCGTGCCAGTTTCCTGAACTTCTGCCACTTCAATAGATGTTTGTTTTGGTTCTTTTGTGGGAGTTGGTGTGGGAGTGGTCTTTTTGAAAATTCCCGCAATTCGATCAATCAAGCCGGGTTTTTTAGTGGGAACCGCAGTTGGTACTGGAGTTGGCGTCACCTGCTCAGTTACTGTTTTAGTTTGAGTTCGTCCTGGTAATCTAATTCGGCCAATGGCCAAACCAATAATCACCACGAAAAAAACCAAACCTAAGAAAAAAGCAATTACGCTTCGTAATTCTGACATGACTTATAGTATATCAGACGAAAGGTAAAAACGCAATTTATATATAATCCTTAGTGTATGTCTCTCAAATACAAGATCGCCTATAATACCTTAGTCCAATTTATTGGCCGGTTTGCCACTTCGCTGATTGGCTTTGTCACCACGCTGATTTTGGCTCGATACCTTGGTGCCGGAGCCTATGGAATCTATTCCAAAATCTACACTCTGGTCGCTTTTTTTTACCTGTTTATTGATTTTGGTTTAAATGCGGTCTATGTGAGGCGTTACAAAGACAATTTGAGCAAACTAAACCAGGTTTTTGGTTTGCGCACGTCATTTTTCTTAGTGTCTTTAACTTTGATTAGTTTGTTTCTGCTGCTTTCCGGTAACTTGATTTTCACCGGTCAGCAAAAACTCTGGGTACTTTTGTTCTCTCCCACCATTTTGCTTTTTGGTTATTACACCACTCTCAATATTGTCTTTCAGCTCAAGTTGCGCTACGATCTCTCGGTTTTGTCTGCGATTATTGGTGGTTTGGCTGGCCTGGTTTTGCTGATTCCGGCCATCAAATACGGTTTGGTTTATGCCATTTTGAGTTTGGTGATTGGTTATCTAATCACGGTTCTAAGCGCCCTGTTTCTAGCCAATCGCCTCAATCCCTTAAGTTTCAAGCAGTTGGTTTTTGGCAAACAAGACTTTTTTTGGGAAGCCCTGCCCTTGGGGATTATGCTTTTTTTAAACACCATGTATACCCGGGCCGATGTTTTTGTGATTGCCGCTTTCCAAGGCGACGCGGCCGTTGGTATTTATAGTCTGGCCTACAAGTTTTTTGAGTTTCCGCTGGCCTTTGCCGCTTTTTTTGCCAACTCCGTGTTTCCTCATTATGTCAAAGCCTTTGGGAACAATCAGGCCTATTTTTGGAAAATCTTTAAAAAAGCCACCCTTTATTTAATCCTGGCTTCGCTGGTTTTTACTTTATGTGGATTTATCATTGCCCCGTTTTTAAAATTGATTAAAGCCGATTACATTTTGTCAGTCAAACCGTTGCAGATTTTAGTCTTGTCTTATCCGGTGTTTTTTGCCACCAGCGCTCTTTCCTGGCTGGTTTTTATTTTGAAAAAAGAAAAGGCCTTGATTGCCGTATATGGATTGAGTTTTATGGTCAATATTGTGGCTAATATTTTGCTCGTGCCGCAATACAGTTATCTGGCGTCCAGCTGGCTCACAGTAATAGGTGAAATATTAGTTTTAGTTATGTTGGCCGGCGTTTTATTTGAAAAAAAACACCCTAGAGTTAACTAGGGTGTTATATTATTGTTATTCTTTATTGAGTTGTTACTCCAATTGCGCCTTGTGGTGTTGTTTGTAAAGTTCTATTCAATTCCTTACATCTTGTCTGAACGTTGGAACAATTACTTTTACACGCCCCCTTGTTAGTTACAGGATCAGTATTGGGATTACCGTCATGATCGAAGAATCTGATTCTTGGTATTGAATTACAATCACTCAAACAGTCTCGAAACATTTTATTGCAATTTAATCCTGTTTGCCCACTTGTCCATTGGGCACTGCTTTTATAGGTCATCTTCTGATTAAGCACAAATACGCTCATGCCTACCAAAATTATACCGAGCACCAGGGCCACAAATTTCCAGTCAATCTTTTGTTTTTTTCCGGACAGTTTCTTTTTAGCCATTTTTATTTCAATTAATAATTTATAATTACTATCTTAATACAAATATAGTAGCTCAACCAAAAAAAAATGCAAGTCAAATCCGCGCTAACAGTGTTTACCGACGGCGCCAGTTCCGGCAATCCCGGTCCGGGCTGGGCAATGTATGTCATTGGCAAGTTGAGCAAGCGCGTCCGGATGCCCCACTGTACCAACAACGAGGCCGAATATCAGGCCGTCGTTTCGGCCCTGGAAGAGCTAATCGCTAGTCCAGAACTATGGCAAGCTTATGAGCAGATTCGGTTTAAAATCGATTCTAATCTGGTGGTTCAGCAGCTCAACGGATTTTTCAAAGTCAAAAATCAGAGAATGCGGGAGTATGTAGCCAAAATTAATCTGCTCACCGGAGTGATTAAGATTCCGGTGATTTTCCAATATATTCCTCGAGAAGAGAACCGTGCGGACAAGCTAAAATATTAATTTTTAGCACTCAAAACTGACTCTTGACAACCCTTAGCAGTTATGATAAAAATGTGCTAACGAAATTTAATTATCAGTTTTTTTCTAAACTATGAAAGGTTCTCAAATCAAACCTTTGTTCGATTACGTGTTAATCAAGCCTGTTGAGGAAGAGGCCAAAACCGCTTCCGGTATTGTTCTTCCCGAATCTGCCAAAGAAAAACCTCAAGTGGGTGAGGTCATGGCCATTGGTCCTGGTAAGAGTTGTGGTGAGGATGATTGTTGTGGAGGAGGCGCCATGTTGGTTAAAAAAGGCGACAAGGTGCTTTACAAAAAATGGGGTGGCAACGAAATCAAGGTTGGTCACGAAGAATGGCTCTTGGTTGAACAAAAAGATATTATGGCCGTCATTCGACCATAGGTCGATGATTTTATTACAAATTTTTTAAAAAAAAGATATGGCAAAACAAATTGCATTTTCTCAGGACGCCCGAACCAAACTGATCAACGGCGTCAATCTGTTATCAAAGGCAGTGGTCACTACCCTGGGCCCGCGCGGCCGTAACGTCGCTTTAGACCGCAAATGGGGTGCCCCCAACGTCGTGCACGACGGGGTGAGCGTAGCCAAAGAGATTGATTTGGAGGACCCATTTGAAAATATGGGCGCTCAATTAGTCAAAGAGGCGGCCAGCAAGACCAATGATATTGCCGGCGACGGCACCACCACTTCCACTTTGTTAACTCAGGCGATTGTCAACGCCGGGATGGCCAACATCACTGCCGGAACCAATTCGATGATTTTGCGTCGAGGGCTAGAGTTGGCTTTGGAAAAAGTAGTCGTCGAGCTTCGTAAAATGGCCAAAAAAGTGCCTTTAAACGACAAAGAAGCGATTACTCAAGTCGCGACTATCTCAGCCGGTGACGACAAAATCGGCCAGATGATTGCCGAGGCAATTCAAAAAGTCGGTAAAGACGGCGTCGTTACCGTTGAGGAGGGCAAAGGCTTACAAATGGAGATCGAGTACAAAGAGGGTATGGAGTTTGACCGTGGTTACGCTTCGGCCTACTTTGTTACCGATACAGACAAAATGGTGGCCGAGATTGAGAACCCTTACATTTTGATTACCGACAAAAAGATTTCGGCAATTGCCGATCTTTTACCGTTTTTGGAAAAGCTGGTCAAAGTTTCCAAAAATCTGGTCATTGTTGCCGACGAAGTCGACGGCGAAGCTTTGGCCACTCTGGTTGTCAACAAGCTTCGTGGTACTTTCAATGCGGTGGCAGTTAAAGCGCCTGGTTTTGGCGACCGTCGCAAAGCAATGTTGGAGGATATTGCCATTCTTACCGGCGGCACTGTGATTTCTGAGGATTTGGGTCGCAAACTCGACTCAATCGAGCCAGAAGACTGTGGTCGGGCCGACAAGATCTGGATGGACAAAGAAAACTGCCGAATCATCGGCGGCAAAGGCGACAAAACCGCGGTTTTGTCCCGTATCAAACAGATTAAGCGGGAAATGGATGCCTCAACTTCGGATTTTGACAAAGAAAAGCTGCAGGAGCGTTTGGCCAAATTATCCGGCGGCGTGGCCGTCATCAATGTTGGCGCCTCGACCGAGGTCGAAATGAAAGAGAAAAAAGAACGGGTGAATGATGCGGTTTCGGCGACCAAAGCTGCGCTTGAAGAAGGCATTGTTGCCGGCGGCGGCGTCGCCTTACTCAAAGCCCGCAAAGTGCTCAAAGCTCTTGCCGAGGAAACAAAAGACCGTGAGGTCCAAACCGGTGTTAATATTGTTTATCGGGCATTGGCGGAGCCAATGAGAATGTTGGCCACCAATTCCGGCATTGATGCCGGTTGGGTCGTCAACAAAGTTGAGGAAAGCAAGATCGCTGATTATGGTTACGACGTGGCTGACCTTACTTTTGGTTCAATGTTCAAAAAAGGAATCATTGATCCGGTTAAAGTGACCAGGAGCGCCATTGAAAATGCCATTTCGGTTGCCGGAATGATTCTGACGACAGAAGCCCTTGTTACCGATTTACCGGAAAAAGACAAAGAACCGGCTGGCGGCGGCATGGGCGGCGGTATGCCCGGCGGTATGGGTGGCATGGGTATGGGAATGTAAACAGACCTTTTGTCAGTTAAAAAGCCCCGCCTTTTTGGCGGGGTTTTTTTTGTCTCGGTTTTGACAAATTCAAAAACCTGGAGGCAATTTTCAGCAGACTCAAGCCAATTAGCATCAAGGCAAACAAAATACTGAGAAATTTCCAATCAATTGGCTCAGCAACCATTTTTTTAGTTTTTCTTTTGACCATTTTTATTTTAATTAATAATAGTCTCAGTATTGTAAATTTAATCTCACTTGTCAAGCTTAGAGAGAGTTGTATATAATAACTTATGGCCACTCCTAAAGTTCTCAATTATCGCAACATCACTGTTTCTGGCAAAATTGCCACCGGCACCTCGACTTTGGCGCGCAATCTGGTCAATGTCTTGGGTTGGCAATATGTTAATGTCGGCGCTCTTCAGCGTGAGTTTGACCGCATGCACGGGATTCACGAAAATAAGCAGGGTGCCGCCTCCCGCACCGATAAGCATGAGCAGCAAATGGAAGAAATGACCAAAAATAAGCTTACCAAAGAAAATAATTTGGTTTATGAGGCCTGGCTCTCCGGTTTTATTGCCAAAGACATTCCCGGAGTCTTAAAGGTTCTTACAGTCTGTTCCAACGAAGCCATTCGTATTGATCGGGTTGTTAATCGTGACAATATTAGTGTTGAAGAGGCTAAAAATTGGATCAAGCAACGCGAAAACGAAAATATCACCAAATGGCAAAAGCTCTATGGTCCATACGACTTTTGGGATCCTCAATATTATGATTTGGTTATTGATACTTATTCTTCCGGCCCGATGGCCACTTTGGGCAAAGTATTAGACAAGTTGGGCTACTCCGGCCCCTTTTCCAAATCGGGAATGGAATAGGTTGATATGGCAATCCGTAAATTTGACAAAGTGACCATTTCCGGCCAAATCTGTACCGGCAAGACCACTCTTTACAAAGCCCTTGGACAAAAATTAAACTGGCAGACTTTTTCCACCGGCCAGTTTTTCCGCGATTACGCGGCCAAACACGAGCTTGATTTGGAAGCCGCTCAAGAACAAAATGCCACTATTACTAAAAAAATCGATTATCAGGTCCGTGATTTATTAAGAACCAAAAAGCATATTATTGTTGAAGGGTGGCTCGCCGGCATCATGGCCGCCAACACCCCGGGGGTGTTACGGATTCTTCTGACGTGCCAAGATGCCAAACGGGAAAAGCGTTTTGCTAATCGGGAGAATGTGGAGGTTAAAGAGGCGGTTCAACGGGTAAGTGAGCGTGATTCCAGCTGGTTGGCTGAGATCAAAAAAATTTACCGGCGCGACGATGTTTTTAATCCCAAGCATTATGATCTAGTAATTGATACTTCCAAGCTTAAGCCGGCCCAAATTCTGGACAAGGTTCTTAATGCTCTGTCATAGTTATTGTATTGACAGATACAATAATCTTTGCTAAAGTGAGATTATGAACAACCATACTTTACCCAAACTTAATTACGATTACGATGCTCTGGAGCCTTATATCGATGCCAAAACTATGGAGATTCATCACACCAAGCACCATCAGGCTTATGTTGATAATCTTAACGCCGTGTTAATTAAATTTCCCCAATATCAAACAGTCGTCCTTGAAGATTTACTTGGCAAGCTCGAAACTCTAGAAATGCCTGAGGCCGATAAGACAGTCCTGCGCAATCATGGCGGCGGCCATCTCAATCATTCTTTCTTTTGGCAAATTCTTTCTCCCCAAAACCAAAAAGACGCGGCGCTTATAAAACGAATTGAACAAGAATACCGCTCGCTGGGGGAGTTTCGAGACTTGTTTAGCCAAACAGCTGCCAAGCATTTTGGCAGCGGTTGGGCCTGGTTGGTAATAAAGCCGTCTGGCAATCTCGAGATTTACAGTACTTCTAATCAGGACAGTCCTTATCTGCAAGGCGACAAGCCCCTAATTGCCCTTGATCTTTGGGAGCATAGCTATTACCTCAAATACCAAAACCGCCGCCTTGAGTATATCCAGGCTTTCTGGCAAGTTTTTAAGCTGATTTAATATTGCTTATAGTTTGTATTTACGATACCATCTTCTTATGAATGGTGAAATTGAGTCACTTGAACCAATAGTGAAAACAGACGGTTGGTTTACCAGTATAGCTAATTTTGTCCGTGAGTTTCTTTCGACAAAACCAAAAGAACCCCCAAAAACTGCTGCTACAGAATTAGATTTGTCTGCTTATAATCAATGGAAGAAAAGTCCAGTTCAAGAATTGAGTGAAACAAACAGAATAAAAGGCCCAGACCATACCGACTATTCTAAGTATTAACCTCTACTGTTGGGATTTTTTGTATACTGAAAGCAAATGGATTTTCAGATTAACAAACTCAAAGAAACGGTTCTAAAAGCCAAGTTGCCACCCGAGTTGGAGGCAAAAGTCAGTACCCAGCTGGAGCGGCTCAGCTTGTCCTTGCGCTCTGGTCAGGCTAGTTCTTACGGCTATTATGAACAAACCACTAGCTACATCGAGTGGCTGGTCAATTTGCCCTGGACCAAAAACAGCCAAGACATTTTAGACATTGCCAGAGCCAAAACTGTTTTTGACAAAAATCATTACGGTTTAAACCAAATCAAGCAGCGGATTTTGGAATTCTTATCCGTCATCATCCTCCAGCGCCAGTTCCAAATCGGGAATGGAACAGAGCATAATAGCGGGCAGTTTACTCCGCTTCACAACGATCACAAGCAGTCATTTCGTGCTCCCATTCTTTGTTTTGTGGGCTTGGTGGGGACTGGTAAAACCACGATGGCGGTTTCAATGGCTGAGGCCCTAAATCGCCAGCTAGTCCGAATTCCCTTTGGCGGCCTGGCTTCGGCTCTGGATTTGCGCGGTCTGTCCCGCATCCATTCTGAGGCCGAACCCGGAATCATTATTAAGGCCCTACGTCGGGTGCAGGTCAACAATCCGGTGATTCTCTTGGATGAGCTTGATAGAGTGTCTGAGGATAAGCGTCAGGAAATTATGGGTGTGTTGGTGGAGTTACTTGATCCGGAGCAAAACAAAGCCTTTACCGATCATTATGTCGATTACCCGTTTGACCTGTCGCAGTCGATTTTTGTGGCAACGGCTAATAACACGGACAAAATCGCCACGGCAGTCATGGACCGGTTAGAAGTCATTCAGATGCCCTCCTATACGGATGAGGAAAAAATCCACATTGGCAAGCAGTATCTATTGCCCTCAGCCATCAAAGAAGCCGGCCTGAGTCCGCAACACCTGAAAATCGATGATGCCGTTTGGCCAGTGCTCATCCGGCCGCTCGGGTTTGACGCCGGCATCCGCACTCTCAAGCGAATTACCCAAACCATTGTCCGCAAAACCGCCTGGAAAATCCTTAATCACGAGGGCAACGCTTTTACGGTCAACAGCGCCAATTACCGTGAGTTTGTCGAGTAAATTGGTTTATTGACATTTCAGCTCAGTCGTTTCTAGCAAATAATCAAAAAGCCATTTGGCCAAATATTTATGTCCTTGCGCATTAGGATGATAGTCGTTGGGGGCAAAATAATTCTTGGAATTTTGGTGAAGATTGGGCAATTCCAAATAAGTAATTCCTGCCCGCCGTTTAGTTAGCGTTTTAATCCAGCTTTTATATGAAGCTTGAGTATTGGCTAAGCCAACCAAAACAATCCGTTCGGGTAGCAAAGGCAAATACTGATTAACTATCCTGTCCAATCGCTCCAAATTCTTTTTCAAGCCCAGCTCGGTTTGAATATTTGTAATTGCTTCCCGATAACACTCTAGATAGCCCGGTTTATTAAGATCATTCAACTGTCTTTTGTCAATCAGCTCTTGTGTGCATTGCTCTTCAATGGGGATCATCTGTTCATTAATTTGCTCCAGGTCGTCTTGTTTAATCAACCAAATTAACATGTCTGGCTGATACTTAATTCCTCTAAGCCGGTATCTTTCCAGAGAGTAATGCAAATCATATCCCCACACCCCCAAGTTGATTACCTCAACCGGTTTTTTGGCTAAACAAGCTGGCTGTTGGAACATTTTTTCCAAAACTTCCGAATAATTCTCAAAGGTATTAACGTATAAACCAAAAGTATAAGAGTCGCCCAAAGTGACAATGCGATGGTGATTTCCCGCTTGTTTCGGATCGTAATCAAAACGCTCGTTTAGGCGATCACTATTAATAGTATATTTGGCTGGAAAAGGTTTCTGAAAATCAGCCTGATTAATTATTGAGTTGGCTTTGGGCTCATAAAAGTATTTTAAATCCGTTTGGCGGTTCTTAACCGCCATTGTTTTTGACAAAAAATTGAGCGAAGCCGCTCGTTGGTTTCGGGCCTTGAGTCTATATTGTTGAATCAGATAAACAATAATAACTGCCTGAATGACTACCAATATTAATAAAAGCCATTTTTTGTTCATGGCTGAGTAATTATAGCTTGATAAACATAAAAACCAATTTTGGTAAAAGCCGGTAATTGGTGGCGAATCAAATTAACTCGCTGTTTATTTATTTTGGTTAACGCCTGTTGCTCGAGCGAATATTTAGTCAAGTTCTGATATTTGATTTTTTTACCAAAGAGAAAATCAACGCGTTGATGGGTAGGCTTGATAAAGGCAAACTGTCCCAAATAGTGCTTACTATTAAAAACATAGGATTTGGTCCAATGAATTAATTTTGCCTGGGGTTTTTCAATCATTAATTGTTTCAAGAGTCGTCTCGAAAGCAGGGCATCCATTATCGATCCAATGATTGCTTTCTTTGGATTTGTATTGGTTCTAAGCCCCAAATTAAATCCCGGTCCTTTAGAGGTGGAATCAATCAAAATGGTCATTATTGTCGGAATTCCAAACTCGTTGGTGATATCAAAAACGTCAACAACTAAACGGTATTGTTTTATTGTGCTCAGTAGTGTTTGTATTTCTCGATGATTAACCTGATTAATTCTAATCGCCGGAGGGATTATTTTAGCCTGCCAGAATTTCCGGTACGCTTGTCGTTCAATCGCTTCATAGACGGCTCGTTCTATAGTGGTTTGCTGGTCAAAGCCGCCAGCAGAGCCATAAGTTTCCGGGGATAATGAGGTTTTCTCTTGAGTTGTCACAATGTGTTTTTCTGCCAATTCGCTCAAAGCTTTTAGCAAGGCCAATTTTTTATTTTTGTCAATGCCAGCGCCAAATAGTTGCTTGTTCTTGCAGGTAAAGCAGGGGAATTTCGGTTCGTCACTAAAGCTTTGAGTTTGGTCAGTGAGACCAGAAAGCAGATTCTCCTGGGAAAGCGCATGATAAAGAATCCAAATTTCACTATCGAGGCTCATTGTGATTAGTATAGTTGTATTTTATAATTAGGTCAGTTTTTTTTGTGATGACTAATATCAAAAGAACGCTTTATATAAATATCGCTGGTTTTGTTATAAGACTTATTTATCAAACCCCAGCCTCAGTTTATCTCAAACAAATCTTACCAACCTTACGCAAACATTATCAAGGATATTTATTGGTCAAAAAGCCGGCTAAGATTGATTATACTTTGCATGTTAACGAAGCCGCTCCTACAGATTTCATTTTAAAAAAAGCAAAGCAATATTATTATCTCCTGTTATTCCAAGAATTAAGTCCGGTACGAGCCGCGACCCATTATCTAATTAACATTACTCAACTTGAGCTAATTATCAAAACCGTTTTGTATCGATTGCTGTCTTGTCACCGGGGAATGATGTTACATTCCTCAGCCAGTTTAATTAAGAATCAAGCAATGCTTTTTGTAGGGCCCTCAGGAGCGGGCAAGTCAACTGTCAGCCAATTACTGGCTGGCCAATATCCGGTTCTGGCCGATGATTTGGTGGCGATCAGGCAGATTGGCAAACGTTTTTATTTTTATCAGTTACCTTTTTGGGAAAAAAACTCCAAAATCACAAGAACTACTGATCCTTATTTGATCAAGTCAGTTAATTTTTTGTCTCAAAGCCCAAAGACTCAACTTAAATTACTTAATAATCAAAGAATAATCCTTAGTCAGTTGTTGCCTCAGGTAACCAGCTCCAAGGACGACCAAACAAAACAGCTGGAACTCTTAACCAAATTTATAAACAGTCAGGTTTTTTATCAATTTGAATTTAGTTTAAATAAACAACAAGTAATTGAAGCGGTTATTTGCTGTCAATAGCCGCATTGTGAGCCAAAACACCGTTAGCAAAATAATTATGTTCTTGGTTTTGGAGATGAAGGTTGTAAATTACTAAACCGCCTTTTCTTTTTTCAATTTGTTTAATCTCTTCGGGTTCACCATTTTCGTTTAACAAGGTGTCAGATAGTGTTAGTTGATCAACCCGTTTCCAAGTTTGGTTATTAGTAAACATGGGGTGATTACCAGTAACCTTAATTTTTTTATTAATAAGATAATAATAACCATCGTTTGATTGGTGTTTAAGGACTTCAACTACTTTGTTTTTCGTAAGATTGTGTTTTTTGAAATTGTAAGAAAGAACAGTGTCGCCTGGTTGAAAGTGATTGATTTTTCTGTTTTTGCCAGGAGTGGCAATTAATGTATCCTGCAAAAAACAGCCGCCGCAGCCGCTTTGGGCCAACAATACGCCACTGTTATTGAGCAAAAGATCATAGGAGTCATAAAAACGATTGTTTCGCGACATAAAATTAAGCCGGAGTTTTTTTTTGGTTATTTTTGGCTGACTATATTTATTCTTCATTGTTATTAGTCTAGTTTCATTATATCTATTTTGTCAACAATATAGTTGCATTTATTCAAATCAAAGGTCAGAATTATTCTGACGTTAATTTTCATGTCAATTTTCAAATCGTTAAGGGTCAAGGGATCTTCCGGTTTGCCTTCTGACCAAATATTAATCTTGTCAGCGTAATCATCTTTAATCGGGAGCGGATATTGATCTGTGCCATTATCCAGAATAATCAGAAAATCATAGGCCTCATTAGTTTCTGCCAATATTCCTTGGCGTTTTCCGGTTTGGATAATCTTACCTTCTATCTCATGAACATAGGTTGATCGTTTCAAAACGCCGGCCCTGAATTTCTGATAGAAAAAAGGCGACATATTGGCAGTGGGGGAATCAGTGGGACAGTTGAATTTGGATACAGGATCATTATTAACAACCTCCTGATTATTTAGGGCCTCTTGAGGTAAATAATTTGAGTTACTAGTTGACAAATAATAGAGCTGCAAACCAATTATGGTTGAAAGAATGATTACAAAACTCAATAACAAATGATTGAAGCTGAAACGCATAATTACAGTATATGCAGTTTGATTTTGGCTGTCAAGGTTGTTCCCCTAGAGCCAGCACGTAAATAGCTGATTCCTGATTGCCGTCAAGATCAAGCCATTGATTGATCTGGTTGTCCACAAATCCGCCAATGGCACAACATCCTAGGTTAAGAGATTGACCAACTAGGTATAAATTCTGTCCCAGATGCCCACTTTCCATCAAAATATAGCGATAGCCCCGATCGCCATATTTAATCGTTGTTCTTTTAAAGACAGCGGTAATTATTATCAGCAGGCTGGCTCGACTAACCCAATTCTCTTCAAAGGCGTCTTTAATCTTAAGATCTTCTACCATTGGCAACTGTTCAAGAGAATGGTTTCTAATATAGTAATGATAAAGTCCGGTTGGCAGCTCGGTTTTGAGAGACAGTAAATATATTTCCAAGGGATAGCGTCCTCCGGCAGACGGATAGGCTCGTTTTTCATTATTCTGTGGATTTATCAACCCGGCCCCATAATGGAGCAACTGGCTGAGTTTTGTTTTACTAATCGGCTTTAAACCAAATTGTCGAGACGATTGTCTTTGCTTTAAAACGTTTTGTAAGGCAAAAGTTTTGGCAGGGGTGGGTAGATTAATTTCCGGAAACCGAGCATAAGCTTTGTATTGAACAGTTTTCCAACTTTTGGGCCATTGCTTTGGCGGTTGATTACCAAAGTTATTTTTTTTGGCTTTGGTTTGCTCGTTAAATTTCTGCGACAACGAAACCGGTTTGTTTAATAATTGGGCAATCCTTTTTGACTGATTCATATGTAAAAATGCGGGCTGGAATTAATAACAAGTTTGGGTTGATGATAAAAATCAGAAACCTGGTTCAGCCGGGTTTGGTTCAAATCTCGATGAGCTTCATTAAGATAAAAGGGTTGTAATTCTGGAGCGATGACCTTGTTTACCGATAGTCCTATTTGTTTACAAAACGGCAGCGTGATGTCGACTGCAAAAACAGCCTGGAACTGTTTTTGCATTATTTTGGTTAATGATTTCAATTGCTGATTTAGATTTATATTTCTGATAGTTATTCTATCTGGTTTTAATTTTTGAGGTTTTTGATTAAGTAAAAAGTCAAGTTGGGAGAGGTTGTCCAATCGGCTCCAGTATTTTGATCTCATCTGCCAATTATCAATAATAAAGTCGTCATCGTTGGTTGCCAAAGAATTATTTTTAATTAGCGTGTTTCTGGCGCTGATTCTGGCGGCGAGTGCTTCTTCGGCACTGCCAAGGATGGCCTGAAGAGCGCTGAGATTAGTCTTAACGCCGGCGGACAAGGCCGGGCCAATTCCAGAACGATCAATTAGCAGACTCAAAAAACTTGGCACACCAATATCATTGGTTATTTCAAACAGCTGCCAATCTAGGTGGTAGCGTTGGTAATTATCTAGGATCCGTTGTATTTTCGGATTGTTGATCAAACTAATATCTATTTTTGGCGCTTGGGCTTTGATCAAAAAGAAGGTCATGGCCGCGTCTCTCTCTATGGTTTCATACAATCCACGCAGAATACTTTCGGTTTTGGATTTGCCTGAAGCAGCCCCATTACTATTTACAGGGGCCAGAATTCGTTCTTGTCCATTCTTGATATACATTAAGTAATGATAATATTGTAAATATACCAGTTGAGCCGGAATAGAAACTAGCGACTGATCAAAAAGATTTATGCCCTTTGTCCAGCCAAGCCTTTTTCTTATGAACTCCGGTCCATTGGCGTAAAGCCCCAGATCAAGAGCCGATTGACCTAATTTCAAACTGCTGCCAAAATATATTTTTTTAATTGGATAAAGATACAGGCAGATTCTTTCTGCGGTTTCGCTCAGACATTTGGTCAAAGCTTGGGAGGACGATTCAAATGAGGTTCCGCTTGCCAAAGTATTTGTCAGATAAGAATAGTATTTTTCCGGCTTATCAAGTTGCTGAGTGTTAAGCGAAATGTCGCTGATATAATTAAAAAAGGCGGGTTCGTCATAATAAAGATGCGAATAATTGTTGATTTTGTTAAGCAAACCCTGATTCTGAAAAAGTGAATACGCTTTTCTGAAAACTTTTTCCATGGCGGTCATTATGTATTATATTCTACCATTTTGATATTATTACCTAAAAATAATGGCTATCCAAAAGACCGATTCAGAACTGACAATCAAACTGACTCAGGGCTTGAGCATGCTGCCGTTAATTGCTCCCGGTTCTACGATTTACTATAAAAAAACCACCTTTTCCAGATTAAAAATCGATGACTTAGTTTTATATCGGCAAGGGTCGGAATTTGTTTGTCACCGGGTTGTTTATAAAACCGCCAGATACTTGATTGCCAAAGGCGACAATAATTTAGACAGCGACGGCCGAATCTATCCGAGTCAAGTTGTTGGCAAGCTGACCAAAGTTAAGTGTGGCCGAGGGATTATCACTCCCGAATCTGTTTACTTAATGCAATCCAGCCATTATTTCAAAGAGATTAATCAAATTAATCAGGTATTTTCTCAAGCCCAATTGGATTATTTATTTTTAAAAGGCTTACCCCTTCATTTATATTTTGAAAGAAGTCACCCCCGGCGTTTCTATGCTGATTGCGATGTGTTAATTGATGGGGCCGATTTGCCAAAAGCGGTCAAAATTCTAAAAAAGCAAGGATACGTTTTGGCTGCCAAAAAATTATCCCCTTGGCGCATTAGTCCCAAACGCTATGAGCCGGAACTGGTTTTTCACAAATCCATTAATGGCTTTGTGGTTACGTTTGATCTTCATCAAGAGCTGGTTTTTATGATGACTGAGTTAGGCAAGCTTAACTGGCTTTATCCGCGGCGGTTATTAGACAAGCTCACGGCTCTGGCTTTAGCCACCAAAAGAACAATTTCATTGCGTCAGCAGCATTATCCAATTTTAAAAGCCAATCTGCTGGTTTTGTATTTGGCTCTTCATCTATTTCATCATAATTTTGTTGGCGCGGCTCGTTATCAATTCTTGGAAAAAGTGATTAGTGTTGAGCGCCGATCAAGTCGATTAAAATGGCCCGAGTTTAATCAATTAATCAAACAATATTCTCTTCAAAATTATCTCAATCCGGTTTTCACACTCCTAAAAAAATATTATCGAGTTTCCATTCCCATTAACTTAGCAGTGACCAAGCTCACTAAAACCAATCGACTGGATATTTTTTCTGAAAAAAGGCGATTATCGGCTGGTCTAACCCGATTTGGTAATCTTTTTTGGTTGTCGAGCCGGCCTTTTAGCCTGCGCGTTCTGACTTTCGTTGATCCGACTGTTATCTTTACTATTCTGTGGGTGACTAAGCAATATTTGTTTGGCTTCAAGCTCTTTCAAAAAAAGCCCTAGATCTTTATCCGCCTTTTCTCTTGTCAATTCGTAGTGTTTTTGCATGGCTTGGGAAATCTGAGCCGGCGTTTGACGGCTTTTTAGTCGCTTATAAATAAAGCCGGCGCTTTCGTTAAAAGTGTATAAAGCCGATTGACGCGTATCAAAGACAGTCAGCTGACCGTCAATCTTTTCATAAATAAGATCGCTGTTTAGATTTCTGGTTGGCCTCATTAATTAGCAATAAATGAGTAATACAAAATTTTATTAATAATCAGTTTTCCCTGTGGAGGCAAATTAACGCCGACTTTCAAATCAGAGTAGGGAAACAAGCCGGATGGCATTTTTAAATCTTTATTGGCACTAATGTCTACTACAGCAAGCTCCTGGCCGCTAGTGTCTTTGATCAAAATCCGGGAGCCATTGGTGTCGACAAATTCCAAAATAAAGGTTATTCGAGGTTTAATTTTATTAATCGTCAAATAATAAACGCTGTTTTCTTGCCGGCCATTATGGATATTCAAGTACCACTCATTGTTATTATTATAGCCAATTCTCAGTTGATGAATTCCGGACCACCAGCTCTTAGTCTGCAAATTCTCTCTACCTGATAAGATTATCTCGGAGCCGGTATTTTGATTATCAAAATTGATCAAGAGTCTAAAGCCGGATTCATTCACTATAGGTTCAGACATCTCGCCCATATAATCATATTCATCAGGATTAACAAAGGTCACTTTTGGTTTAGAACCAGGCTTGGCGATCGCGAATTTTTTAAGCACTGGCTTTAAGTCTTTGGCTCCAAGCAATAGCGCCAAACTGTCATAATCATGTTTGGCAATCAGTTGGCTGAATTCATAAAAATTAAGCTTTTGCGAGTCTTGAGTTTGCCGTTCAGGTTCATCTTGATTTCTGATTATCAAAAAGCTGCCTAGCCCCAAAGTGATTATAAACAGTGCCAAAACCAGCGCGATTAGCCTCCGGCTTTTATTTGTTTCCATAGCATTGATATTAGCATTTTTAAACTCTTAACTGTAATTTTCAAGTCCAGCCATAATGATCTTTTGTTTACATATTCCAGATCGTCGCTCATCCATTTGGCAAAGTTTTGGTGTTGAGCGCCTTTAATTACCCAGAGCGAAGTTATGCCGGGCAAGGCCTGAAAACGCGCTTGGTATTTTTTGGGCACGGCTTTAGCTTCGTGTATAGGTAAAGGTCTGGGGCCCACAAAAGCCATTTCGCCCTTAACAATATTAACCAGCTGTAAGAGCTCATCCAGGCCGGTGTGTGAAATAAACCGACCCGCTCGAGTATAGCGCGGGTCATGGTGAATTTTAAAAACCGGCCCGTCAGCTTCATTTTCAGCTTTGAGTTCATTCTGTTGTTTTTCCGCCCCCAGTTTCATGGTTCGGATCTTATACAGCCAAAACGGCTGCTGGTTTTTGCCAGCCCGTTTTTGTCGAAAAACAAATGGCCCTTTTGAGTCCAATTTGATCAGAGCATAGATTAACGCCAAAAGAGGACTGATGATAATCAGCAAAATCAGCGCGCATAGTCGTTGCATCATAGGCCTATTTTAATATATAATTGCTTTACACATGTCCAAAAAATCAAACAACACCCCGGGGGTGTTTCGGAGCAACATAATAGGCAAAACCTATAAATTTTTTTTGGACAACTGGTTTCTCTCAATTTTCTTTGCCTGTATTGCCTTTGTAGGCATCATTTCTTTTTATAAGCTTTTTGTCAAAAAAGAAAACTTTGTCTATGCCCGAGTGAAAATGAGTCAGGGACTGTGGTGGGCCAGCACGCAAAGGCCGCCCAGCTGGTTGGCCTTTTCGCTCCGGCCGGGAATGGTAGAGAAAGACCTTACTGGCCAGCCCAAAGCTGAGCTTTTATCGGTTCGAACCTATCCTTATTATTCTGCTAGCCAGTACGACACTTATCTTGATCTCAAGCTGAAAGTTTCAGGTAAGCTCAAAACCGGATCGGTTAATTTCAACCGCTCCACTTTGGCAGTCGGGGCGCCTATCGAACTCGCTTTTCCCACAGTTGAAATCAGCGGTACAGTTATGCAGCTGTCGGCCAAGCCCTTTAGCGACAAGCTGAAATGGCACACCATTACTTTAATCAAAAACAACGCCTATCAATGGGAATACGACGCCATTACAATTGGCGATCAATATCAAGACGGCCAAGAATCGGTTCTGGAAATTTTGGATAAACAAATCGTTACCAATATGATGTATCCGATTGATTATTACGGCGCTTACGGCGAACGTTCGACAATGAGCTTGATATCGCAGCCACGTTATCAGATTACGGTAAGAGCCAAAATCAAAGTTAGTCAAACTCAAGAAGGTTTGGTGTATGGCCATGAGCAAGAACTAAAACTCGGCAAGGGCATGAATCTGTCGACCCAGAATTTTCTGTTCCAGGACTTCCAGCTCGCCGGCATTAACACAAATTAGCCTCATCATGAACCATTTGTGTAACTTCGACATGGCCTTTGTGAGGAGAAGGATTAAAGGTTCCAGGATAATGTATAAGTGTTATACGATCTCTATCTATATATGATTAAGTTTTCCATGAACTGGTAGGTAATCACGATTCTAAAGTAGTACTCGCAAACCAACTGTGATTTCATAATTTTCATTAATAAAACCAGTGCTATGAAATGATGTTAGTTTTGTAGATCTGTTTATTGGATAAAGAGTTAATCTGTCTTAACAATCCAAAATTAGCAAGTGGCCCATCGCATATTTATTCTAAGCAGAGCCGAAGGATTTATCCTGAGCCATGTCGAAGGACGAAGTTAAGAACGATATTTTTATGTCAAAAGATCTTTTGGTTGAATAATTCTTTTAAATCGGTAATTATGAAGTCAGCTTTATTTTCATCATTTGGAGAATATTTTTCCCAAGGAGTTCTTAATAAAACACCTTTCATCCCTATAGATTTTGCACCTAGAATATCTTCATCCAAGCTATTACCGACCATGACAGCTTCATTTGGTTTGATTTTTAGTTGAGTAAGAATATATTGAAAAGCTCTTGGATCTGGTTTGGCAGCAGGAAACATTTCAATTGTGGCTAGATAATCCACATACTGTAAAAGTTTGGTTTTGATGAGTTTTTGGCTTTGTTGACTAAACGACCGATTAGTTAGCACTCCAATTTTGTAATTTTTGTTTTTAAGCTTTTTCAATATTATTCTGGCATTTGGTGTAGCTCTTGTATTTTTGATAAAGATTTGATCAATTTGTTGCCTAAGTTTGGTAATTTTGGTTAGTGGTAGTGGTGAAATGTGAAAAGATTTAAATATTTCAAATAAAACGATAATATCTGCCGTAGGAATAGGTAAGCGTTGTTTATAGATGAGTTTGTGATAGATCTGAGATGCAACTTTGTTAACTGCCTCAACATTTTTACCAGGAAACAAATGAAGATTATTGGCGTAAACTGTGGGTAAAATTTTTTTTGCTATTTCTGTGGAATTAACCAATGTGTCGTCTAAATCAAAAATAACCGCTCGTGGTGAAATCAACATTTATAACCCATAATATTATATGTTAAAATAACATCTACTTTGTTATTTTATCATGAGTATAGAATATTTGGATATTGTTGACAATCAGAATAGAGTTATTGGTAATGCGTCTTTGCCAGAGATATATGAGCAGAACTTGAACCATCGCATTATCCATATAATTATCAAGAGTCAGAATGGTGACATTCTAATGCAACAGCGTATTCAGGATGAGGATGGATCTATCGCTTTAAGTTCATCTTTGGGTGGACATGTGTCTACTGGGGAAACATACTCTCTAACAGCATTAAGAGAACTATTTGAGGAATATCAGATTAATTCAAGTAAACCAATTTTTTTAAGTCATAAAGGAGATCTAATTTTTCCTTGCTCAGGGAATGCAAAAAAATACATCAATGTTTTCGAAACTACACTAAAGGATGATATTAAGCTAACAACGAATGAAGCAGTTGATGCAGTTTTTATATCTCGAGCTGAAGTACAGGATTTAGCATCAAATGAACCATCAAGGTTTCATCCTGAACTAAGATTAATATTAGAGAATTTATATGGAATTCGGTTTACTGAGAAACTATCTTCATCAAGAGAATCAATTCCTTTATATCAGAAAGATTTTAATGAAATACCAATTCAGGTTATGGATAGAGAAACGCTCAATTACCTCGTGTCTCATCTAACTTCTGAGAGCAAGAACATTAAAGAAATTTTTCCTCAATTTTCTCCTCTTAAAGTTGAGGAAATTCTGAAATATGTTCCTGAAAGTAAATGGATCGATTCCAAACACCTAAATAGCATTCATGGCTTAAATCATCTAACTAGAGTAATAATATATGCTCTTATTTTGTCACAACTTGAAGGTTTAAGTGGACAGGAAACAAAAAATATTGCGATTGCAGCCGGTATTCACGATTTAGGTAGGCAAGATGATAGGAGAGATCCAGATCATGGGATAAGATCAGCTGAATGGATGAGTAATAATATAGATATATTTGAACAAAGAGGACTTGTTCTTAGTGATAAAGATATACAAACGATTAAAGCACTATGCACATATCATGAATATTTTTATAAAGAAGTTCCAGAGGTAATTATGAAACACTATGGAATTAGCTTGGATATTATTATGCATGCAGATTTACTAGATCGATTTAGACTACCAAAACTTACCTGGTGGCCGAAATCGGAATTTATCCGCTTAGAAAGCGCTCAAAAGTTATTGTCATGTGCTGGTAGGTTTACCCTGAAGAGTGAAGAATATGCACTTGATGAAAGTCAATATAAGCCTAAATCAGTGATTAGAGCGGCAGTCGAAATGAATATAGTTTCTGCGCCTAATCCCGTAATTTCTAAAACAAAACTTGGGAATTATGAGTTAGAAAGCGATATTCATCAATATACCCTTTGGCAACAAACTCGAGAGATTCTTAATCGGTTGGATCGTTTAAGATATGGACATGTTTTATCAATGTCTAATGTGGAAGGCTATCCTACTCTTCCTTTGTCTAAAAATCAATTTGGAGCTGCTTTGAATCCAGAAATCAATCCCTTAATGTCGCTTTTTGAAAATGATCCAATAAGCAAATCTATAGATCCAGTGGAAGTTGCTTGGCAATACCATTTAGTTAATGAAACGCCAAACGGGCATTTATTTAAACACAATCGACTATTTGATCAAATTAACAAAGGTGATGGGCTTACACTCATACATATCACGCCTAATCTAGATCAAATTATGAATGGTAACAAGACTCTTTATGCTAGTGGAGGTTGTTTGGGAGCTAGTGTCTATACAGTTCCTTTGAGAACAGACGGACGAATCCATAATCTATCTAAGTTTATTTTAAATGACCAAATTCCTAGTAATCCAAAATTTAATAAACTGGATGTTCTTGCCATAACTCTTGATCCAGAAAGTTGCAATGGGGCTAATATGGAAGAAAATTGGTTGGATTATCTTAGATTCGGTTCTTTGCACTCTGAAGTTTTTTTGGGCTTAGTCCAAAATGGTTCTATATTAAAGCAAGATATAGATGTTATTGAAAGAGAAATTCAGCAGGAATTATTAGGAGTAGATTCGTTTTTAAAACTTTGTGTTGATTATAATCTTGAAGCAGTAGATGAAGTGAATTTTGAAGAATTGTTCAGAATAGCAATTGAAACCATGCCTGAATTAGGAAATCCATATTTTGAAGTTATTCTTGAGTATATTGCTTTGTATCAAGACGATACTGAAACCGAAAAATTGGCTGCTGAAGGTGAGCTTAATACATGGAATTATTTCCGAATGATTTTTGATTTGGTACCTACTTTATATAGTGGCTTTCATTTGCAGAAGTTTAAGCCAACCTTAGGACAGCTAGCCGATTACTTAACTCAAGCTTCTATTAAGGGTAGAATATTCCGCCATTTCTCTAGAGATCACTTCTTCTCGTTTATGAAGTGGCGTTTGGCTCAATATATTAGGCGAAGAATGCTTGGTAATCAACAAGTTCCATCAGCTACATTGTCCTTAGACGGATTAATTAGTGCTAATCCGTCAATACTCGGACATATGTTGCATCGACAGATGAGAAATAATCCAAATTTAGCTACTCAATATTATCTGTATGAATCTACTCGAGCAAGACGTATCTGGGAGTATTGGAATCAAAAACATATTCTAACGCCTATGAATGCTTTATTACCTAAGGGAGAGGTTGGTATTAACCCAACTTATCCAGGCATAAAATACAAAATTCATCGATGCTATGTGGATGAGAACGACATGGTTTATCCTGAAGAGAAGTTGGATATAACAATCGCCAATAAGTTAGTGCTCCAAGATAAATCCGTTCTGCGTGGCAAAACAGAATAAAATGGAAAACAATCAGTATTGTGGTTCATTAAATAGGTCAGATTTAGATAAGATTCTGACCTCAGAATTTGGCATCAGTAGTGTTAAATTAACTAGAATAGAAACCGGTGAAACAAATGAAGTTTATGTAGTTGAATCAAATAATTATAGGATGTTGTTAAAAATCGTTCAAAATCATATGAAACAAAAAATTGATAAACAACAACTTCTTCAGCCATTGTTAATGAAGTCAGGGATACGAGTTCCTAAAAGAGTAAAATCTTTCAGTCCTATTGTTAATACAGACTATTCATACATAATAGATGAATGGATTCCTAGCAAGCCCGCAAGTAACTATTTCGGTACGCTTCTCAACCATACGTTGACTCAAGATTTTGTTAATGATTTAAAGGTAGTGCTAACACAAGTACATGCAATGTCTTTTTTAAGATTTGGAGATATAAATAAGTCAGGAGAGGGAGTTTACAGCGATTGGCAATCTTATCTTTCTAATACTTTGAATTTAGAATATATTGATGCCGCAATGAGATCAACTTCTGTCCCAAAAAACCTTCTTGAAAGAAGTGCTAATTTAATCCGAAATCTTTCGGATTGGGGATTAAAATGCGAACAGGGAAAATTAGTACATGGAGATATGAATTTGAAAAATATATTGGTTGATTCTAATACCAGGATATTAGGAGTCGTGGATTGGGACGAATCCATTATAGGAGACCCTCTTTGGGATTATGCATCGATGTGGTTGTGGTATGAGGACAGGATGCCAATTTGGCAATTAATGAACCAAGATCTATCTATCACTTCAACTCAAAAAGACGTCATAAAAAGACTAAAATGTTATCGAGCCTTACAGGCAATAAGAGAGTCGATAAACTATTCACATAAAAATTGGGCGATTCATGCTTGGCAACGTTTACATCAAGCATTAGAACAAATTAATTTTTAGAAATGTTTTTGAACTACCGTTTCCAAAATATAATTAACAAAAGAGTCAGTATTTCAGCACATAAACTAGTAAAACAAGAAAAGATTATTTTTTCAAACTTGGAGAAATACAAACAAAAAGTATTAACTTTTCCTCATACTTTTTTTTCTAAAGATGAAAAACAAATTCTTCGTACTATTGACAATTTTGATTCAACTGGGGCGTTGAGAATTAAAGTCTCTGTCTATTCTCAAACAAGAAGTTTGTTAAAGGAGTATTTTGATCACAGAGTAAATTCATATCTATCTAGGAGAATAAGAGTTGGGAATTACTTCTTATTGAGGGGTTTGTCATTTTATATTTTTAGAAAACAGGAGTATGCTTTACTTTTGGTAAAACAGGTAAAATATGAATTACTTCAGGCTCAGACTTTTCTGAACAAGTATTTAGATGCTAAAGTGGTTCCAAATAATGAAGAAAAGATACTCTTACTTGGATTATTAGATAACTATAAACAACATCTGCTAGAGCTTCTTCATGCTGTGAATCAAGCAGAAAGATATCTTCCATATGGAGAGAAGATTACTCATTCAGATTACGAAGACTATATGAAATGTTGCCAGTATATAGTAGATATTTTTTACAAACTCTATATACATAATCAACTTCCTTTAAATTTATCTTCAGTCAAATTAGGAATAAAGGAAATTACCAGCTATTTATACAAAAAGATTCGCTTAAATAATTCTGGATTTATAGATGTTAATACATTGTTGATTAAAATGTATCGAGAAGCCAATAATGCTCATGAAATTGCTCTTCTGTGCATCAAACTTACAAAACATTACCAAAGAGGGATTCGATGGAACATTATTATAGGCATCGAATACGGGGGGATAGAGATCCCCTTTGCCCTGAATACTTTTTTAAAGTTAAATAACCAAAAGGAAAGTTTTCGAATATATCTTGTCAACTCTACTTATTCTTCTGATTTATCAAAAACAGTAAGAAAGACTAAATTAGAATCGGCAATAACAAAATTTCCTAACTTGATAAATAAGTCAGTACTTATACTCGATGATAATATAGTGACAGCGAGGACAATAAAAAAAGTGATATCGTTTCTTAAGAAAAAGGGGGTTCGGGCAGTGTACTTTGCATGTATTGGCTTTTCTTCGGAAGAACTATCTGTGCATATGAAAAAATATAGACACGGATGTGTGCACCCTGATTTTATCAACTCTATCGAGACTTTAAAACCCGCGCCATTTTTATATCGACTGAAGCAAGGTGATCATTATCGAAAAGGTGTATATAATCCAATAGAAGAACAGATAGAAAGATATTTGCGACAAACATATTCTAGGACCAATTTCAAGCTTCGAGCATCTTGATCTACAAGATTTTTATTAAAGTGCCTATCTCTTTTTTATTTTTGCTATAGAAATGGAAAGAATCAACAATATGCAGATATTGACCAACTTGTTTATCGATTGTTCTAGCAACATGGTCGTGGATTGCAGAAAATATTTCTAAATTTAACCAAAATTTTTTAAACCCGTCATTTGCTCTCATGTGAGTATGCATTTCCAATGCATTACTCACGATTCTAAACCAGAAATATATAACACAAGGTACCTCGTCCATTGAATTTATATCATTTTCGTTTTGCCAAATATCTAAAACAAGTCTGCGCGACGATGGCTTATTTTTCATAGCTCTGATTAGCAGATTGAGTTTATTCGAATCTAGAAGCTTTGTTTGATAATGAGAGATTACTTTGTTTATGGTTCTATCTGAATCAGATATAATTTTATAGTTCTTATCAAATTGAAATTGATTGTTTAGAATACTTACGTGTAATACATGTGTTTTTTGCCAACAAATTTGAAGCAATAAAGGTGATTCTCGGTATAAATCTTGATCGAATGGTCGAATTTTCTCCTGATAAAGTTTATGGAAACAACTTCGAACTGCTTCATTAATAGACGAGGCTTTAATAATAATCATAGGAATTGATACTAGCATATTACTAAATCATTCATTGATTGGTGTAAAATAATCATCGATTATATAGCAATGTTCTTTAAGACTTCAGACGTATTTAATACATTAATTAATATTTATAAAAATTTATTTGTGGTGAAATTATACATTTAATATCATAAGATAAGTGTGTTTATTAAACTTTTGCATTTTCTTAAGTACTACATCTTTATGGCCATGAGCAAGAACTAAAACTCGGCAAGGGCATGAATCTGTCGACCCAGAATTTTCTGTTCCAGGACTTCCAATTGACCAAGATTCAATAACTCTCTCTGTGCTAGAATTTATTTATGAACGTCGAAAATTCGGAAATTAAATATACCCCCATAATTTATGAGCCGATTGACACTAGTCTAGTTGATTCCCTTGATCTCACGCAAACCAAAGATTCTTATCAACACTTTGCTCGCTTATTAAAAAATAAAGACGATGCTCCCCAGCTGCAGGTCGAACTTAGTTTACTGTTCCAGCAACTTTTTTCTAAAGATACGTCAGATAATGTCGACAGGCAAGCCCAAATCCAAAAAACCACTGGTTTGCTGCTGGCGCTATCCACTAAAGATTTTAAGCAGGTGGATGAACGCAAGCTGGCAATCCAACTTAATGGGGTGGCTAGCTATTGTTTGGGTAATTTTCCGGCAGTTGACACCGGCGACGGCAAAAGCTCGGTTCTCAATCCGGTCTATCTGATGTTGCGGGCTTTATTTGCTGACCGAAACCAATCTCCGATAGTTGAGTTCGGTACGGCGACAGCCAAATTAGTGGCCGAATCAGCGCAATACTACACCAAGCTACAGCGCCAGCTTACCGAACTATTGCAAAGCGCCGCACCGCAGTATCTGCCCGATCTGCAACAAAGAACAAGCTCTACCGCACAATGGCCGACTCTGTTTCCTTTACAGGCGCCAGTGGCTGAAACGCCGCTTGACGCACTTTTGCAATCTCAAGCTTCTGATCCTCACAAAATCGCCGATGCGATGGGAATTAGAGCCATTTTTAGCAATCTGGACAGAGTCATTCACGGCTCACAAGAAATAGATAACTTCCCCCAAACTTATCCGGAGTGCGTTAGGGTATTAGACGAGGTCCACGCGGTTGCTGGCCTTTATACCAAAGAGGCGGTCCATCCCCAGGCTCAATCCGAGACCAAGGAAAATCTGAATTTAGCCAATCATTATGTTATTGACAGTCTGGGTGATTACTTGTTTGGCCGCCTTCTTTTTCAGGAGTTAGGCGTGTCCAACGAGAGAAATGCAAATTATGAAATATCCTCCGGCGCCGTCGAACTCTCGTCTTTGGGCCAGCAAAAAACCGGGTTATTATTCAAAAAAATCACCACTATTTTGCAGTCAGAAACGCTTACTGAACTTACTCAGCCCTCCAGTGAGCCCCGGGCGGATCAGCCCTTGTCTGCCGACCTGACTCTTCTAAACAAACTTCGACATATATTTTTGTCCGAAATTGCCCCCAAATTTTCTTTACAAATTGTTCACAATAAGTTGGAAAACAGCCAGGCCTTTTCATACCTTCTTTCGCAGATGAACTCTAAATTAAAAAATTTGGATACAGACGCTGATTTTGAGCCGGAAGTAAGCACTGGTATCTTGTCTAATCTAAAAAGCCAAGACGGCAAAATCAGCCCGCAAGAGAGTTATTTTTCCCAATTGGCCGAAAATGTGGCTAGAGCCGGTTCGCTTCGCCAGGGCCGAGATTATATCCGGCCGGATCTGCTAAGAGATCGCTATCGCGGCATTGCTTTGCCCGGCCGGCAGTATCAGTCTTTCAATCAGTTTTTTGTCGATCTTACCAATGGCAAGTGGCGTCTTCCCTACGAAAGATCAGTTAGCGCCCGGCATTCTTTTGCCGCCTGGCTAAATCAGCAGCGGGGTGGAGTTTTGGCTACTTCCGGCAGTTTAATCTTTCGCCATCCGGCCACCGGTAAAACCTCACTGACTGAGATAGGCGAACTGCTGGAAAAGTCCACTCAAGGCGAAGTTGTCGATCTGCAGGATAAAACGCGGCGTTTTATTTTACCTGAGTTACAAATTCCCATTTCAGATCAAGAGCAATCCGATCAGGTTATTGCGGCGGCGCAAAAAGAAACCCGGCCGGAAATGATCATTTGTTGGGACGACAATCAGGCCAAGGCGCTTTATCAGCAAGCTATAGAGTCGGGCATTGATGTCGCTCTGGTTTTGTCTGATGTCACGCAAGACCAGGTCGACAGACAAATCCAGGGTTTTGTGAACAAATGTTTCAATCAAGATCATAAGCCGTTAATCATTTCTTCAGGAATGTTGGGTTTGGGCATCGATCTCAAGTCCAGTCAAGGCGATTTTCCGGATCTAAAAGTCACCTTAGTTAATCCCTCGACTTTAAGTCAGGTTTGGCAAGGTTTCAGCCGCCGGCGCCTGGCCTCGACCGAAAACGATTTTGCCTGGTCGTTTAGCCTACCACATATTAAAGAGATTTTTAGTTATTTTGAAAACGACACCCAACGGCCCTTTCTGCTGTTTGGCAAAAAACCGGCTTCTTATCAGCAGGCAATCAAATTGATTTCCAGGCTGGAATCCCATCAGACGTTCACTCCTTCGGACAAAGAGCATCTCAAAGATTATGTTTTGCAGGCGCTGGAGGAGATTGAAAAGCAAGAGCGGGCCAATCACTCCCAACAAACAGAAGTTGAGTTGTTTTTTAATTCCCAAATTATGCCTTTAGTCAAATCGCAAAAAGCCGAAGTTTTCCGTCGAGCAACCAGCGAGGAAAATTCAGCACTATCAAGATTGGTTGAGGCCGAAATGGCCAAACTAAGCAAGCAATTTGCCGGTCTTAGTGACCAATTACAAGGTCAATTACGCCAAGAGTTGTTGACTTTTCTTGAGTTTAATTTTGCTCAAGCCGAGGAGTCTTTATATGAACATTTTGTCATTGAGTACCACCAATTATTATTTCAACGGCCGCAATATGCAGATATTCCCGAATATTGGCAAAACGAGCTGTTGTCCCGCCTCACCGCTCAAGTCGGGCCTCAAGGTGCCTTTTTCCGGCACTGGGTGGAGCAATTGCATCAGTCTGACTATCTTGAACTCAATCTATTGCCCGGACTTTTTAAGCAAATGGCGGACAACGCCTTAATTATCGAACAAATTCAAAACCAGCTTAGCCATAAAGATAAGTCTATAGATCACTTGGTTTCTTTCGATAAGTACTTAGCTCCTCCGTTTGAGCCGCTCAATGATCCAGATGACCCTATCTATAAAAGGCATAAGGTGCCACCAACACGAAGGAGGACAGTTTCGTCAGTGGCGTTTGGTTTAGACAGGCAAACAGTGATTTTGAATGAAGATCGTAAAGACCGCCTGGAAGGTCGTTTACTTGCCAATGGCCAAATTCTTTTTAAAATAGAAACTTCTTTTTTGGTTGCTGGCTATGTTACTCCGGTTGGGGCTTGGCAAGCTCTGATGGGTGGAGCCAAAGAATTACCGCTCTTTATTCCGGATATAAATCAGTATCATGAAAGACAAAAAAAACTATATCTCAAAGACCAAGGAACCAAAGAACCCGATTCTGATGCCAATCAGGAGTCTGATGCTATCTATTCGCCTCATTCAGCCGTATTTTTGAGCTACACTTTTAACAAATAACCTATAGTTATTGCAATTATACTAGGGAGCTGATATAATTGACTTATAATGTTGTTTTGGTTACAATAATTACAATAAAAATCAATGACATTACATTCTACTGGAATTATGTCTAAAAAATTCTTTGGCGGTTTTGGTGGTGGCCCTGAGCACACTGAATCAGTCCCGTCGACAAAAGTTACCGATCCTAAACCTCTGTCTAAATGGGCAGAAATGAGTGGGATTTTACCCAGTATAGAGCAAATTACTCCCTTAGCGGTTGTAGCGCTTGCCATAGGCACTTTGGGTATAGAGTCAAATGAATTAAACAATCTAGCCCAGCAAAACGAGCTTGCTTCTTTAGTATTAAACAATCCTAATATCGACGTCAATAAGTTGTTGGAAGGCCGTCCTGGCTGTACTCCGGCTTTGCCCAAAGCCGAATCCCAGCCCAATCCCGAGGATCCGATCAAGCCTGGAATTTATGCTAAAGAGGTTAATGGTGCCGAGATTACGGCTGAAATTCAGCAGGCTGTTAAAGAGGCTGGCATGGGCCAGTTTGACAAGTTAATGGGCATTAGCGCCGTGAGCGAAGACCCTGCCCAGCAACCAGTGGCCTTTCACATCGGAACAACTAAAGATGGCCACAATTTAGTACTTTTTTCTACTGAAAAAGGATATATCATCAGACCGTATAGTGTATTTGTTACTGTTGATGAAGACAGTCAGGTGCACTATTCATACAGCATCTTTGAAAAATCAAAAGACGAAACCGTAGCGATTAGTTTTCTGGATTTTGGGCTTGATTTAACCGATACGCAAGTCGAAGAACTTAATCAAGACCAGATTCGCGAGCTAACTCAAGAGCAAATCAACAATCCCGAAAAGATAGAAAGCGTCACTGTTGAAAATCCTTTCGACGGTAAGCCTCCGGTTGAGTTTGAATTAGGAGAATCTAATAAAGAGAACATTTTGGTTAAATTTCTTAAGAGCCTTGGTGTCCAAAGTGCGCTTGCTGCCGGCAACGATGAGTCACAGGTCGATCCCAGGTTAGGTACTCCCACTGTGGAGCCTGTTAAGCCCACACAAGAGCCAGAAGTCAAACCCAGTGAGCCGCCAGTGGTTGAGCCTTCTCAAGAACCTCAACCAACTCCAAGTCCGGAAATTGTCGTTAATCCCATTGATTCATTCAAAACCAGTACGAGCTTTGCTGAGTATTTGGGGCTAAATGGAATAGAAAATGCCGAAGAAGTCAGTATTACCCTTGTCGAGGGCAAGGATAACCAGGTCATTTCCGCGACAGTGATTAAGGATGATAAACCAGTGACTCAATATTTCTTTATCAGACAATTAAAGGATTCAAGCGGGAAAACCGAATTTCTTTTTTACGCTCTCGACAACAATATTGAGATTGAGACTTTTAGTACGGCTGCAATTGAATACTCAATTGGCAGTGAGTACAAAAAAGCGGTTCAGGATTACTTAGAAGCTATGGGTTTGCCTGCTGACGCAGTCGCTATACGGCAAGTTCAAAAAGAGATTAACGGAGAACAAATTGATTTTCTTGAAGTCGAACCAAAACTGGACAAATTAACACCTCTTCAACAGGAGTATATGGATCTTTATGGAAATATTCGTGTTTTTGTTTGGGATAAAGAGATGGAAAGTTGGCGTATGTATACAGAGGCAGATTTTTTTAAGACTCATAAAACCGAATTTGGATATGCAGCTGGTCATTATAAAGATGACACAACGAGATTAGTTTTAGATAATGTTCCTTTATGGGTTAGTGACTGGGAATTACATTGGAATACTACCAACCCACCTTTAAGACCATCAATAGATAAGTTTGATTTTTCTATAGGAGATTCAATGATATCTACTTCTATTAATGCAGAGAAACGCATCCAAATTCATCATTTATTATTTGGTAATAAGTCTACTTTGCCACAATGGTTACTTGATATAAATGACACCAATATGTTAACTAACATTATTAAAGATCATGCACAGACCGTTGTTTCACATTATCGTGAATATATATTTGATTCACTAAGAATTAAATATCCAGAGCTTGATGAAAAACAGTTAACTGATTTATATAGAACACAGTTTGCTCCTCAGTATACAGCAGTCAATGAATTTATTCCGCTTCCTTGGGCACAAGACACATTTTGGACAACTCAATTTAATAATGGAACTGACTTTTTTCATATTAAACCTAATAGTACTTCTTGGCTTGAAAACATCGACACGACTCCTATAGAAACAGTCTTTAATACCGCCAATGTAGCTGATCCTGATGCAACACTAATCTATAATGAGGCAGGTATAGAATCTTCTAACGGAGATCCCTTATATGACATTCCTGGATACAAAACAAGAAGTGACATGACTTATGAATTGGTTAAGCATTTACTGGATAAAAACGTTCCTATCCATGGAATAGGCCTACAAATGCATTTATATGGTAAAGATTTTACTTCTCAAGAAGACATTGACGAGTGGGCAATCGGCGTGAGAGAAAATATCCAAAGATATAAGGAATTAGGCCTTAAGGTTTTTATTACCGAGATGGATGTAAGGATGTCAGAATTAGCTTCCTTACCAAAATTTGAACAGAGTTTGATTCAAGCAAGAATCTATCGTTCAATAATTCAAATCCTAATTGAGGAAGGTGTTGATAGCATTTCAATTTTTGGGGTATTAGATAAGCACTCTTGGCTAGAAAATTCTATCATTGCTGGGGAAAATGCCTCGTCAAACAACCCTCTTATATATAACGACGACGGAAAATCCAAGCCAGCTAGATTTGCAATTTGGTCCTCGCAAAAATAAAATTACAATATCTATTTTTTAAGAAGTAACTTCTGAGAAGGTATATTTTTATGAAAATAATCGTGTGGATACTAATAATTACCCAAGTTTTTATTATTATATTTCTGGGTTTGTTTATTCTTCGTAAGAAATATCCAAAAATAACTCCAATTAAGCGCGTTGATATTATACGGACACCTAATAAAAAATTACAATACTTTTATGAACCAATCCCGAATAGAACCATAAAAGAAGAGATATGGGCACCAAGTATGGCAACATACCTTCATAACAAAGACAGTCTAAATGAAGCAAAAAACTATAGTAACAAAAAAGCTAAGGACGTTTTTCGGATTATCACATTAGGGGATTCCTTTACATATGGACTTTTTGTTAATACTAAGCAGAATTGGACAGAAGTATTAGAATCACAATTAAATAAGTGTCATATTAAATCGAATGATTATCAATATGAAGTTATTAATTTAGGTGTTCCTGGCTATGATTTACAGTATTCAGTTTCTAGATATTATAAGAGAGGGGTGAAATATAATGCAGACATGATTATTTGGTTTATTAAAGACGATGACTTTGTTCACTTGAATGATCAGATGTTGAAGTATGTTAGAGACTATGAAACTCAACCAGATAGTCAATTAATTAATTTAACTGGCGCGACTGAGATATTCCAATATAAGGTAGAGAAAGGATATAAAGCATGGGAATATGCAATTAACAAGGTTGCAAGCAACATTAGTGATGCTAATAAACTATCAATTCAATTTGATATTATTCAGCAGTTGATTGACAATTATTCTGGTAACGTTGTTTTTATGACCTTATCTTCTACAAAATCTAAATATCTGAAACCCCTAAAAAGATATATAGCGCACAAATCTAATCTTTATTTGTTTGATAGATTAGATATCTATGATAATGAGTCATTGTTTTTCCCTTCGGATGGACATCCAACAATTGCGGGTCATTTATCAATAGCTGCAAAACTGTTTAATTATTTGAAGTTTAAACGTCTTATTAAATGTTAGACAAAACAGACAACAAAATCAAAATTACTGTTATAGGTATAAGAGAAATTGATGTTATTTATAGTGGATATGAAACCTTTGTGCGTAAAATAATTCGATATTCTAATTTAAACCGATTTTCTTACTATTTTTGTGTTCGTAAGAACTATAAAAGTAGACTCAAAAAACTTAAAGAATATTCTTTAGTTTCAATTCCAACGGTTAAGAATAAATATTTTGAGACAATTCTTTATTCGTTTTTTGCGACTTTACATAGTATTGTAAAAGATACAGAGATCATTCTTTTTCTCGGATTGTCAAACGCTTTTTTTCTATACTTATTGAAATTGGCCCGTAAAAAAGTGATAGTGAATGTTGATGGTCTTGATTGGCAGAGAAAACGTTGGAATAAATTTGGAAAACTATATTTAAAGTTATGTGAGAGTATAACAATACGATTTGCAGATTTTATTGTATGTGATTCTAAGACAATTTATAAATATTACAATGAAAAATATGGACATAGAATAGATAATCTGATTTATATTCCTTATGGAGCTAGCGTGCATGTTAGAAAACCAGGTAGAATACTGGAAAAATTTAAACTAAAGCCATATAGATATATTCATTTTGTCGGTAGATTGACTCCAGAGAACTGTGTTGAAGATTTAATCCTAGCCTTTAAATCTACTCATACTAATTATAAGTGTGTAATTATTGGAGATAGTGTTTATGAAGATCGTTATAAAAAGTATTTAAAAGAGATTGCGCAGACAGATGATAGAATTATTTTTACTGGTTTCTTGAAGGGTACTTCTTATGAGGAGATTTGTAGTAATTCAGGGCTATATGTTGAGACAAAAAGTGCTGGGGGAACTCATCCCTCGCTTCTTGAAGCTATTGCTTTTGGCAATTTTGTTATAGCTAAAGATAAAGGAGAGATACAAGAGGTCTTAAAAGCTAACTTTTGGCTTTACTCTAACCAATCTGGTTATAAATCACTACGGAGTTATTTAAAGAAATACTTCAAACAAAAAGTAATTAATTGTTCTATCCATAAACGAATAAGAACAATTAATCACAAACATATTATTGCTAATTATAAATGGCAAAATATCATGGATGATTACGAGAATTTGTTTTTACATTTGAATCAATCAAGGCCCTAGTAAATAGAAGCCATCCTATTATATTTATAGTGTGTGAAGGGTTTAAAAACATAATAATAAAGATACTCCAAAATGAAATGATAAAAGGAACTTTATTATAATTTCTTGAATAACTCAATCTTTTTATCGAATCTAAATCTAATTTGAAAGAGTGTAAGAAAAACCCTATCAAGAGTATGGTTCCTGTTATCCCTGTTTCAGCCAATGATTGCGTAATAAAATTATGGGTAGTATATTTCATGGCATTATTATAGTCACTACGATATTGATTTTTAGTTATTGTAGCTGACTGTTTTTGATACCTATTGTATAGTCCGTAGTTACCCAATCCAACACCAATAATAGGAGATACGGTAAAAGCCATTAAAGCTGTTTTTGTAGACTGTATCCTATACTGTATTGATCCAAAACTATCTGACTCCTTTAAAAGTAACCTATCAATAATAGTAAACCCAAATAATTGATAACTTAAATAAATAGCGGTTATTAAAATAGATAGAAACACATAAAAACCTTTCTTGATTAGGGCAGTATTTAGTTTATTTTTTTTAAAATATTTCCAAGATATATAAGCAAAAGAACTTGTGATATAAGTAATTAAGACTATTCTTGTTCTAAAATTTGACAATACTGATAGAAACATACCTAATGCAAGTAAAGAAAGTAGCGTATATTTACTTGTGTTCCATTTTTGTTGATTTGAAATCAATTTATAGATAATGAATGGAATAAGTATTTCATAATAAGAATCTAAGGACAGTCGACTTCTATCAAGATTCGTAAGATAAGCGTCTAAAGCCTCTTTTTGTACAATATCTTTTATTGGAGTTACAAACGAATAATTACTTATGAGTTGACTTAGTAGAATATAAATCGATTCAATGGTAATTTGTATGCACGCAAATATAGATATTAAATTAATTATTTTTGAATAGGCTAATTTAGCCTTGCTTGAAAGCAGTATTGCTATGGTAAAAATAAGAATGGCAAAGATTTGGTTTTGGAAAAATTGCCAGAACAGGAATATGTCTATTGTTTTGATTATGCTTATCGATGTTGCAGCAAAATACATTAAAACTAAAATTAATACCTTATTAGCAATTAGTTTATGGATGTCTGTGCTTGTTAGATTAAGAGTAATAAAAAAAAGGACTATGAGAAATAGTTTCCCTATGGCATAAGATGTAAATATGCTATTAGGTATGATATAGATTGGTGGGAGTCTAAAGATAAATATTGTGAAAAGAAATGAAAAAAAGATTTTTTTAGATTGCTTTATTTTTTCTTGGTCTGACATTGAATTACATCGTAATAGATATTGATAAGTTCTTCATGGTATGTTTTTTGGTTAAGGTCAATATCCTTATCTAATATTTTTATTGAATTAAACGTTTTTTCTATATTGTTAGATTTTTCAAGTTTCATGATTATATTTCTGAGATGTTTGAAATTATAATACTTATAGGATAATTGATCTTTTGCTAATTTTTTAAATACACCAATATTTGGAACAATTACAGGTACTTTATATGCTTTAGCTTCTAATGTAACTAATGAGAAGGTTTCGAATGATAAAGAAGGAACGATTAATGCCTTCGCTTTTATTAGATATTTTCGTAGAACTTTTGTTTCTCTGAATCCATAAATTTTGATATTAGTAAACTTTTTATACTGTTCTACTTCCTTATTTAATGGTCCCTGACCAAAAATTTTAACCTCTGCATAGGGTAATGATTTAAAAACTCGTAGCAGATTTAATATTCCTTTTTCTTCACTTAGTCTTCCTATGTATAAATAATAATTATTCTTTTTTTGAACTTTCTGAATAGGTTCTGTGCAGATAAAGTGTGGTAAAAAAACACCTCTTGTTTTTTCAATTTCAAGATTTTCTAAATAATAATTCTGTGTAAAAACTGATGGGAATATCCACCGATCAATCAATCTATAGGTACCTATTAGATTATTAAAATAATAGGCTAAACTAAAAATTAAAGAAGCAAGGTTTGAACTATGATAGCAACCATAAATAACTGACCAAAGAGGAAATTGTTTCTTAACACATAATTCGCAAATTTTTCCCTTTCTGAACAAAATGCCTTTAGGACACATAAAACGATAGTTATGAACTGTTTGAATTATTGGAACTTTATTATGTCTGCATATCCAGTATGCTGTATTACCAATTAGTGGATAAACATTATTGAAATGAGCAATCTGGGGTTTGTGTTTCTTAATGATTTTATTAAGGTCTTTACTAGTTCTGTAATTCCAAAATAAACCAAGTGCTGCTTTTGCCTTATCCTTAAACGTTCTGATTCTTTCGCTGTTTTTGGTATAAATAATTACCTCATGCTTATTATTCTGGAGTAGTTTTACTAAGTTATGGAAATATGTCTCTTCACCTCCATAATATTGATAGAAATTGTGTATTAATAATATTCTCATTTGGTTCAAATATGTCTATCATATCAATTAACTCAAGGCCATCAAGTCATTGCCCAGGATGTATACGACTATTTGATCAAAAACAAGCTAGTCCCTTGTAATTAGCCACTTCTCAATCACCAGGGCATCCATTTTGGTATTTACAAAGTCTTCAATGGCCTGTTGGGCCTGCTCTACAATCGGCTCATGAGAGAGATTAAAGCTGGTGTTTAAAATGGCCGGGATGCCGGTGAGGCGGTAGAACTCACGGATTAAATCATAATAAATGCCGTTATCATGCC
>Ga0208958_1000235_pt1 | contig 69696 bp, 59 predicted proteins | sample RifOxyB1_FD_184032 | JGI IMG/M metagenome (GOLD analysis project Ga0208958, IMG submission 184032) | Soil microbial communities from Rifle, Colorado - Rifle Oxygen_injection B1 (SPAdes) | ecosystem: Environmental > Terrestrial > Deep subsurface > Rock core/Sediment | place: Rifle, Colorado...
ACCGGTTAGCAACTCACGGCCTGAAACTCCCAGAATTCTGACAGCAGTCGAGCTGGCCGCCTGCGCCTTGTCGAGCGAGGTAAAGAAAGGGATCGCATCGAAACCGTCAGGATGGCGGAACTGGACGAGGCGCAGTGTCCGCGCGTCGTCCGAGACGGGCGCATGCACGTACACGATCGCATCCATCAGTCGCTTGAAGAATGCGCGTTCCTCGGCTGCACTGTCGCGGGCCCGTTCAAAGGAAGCCTCCAGCGCTGTCTCCGCAGACGTAGTCCCTCTTCCACGCGGCCTGCTCGGTTGCTTCATGGTCAGATGCGATGAGAGCCAAGCGGGTACCCGGAGAACCAATCCGCCTCGATCTCGCTGCTCAGGTAGGGCCGTACGAAGGCCGACTGGGTCAGCGCTCGCAGCCGCTCTTCGTGCTCAGCAATCGCCTCGATGTCGCTGACGGTTGGATAGTGCCGCAGCAGTCGATATGCCTCTTGCCGCACCTCTTTCGGCACGGCTTGGCTGGCCGCTAGCTGCCTGAGGAATGCGCCCGCCTGCAGCACATTGCGGGTGCGCTCAGATGGCATCGTCATAACATCAAGAATGACTATCGCTAAGGAATGCTTAGCTTATCGCGTTTGTGGCCGGCCAGCGCACGGTGCAACTACAGACCTTGCGATTCCTTGATTAATGTAATATAATCAATAGCTTACTTCGCATAACGTCGCTTATGTAAAACCGCGGCGTGGCCGGCTTGGTGAGTCTGGTGTTTGAATGGCTCCGCCCTTGATCGGTGTCTTGCTCACGTTGCGGCTAGCCCGCGCCGGACGCTCCAGCCCTGATAGCCTTCAGTTCCGCGAGCATGATGGGCGCAGGCTTGGTAGGTTTTGAGGATGAACCGGGCACGCTTGAGGAGCACCGATGACGCAGCAAACGGATGACTCAGAGCGCGATCCTGCTCAGGCCAAGAAGAATGCCCAGGCGAATTTCGATCGAATGCTTACTGGCATTCCGATGGAAATCCAAGACAGAGAAGCCAGCTTGGCCAGTCGGCTGGCCGCCTTGCCTGGAAGCCCGATAAAAAAGGGGTGGATTTTAGTGTGGGAAGACCGCACTAGCCCTTCTTGTCTGACAGCTCTCGTTCGGTAGGTTTCTGGTATCGCAAGGCTTACGCGCTTTTAGCCTTCAGTGTGGGCTTTGTCTGGCGCATGTCGGTGCAAGGAAACAATCAGTGGCAGGTCACCTTGCCCCCGGCTCGAACTGGGGTTTGAGGCGCAGTGGAACGGAAAACCGGGTTAAGCCACGCGCCTAGCTCCCGTGCAGAGAATCGATCAGCGGGCACGACACAGTGCCTCGCTGCGCATGGCACTCGTTGACCAACCGTGACAGCACCGCTTCGATTCGCGTCAGGTCCGCCATCTTGGTGCGCACGTCGGTGAGCTGGAGCGCAGCCAGCTCGGCGGCTTCGCTGCAGTGAGTGCCGTCCTCAAGCTGTAGGAGTTGGCCGACTTCGTCCAGGTTGAACCCCAGCCGCTGGGCGGATTTCACGAAACGCACCCGCGCCACGTCCGCCGATCCGTAGCGGCGAATACTGCCGACGGGCCGACCTGGTTCTGGCAATAACCCCTTGCGCTGATAGAACCGGATGGTCTCCACGTTGACCCCAGCGGTCTTGGCGAAAGCCCCGATGGTCAGTGTTTGCGGATCGTTCACCATCGCGCTTGACTCCGTACTTGACTACGGAAGTAACCTTAGCGCATCACGCAACGTCTCGGAAGGAGATCCCTCACATGGCAGACCCCAGCAACGGCCGCGGTGCACTGGCCGCCGGTGGCCTCGCCGCCATCCTCGCCTCGACCTGCTGCCTCGGTCCGCTGGTGCTGATCACGCTGGGTTTCTCCGGCGCCTGGATCGGCAACTTGACCGCGCTGGAACCGTACCGGCCGATCTTCATTGGCGTGGCGCTCGTGGCGCTGTTCTTCGCGTGGCGTCGCATCTTCCGGCCGGCTCGCGCCTGCGCGCCGGACGACGCATGCGCCGTGCCCCAGGTGCGGACGGCCTACAAGGTGATCTTCTGGATCGTCACCGCCCTGGTGCTGATCGCGCTCGTGTTCCCCTACCTCATGCCCCTGTTCTACTGAAAGGAGATTGCCATGAAGAAACTCGTCGCATTGCTCGCTCTGACCGTTGCCCTCAGCGCTCCCGCCTGGGCCGCCACCAAAACCGTCACGCTGTCGGTGCCGAGCATGACCTGCGCCACCTGTCCGATCACGGTCAAGAAGGCGCTGACCAAGGTCGAAGGCGTCATCGAGGCCAAGGTGACCTGGGAGCCCAAGGAGGCGGTGGTAACCTACGACGATACCAAGACCACTCCGGCCGCGTTGACCAAAGCCACCGAGAACGCCGGCTACCCGTCTACCGTCAAGAAGTGAGCACACGCTCATGACCGAGGCGATCACGCTGCACATCGATGGCATGACCTGCGGGTCGTGCGCCGAGCAAGTCAAGCAGACCTTGGAAAAGGTGCCCGGCGTGCGTTCGGCCTCAGTGTCCTACCCACAGCGCCGGGCCGAGATTGAGGCCAGCGTAGGTACCGCCGCGGACGTGACCTCGCTGGTCGCGGCGGTATCCGCACTCGGTTACCGAGCGCAGCTTGCCGATGCGCCGGGGCAACCCAGCGACCTGCTGAACAATGCACAAGAGCGGCTGGGCGGCGAACCAAAGCGCGAGGACGATGAGGCTGCACTGCACGTGGCCGTGATCGGCAGCGGCGGCGCGGCGATGGCGGCGGCGTTGAAGGCCGTCGAGCAAGGGGCGCGTGTGACGCTGATCGAGCGCAGCACTCTCGGCGGCACCTGCGTCAACGTCGGATGTGTGCCGTCCAAGATCATGATCCGCGCTGCCCACATTGCGCATCTGCGTCGCGAGAGTCCGTTCGATGACGGCATTGCCGCCGCCTCGCCGAAGATTCTGCGTAAGCGCTTGCTGGCTCAGCAGCAGGGGCGCGTCGATGAACTGCGCCACGCCAAGTACGAAGGCATCCTGACGAGCACCCCGACCATCACCGTGCTGCGCGGCGATGCCCGATTCAAGGATGCGCACACGCTGACCGTGGCAACCGCTGACGACGGGATGCGCGAGGTGAGTTTCGACCGCTGCCTCATCGCCACCGGGGCCAGTCCGGCGATTCCACCGATCCCGGGCTTGAAAGACACGCCCTTCTGGACGTCGACCGAAGCGCTGGCCAGCGACACGATCCCCGATCGGCTGGCCGTGATCGGCTCGTCGGTGGTGGCCGTCGAACTCGCGCAGGCCTTTGCCCGGCTGGGCAGCAAGGTGACCATGCTGGCGCGCAGCACACTGTTCTTTCGCGAAGACCCCGCCATTGGCGAGGCCATCACGGCCGTGTTCCGCGCCGAAGGCATCGAAGTGCTGGACCACACCCAGGCCAGCCAGGTCGCCTATGAGGATGGGGAATTCGTGCTCACCACCGAACGCGGCGAACTGCATGCCGACCGGCTGTTGTTCGCCACCGGCCGCACCCCAAACACCCGCACGCTCAACCTCGACGCGGCCGGTGTGGTGGTCAATGCGCAAGGCGCCATCACCATCGACCACGCGATGCGCACTACCGTGCCGCACATCTATGCCGCCGGCGACTGCACTGACCAGCCGCAGTTCGTCTACGTCGCGGCGGCGGCCGGCACCCGCGCTGCAATCAACATGACGGGTGGCAACGCGACGCTGGATCTGACGGCGATGCCGGCGGTGGTGTTCACCGACCCGCAGGTCGCCACCGTGGGCTACAGCGAAGCCGAAGCGCACCACGACGGTATCGAGACCGACAGCCGCACGCTGACGCTCGACAACGTGCCCCGGGCGCTGGTCAACTTCGACACGCGCGGTTTCATCAAGCTGGTTTCGGAGGCCGGTTCGGGACGACTGATCGGCGTGCAAGCGGTAGCCCCGGAAGCAGGCGAGCTGATCCAAACCGCAGTACTGGCGATTCGCAACCGCATGACGGTGCGAGAGTTGGCCGACCAGTTATTCCCCTACCTGACGATGGTCGAGGGGCTGAAACTCGCGGCACAAACCTTCACCAAGGACGTAAAGCAACTGTCCTGTTGCGCGGGGTAGTGGCTGGGCCTCTTACCTATGCTTCATCGGCTGAATCACAAATTCAGGCTGAAGCGCCGCCTCTTGCACAATGGGCTGAGGACTATTCGAAATACCCCTCTTCGAGTAGCCGCGCCAGCGTCGGGAGATAGGGGCCGTACTCGACCACGCGCGTGATCTTCTTCTTGCGCGTTGCCGCCGTGGTCATCCGCTGGAACACGAAGTCCGTGGTCATTGGGTCGTCGTCATCGACCAACACGGTTTCGATAACCGAGCCATCCTTGCGCGCCTTCTTGTCGTAGAGTATGCGCGCCCGAAGCACCTCGAAGCTGTAACCCCTGCCCATGCGGTTCATGTCTTTGGCCACTCGGTTGACTGACTCAGTATAGGCATTGGTAATCGGCTGCTCGAAGTAGGCGAAGATTTCGTCGTGCCAGTTGTGCACGGCGGTGATCAGGTCCTTGAACGTGGCCGCCAATTCGGTCGGAATATTGGCCTGCCACTTCGCGCAGGCGGCTTCTGCTGCTGGGCGGGTCTTCTGATCCCAGATCGACAGAAATCCTTCCTTGAGCGCGTGGGCTTCGCTTAGGAGCGGGAACTGTTGGAACCATTCCCGCATCCGGTCCATATCTCTCCCTGTCAGGTCGTGCTGCCGCTTAAGCAGCAGGAACCGCTCGTCCTTGAGTTTGAGGCGCTGCCGGGTGGACAAATCCTTGCGAATGCGCTTGCGCAGCTTCTCCAGCGCGTCGTTCGCCATGCGCTGGATATGGAATCGATCGACCACGATCCGGGCCTGTGGCAGCGTGGCGCGCACCACCTGCCGATAAACGTGGTACATGTCCATCGCCACCCACTCGACCGAGTCCTTGTCCCGCAGGTCGCGGAAATAGGGCATCAACTCGGCTTTGGCCCGGCTGGGGCGGATATCGAACACGGTCTTGCGCTCGACGTTGGTGATCATGGCCCGGTACTGGCCGATGATCTTGAGCTCGTCGATACCCAGCACCCGCGGCGTCCGGAACTGGGTCTTGGCCTCGACCTCCTCGATGAAATCGTCGAAGACGTGGCGGACCGTCTTTTCGTCCACGGCTACTTCCCGGGCAAGGGCCGCAAAGGTCTTGGAGAAGGACTGGTCGCGGATATAACGCACCAGACGCGCCGTGGCTTGGCGTTTTCCATCAAGGTCCGCCACAGGCTCAAACAAGGTCTTGGTGCAGCTTGTACAGCGATAGCGACGGCGCTGGATGAAGATCACGACGGGTTTGCCGTGCGTCGGTGTGTCCTGAAACGACTGTTCCTGTGAGCCGTGACCATGCAGGCGTCCGGTCTTGCACAGCGGGCAGGTCACCCACTGATTGACGCCTTCGGCCTTGACGACGTAACTGTCCTCGCTGGTCAGGATTTCAAGCGTCTTCAGGCTTCGCAGCTGGAGAAAGTCCGTCACTCAGCACCTTGGGCGAACCCACACTGAAATCCGACTTTTACTCTAGCACATCCGCTCAGCCGTCCAACACCAAAATCCATTCTTTGAAAGTGATAGCTACAAAGACCCAAGGAGCCAGAACCCACACCAGATTCCGGATACCCTAAAAAAGCTGCGCGCCTTGCACAGGGAAATGGAGATCCTGTCCGCTGCGATGGCTCCGTATGTCGCATGCAGTGCGGGGTGCTCGGCATGTTGCCACTACCCGGTGCACCTTTATCCCGTTGAGGCCGAGCTTATTGAGAAGCGATCCTCGCATTCTCGATTGCCGAAGTCGCTTCCTAGTGCCGACTTCCATGGTTCGCCCTGCCCCTTCCTCATCCAGGAACAATGCTCGATCTACGAGGACCGTCCAATGGTTTGCCGCCAGCATGTTGCGTTGACCAACACGGCGTACTGGTGCGATCCGGTCAGATCGGGCGAAATCACTTTGCCGATGGCCCAACTCTCCAAAGTTCAAGAAGCTTTTCATGAGCTCGTAGCAAAAGATGGCCGCACGACCCCCATGGACATCAGACAGATCTTTGCGGTACCCGGCGAAAGCTCCTGGGTATGTAAGTCCCTTAAAACTTGTCCGGACAGCGCACCTTCGCGCGAGATCTGCGCGCAACGGGAGCGTCAGGACTGATGGAGCCGCGCTTCCTGTTTGCGCTTATGTTAGCAATCCCATATCAAGGAAATTGTTCAGAACCCACTGACGCCGCCACGATGCGTGGAGAGATACGTAGATTCACCCTCGCCCTGTGCGGCTTTGCGATGCTCGCCGCTCAGCTCTTCCACATCTATCTTCCCTGGCTGATTGCGCGACCGGCGATGCTCGCCTTCCTGATGCTGATGCTGTTCGGCACGCCTATGCTCCTGTTTCCGCTGGCAAGGAGCCCGATCACTCTGGCGGTTCTCGTTGCGATGGCAGGCTGGTCGCCAGCCTGTGGATCGGCGGTGAAGGCACGCCTTCTGCATCGAGGCTCGGTCCGCAGCAATCGGCGACCAGCATCGGGCCGATTCTGGCGCCGATCGCCGTCGCCGCCATCAGCACGGATGGGCAGTTTGTCGTTGCCTGGGGGCTGGCCGCGGCTTCGCTCATGCTGACGCTCAGCCTTTCACGGCTCTGGCCCCAGCGCGGCGCTGGCTCCCCCGATTGTCCCCGTCCCTGAACCTCGCGGCACGGCAGAAGTCCGCAGCTCTCGATGCCCCATCACCCGCCTGCGCGCGGCGATGAAGAACGTGTTTTCAGCTCTCGGTCAACGGCAAGAGACAGTAGAACTTGGTCAGCTTCTCGTCGGACAGCGCGCTGACCGACCCGCCATGCGCCTCGACGATGGATTTGACGATGGCCAGTCCCAGCCCGGCGCCTTCGCCCTTTCGGTGGGCGGCGTGCCCCACCCGGTAGAAGCGGTTGAAGATGCGCGAGAGCTCCTCGGGTGGAATCTTCTCGCCGGGATTCTCCACGCTGATGATGACGTCCCGATCGTTCTGCGAGAACCTCACGGTGATGGTTTCGCCACTGGGCGTGTACCGGATCGCATTGGAGATCAGATTGCTGAGCGCCCGGCGAAGCATTTCCCGATCACCGCGGATCGGTGTCGTGCGGCCGCGAAGTTCGAGCTTCACGCCTCGCTCTTCCACCAAGGCCTCGAAGTACTCGAACAGCCCCCGGACGGCGTCCTCAAGGACCACGCTCTCCAGATTCAGATTGCCCGGATCGTTCTCGGTCTGAGCCAGGAACAGCATGTCGTTGATCATGCGGTTCAGGCGCCCGAACTCTTCCAGGTTGGAATAGAGAATCTCCCGATACTCGTCGGCCGAGCGGGCCTGACCGAGCGCCACTTCCGTCTGCGTGGTCAGGTTCGTGACCGGCGTGCGCAACTCGTGGGCGATGTCGGCCGAGAAGTTCGCCAGTTGCTCGAACCCATCCTCGATGCGCCCGAGCATGTCGTTGAAGGACGCGATGGTTTCTTCCAGCTCGACCGGTACAGCCTTGGGATCCAATCGCAGATACAGCTTGGACGAGGTGATCGCGCGAATCTTCTCGTTCGCCCTGTGGATCGGAATGTGCCCCCAGCGAACCGCGAACCAGGCGACAAGGATCGCGATGCACATGACCACGCAGATGGTCCACCACTGGATGCGCTTGAAGCTCCGGATGAATTCGAGATGGCCGCCGATGTTCATCGCCACGGCGATCGTGTAGGTACCGCTCAGACTGGTGTCGCCCCCGACCTGGATGACGCCACCTCGATAGGACTTCCCGTTCTCTTCCCATATCGTCATGCTTTGCCTGTCCGCCAGAGGGACGGGAGGTGTGCGCCGGGCGAAGCTCGCCAGGTCCGGACCGTCCTTCGGCGCGTACAGCGTCTTTCCGCCGGCATCAGCGACATAGTAGTAGACCCCGTGATGCCCCCGAACCGCACGGCGCAAGGCCTGCGTATCGCTTCCGTCCTGCACCTCGCCCAGTGCCCGGATGACCGAACTGGCGATCACGCCCAACTCTTCCTCATCCATTTCGGCGAAATGCCGGTCGAGGGATCCCACGCTGACCCAGCTGAACAGCAGGAGCACCACCATCATCGCGATGCCGACGAGGCCGGTGACCCGTGCGGAGAGCGAAGCCGGACGCCGCAGAAAGGCAAACCGGTCAGGCATCCGGCAGGTCCAACGTGTAGCCCATGCCACGTACGGTCTGGATGAGCTTGGGCTCGAAGCTGTCGTCGATCTTGGCGCGCAGCCGCCGGATCGCGACGTCGATGACGTTGGTGTCGCTGTCGAAATTCATGTCCCAGACCTGCGAGGCGATCAGCGAACGCGGCAGCACCTCGCCTTGGCGACGCGCCAGCAGTTCGAGCAAGGCGAACTCCTTGCTGGTCAGGTTGATACGCTGCCCGGCCCTCGTGGCACGACGGCGCGCCAGATCCAACTCCAGATCCGCAATCTGGATGCGATCGTGCGGAATAGGCGAACCCCCTCTGCGCAACAACGTCCGGACGCGCGCGAGCAGTTCCGAGAACACGAACGGCTTGACCAAGTAGTCGTCGGCGCCCAACTCCAATCCCTGGACGCGATCGTCGACGCTGCTGCGAGCGGTCAGGAACAGCACCGGCACCTGGTTGCCTGCCGCCCGGATGGTTTGCAGGATTTTCCGCCCATCCATGCCCGGCAACATGACGTCGAGCACGATCAGGTCGTAATGCTCGGTCGTGGCCATGTGCAGGCCGTCGGGCCCATCGCGCGCCAAGTCGACGACGAACCCGGCCTCCATCAGCCCTTGACGGACGTAGTCCGCCGTCTTGTGCTCGTCTTCGACAACCAGAAGTTTCATGTCAGCCCTATGCCCGCACTCGTTCGTGCTTCCGGCTCCCGCCACGACGGATGGATCATGATGGGTCACTGGAATCTACCGAGGCGAAGCTGCCATAAGGATGACGCAAAGATTACATATCAGTAATCATTTCGTCACCATTTGGGCCGGAGCGGCGTTGAACGAGTGAATGCCAAACGATCGTGTCAGCGTCCGCGCCTCAGCAGCAGGCTGATCGCGGTTGCGGCGGCCAGCGCGAACAGGGCCGAAATGAACCAGAGGAAATCCGAATCCAGGAGGATGTTGCTGAACAGGAAGCGCCCAAACGCGACGACGGCACCGATGGCCGTGGCCCAGTACAGGCATCGCGCCCGGCCGGAGAGCAGGAAGCCTCCAATCCCCAGCAGCAGGACGCCAAATCCGGCAATGAAACCACCCCAGGTGCGGAACACGGTGCCGAGCCATTCCAGGAACGCCGGGGGCAACGTGCCTGGGTCGATACCGGTGTGCCGGATATCCTCGGGCAGAAGCGCGGGGCGCAACACTAGGAAGAACACCGCAGTCCCCATGGTGAGGAGGCCGAGCACCAGGAGCAGGATGCCGCTCAGCGCGTCCCTCCGATCGACAATGTGCTGCTTCATCGCGACCAATCTCCACGACCGCTTCGAGCGCCGACCCGACCAGGTCGGCAAGCCAGGCTGCTACTGACACTGCAAGACGCCATCTGCCACAACGATGACGTGGTGATTACATGAATGTAATCAACGCGTAACTGACCCGACAGCGACGCCTTTCTACGCTCAGGAGGCATCGTCGCCAATTGTCCCGTCCATTCTTAACTGGCGCCCTGGAGCATCGAGATGAGCGAAATTCCTGATCGGAAGCGAGGCGGTTGGCGCAGCCCCGCCGTCCTGACCGTGTGCGTCTTTCTCTCTATCGCGGGACTCTTCCTGTGGCTGGAGCATCGGGCGCACGTACTCGGTGCGCTCCCCCTCTTGCTGCCCCTGGTGATCTGCATCGGCATGCACTTCTTCCTGCACCGCGGTCACGGCGGTCACGGTGGCCACCAGACGCATCGGGAGGAGGGCGACCGCGATGACCGGTAACCCGCCCGCCTACGGCCTCTGGTTTCTGGCGCTGGTGAACGCCGGCATCTTCATTCTGTTCGCCCTGAGCTTCTTCAAGCCGACGACGGCGCGCGACTGGCGCTCGCTGGGCGCGTTTTCCGCCTTCATCGTCGCCCTGTTCGTGGAAATGTACGGCTTTCCGCTGACGCTCTACCTGTTGGCGGGTTGGGTGGGCAATCGTTTCCCGGGACTGGACCCGCTGTCCCACGACGCCGGCCACATCTGGCCCGCACTCTTCGGTTGGTCGGGAGATCCTCATCTCAATCCGTTCCACCTGGCCAGTTACGTGCTGATCGGCAGCGGGTTCTGGCTGATCGCCGCGGGCTGGCGGGTGTTGCACGAGGCTCAACGCGCCGGATCGCTTGCCACCACCGGGCCGTACGCCCATGTGCGGCATCCGCAGTACGTGGGCTTCATCCTGGTGCTGATCGGATTCTTCCTGCAATGGCCCACACTCGTGACGGGCGTGATGCTGCCGATTCTGCTGGTCATGTACTGGCGGCTCGCCAAGCGGGAGGAGCGCGAGGTCGAAGCGACGTTCGGGGATCAGTATCGACGCTACGCGAGCGACGTGCCTGCATTCGTGCCGCGGCTTGGGCGCTTGTTCAACAATAAAGAAGGCCAGATCGAATGAGTCACCATGACCCGCACGCACACCACCAGCACGATCACGGCGCACACGTCCATGCGTCTCCACCCGGCACCGGCGCCGTCGTAAGCGCCGCCGGTTCGAGTCACGCAGGCCATGCCGGCCATGACCATGGCGCCATGGTCGCCGACTTCCGCAGACGCTTCTGGGTCACGCTGCTGCTGACCCCGTTTGTCCTCGCGCTGTCGCCCATGATCCAGCACGCGCTCGGCCTGGGCGAGGCGTTGGCATTCACAGGCGATCGTTACCTCCTGTTCGCCCTGTCGACCGTCGCCTATCTCTACGGCGGCTGGCCCTTCCTGGTCGGCGTCGTCTCCGAACTGCGCAAGCGTCAGCCCGGGATGATGACGCTGATCGCGTTGGCCATTTCGGCCGCCTACATCTTCTCGGTGGCAGTGACCTTCGGCTTTCCCGGGCAGGAGTTCTACTGGGAACTGGTGACGCTGATCGCGATCATGCTGCTGGGCCACTGGGTCGAGATGCGCTCGGTCATGGGGGCGTCGCGTGCCCTGGAGGAACTGGTCAAGCTGTTGCCCGACAGTGCCACCCGCATCGATGCCGATGGCAGCCTGCACGACGTGCCGATCAGTGCGTTACAGCCAGGCGACCGCGTGATCGTCCGTCCCGGCGCCAAGGTGCCGGTGGACGGGGAGATCACCGAGGGCTCCTCGGACTTCAACGAAGCCATGCTCACCGGCGAATCCCGCCCGGTCGCCAAAGGAGTCGGTGCCACCGCGATCGGCGGGGCCATCAACGGCGCGAACGCCGTCATCATACGCGTCACCGCAACTGGCGATGCCACGTATCTGTCGCAGGTGATCGACCTGGTCAAGAAGGCGCAGCAGACCCGCTCGCGCACGCAGGACATCGCCAACCGCGCTGCCGCCTGGCTGACCTACATCGCCTTGGCCGTGGGCGTCGGCACGCTGCTGGTCTGGTGGCTGGTGCTCGACGCGCCGCTCAACTTCGCCATCGAGCGCATGGTCACCGTCATGGTCGTCGCCTGCCCGCACGCGCTCGGACTGGCTGTGCCCCTGGTGGTCGCGGTCAGCACGTCGCTGAGCGCGAGCAACGGCCTGCTGATCCGTGACAGGGCGGCGTTTGAGCGAGCGCGCCGACTGGATGCGGTCGTGTTCGACAAGACGGGCACGCTGACCGAGGGACGATTCGGGGTCAGCGACATCGTGATGCTGCAGGAGGGCGATGAGCGCCAGGAGTTGGCCTTCGCCGCGGCGGCCGAGAGCCAGTCGGAACATCCCATCGCCCATGGCATCGTGGCCGAGGCAAAGCGCCGCGACATCGCCATCCCCAAGGCCAGCGACGTGCGCAACATCACCGGCGAAGGCATCGTAGCCAACGTGGGCGACGAGCGCGTGCGCATCGTCAGCCCAGGTCATCTGGCCCGCCAGGGCAACGCCATTACCCACGAGCGGCTGGGACAGCTCGAATCGGCAGGCAAGACCGTCGTCGTACTCGAACGCGATGGTCAGCCGCGCGCACTGTTCGCGCTTGCCGATATCGTTCGGTCCGAATCCCGGGATGCCATCGCCGAATTGACCCGGCTGGGGATTCGCTCGGTGATGCTGACAGGTGATGCCCGAGGCGTGGCCGAATCGGTGTCCAAGGAACTTGGGATCTCGGAGTACTTCGCCGAGGTGCTCCCGGATCAGAAGTCGCAGAAGATCCAGGAGCTTCAGGCCCGCGGGCTATCGGTCGCCATGGTGGGCGATGGCGTAAACGACGCCCCGGCGCTGGTCCAGGCCGACCTGGGCGTGGCCATCGGCGCGGGCACCGACGTCGCCGTGGAGTCGGCCGACGTCGTGCTCGTGCGCAGCGATCCGCGCGATGTCGGCGCCATCCTTGGCCTGTCTCGCGCCACTTACCGCAAGATGGTGCAGAACCTGATCTGGGCGACCGGCTACAACACGATTGCGGTGCCCATGGCGGCGGGCATCACCTTCGGTACGGGCTTCCTGATGACGCCTGCCATCGCCGCCGTCTTCATGTCGGCCAGCACGGTGATCGTCGCCATCAATGCCCAGCTTCTCCGTTTCTACAGGCGACAAACATGACTACGACAGATTCCTCCAGCCGAGTGATCCTTCCCCTTCCCGGCAACGAAGCATTCGCCCGCCAGTTGGCGGTCGCTGGAAGGTGGGAGCTGGGAGAGCTGGAAACCCGGCGATTCCCCGACGGCGAAAGCTACGTGCTCATCGCCGCGGAGGTGGCGGACAAGTCGGTCGTCCTCGTGCAGACCCTGGCCCAGCCCGATCCCGGCTTCCTGTCGCTTGTCTTCGCCGCCGACGCCGCCCGCGACCTCGGTGCCCGCGACGTGATCCTGGTCGCACCTTACCTGGCCTACATGCGGCAGGATCGCCGCTTCCACCCCGGAGAAGCGATCACCTCCCGGAGCTTTGCCCGTCTCGTGTCGTCGAGCTTCGACCGCCTGGTAACGGTCGATCCCCATCTGCACCGTTACCCGGCGCTGTCGGCGCTCTACACCGTGCCCGCCGACACCCTTCATGCCGCTCCGCTGCTGGCCGACTGGATCACCGGCGAGGTGGAAAGGCCGTTGGTGATCGGTCCGGACGAGGAAAGTGAGCAGTGGGTGGCGGCCATCGCCCAGCGCATCGGCGCACCCCATGCAGTCCTGCGCAAGATCCGCCACGGCGACCGCAATGTCGAGGTCGCATTGTCCGACCTGTCCGCCTGGCGCGATCGCCAGCCCGTGCTGGTCGATGACATTGCGTCCTCCGGACGCACGCTGATCGAGGCCGCGCGGCAGCTGCCTCAGCAAGGCTTCGCGCTGCCCGTGGTCGCTGTGGTGCATGCCATCTTCGCCGAGGATGCCTATCCACAACTCGCGCAGCTATGCAGCCGCATCGTCTCCACCGATGCCGTGCGTCATCAGAGCAATGCGATTGCACTGGCCCCGCTGATCGCACAGGCCCTTGCCACCGACACGGAGGCAGCGACCAGCCTCGTGCGCCATCGCCGTCCACCCGAACCTCTCGATGACATCGACCCGACGACGGGTGCCGACTCCTTCACCGCGACTTCCACACTCTGAGGATTCCTCTCTTGAAGCTCACCTCGTTCGGCGGTGCTGGCACCGTCACCGGCTCCAAGCACCTGCTGAGCCACAACGGGAAACACATCCTGGTCGACTGTGGCCTGTTCCAAGGCCTCAAGAATCTGCGCGAGCTGAACTGGGAGCCGTTGCCGATCGCGCCGAAGGAACTCGACGCGGTGGTGTTGACGCATGCGCATCTCGACCACTCCGGTTATCTGCCAAGACTCGTGCGCGATGGCTTTCGCGGACGCATCTACGCCACCGCCGCAACCCGCGACGTGGCCGAATTGATCCTCAAGGACAGCGGCCATCTGCAGGAAAAGGATGCCGAGTACGCCAATCGCAAGGGTTTCAGCAAGCACAAGCCCGCCCTGCCGCTGTATACCGTGCAGGATGCCGAGCGCGCGCTCAAGCAGTTCTCCAATGTGCCGTTCGGCAAGCCGGCCCCGCTTCCCGACGGTGCGACGCTGACGTTCCGCTACGCCGGGCATATCCTGGGTGCCGCTACGGCGGAGATCGACTGGGGCGGCAAGCGCATCGTGTTCTCGGGTGACCTCGGCCGCTACGACGACCCGATGCTGTTCGATCCGCAGCCCGTGACCGAAGCCGATTATGTGGTGATCGAGTCCACCTACGGCAACCGGACCCATGCCCCGAGCGATGCCGCCGAAGCACTCGGGGCCGTCATCGAGACAACGGTCGGCCGCGGCGGCACGGTTGTCATTCCCGCGTTCGCGGTGGGCCGCGCACAATTGCTGCTCTATTACCTCTGGAAGCTGCGCCAGGCCGGGCGCCTGGGTTCGGTGCCCATCTATCTGGACAGTCCGATGGCGATCAACGCCAGCGAGCTGCTCTGCGATCACCTCGCCGACCACCGCCTGCCCGCCGAGATCTGTCATGCCGCCTGCGGGATCGCCACGTATACCCGCGAGGTCGAGGAATCCAAGCAGATCACCGCCAGCCGATTCCCCAAGGTCGTCATCTCGGCCAGCGGCATGGCGACCGGCGGCCGCGTGCTGCACCACCTCGCGGCGTTCGCGCCCAAGCGCGAGAACACGATCCTGTTCTCCGGCTACCAGGCCGCAGGAACGCGCGGCCAGGCGATGCTGCAAGGCACACGCGAAATCAGGATTCACGGTCAATGGGTGCCGGTCAATGCGCAGGTCGCCAACCTGCCGGAATTGTCCGCGCACGCCGATGCCAACGAGCTGATGCGCTGGCTCTCCGGTTTTCGGCACGCGCCTTCGCGGATCTTCGTCGTGCATGGCGAACCGGAGGCCTCCGAGGCACTGCGCGTACGCATCGACAAGGAGAACGGCTGGCCTGTCTCGGTGCCGCGCTTCGGGCAGGTGTTCGAACTATGAACGCGCGTGATGCCCAGGTGGCCGATTCGCCGCCGACGCTACGCGCTCGGCGCCTGGGGCTTTATGCCCAACACCAGTCGATTGCGGTCATGCGCACGGATTGCCACGTGTGCCGCGCCGAGGGACTCGCCTCACGATCGCAGGTGTTGCTTTCGGCCGGTGGGCGACAGGTGCAGGCAGTGCTCTATCAGGCCGATGGCGATCTGGTTGCGCCAGGCGAAGCCGCACTCTCCGAATCCGCCTGGGAACGGCTGGGCGTCGCCGAGGGCGCCCCCATTGAGGTCTCCCATGCCCCCGCCCTGGACTCCTTGGCCAGCGTTCGACGGCGGATCTATGGCCATCGGCTCGATGCGGCCGCGCTGCAAGCCGTCGTCGCGGACGTGACGGCGGGACGCTACACGGACGTGCATCTAGCCGCGTTCCTGACGGCCAGTGCGGCCCTGCCGCTGGACGAACAGGAAACGGTCGATCTGACCGCCGCGATGATCGATGCCGGGGAGCGCCTGACGTGGAACGCTCCGGTGGTGGTGGACAAGCACTGCATCGGCGGACTGCCAGGCAACCGGACCACGCCGATCGTCGTCGCCATCGTGGCAGCCCACGGCCTGGTGATGCCCAAGACCTCATCGCGCGCGATCACGTCGCCGGCGGGCACCGCCGACACCATGGAAACATTGGCGCCTGTGGATCTTGACCTGGCCACCATGCGGCGCGTCGTGGATCAGGAAGGCGGCTGCATCGCCTGGGGCGGTGCTGTGCATCTCAGTCCCGCCGACGACATCTTCGTTCGCGTGGAACGGGAACTGGACGTGGACACCGAGGGGCAATTGATCGCCTCCGTACTGTCCAAGAAGATCGCGGCGGGCTCCAATCACGTCGTGCTCGATATCCCGGTCGGGCCGACCGCCAAGGTCCGCACGGAGGAAGCCGCAGATCGGCTGGGCGACCGCCTGATCGCGGTCGCCGCGCACTTCGGGTTGGCCGCGACGTGCATCCGCACCGACGGCAGCCAGCCGGTGGGCCGAGGGATCGGCCCCGCCCTCGAAGCGCACGATATTCTCGCCGTCCTTCAGAACAAACCCGATGCGCCCGGCGATCTGCGGCACCGGGCCGCAGTGCTCGCCGGCGCCGCGCTCGAAATCGGCGGCGCGGCAGAGCCAGGAGCAGGCTATGCGCTGGCCTTGGCCACCTTGGCTGACGGTCAGGCCTGGACGAAGTTCCAGCGGATCTGCCAGGCGCAGGGCGGCATGCGCGAGCCGCCCAGGGCCTTGCACATCCGGCCCCTGACTGCGGCGCGTGCTGGGAGGATCGTCCAGATCAACAACCGCAAGATTGCCCAGCTCGCTAAGTTGGCCGGTGCGCCCGAGGCCAAGGCCGCCGGCGTCACCATGGAGGTCATGCTGGGAGCTGACGTCGGCATCGGACAGCCGCTGCTTCAGTTGCACGCCGACACCGCGGGTGAACTGGCCTATGCCATGGAATATGCGTCCCGGAACCCGGACATCATCGAAATCGCGACTTGAGACGTCGCGGCAGTATCTCCATTGGAGGCCAAGATGCGCCCACGTGAAACCCGGACTCGTTCAGCGAAGCGCGCTGCGGGCAGATCCAGAAGCGAAAGGGCTGTTCACGCATCACCCGTGGCAGCCGTGCCGTCGGTGTCGACAGATCATTCCGCCGAACAAGCGCTTGCAGGTTCTGCCGTGTACGACTTCGCTCAGGCAGTGGGCTACTCGCGTGACGTGTTCGAGCGCGCGGTGCTGTTCTGGGACACACTGCGCCAGCGGGCCGACGAAATGATCGCCCACGAGCGCGCGGGCAAGCCTCCGCTGCTGGACTTCGACTACGAAACGCTGCTCGATGCCCGGCGCTTCGAGCATCCGGCCAACTACGCGCTCCTTCGCATCACGCGGGCCGGGGACCACTGCATCGAAGACTGCCTGGATGCCTCCAGGCCGCCCGTGGTGGTCGTCGATCCGCGTGCCGGACATGGCCCAGGCATCGGCGGCTTCAAGACCGACTCCGAAGTCGGTATCGCGCTGCATCGCGGCCATGCCGTTTACTTCGTCTCGTTTTATCCTGAACCATGTCCCGGCCAGACGCTCGCGGACGTGTTGCAGGCGCTGCGGCGCTTCGTGGAGGAAGTGGCGAGGCGCCATCCCGGCCAGCCTCCTGTGCTGTACGGCAACTGCCAGGCGGGTTGGGCACTCACGCTGCTCGCGGCGGACTGCCAGGGCCTGAGCGGGCCAGTCGTGCTCAACGGATCGCCGCTGTCCTACTGGGCGGGCGCCGCGGGTATGAACCCGATGCGGCTCGCCGGAGGATTCGTGGGCGGCGTGTGGATGACCCATCTGCTCGCGGATCTGGGCAATGGTCGTTTCGACGGCGCCTGGCTCATCCAGAACTTCGAGAATCTCAAGCCGGAAGGCGTGTGGGAGAAGTACGCCAACCTCTTCGCGCATGTGGATACCGAGCGTGATCGCTTCCTCCAGTTCGAGCGCTGGTGGAATGCCTGGTACTTCATGAGCCGCGAAGAGATCGTCGCCATTGTCGAGAACCTGTTCATCGGCAACCGTCTCGAGGAAGGCAAGCTGCGGATCGACGAGCACTGCGCCGTCGACCTGAAGCGCATCCGCAACCCGCTGGTGGTCTTCGCCTCCTACGGTGACAACATCACGCCGCCTCACCAGGCACTGGGCTGGATTCCCGTGGTCTATCCCGACACGGACGCGCTCAAGCAGGCGGATCAGCGCATCGTCTACCTGACCAACCCGCATGTTGGTCATCTGGGGATCTTCGTCTCCGCGAAGGTCGCCCGCTTCGAGCATCGGGCCATCCTGGAGACCCTGGCGGACGTCGAGGCATTGGCCCCGGGCCTCTACGAGATGAAGATCGACAGCCCCACCGGCGACTCGGATTGCGCGCGGTCGCAGTACACCGTCCGTTTCGAGGAGCGACAGGTCGAGGACCTGCGGTTCGATGTCCCTAATGCAGCGTTCGAGAAAGTGCGAGGGATGTCGGAGACGAACGAATTGTTCTACAAGACGTTCGTGAGTCCCGTCTTGAGCGCCATGAGCAATCCCTGGAGCGCCTCGGCGCTGGAATGGCTGCATCCGATGCGCACCAGCCGCTACCTGCTTTCGGAGGCCTTCAGCCCTTGGATGCACGCCGTCGCGGCCCTGGCGCCCCTGATCAGGAAGGAGCGGACGCCATTGCCCGCGGACAACCCCTTCGCGGCGCAGGAGCAGGCGGTGATCGCGCAGGTTACCCAGGCCATCGAAGATGGGCGCAAGCATCGCGACGAGGCGATGGAATGGTGGTTCGCGCTTGTGTTCGGCGCCATGCCGAGAAGGCTCGGCGCGGCCTGACGATTCGTGGTCGCGGCTTGGTTGCTTAGTGGATCGGCGGATGAAGGCTTAGGCGCCAGTCGTCACAAGTGACCGGAGCGCGAGATCGCCAGAACCAGGCGTAGCGACAGCAATAGGGCCAGCAAATACGCGACGACCGCGAACAACGGCATGTCGCCCCAGATGCGAGGCCCAATGCTGTGCTGCATCAAGAGCGATCCAGCAAGGTAAAGCCCCAGCGTGATCAACGCGACCGACAGTCTGTTGCCGGTCCGGCTGATGTTGGCCTGCAATGCCTCAAGCCCCCGGTGGTACATGGTCAGGCTCGGCCTGCCATCATCCACCATCGCCGACCTGAGCAGTTCCGATGCGATCGTCGACAAGCTGTCGGCCGTGCGCGCAGCACGCTCGGCCACCGGCCGCCGTCTGCGGGCCGCCTCCTTGCTCAACGAAGCGGCAAGGGTTTCGCGGTGGAGCTCGAAACTTCCCAGCAGGTTGAACTCCGGATCGAGCTGGCGAATCGTGTTCTCGACCAGGAACAGTGTTCGGATCAGGACCAGCAGATGCCGGGGCAGCCGGAAACGCTCTCCTCCGCCCAGGCGTGAGATCCGCCACACCATCTCGGCCAGCGACCACTCGGTGACGGGCAGGCTCTCCAGTTTGTCGAGAATCTCGCCGATGGCGCGCGTGTACTCGCGACGGTCCACGGGTGCAACGATGAAACCCAGAAGAAGCGCCGAATCCAGCACCTCGTCCGCATCCGCATAGGGCACGGCAGCGATCATGCGTGCGAGTGCCAGCCGCGCCTTTGGATCTAGGTATCCGATCGAGCCGAAGTCATGAAGGCACAGTCGCCCATCCGCCATCGCGAACAGGTTTCCTGGATGTGGGTCGGCGTGGTACACGCCGCGAACGAACAAGAGGTGCAGATAGGCATTGAACAACTGATCGGCAATGGCGCGCCCTCGGTCGCTTCCGGCGAAGTCGGTGACGACGCCGCCGCTGCTGTATTCCTGAACTAGTACGTTAGGCGAGACATAGGGCTCGACGACGCGGGGCATCATGACGCCTGGCAGCCCCGCGATTGCTGACTGCAAACGCCGCATATTCCGCGCTTCGTGATCCAGATCGATTTCTGCAAGCAACTGCATGCCGAGTTCGTCGATCAGCGCCAGCGGCTGTTGCCGCCTGAGCTGCGGCCACACAGGAAGCAAAATCCTCACCAGCAAGCGCAGCAGCAGAAGATCGGTCTTGACCTGGGAGACGACACCGGGGCGGCGAACCTTGACCACGGCCTCTTGCCCGTCGTGCGTACGGGCTCGATGAACCTGGGCCACGGACGCTGCAGCAAAGGGAATTGCATCGAACCGTGCGAACAGCGTTGCCGCCGGTTGGCCGAACGCATCTTTGATGGCAGCTTCGGCAAGCTGCGACGAGAACGGCGGCACCCGGTTATGCAAGTCCTCCAGCACCACGCGGTACGCGTCGGGCAGCATGTCGCGACGCAAGCTCAAGCCTTGACCGAGCTTCACGAAAGTCGTGCCCAGCCCCTCCAGCGTCTCGCGCAAACGCTCCGCCAGCACCGATGGCGTGGTCTTCCGCAGGCGCCACCATGCCAAACCGAATCCAAGGGCAGCGACCACAATCTGAATGCCACGACGCAACGATGAGATTCGGGGTGGACGCATATGACCTTCGATTTCGTGTTCGATGGCCTGATGCGGGTTGCATTCCAGGCCCTCCTACGATGGCACCACCCCGCCATCTCCCCAACCCCAAACGCATCTACGTCAGAACCACAAGCGCAGGCCGACCACCCAGCGGTTGTCGGTTCGGGAATGACCGCTGAGCCTGCGCAGGTCGGACGTCTCGCCGAAGCTCCATTCGCGCTCGAACCCGATATAGGGCGCGAACTGCCGCGTGATCTCGTAGCGCAATCGCACACCTCCTTCTACCGTGCTCAAGCCTGACCCGATGACTTCCGCCGGATCGGACTGCCCGAACCAGTTGGCTTCGACACCCCAGCTTGCGATCAGCCGGTTGGTGAACAGCATGTCGTACTCGGCCTCGACGATCGCCGCCGTCTTGCCGCCTTCTGCGACGTAACCCGTTGCGGAAACCTCGAACTTATAGGGCGCCAGCCCCTGAACGCCGAACGCGGCCCAGGTGCGCGGCGTTCCGCCTCCACCGAAGTCACCGAAATCCCGGCGCACGCCCACCACGGCATCCCACCAGGGATGGATCGCGCGTCCGTACATCGCCTCCACCCGCGCGCGCTGCAGGTTCTCGTCCAGGGCGTGCCCCTTGGTCCTCAGCCAGAGGCGGTTGATGTCGCTACCGACCCAGCCGATTCCCTCCCAGGCGATCTCCCTGCCTTCATCCGTGTTCGCCCCTTCCAGCTGATCCATGAGCCAGAAGGAGTTCAGGCTGGTTCCATGCTTGTGGTAGTCCTTCAGCGTCGGAAATGCCGCCAGGCGATCGGCATCCGTGACGGCGGGGATGGGTTCGCGTGGCGAGTCGAGCACCCCCATCCGGGAATGATCCATCTGCGAATGGTCGACCTGCGGACGATCATGCTGCGAATGATCCATCTGCGAGTGGTCGACCTGTGGGCGACCATGCTGTCCATGATCCATCTGCGAGTGGTCCATGCCGGCATTGGGAGACTGCGCTGCCGTCGCGTCCTCTTCCTGCTGGTTCGCAGTCGGACTCGACGGGACAGGCTGGCCATGACCGGCGTGCTGCGCGTGGGCGCCGACAGGAGGGAGCAGCAATGCTGCGGCCAGCGCAGCCCACCGCATCGATGTTCTCACGCTCGTCATTCTTCGACCCTCACTTCCCGGAACATCCCGGATTCCATGTGGAAGAAGAGATGGCAGTGGTAGGCCCAGCGACCGAGCGCGTCGGCGCGCACCCGGTAGCTGCGCTTCGTGCCCGGCGGCATGTCGATGGTGTGCTTGCGCAAGTGGAAGTTGCCCTGTTCGTCCTCAAGGTCGCTCCACAGGCCATGCAGATGGATCGGATGCGACATCATGGTGTCGTTCACCAGCACGATGCGCATGCGTTCGCCGTAGTTGAGGCGCAGCGGCTCGGCGTCGGCGAACTTGATCCCATCGAACGACCAGGCAAAGCGCTCCATGTGGCCGGTCAGGTGCAGCTCCACCGTGCGCCCCGGCTCGCGACCGTCGGGGTCCTCGAACAGGCTCTTCAGGTCGGCATACGTCGCCACCTTGCGGCCGTTGCCGCGCAGACCGATCCCAGGATCGGACAGTCGCGGCTCCGGCGCCATGGTCTGCATGTCCACAAGGGGATTGCCTGTTTCGCTGGCCGGATGAGTCTGCATCTGCATGCCGCCGCCTTCATGCGCGGAGTGCGCGCCTGGTGCGGCCGGAACGCCGTGCCCGGCATGCGGATCGGCGGCCACGGCCCCCGCTCCGTGGCCCGCGTGGGGGTCCGGCGCCGGCGCGGCGCCATGCCCGGCATGCGGATCGGCCGATGCGGCCGCCAGTCCGGAATGGGCACCGTGGCCGCCATGCCCCATGTCGGCCATGGTCAGCAGCGGCCGCGGGTCCACCGCCGGTACCGGAGCACGCAAGCCCTCGCGGACCGCAAGCGTGCCACTGACGTAGCCGGTGCGCGCGGAGTCTTGGGCGAAGATCGTGAAGGCGTCCTGCCCGGTAGGCTCGACGATCACGTCGAAGGTTTCGGCAGTGGCGATGCGCAGCTCGTCCACCGTCAGCGGGTGGACGTACTGGCCGTCGACCTCGACGACCGTCATCTTCAGGCCCGGGATGCGGACGTCGAAGTAGGTCATCGCCGCACCGTTGATGAAACGCAGGCGCACCTTCTCACCGGCACGGAAAAGTCCCGTCCAGTTGCCCAGCGACGTGGTCCCGTTTATCAGGTAGGTGTAGGTATGCGCGTTGACGTCGGACAGGTCCGTCGGCGTCATGCGCATGCGTCCCCATGCCTCGCGATCGCTTAGCGTCGCGCTCAAGCCGTCCCGGCGCACGTCGCGGAAGAAGTCGCCCACCGTACGCTGGTAGTAATTGTCGTACTCCGACAGCTTCTTCAGCCGGGCGAACAGGCGCGCCGGGTCCATGTCGGTCCAATCGGACAGGAAGACCACGTAGTCTCGATCGTAGGAGAACGGAGGCGGATCGATGGGGTCGATGATCAGCGGCCCGTACATGCCGCCCTGTTCCTGGAACCCCGAATGACTGTGGTACCAGTAGGTTCCGCTCTGGCGGACATCGAACTCGTACAGGTAGCTCTCGCCGCGGTTGATGCCGTCGAAGCTGAAGCCGGGAACCCCATCCATGTTGGCGGGCAGCAGGATGCCGTGCCAGTGGATCGACGTCGCGTCGCCGTGGATCGAGCCGGGGGGAAGGTCATTCCGGGCCCTGAGCTGCACCCGCGTGCCTTCGCGCCAGCGCAGGATCGGTGCAGGCACCGAGCCGTTGACGGTGATGGCGGGCCGCGTCTTGCCCGTGTAGTTGACCAGGGTCTCGCCTATGGTCAGGTCGAACTGCGTGCCCGACAGGACTTCGAGCTGGCCAGGGGAGCGGAGCGCCCAGCTCTGCTTCGGCCAAAGTCCCAGGCCCAGCACTGCGCCACCCGCTGCCAATCCTTGAACGAACTGCCTTCGAGACAGCAGCAGCTGCTCGGCGGCGTTCGTGCCTGAAAGTCTGGATCGCATGCATGACCTCCTATGATCGGTATCGGCTGACATCGAGCCCGCCCGGCCCATCGCCACGATCTGGGTGCCGGCCACGCGCGCCGGAGAAAGCGCCAGCGTGGTGAGGAACGCGGGTCAGCGTGCGCATGACAAGCCACGTGACGGTGGCCGGAATGCTTGCCAGATGGGCCGCACAGGATCCAGGCAACGGTCGGGGTTGAACGCAAGGGCGTGGTGCTCGCGTCATGGTGACCAGCCTAGGAGGGGTCACTTTCGGCGGGATGACCCATCCATTACATTCCCGTCATTTCATGGTCATTCGCCCTGCCAGAGGCCTCGATGCTTGGGCGGTTGCGCCTTACCCCCGCTGGGCCTTGCGCTTGCCGACACCACGGTCGTCGACCGCGCCGCGTCGGCGCTTGGGTTCTTTCGCCGCCGCCGCAGACGGCTGTTCGAGATCGGCCAGGATCGGGCAATCGGGACGGTCGTCCCCCGAGCAGCATGTCGCCAGCTGCTGGAGTGTCGCTGCCATCTCTTGCATGTCGGCGATCCGCCGTTGCAGATCCTCGATGTGGTCCAGGGCGATACGCTTGACGTCGGCGCTGCGCCGGCGGCGGTTGCGCCAGAGCTGCAACAGGCCATCGATCTCGGCGACGGAGAATCCCAGATCCCTCGCGCGCCGGACGAAGCGCAGCACGTGGACGTCCTTTTCGGTGTAATCCCGGTAGCCTGCGTGCGTGCGGCCAGCCGGTGGAATCAACCCGATCTGCTCGTAGTAGCGGATCATCTTGGCCGATACACCCGAGGCCTTCGCCGCGTCACCGATGTTCACGTCATTCTCCTTTCGGTCCCAAGCCCGCCGCCCCGAAACTCGCCGAAGCGGCGGCACCCCTCGAAGCCGGCAGTTGGCCAGCCGACGCGGCCGTCGTCGGCGGTTGGAATCGCCGTAACCTGAGTGCGTTGCCGAGGACGAAGACGCTCGACAACGCCATGGCGCCTGCCGCGAAGACCGGCGAGAGCAAGACGCCGTACGCCGGATACAGCACACCCGCGGCAACCGGGATCAGGGCCGCGTTGTAGGCGAACGCCCAGAACAGGTTCTGCCGGATGTTGCGGATCGTCCTCTTCGACAGCGCGATGGCGTTGGGCACGCCCTTGAGGCTGCCCGACATCAGCACCACGTCGGCCGCCTCGATCGCGATATCGGTGCCCGTGCCGATGGCGATACCCACCTCGGCCTCCGCCAAGGCCGGCGCGTCGTTGATGCCATCGCCCACGAACACCAGATGGCCATGCAAGGCCCTGAGCCTGCGCACCGACTCCACCTTGCCCTCCGGCAGCACCTCGGCGACCACCTCGTCGATGCCCAGATGGCGGGCGATGGCCTCGGCCGTGCGCCGGTTGTCGCCGGTGATCATGGCCACCTTGAGACCCAACACGTGGAGCGCGGCGATGGCGTCGGGGGTTGTGTCCTTGATCGGATCGGCCACGGCGATGACGGCCGCGAGCTTGCCGCCGATCGCTGCGTAGAGCGGCGATTTGCCCTCGTCGCCCACCCGTTGCGCGTTGCCGGCGAAGGCGGTCACATCCAGCCCCAGCCGGTGCATGTAGCGGTCGGCACCGATCTGGACACCCAATCCGTCCACCTTGGCCTCGACGCCGTACCCGGTCTCGGACCTGAAGCCGGCGACCTCCGGCAAGACCAGGCCTTCGGCTTGGGCGGCCTCCACGATGGCGCGGCCGACCGGGTGTTCCGACATCGCCTCGACGGCCGCGATCCGCGCCAGCACCTGCGCCCGGTCGAAGCCCTCGGCGAGTTCCAGATCGGTGAGCACCGGCCGGCCTTCGGTCAGCGTACCGGTCTTGTCCAGCGCGACGACCTTGGCATCCTTGAGCAACTGCAAGGCCTCGCCCTTGCGGAACAACACGCCCATTTCCGCGCCGCGCCCGGTGCCGACCATGATCGAGGTGGGCGTGGCCAGCCCCATCGCGCAGGGACAGGCGATGATCAGCACGGCGACGGCGTTGACCAGCGCGAACGTCAGCGCCGGTGAGGGGCCGAAGGCGAGCCAGAGCAGGAATGTCAGCAGCGCCACGCCGATCACGGCCGGGACGAACCACGACGTCACCTGGTCGACCAGAGCCTGGATGGGTAGCTTGGAGCCCTGTGCTTCCTCGACCATGCGGATGATCCGGGAGAGCACCGTGGACTCGCCCACTGCGGTCGCGCGGAACGCCAGCGCGCCGTTCTGGTTGACCGTGCCGCCGACCACCGCGCTGCCGGCGGTCTTCGCCACCGGCACCGGCTCGCCCGTGATCATGGACTCATCGACGTAGCTGTCGCCCTCGATCACCTCGCCGTCGACCGGTACACGTTCGCCGGGCCGCACTTCGACGGTATCCCCCGGCGCCACCTCGCCGAGAGCGATCTCGGCCGTCTGCCCGTCACGGCGCACGCGCGCGGTCCGCGCCTGCAACCCGACCAGCCGCTGGATCGCCTGGGAGGCGCGCCCTCTGGCCCGCGCTTCCAGGGACCGGCCGATGAGAATCAGGGTGACGATGACGGCCGCCGCCTCGTAGTAGACGTTGACCGCCTGCGCGGGCAACAGCGCGGGCGTGAAGGTCGCGACCAGCGAGTAGGCGTAAGCGGCCAAGGTGCCGACCGCCACCAGCGAGTTCATGTCCGGCGCCAGGCGCAACAGCGCGGGGAAACCCTGCTGATAGAAGCGCCGGCCTGGCCCGAGGATCACCAGCGTCGTCAGCGCGAACTGGATGATCCAGTTCCACTGCATGCCGATGGTGCGCACGATCAGGTGATGCAGGCCGGGAACGAGGTGCGAGCCCATCTCCAGCGCGACGACCGGCAAGGTCAGCGCAATGGACACGACCACCGCGCGTTTCAGTGCCGCCTGCTCGGCCTCCTTGCGGGCTGCGTCATCGGCCTCGCGCAAGGCCGCCCGGTCGATCGGCCGTGCCGCATACCCTGCGACGTCGATGGCCTGGATCAGCAGTGGGGAGTCCGCGCCGCCTTCCACGACTGCGCGCTCCGTCGCCAGATTGACGCGCGCCGCCATCACGCCAGGGACGGCGCGCAAGGCGCGCTCCACACGTCCGACACAGGACGCGCAGGTCATGCCCTCGATGGCGAGTTCGGTCTTCCGCACAGCGTTCGTTCGCAGGGAGGCGCTTGGGGCAACGGAATCCATGGTGTTCATCTCGCCGGTGCAATGGTCAGTAAACAAGTCTGCGGGTTCCTACGGTGGGAAGGTCAACCCCTGCATGGCCCGCGAAAACCCTTGACCTTCCAACGATGGCAAGGCCCATCCTAACCGTACACAAATCAGCAGGAGGTGCCCCATGCACGCATTTCACATCCAGAACATGACTTGCGGCGGCTGCGTCCGAGGTGTGACGCGCGCCATCCAGTCCGTCGACTCGGATGCCCGGGTTCAGGCTGACGTTCATACCCGACGGGTGCAGGTCGTGTCCGAGCAGCCTAGCGAGATCGTGAAAGCCGCCCTGACCAAGGCGGGCTACCAGGCGATTGGCGTCGATCCCTGACGCGCCGCCCGGCGGAGCGTTCAAGTCCCATTGATCGGCTGCAAGCAGCGAAGGGGCTCTCGCCAGCGCGGTCGTCGCACGACGCTGTGCCTTGAGCGTGTGGGCCGGTTCGCTCAGCCGGGATCATCCGGGTGGTCGGGCGCCGCCGGTCGACGGCGCCGCCACGACCATCCTCGTTCGATCTCGATTTGCAGTGCAACGCTCAGGAAGGTGCGGATCAGCACGATCAGCGCAAGGATCGCCACGCCCTGGAGCGAGGGATCGATGGTGACGGTGCGGATGATGTCCGCGGCCACGAGGAACTCCAGGCCCAAGACGATCGTGCCGCCGAGCTCCTGCCGCAGGGCGTGATAGCGCGCCGTCATCCCGACCTTCGTGTGAAGGAAGGCGAACCGCCCACACGCCAACAGGCTTCCCAGCGTGATGACGCCGACACCGAACAACTCGAATCCAGCCACCGCGATTCCGATGGCGGCATGTGGCAAGTCGACGCTCATCGGCCTGTCCGGTCAATGGTGGTCGTAGATGCCCACCCCGCGAATGTCGTTCCAAGACGTGGTCTGGTGGCAGAGGTAGCATTGCTCGGGCTGCGCATTCCGGACACCCGCAATCGGCTTGGACATCATCGAGAAGTGCTCCTTGTAGTGGCTGAGCGGCGCGAGATGGCACTGGCCGCACTCGGTGGAACTGGGCAAGGGATGCCTGAACCCGGCGATCGACCACGTGCCGGTGCCGTGGCATGTCGCGCAATCGTTTCCGAACACCTGGACGTGAGGGTCCGTGGTCTTGTGGCAGCTCGCGCAGTCCAGCAGCGTCTCCTTGTAGGTCATGCCGCTGGCGAGCGAGACGTTGCCGGGCAGCGCCTCTGGCCTGTGCGCCTTCACGTGCGCGAGCAGCAGCGCGCCCTCGTGGCGCTCCGGAGCACGATCGAGCCATCGCACGATGATGTCGGTCAGCGCCGCATGGTCCATGCCGCGCAGGCTGCGACCGGCGTCATGTTCCTTGTGGCAGGCCACGCAGTTGTTCGTCTCGGCGATGTCGGCATGGAACGCCGTCGGCTGCCGCTGCAGGAGGGCGGTTTCGTTGGCATGGCAGGCAACGCAGGTCGCATCCTGCACCCCCTTGACCGGCGTGTGGCACGCCGCGCAATCCTCCTGCAGGAACGCATGCGCGCTGGACAGTGGGCCAGGCGAGGCCATGCTCTGCCACGTCGCGACGTGCAGCGTCTGCGGCACCGCCTTCCACAGCGCGAGTGCTGCCACCGACGCCAGCACCGCGAGCAGCGCGACGATGATCGTTCCCTTTCGACTCATCTGAACCAGCGCAGCCCGAAGTAGATGCCGGCCCAAATGTGCAGCGCCAGCAGGAGATAGAAGACGATCGAGAACGCGATGTGCGCCGACAGCCAGCCGGTGAACAGCTTGCGCACCCGCTCCTGAAACTGGATTGAGTACTGCAGGTCGCCGGCGCCGGACGCCAGCGGCAGCAGTTCGGCGCCGGCCTTGGCCGTGCCGGCGCCGCCTGCCGGCGCCTGCGCGTAGGCCCAGTACGCCCCATCCAGGAGGCGCCACAGGCCGTCGAGCTGTGTCTTCTTCTCGCGGATGTTCTCGGCGACGTAGCGCAGGTAATGCTGGCCGATGAACCCGGTGAGCACGCTCAGCAGCATCGACGCCGTCAGCGCGATCCCGAGCACGCTCTGGAACTTGTGCCCGCTATGGATGATGGCCAGCAGCGCGCCGATCAGGCCGAAATACACGTGCGCCTGCAGCAATGCGGCGAAGCTGTGCTCGCGGGTGAATGCGCGGCGTAGCGTGGCGCTGCGCTTGACCACGGTGTAGACGAGCGGCACCAGCAAGAACGCGGCGCCCACGACGCCGAACACGCCACCCCACAGGCTACCGGCGAAGAACGGAGCGCGGTGTACCAGGAAGCCCAGCCACAGCACCGCCAGCATCGACACGATGATCGTCGCGGCGATGCGATCGTGCCTGCCCATCTAGGCATCCACCGAGATGTCGGCCGACGCTTTCGCCTGGCAGGCCAGGATCATCCCCGACGAGCGGTCGAGCGGGGTCAGGCTGTCGTCCACCGCCATGGTGACCTCGCCCGAGAGCAGTTTCACCTTGCAGATGCCGCAGTAGCCCTGCCGGCACGCGTACTCGATCGGGACGCCGACTTCTTCGGCGGCCTCGAGGACGGTCTGGCCGGCGATCAGCGGCGCCTTTTTCCCGGATCGCTCGAAGCGGCATGTCACGGCCGCAGCGGTGTCGCCGGCTTGGCCCGGTTCGGGCGTCGCCGGCTTGGGCGGGCTCAGGAACAGCTCGGAGTGTATCGACGCCGGATCGATGCCCAGCTTGCCCAGCTCGTTGCGCACCGCATCCATCATCACCGGCGGACCGCACAGGTGGATGCGGCGCGAGCGGATCTCGGGGATCTGCCCCAGCAGTTCGGCGGTGATGAACCCGCGTGCGCCGGTCCACTCCTCTGATGACTCCTCACTCAACACGATGGACACATGCAGGTTCGGATGCCGACGGGCAAGCTGGTTCAGCTCGTCATGGAAGATCACGTTCTCCAGGTCCTTGCAGGCGTAGACCAGGTCGATCCGGCCGTTCCAGCACTGGTCGGTCAGGTAGCGGATCGAGCTCATCAACGGCGTGATGCCGACACCGCCCCCCAAGAGCACGACGCTGTCGGACTCGACGCCGCGGAAGGTGAAGCGGCCGTACGGGCCGGACGCATCGAGCAGATCGCCTTCCTGGACGTGTTCGTGGAGGTATCCGGACACGATGCCGCCGCTTTCGTGCTTGACGGTCAAGTCGCACCAGCCATGGCAGCATGGCGATGAGGCGATCGAATAAGAGCGCTTGACCTGTTTCCCTTCCGAGGGCACGGAGAGCGTGAGGAACTGGCCGGGCTCAAACTCGAAAGGCAGGGCACCTGTCCCCTCGACGGGTGCCAGGCGGAACGTCTTGACCCGGGATGTCTCCGGGAAGATGCGCGCGACCCGCAGCTTGCCGACCCAACTGCCCGTGGTGGACGCAGGCGTGCGCGCCTGCGGGGCGCCTTCGGGCGAAGCAACGGCAGGTGCCTGTACCGCGGGGCCTGGCGATGCGCCGGCACGCGGTGCCGGGGAGGACGCCGGAGACGCCGGTGCTCCCGTGCGCAACGTGGCCAGCACCGCGTTCGTACGCCGGTTGCGGGCGACGTACATCCACGCACCCAGCAAGGCAAAAGCCGACAGCAGCGCCATCGTGAAGTAGTGAAAGCCCGACAGGCCGAAGACCCCGTGCGCCGGGACCGTGGTCAGGGGATCGGTCAGATTCATTTCGCGACGGAACCAGTCCAACGCGATGCCGCGCGGCGCCTGTCCTTCGGCCAGCGCGCGGTAGGCCGACAGGCCGCTGTCAAACTCGCCCCAGGCCACGCGCATCCGATCAGACGCCTCCTGCAAGCCGGCGTAGTCGTTGCGTTGAACCGCATGCGACGCCTCCGACGACAGGGTCGCCAACTGCTGGATGCCTTCGTGCATCCGATGGTGGGCGAGCTGCTCGACGCTGGCACGCCGCTCCGGCGGAAGGTCCGGCAGAGCCATCAGTTGGGGATACAGCAGCTTGTTGAGGCGCCGATCGCGACCGCACTCGTCTCCGCGGCAGCCGCGCATCATGTCGTCCATCATGTCGTCCATCATGCCGCCCATGGAGCCGCCCATCGACGCACCTGCCGCAGCCGGCATGCCGCCAGCCGCGTCAGGGTGATGCGCGGCATGGTCGTCATCGCCCATGCCTGCGTCAGCCGGGGGTGGGGTGCCCATCGGCATGCCCTGCATCGGGCTGCTGCCTTGCATCGATGCGCCCCCGACAGCCGGTTGCGGCGCCGCCATGTTTGCGGCTTGGTCAGCGTGATCGTCGTCGCCCATCGGCGCGTCAGCCGACGGCGCGGGTTCCATCGGCATGCCACCCATCGAACTGCTGTCTTGCGCGGCTGTCGTTCCAGCGGCCGCCGTGCTGTTGGTCTTGTTCGGTGGATGAACAGCGTGCGGATCGGCGGTTGTCTGAGCGCCGGCCGTAGCATACGCCAGCGACATCGCCAGCACGGCCAGGGCAACGATTCGCCTCCACCCCATGAAGCTCTCCGTCGACACAGCGGCCGCCTCCTACATATGGCCCATCTTCTTCTTGGCCATGCCGCCGCCCATGCTCGAATCCATCTTCTGCATGGTCGAATCGACTTGCTGCATCTGCCGCTCGCAGTTCTCCATATCCTTCTTCATCTGTTCCATGTGCTGCATCGCGGCGGACATGTCCATGTCATTGTGCGTGGACGTGTCTCCTGCCTTCATCGACATGGCCTGCTGATGCATCTGCGTGCTGCCTTCCTGCATCTGGCGGCCCATCGCTTCCATGGCCTTTCCCCGTTCACGCATCATCGTTGCCATTTCCTCCATATGCGAAGCCATGACGTCGGGCGTGGCAGGCGAATTCGGGGAAGCAGGCGACTGCGGACCCGGAGCATGTGCCGCCGGGGGATGGGGCGCCGCTGGGGCGCTCATGCTGGCGGGCGACTGCCCCATGGCGCCTGACTGACCATGCTTGTGCTTGTCGTCATCGGCCAGCGCTGAGCCGGCGAGCATCCCACCAAGCAAACAAACGATCACCAGTGACGGCCGACGATAATGCCTCATGACAACCTCCGATAAGTTGGCGGCGATTCCCATCGGGAACCGGCGGATGCGGCGCACCCACAAAAGAAACCGGTCCGCGTCTGTGGCCGGCTTGTTCGCTTCCACCCTACGTACGGCAAGCTGTCGACGGGATGACCCCGCCATTACGATGCTGCAATCGTCTCGTCATTCAACCAAGACCTTTGGATCAATGATGCGCGTATTGAATTCGCTCCTCTCGTGGACGCACTCAGCCGCCTCCGAAGTGACCAGCGCATTGCAGAAATGTAATGAATGGGTCATTCAGATGAAAGAAGAGCTTTCCTAGGCTGGCACCGGGCATACCTCCCCAGCCCATCAGGAGATTTCAATGAAGTCTGTCAAAGCGTCTTGGGTCATGATGTTGTGTGCGATGTTCGCCGTAGCCATTCCGGTCTATGCGCAGCAGCCCACCGAAGAACCGGTCATAACGCTCCTGAACGATATCGCGGACAAGCCGGAGAACCATCTGGCCATCGCCGCGTATTACCGCACGCTGGCCCGCGAAGCCCTGGCAGAAGCCGAAACGCACAAGACGATGCGCAACACGTATCGCCATAATCATCAAGCCTTCAAGAGTGGGACGGCCACGGACCAAACTCTGGCCAGACACTGCGATAAGCTGGTCAAGTTGAAGGAAGAAGCCGCTACGGAATACGAGGAGCTTGCAAAGCTCCACGAAGCCGAGGCGGCAGCGAGGTAAATGGCAGACTGCAAGCTTCCTTTACCCCGCTCTCCTCTGAGTTGATTGGAGCGGGGAATTTTCAAAGTGCAAGGCGACTATTCAGGACGAATGGTGTTAGATCCGGAGCCAGGCAGGCCGCGGAGGCCATTCGGATACCGCTATTTGTGCAGCTTGCCTTATGTTGGAACCTTGCTGCGGCTTGATCTTGATCAATGCCAGTCGGCCCCAAGAGAGCTAGTCTGGCCATCATGAGAGCTCGCACGTCCCCTACCCTGATCCGCCCAGTGTCCGCAGGCGCGGCTTCGGGCGTGCGGGAGTTGTCATGGTGAAGCTGCTCAGGCGATGGCGGCGTTCCCGTCCTCGTGCCCGACTGGCATGGCTGGGACTGTGGGCGCTGCTGTTGCAGCAGCTGGCGCTGGTGGCCTACGCCTGTCCGCTGGAATCGGTGGAAGCTGGACAAGCGACCCTGATGGTCGGTTGCGAAGAGATGTCCGCGCCGGATCCCGATGCTCCGGCGTTGTGCGACCAGCATTGCCAGCGCGATCACATCGCCACGGCCGATGCGAAGGCCCCTCAAGTGCCTTACCAGCCGGCACTGGTTGCCTTCGCGCTGGTGCAGGCTCTGTTGCCACCGGTACACGCGCAGTTCTATCGGGATGTTCCGGTGTGCGTGTCCGATCCGCCTCCCCTGCAGCGCTTCTGTAGCCTGCTGATTTAAGCCCCCTCCTGGATTGACCCGTGCTCGTGCTGCATGCGTTGCAGCGCGCTCGTTGTCCTTTGTCCGGAGGTCTTATGGAGATGTCTTTCTTCTTGCGTGCAAGGCGCAGGATGGCGTGTGGATTCGCGCTTGCCCTGGCGCTCAGTGGTCCTGTGGTGGCAGCACCGCCCGCTATCCCGATCAGCTACACAGAAGCCCTACAGCGGGCGCTTGCTAATGCCCCTACCCTGCAGGCGCGCCGATCCCAGATCGATGCCAGTACCGAAGAAGCCGCGCGTGCTGGCGCGCTGCCCGACCCACGTTTGATCGTGGGGCTGGCGAACTGGCCCGTCAGTGGACCCGATGCCTTCAGCCTGCGGGCCGATGAGATGACCACCCAGCAAGTCGGTCTGATGCAGGAGTTTCCTGCGCGTGCGAAACGACGTGCCGAGCACGCGCTGGCGCAAGCGACGCTGGCGCAAGCGCGCTCACTGTCGATGGCCGAACAGCAGATGGTGGCCCAAGCGGCCGCGCTGGCCTGGATCGAGCTGTGGAGTACGCAGCAAGCCGTAGATGCGTTGGAAGGATTGCGCGAGCCGGCACGCATAGCCGAGCGTGCGGCGCGTGCTCGCTTGGCAGGTGGCACGGCCGGGGCCAGTGACGTGCTTGCCGCCCAGGCCGCCCTACTGCAGTTGGACAATCGCCTGGAGCAGGTACATGCGGAGCACGCCGCCGCGCAGGCCGGCCTGGCGCGTTGGTTGGGTATTGCACCAGAGGCGATCTTGGCCAGTGGTGTGGCACCGGATTTTTCGCAGTTGCCATTGGAGCCCACCCAACTGCTGGCCAAACTGGACCAGCACACGCCACTACTGGGCTGGGAGGCACGCCAGAGCTTAGCCCAGGCCCAGGTGGATGCGGCCGTGGCCGAAACCCGCCCGGATTGGAGTGTGGAGCTCACCTACGGACGTCGCGAGCGCGCACCCGACGGCATGGCGCGCAGCGACATGCTTATGGTGGAAGTGGGTGTGGGCCTGCCGCTGTTCCAGAAGAACCGCCAAGCACGAGGCATCGCGGCACGGCGGGCCGAGCTGGAGGCGGTGTCCGCAGAGCGCGATGAGGCCCGACGCATCCAAGCCGAGTCGGTGCAACGCGCGATAGCGCGATGGCGCGGGTTAACCGGCCAGCTGGAGCGTCAGAACACGCAGAGCCTGCCTTTGGCGCGCGATCGCGCACGCACGGCGTTGGCCGCCTACGGCGCCGGTGCCGACCTGCAGCCGTGGCTGGAAGCGCGGCGCGATGAGATCGAATTGCAACTGGAGAACGCCCGTCTGCTGGGCGAACAGGGCCGTGCCTGGGCGGCACTGGCCTATCTGCTGCCCCATGAGGAGAACACGCCATGAGCCCGACCAAAACGCGTCTCACACAGCTCGCCGTGGCCCTCGGGTTGCTGGCGCTCGGCTTTGCCGGCGGCTACGCCTGGATGACTCGAACCTCTGATACCACCCCGCCCACCGGCACGAGCGGCGCAGATCAAGCACGCAAGGTGCTGTACTGGTACGACCCCATGGCGCCGGAGCAGCGATTCGACAAGCCGGGCAAATCTCCGTTCATGGATATGGAGTTGCTGCCCAAATACGCAGATGAGGCCATAGGGGGCGGAACGCAGATCGATCCGCGCCTGCAGCAGAACGTGGGCATACGCACTCAGGAAGTGACGGTAGAGTCACTAGGTACCGCCGTACGCGTGCCGGGTACACTGACGTGGGATCTGACCCAGGAAACCGTGGTCAGTGCGCGCATGGAAGGCTTGATCACCCACGTGCAGGTAAAGGCGCCGTTTACCGAGGTTCGTCGTGGTCAAGCGCTGGCCACCGTGCAGGCCCCGGCATGGAACGCGGCCATCGCCGAAGCACATGCCCTGAGCCAAGCTCAGTCCGCGGGCGCGCGTGAGCTGCAGGGTGCGGCGCAACAACGGTTGCGTTCGTTGGGTGTTCCTTCTGGCGCCTCGGCCAGAAGTGGCGTCGTGCTTGGCGCAGACCACAGTGGTGTCGTGACCGAGATCCTGGCACGCGAGGGACAGACGGTGATGCCCGGTACGCCACTGTTCAAGATCAATGGGCTGGACACGTTGTGGCTGGAGGCCTCGGTACCCCAGGCAGCGCTGGGCACCTTGCGGCCGGGGACCTCAGTGCAGGCCACGGTCAGTGCCTGGCCGGCAGAGCGCTTTGCCGGACAGATCCAGGCGTTGCTTCCCCAGGTCGACATGGCTAGTCGCACGCAGCGGGCGCGAATTGTGCTGCGCAACCCGCAGCGTCGGCTGGTGCCGGGCATGTTCGCCGAGGTTCTGGTGCAGCCCGACGCCGAGCAGGCCCTGCCAGTCGTTCCCACGGAGGCGCTGATCGCCACCGGGCGGGACAGCCGGGTCATCGTGCAGGATCCGGACGGGAGCTTCCGGCCAGTGCGGGTGAGTGTGGGACGTAGCGTGCAAGGGCGCACGCAGATCGTGGCAGGCTTGGTCGGTGGTGAACGCGTGGTCGTCTCGGGTCAGTTCTTGCTCGACTCCGAAGCCAGTCTCTCCGGTGCGTTGGAGCGCCTGGGTGCTGCACAACCGACACGCCCTGCCAGCGCATCAGGTGTGCACGAGCGCCATGACGCCGGGCACGAACCACGCACTGTCGTGCCGTCACCGTCCAGACAGCCGGCGCCTGTCGCGCCAGACACCTCCACCTCTACGCCGCCGCGCTGCCCGGTGCAGTACTGGTATGACCCGATGGTGCCGGAGAAGCATTTCGACAAGCCGGGCAAGTCACCGTTCATGGATATGCAGTTGGTACCCAAGTTCGGCCCCGCCGCAGCCGCTGATTGCCAGGCAAGCGAGGTCATGTCCGAAGCGATGGAGGGCACACCATGATCGCGCGCCTGATCCATGCTTGCATCGCCAATCGCGTGCTGGTGCTGGTTGCCGCCGCGCTGCTGGCGGTGGTCGGTATCTGGTCGGTAAAGAACACGCCGCTGGATGCGCTGCCGGACCTGTCCGATACCCAGGTCATCATCCGCACGCAATGGGCGGGGCAAACCCCGCGCATCATCGAAGACCAGGTCACCTACCCGTTGGCCACCACGATGTTGTCCGTGCCGGGCGTGAAGGCGGTACGCGGCTTCTCCTTCTTCGGTGATTCATTCGTCTACATCCTGTTTGACGATGCCACTGATCTTTACTGGGCGCGCTCTCGAGTGCTCGAGTACTTGAGCCAGGTACGCGATCGACTTCCGCCGAATGTGAATCCGGCGCTGGGTCCTGATGCGACAGGACTGGGCTGGATCTACCAGTACGCCTTGGTGGATCGGACAGGTCAACGTGATGTGGGGCAGCTGCGTGCGTTGCAGGACTGGTTTCTTCGTTATGAGCTAAAAACCGTGCCGGACGTGGCTGAAGTAGCCAGTGTGGGCGGTGCGGTGCGCGCCTGGCAGATCCAGCCCGATCCGCAGGCGTTGGCGGCCCGTGGACTGACGGTGGCCGAGCTCATCGAGGCGGTGGATGCGGCCAACGGCGCTACCGGGGGCTCGGTGATCGAACAAGGCGAAGCCGAACTGATGGTGCGCAGCGAAGGCTACCTGCGCACACAGGAGGCGTTCGAACAGGTGCCGGTAACCGGCAACGACGGCATCCCCGTCCTGCTCGGCGAGGTGGCCACGATCAGTCGCGGGCCGGTCTTCCGTCGTGGTATCGCAGAGTTGGATGGTCAAGGTGAGGTGGCCGGCGGCGTGATCGTCCTGCGGACCGGCAAGGATGCCTTGGGGGCCATTCGGAACGTCAAAGCGCGACTGCAGGCGTTGCAATCCAGCTTGCCCGAGGGCGTGGAAGTGGTGCCGGTGTACGACCGCTCCGAGCTGATCCAGGATGCGGTACGCAACCTCACCCACAAGCTTGGCGAAGAGTTTCTGGTCGTAGCGCTGGTATGCCTGCTGTTCCTGTGGCACCTACGCTCGGCGTTGGTGGCCGTCATCACCCTGCCTTTGGGTATCCTGGCGGCCTTCATCGTGATGCACGCCCAGGGGATCTCCGCCAACTTGCTGTCATTAGGCGGCATCGCCATCGCCATTGGTGCGATGGTCGATGCAGCGGTGGTGATGATCGAAAATGCACACAAGCATCTGGAGCACTGGCGGGAGGCGCACGGCCGGGAACCTCAGGGTGAGGAGCGCTGGCAGCTGATGGCCCGCTCGGCGGCCGAGGTCGGACCGGCCCTGTTCGCCAGCTTGCTGGTCATCACCCTGTCTTTCGTGCCGGTTTTTGCCCTGCAGGCGCAGGAAGGGCGATTGTTCTCGCCTCTGGCCTACACCAAGACCTACGCGATGGCCGCCGCAGCAGGGTTGTCGGTGACCTTGATCCCCGTCTTGATGGGCTACCTGATCCGCGGCCGCATCCGCCCGGAACAGCAGAACCCCATCAATCGCATCCTGATCGCTGGCTATCGGCCCATCCTGCTGTGGGTCCTCAAACATCCCGGTGTCACCTTGCTGCTCAGCGGCCTGCTGCTAGTGCTCACCTTGATCCCCTTTAGCCGGTTGGGCAGTGAGTTCATGCCGCCCTTGGAAGAAGGCAGCCTGTTGTACATGCCCACGGCCCTGCCCGGCCTGTCCGCCGACAAGGCCCGTCAGTTGCTCCAGCTCTCGGGCCGGATGATCAAGACCGTACCGGAGGTTGAGCACGTGTTCGGCAAGGCGGGCCGTGCCGAAAGTGCGACCGATCCGGCACCGATCGAAATGTTTGAGACCACCGTGACCTTCAAGCCGCGGGATCAATGGCGCCCGGGCATGACCCCCCAGAAGCTACGCCAGGAGTTGGACGCAGCGGTCAAGATTCCCGGTCTGACCAACCTATGGGTCCCGCCCATTCGCAATCGCATCGATATGTTGGCCACCGGCATCAAGAGCCCGATTGGGATCAAGGTCTCCGGACCCGATGTGGAGCAGATCGAGCGCCTGAGCCAGCAGATCGAGCAGGTGGCCAAGACTGTGCCCGGCGTGAGTTCGGCACTGGCCGAACGCGTCACGGGTGGGCGCTATGTCGATGTACAGGTGCGCCCGGAAATCGCTGCACGTTACGGATTCACTCAAGGCCAACTCCAGCAACTGATTGCCACGGTCGTTGGCGGTGATCCAATCGGGGAAACGATCGAGGGGCGCGAACGCTATCCCATCGTCTTGCGCTACCCCCGTGGCCAGCGTGACTCGTTGCAGGCCTTGCAGGATCTGCCGCTGATCGCGCCAGGCGGTGTGCAACTGACCTTGAGCCAGGTGGCGGAGCTGTCAATCAGCCCAGGCCCGCCGATGCTCAAGAGCGATAACGGCCGGTTGGTGGGCTACATCTACGTGGATGTGGCCGATCGCGACTTGGGATCGGTGGTCCAGGACCTGCAAGCCGCGGTGCAGACCCAGGTGAGTTTGCCTGCCGGCTATGGTCTGGCGTGGTCGGGGCAGTACGAGTATCTGCAACGGGCTTTGGCACGCCTGCAATGGGTGGTGCCCGCGGCGTTGGCGATCATCTTCCTGGTCATCTGGATGGTGTTTCGCCGGCTTAGCGATGTATCCATCATCCTGCTCAGCTTGCCCTTGGCGTTGGTGGGCGGTTTCTGGTTGATCTGGGGGCTGGGCCATGCGATTTCGGTGGCCAGCATGATCGGATTCATCGCCCTGGGCGGCGTTGCGGCTGAGTTCGGCGTCATCATGCTGCTGTACCTGCGTCATGCCTGGGAGCAGCGCTTGGCCAGCGGTGCGCCGGAAGATGTGTCTACCCTGCAAGAGGCTATCTACGAAGGCGCCGTGCAACGGGTGCGCCCGAAGGCGATGACGGTAGCCGTCATCCTGGCCGGGTTGTTTCCGCTTTTCGTCGGTGCCGGTGCCGGCTCGGAGGTCATGCAACGTATCGCCGCGCCGATGCTGGGTGGCATGCTCACCGCACCGGTGCTCTCTATGGTGGTGATTCCCGCAGCGTTCTATCTAGTGCGGCGACGTGGATTGCGCGCGGCGCGGGGCGACCAATGAGAGACAGACTGAGCACTTGAGGTAAGTCCCCACAAAAAGACGCCAGTCATGGAAGAAGTCATGACTGGCGTCAAAGGGGAGAGTACCGCCTACATGCTTACTTATCAGTGCCCGGCGTGCGGGGAAATCTCAAAGCTCAGCGACGCCCGATCCGACACAAAATCCAAACCCTTTTGTGTAGAGGGCACCATGTGATTGGTGTGGATGTACCAGGTCTTGGCGGTGGTCACCTGGAAACTGGCTTGGCCTTGGGCATCGGTGCGCAGGAGCGTAGCGCTACCGTGCCCACCCTTGACCGGTGCGTCAGCACGATGACCGACGTACACGCGTAGGTTGGGCACTGGCGTGCCCTGCTGCAGCACCTGGAACGACAGCTGTTCGCCGACCTTCACGCTTCCAGGATTGCGGGCCAAGCGGATCTCCAGCGGATAGCCCAGCGAGGCAGCGAAATCGTCGGTCAGTTTTGTGCCCACCTGTCCAATAGCACGAGCATGCTTGGTATAGCTATAGGTGACCCCTTTGGGAAACTTGCTCGCATCATAGGTGGCCAGGGTATCGGGCAAGTCTTCCAACTCCAGGTACTTGCCGAACTCGCTGGCCGTACGCGTGCTGGTGGAGGCCATCGTCGAGACCCCCAGCAGATAGGTGCCCTCGCCCGCCGGATGCACGGTGAGCTGGCTCTGCTTGCCGACCTCTTTCCAACTGGCCAAGTCCGGTGCAGCCTTAGCGCCGCCCTGACTCAGCGAAACGTCCTGTAGACGCGCTCGGGTGACTGCACCTGCACTTTCATCGAAGGTGCCATTGTTCACCAACGCTGTGTTCGCCTCGCCCGCTGCGGTGCCGGGCTTGGAAAACGCGACAAACAGGTCGTGCGCGCCGGCGCTGCCGGCCACCGCGAACAGCAGTAGTGCGGCGGATAGTTGCGTGTTTCTCATGATGTGTAGCTCCTTGGGATCGTGGCTTACCAGTGGTAACCAAAGCGGACATTCCAGCGACGACCCAGCAAGTCGTACGTCATGGTGTCGGTGTTGGCGTTGGGGTTGTTCTGCACGAACGGCGCCTTCTTATCGAGCACGTTTTCAACGCCGGCGGAGATGTCCCATTTCTTCTTGATGCCGTAGCTCAGTTGCAGGTTGTGGTACACCACGCTGGACACATGCGAGCCGATCGTTCCGGGCACGGCGATGATGTCGTCCGCACTGCCGATGTACTGCGCCGAATAGACGCCAGTCCAACGGTTCTTGCCCATGCGCAGTGAGCCCAAGCCACGCCACTGGGTGTAGCTACCCAAGCCGCTGGTGATCTTGCCGGCGTACTCAATGGTGGTGGCACCGGCGAAGGGAGTGACGTCGTAACGCTCCAGATACGAGGCGTCCAGACTCGCGCTGGCCTGCCAGCCGGCCACATCGAACTGATACAGCACGCCGATATCAACACCTTCGGATTCCTCGCTGGCCGCATTGACCTGCTGGGACGAGAGGTAGTTGACCTCACCGGTGACCGAATCACGGGTGAAGTTGGCCGGTGAGCAGAACGGATGGGCCAAGTTCGGTGTGGTATAGCACGCACGCAGCTTGACCGAGCCTTCAATGCTACGGATCGCATTCTCGATGCGGATACGGTAGTAATCGGCCGTGAGCGTCAGCCCCGGCGCAAACCCTGGGGTCCACACAAAGCCTGCCGTGAAGGTCCGCGCATCTTCAGGCTTGAGGTCGGGATTGCCGCCGGTCGTGGTGAGGATGGTGTTGCCCAACTGACGAAAGTTGGTCGGCACGCCCGCGGCTTGGCAGTTGGCCCGAATGACCGAGTCGGCCGGTAACGTGCTCCAGTTGCTGCACGGATCCAGCGTAGTCAAGCTGCCTTGGCCGATGCCACCGAACAACTCCGGAATGCTGGGGATGCGAAAAGCCGTGGCGTAGTTGAGACGGATCTTGAGAGGTTCGGCCACCTGCCAATCCAACCCCACCTTGTAGTTGGTGTCGCTGCCGAACAGGTCGTAGTCCGAATAGCGGCCGGCCAGGTTCAAGGTGGCGTAGTCCACCAGCGGAATGTCCTGCAACAGCGGGACGGCGAACTCGACAAACGCTTCCTTGGCCGAGTACTCGCCTTCGATCGGATCTTGACGCACGATGTTGGCGCTGCCGTTGACCACCAGCGGGTCCGGATACAGCCAACCGCGTTCCTTGCGAAACTCCACGCCCGAGGCGAAGGCGACGCTGCCGGCGGGCAGATCGAACAGGGCGCCGGAAATGGTGCCGCTAAAGCCCTGCTGGCTGTTGCCACCCGAGCCACGCTGGGTAAACAGAATGTAGTCCAGCACTTCAGGCGTCAGATTGCCGTAGCCCAGATAGTTGCCGCAAGGAATGGCCGCGCCCGGGGTGTTGCTGCACAGGCTGGTATTGAGAGTGTTTTCCACCCGGTCCAGGTTGGCAATGTTGGTCGAGCTGTCGGTGGCCGAATTGCGCCCCCAGTTCAACGCCACATTCCATGCCCAGTTATCGCCCCACTGCCCTTCCAGCCCTAGCACGGTGCGGAACGTATCGACCTCCTGCTCGGTGATGCGCGCCCCGGCTTCTTCGAGACGCCGACGTTCCAGGGTCAGGTTCTGGCCGGTGGGATTGGTGGGATTGGTGGCGGCGATCCGGATGGTGCGATACACCCCCAAGGTGTTGGGCGAAGCGCGCTGATTGGACTGGCGATTGGTCGCCATCAGTTCCGTGAACAGACGGGTGTTCTCGGTCAGGTCGAATTGACCAAAGCCACTCAAGCCCACTCGCTTGATCGGGCTGACCGCATTGAGCAACAAGTTGTAGTTGTAATTGTGCTTGGCCGGATCATAGAGCTCGTAGGAGCGTGGATCCCCGTTGGGGTCCTGGTTGAAGTTGACCACGCGACCATCGGCCAGCCGGGCTCGCCCACCGATGGTGGACGAGTTGCCCACGCACTGCAGGGTGCCGGCCACCACACCCAACGGACACGGTGCCCGCGAAGCCATGGTGATCGTGCCGCTTTCGGCATAGGTCAGGGCACCCGACATTGAGCTGCGCTCGCCGATGGTACCGAAGGCCAGGTTGAAGGAGCCGATCTCGCCATCGCCCTGGAAAGTCTGACCATAGCGGGTGGATAGCTCCACGCCATCCATTTCCTTGCGCGTGATGATGTTCACCACACCGGCCACGGCATCGGCGCCGTAGATCGCCGATGCGCCGTCCTTCAGGATCTCGATGCGATCAACCAGGGCCAAGGGCACCACGTTCAGATCCACCGAATTGTTGGCGCCGGTACCACCGTTGACCACGCGTCGGCCGTTGAGCAGTACCAAGGTGCGGTTGACGCCCAAGCCACGCAGGTTGATCTGGGTGGTGCCGTTACCGTTACCCGTCCAGAAGTTGTTGGATTGCGAGCCGGCTGCACCGGCCGATGCAGGCAAGCGCTGCAGCAGCGTCTCGACCGAGACGGCACCGGAGCTCTGGATGGTCTCGGCATCAATGACCGTGGTGGGGCCCACTCCAGACATCTGGGCGCGTTTGATGTGACTGCCGGTCACCTGGACCGCATCAAAGGTGGTGGGTGAAGCGGCCGACGGCGTTGAGGCGTCGGCGCCGCCGGAGAGGGAGGCGCTATAGGAGGCATCGGGACCGGCTTGCCCTACACCGGAGGTCGGTGCGTTGCGCGTAGGCGTCGGCGTGTTGGCACCTTCTCGCACGATCGCCAGCGCGCCGCTTTGATCGCGCTTGACCGTCAGTCCGGTTCCGGCGAGCAGGCGGTTCAGCGCTGCATCCTGGGACATGTCCCCACGCGCGCCTGCGGTGCGTCGATCACGAACATCTTCGCTCAAGTAGACCAGACGAACACCCGATTGCCGGGCATAGGCTTCCAGCGCGACTTTCAGATCCCCTTCTGGAATATCAAAACTGCTCGTTTGTGCAGCGGCGGAGGCCGCGATGACCAGACCACACATGACAGCCAACGCTGTCCTCGCCACTTTCGTACGTGCCATGCATTTTCCCCAGGTCGGCGCGAATCGGCCTGATATCTGTGACGAGAGGACGGCACGCTTCCGGTATGAAATATTTCAGATTGATGTCTGCTGGCGTCTCAGTGCGGTTGGGACACGCGAATCTGATCACCCTGCGTCTCCACGCGCAGGTTGAAGCCGGTGGCCAGCAGACGTGCGAAGGCATCCACACCTGTGGCATCGAAACTGCCGCCCACACGCATGTGGGCCGTTTCCGGATCCATCAGTACCAACTGCTTATCGTTGTAGCGATTGAACTGGGCCGCCACATCCGCCAACGTGGTTTGATCGAACTCCAGGGTGCCATGGCGCCAGCTCAAGGACCGGCGCACCTTGTCCTGGGCGTTGACCGCCACCAGCGTGCCCGCCGGCTTGCTATACAGCAGCCCCCCGCCCTGCACGATCACCGGCGGCCGTCCCGGTTTGGCCACCAGCGGCTCAACGCGCACCTTGCCTTCCAGCACGGCCACTTCCAGGCGTTCGCGTTCCTGCCTGACCGAGAACTTTGTTCCCAATACCACGACACGATGCTCGCCGGCGTGGATGACGAACGGGTGCGCGGGATCGGGCTTCACATCAAAAAATGCCTCGCCCTTGTCCAGCCACACGTGGCGCAGCGAGGGGTCCACCTGCGCGCGCAGCTGCGTGTGCGTGTTGAGCTCCAGGCGGGAACCGTCCGACAGGGCGATCACCTCCCGGCCGCCAACCTCGGTGCTGTAGCGCGTGCCAGGGCCCCACCCCGTGAGGGTGAACAGCACCGCCAGCATGGCAACACTGGCGGCAATGGCCCAGCGCATCGGCTCTCGCCAACGGTGTATGCGTGGCGGCTGCACGGCGCGTACCGCCGCCAACCGGTCTGCGCGCGTCCACACCGACTTCAAACGAAGCCAGGCCACACGATGGGCGGTGTCCTGTTCCAGCCAGGCTTGCAGCTGCATCTGGTCCTGTGCAGTCCATTGCGGGGACTCGGCACGGTTGATCCATTGCGCCGCGACCTGTTCGATGTCCTTGTGTGGGCTCATGGCTGCGAACGTTCCTTGTTGAAGCGCCGTGACGGACGCTGAATCTTGCCGGTACCGCCGAGCATGAAGTCGGCCAAGGCCCGCATGCCCAACAGGGTCTGACGCTCCACCGTATCTTCGGCGATCCCTAACCGTCCGGCCACTTCGCGCTGGGATAGGCCGTAGATCTTGCGAAGTTCCACGATCTGTCGACATTTGTGGGGCAGTTTCTGCAAGCCTTGCTGCAAGCGGCGCAGTTCATCACGAGCGCCTAAGTGTCGCTCCGGCGTGACCTCATCGCTTTGCATGACCGCCTGCTCCACATCGGCCATCGCTTCAATGGATACGATGCGAGAGCGGCGAATACGATCGATGAGCAGGTTACGTACGGTGGTCATGACAAAGGGCTTGGTCTGCGCGGGCAAGCCCCGTCGCGCGGCTTCATAGATGCGTGCGTAAGCCTCCTGCCTAAGATCAGGAATCTCGCTGTCCTCATGTCCATGCCGGCGCAGGAAGGCATGGATCAAGCCTTCCAGGGGCAGGACATGGGATATGAACCACTCATCCAGCGCCGTGGTCACCGGGGTACTCGCTGATTCATCAGGCAGGCTCAAGCACGTCCAATCACTGGGACGAGTGCATGGGAAAAATCCGGTACGCCTCACCCCGCCGGCACGTTCGGCCGGCGGGACTGCCTCAGATCTTGAAGTCGTCGAAGGCCACCTGGCTGTCGGGTACACCCAGCCGAGTCAGCAGCTCGCGTGTGGCCTTAAGCATGGCTGGCGGTCCGCACAGGTAGAACTCGCAATCGGCCAAAGCCTGATGAGCCTTGAGCAGGCGGTCATGCGCTACCTCATGCACCAGGCCCCGCAATAGCGCATCGTCGTTCTGCGCTTCATCCGACAGCACCAAGTGCCAGCTGAAGTTGTCGTGCTGTTGGGCCAGGCGCTCCATCTCCTCGATGTAGGGCGCTTCCTTGAGACTGCGCGCCCCATACCAGAAGTGGATCCGCTCAACGCCCTGCCCCGCCAACAGCGTCCGAATCATCGCGCGCAGCGGGGCCATGCCAGCGCCGCCGCCGATGAACACTTTCTCCCGTCCGTGAGGCTTGAGCGCAAAGTCGCCGAAGGGGCCGCTGAAGCAGACCCGATCCCCGGGCGAGAGCGTATACAGGTAGGTCGAGCCCCTGCCAGGAGGATGGCGTTTCTTGTCCGATCGTCCAGGACTGAAGCGGGCCAGCAAGGTCAGTCGCCCCTGTGCCTGATCGACAGGCAAAGCAAGCGAATACGCCCGACGGACCGGTTCGCGGTTGACCAACTTCTCGGGCAGGTCCACGCCCGCCCACTCCTGATGGTGGTGCTCGGGCCGCACGAGCTTGTTCACCGGTACCTCGTAGTTGGGCACATGCACCTGCAAATAAGCGCCAGGTTGATATTCAGGACCGGGGGCCTCGTCGGGCTTGAGCACGATCTCGCGCAGGAAAGGCGTCACCGCCGTGACCTGTTCCACGGTGGCGCCATACTCGGTCCACAGGCTGGCCCCGCCAGCCACCTCGACATCGGTATCTTCCGTCACGGCCAAGTTGCAGGCCAGGCGATAGCCCATCTTGACCTTGCTGGCACCCAAGTGGGCGCGATCGGCCGCGGTAGCTTTGGGCGCCACGCCGCGGAAGCGCACCTCGCACAGACCACAGCTCTGCCCTCCTCCACAGTTGGAAGGCAGTTGCACGCCCTCGCGTGCCAGCGAGACGTAGACGTTGTCGCCTGCCGACGCTCGTACGGTGCGCAGCCGTGTCCCATCCGGACCGAATACCGACAACTCGCGGGCCGGACGCCAGCGGCGCGGCACGAACTCGCTCCAATGGAAGCTGGCAAACAGCAGCCAGATGCCGGTCAGGGCCAACCACAGACCGCCGATTGCGGCCGTGACCACCAGCGGGTTGTTGAAGTTCTTGCGCCCGGTGTAGTCCATGATGTGCAACATCCAGAACACATCGAACAGACGCCAGGTCTTGTTGCGGTGGTAGAGCACTTCGCCCGTCTGGGCAGACAGGTACACCGTGGTGTCCTGACCATCGTCGGTATCCACGCGCCACAGCCGCCCTTCGTGATCGCGCACCTCACCACTCCACTCCAACAGGCGCGGCGCTTTCAGGGTCCCAGGTCCGGTGTAGGAAGCTTGGGCCAGGCGCGTGGCCCAGGCCGAATCCAAGGAGATCGGCTGGCCCGTAACGGCGTTGGCCAAGGTGATACCTTGCGCATCGGCCAATTGGTACACCGGCGTGTCCAACAGCCAGCCCGAACTCACGCGGCTGATTTTCTTGTTGCCACCCAGAAAGCTGGCCGGCGAGCGGGCATTGGCAGGCCACTCATGGGCCGCATGCTCGTGGGCCTGGAACTCATGGCCCTGTACCTGCTCGTGGTCCAGCCAGCTCATCATCACGCCACTGGCCATCCAAAGCAGCAACTGCAGGCCGATGATCAAGCCGACCCATTTGTGCAGCGTTCTCATCCAGGGCGTCATGCTGCGGCCCTCCTGCGAAAGCTGTAGAACAGCAACCAAGCACCACTGAGCACGAACACCAAGCCAACCGCCGAGGCCACGCGCAACAAGGTGTTGTTGACGTCCGAACGGGCCTCGTAGTCCATGATGTGGAACATCCACAGGAAATCGAACCAGCGCCACAGGCTGTGCCGCCGCGCCAGTAACTCGCCGCTGTAGGGCGAGAAATACAGGGTGGTTTCACCGGCATCGGCGTAGTGCACCGCCCACATGGGAACCGGGCGGGTGGCCACTTCTTGCGGCGCCTGGGTAACCCACTCGACCCGAGCTACGGGTGCCTGGCCTTGATAGACATCTTTTGCCAAGGCGATCGCCATCTGCTGATCACCTGGGGAGAGCACCTCCCCCGTCGTGGCGTCCAGCAAGTACACCTGATCGCGGGCATGGATCTCATAGACATCCCGCTCTAGCAGGCGCTTGAGCTTGACCTGGGTCATGCCCGGGTAGCGGCGTTGCAGTTCCTCACCTGACAAGTGTGTGGGTGCTACCAGCGGTTGCTGATGCGCATGGGCCAGGTGATCGCCATGGATGATGTCCAGGGAAATGACCGTCATGTAAACGCCGCTGATCATCCACAGCAGCGCTTGCACGCCGATGATCAGGCCAATCCATTTGTGGGCCTTACGCGCCCAGAAAGCCGATTTCATAGTGATCTCGTTCGACAGGAAGACGACACCTGCCCCCGTCACACGGACGGGGACAGGTGAAGCGGGCCTTACCAGTGGTAACCCACGCGTGCATACCAACGACGACCCAGCAGGTCATACGTCATCGTGTCGGTATTGGCGTCGGTGTAGCTCTGGATGAACGGGGCTTTCTTGTCGTACAGGTTGTCGATGCCGAAGGACACATCGAAGGTCTTGTTCGGTGCGTACTTGAGCTGGACATTGTGGTAGGTCACGCTGGGGGCATGATCGCCAATGTCGCCGGGGCTGGCGTTGATGTCATCCGCCTTGCCGATGTACTGCAAGCTGTATGAGCCGGACCAGGCTTCGCGCTCCATCGTCAGCGAGGTCAAGGCGCGCCAGTGAGTGAAGCTGCCACGGCCACCGGTGATCTTGCCGGCGTACTCGATCACCTCCGCGCCCGGGAACGGCCGCACGTCGTACTGGTCCAGGTAGGACACATCCACACTCAGAGTCGAATCGAACCCAGCGACCGCGAACTCGTACAGACCGCCCAGGTCGATGCCCCGTACCCGCTCATTGGCGGCATTGACCGGCTGGGACGACAGGAAGTCCACTTCACCGGTGATCGGGTTGCGGGTGAAGTTGTCATTGCCGCAGAACGGATGCGCCAAGCCCGGGGTGTTGTAGCAGATCGACAGCTTGGTTGAGCCATCGATGCGCTGGATGGCGTTGTCGATCTTGATGTTGAAGTAGTCCACCGTCAGCGTCAGTCCCGGCAGGAAGCTCGGGGTCCAGACCGCACCCACGGTCAGGGACTTGGCATCTTCCGGCTCCAGGTTAGGATTGCCGCCAGAGGTGGTGAGGATCGTGTTGCCCGGCTGCACGTAACCTGCCGGCACACCGTACGACTGGCAGTTTTGACGCACTACCGAATCAGCCGGCAAGCTACTCCAGCCGCTACAGGGATCGGTCGTGGTCAGGTTGCCTTCGGCCACGCCGCCAAACAACTCGGGGATGTTGGGGATGCGGAAAGCCGTGGCGTAGTTGGCGCGCACTTTCAAGGACGGCACGATCTGCCAATCCAGGCCTACCTTGTAGTTCACGTCTTCCCCGAACAGGTCGTAGTCGGAGTAGCGCACGGCGGCATTGAGCGTCAGGCTCTCGGCGATCACGCTGTCCTGCAGCAGCGGCACGGCAAACTCGGCGAAGGCTTCCTTGGCCGTGTACTCACCGGCGATCGGATCCTGTTGATTCGTGTTGGCAATGCCCAGCACCGTCAGCGGATCGGGATCACGCCAACCACGCTCCTTGCGGACCTCGATGCCCGAGGCAAAGCCCACCCAGCCGGCCGGCATCTCGAAGAGCTGGCCGCTGATGTTGGCCGTGAAGCTCTTCTGGTCGTTGCCGCCGTTGTCGCGCGTCCTGAAAAGGATGTAGTTGAGGACCTCGGGGGTCAGATCGCCGTAGCCGAGGTAGTCACCGCACGGAATCGCGGCACCGGGGGTGTTGCTGCACAGCGCGGTGTTGAGCGTGTCATCCACCCGGTCCAGATTGGCCACATTGGTCGAGCCATCCACACCGGTGTTGCGGCCCCAGTTCAGCGCGGCCGACCAGTCCCAGTTCATGCCGAGTTGGCCTTCGATGCCCGCGACCACGCGGAAGGTATTGGTCTCCTGGAAGAACTCGCGCGGACCGGCCTCTTCCAGACGGCGGCGCTGCAGCAGCAGGTCCTGTCCGGTCGGATTGGTCGGGTGACTGGCCGCAATGTTGATCGGGCGATAGACACCCAAGCTGCCGGGCGTGGCCAACTGGTCGGACTGGCGGTTGGTGAACATCAACTCGGTGAACACGCGCGTGGTTTCATTCACCGTGCTGTCGCCGAATAGGCTGAAGCTCAAACGCTTGATCGGATTGACGGCATTGAGATAGGGATTGCCGTTGTAGTTATGTTTGGCTGCCGAATACGGTTCATAGAAATCCCCGTCACCATTGGGATCCTGATTGAAGTTCACGCGCGAGCCGTCGGCTAGCAATGCGCGACCACCGATGGTGGCCGAGCTGCCCACACATTCGAGTTGCCCGTCGACCTCACCCAAGCCGCACGGTGCGCGTGAGGCCATGTTGACCGTGCCGGTCTCCGAGTAGTTGATGCCGGCCATCAACGAGCCGCGGTCTGACGTAATGCCCCAGGCGAAATCGAACGACTTTTCTTCGCCATCACTTTCGAAGGTCTGTCCGTACCGCACCGCCGCCTCGGCACCGTCGTAGTTCTTCTTGGTGATGATGTTCACCACGCCCGCCACGGCATCGGCACCGTAGATGGCTGAGGCGCCGTCCTTGAGGACCTCGATCCGCTCGATCAGCGCTACCGGGATGATGTTCAGGTCAACCGAGCTGTTGGCACCGGTGCCACCATTGACCACACGACGACCATTGAGCAGAACCAACGTGCGGTTGATGCCCAGGCCGCGCAGATTGACCTGAGTAGTGCCGTAGCCGTTCTCGGCCCAGTAGGCATTGGACTGGCTGCCGGCAAAACCGGCCGAGGCCGGCAGGCGCTGCAGCAGCGTCTCCACCGAAGTGGCGCCGGAGCGCTCGATGGCTTCGGCATCAACCACGCTGACCGGACCAACACCGGAGAGCTGCAGTCGTTTGATATGGCTGCCGGTGACCTGGACGGTGTCCAGCGTCTTGGCCGACTCGCTCGTGGCGCCCTGTTCAGCCTGCTGAGCCAGAGCCACCGTGGAAAAACCGGCGCACAAAAGGGCACCGACGGATACCGCCAAAGGATTGCGCTTGAAGTACATGGGTTCTCTCTCCCCCGAAGGGCAATGCATGCGTATGACCCTGGTGCCCCAGACGTGGGGGCCTATGCGACATCAGGGCGTGCGTAGACGTCGCCAATCAATGGCGACCAAGCAGCATTAGCCGATGGGAGGTCGGAACAGCCGGGATACCTGTCGTCGCAGCGGCGGCAACTCGGGCGTAGGTAGGTAGGTGCTCGTCAGGGCGTGCCGGGCGGCAAAGATGACCGGCACACGCCCGGCGAAAAAGGTGAGCACACAGCTGCAGTCGCAGGAGGTGGTGCTGCAGTCGCACTGATGATCGTTCTGATCACCCTGCCCGGCTTGCTTGCCGCCGGGAAGAATTTTGTTGCAATCGTTACTAATCTTGGCGCGTTCATTGACACGCGCGCCGCCATGCACCGAGTGGGTGCCATTCACCGCGCCTGGGGGAGGAATGTGTCGCACGGCCATCCGCGTAGTGGCCTGCGCGCTAAGGATCCCATCCGCGCAGAGCACGAGGATCAGGAACATACGCAGTAGCACGCGAAGCGACGGCATGAGCGTGTGGCGAACCCGCAGGTTGTCTATACCACAGCAATAACACGAGGAAATTCTTAGTGTCAACTGCTTGTGCAGCACAGCATCGAAAGTGGTTGGACTGGTTGTATAGACATGTAATGCTTGGGCCATGGACGAACCCAAGCCGCACTACCAGAAGCTCAAGCACTTCATCCTGCGTCACATCACCAACGGCGACTGGCCCGCGCGCAGTCGCGTCCCCAGCGAGAACGAACTGACGGCCAAGTTTGGCTTGTCTCGCATGACAGTGAATCGAGCGCTGCGCGAGTTGACCGATGCCGGCGTACTGACCCGGGTGCAAGGCGTCGGCACGTTCGTCGCCGGCCCCAAGGCCGAATCGGCGATGTTCGAGGTGCGCAATATTCGCGAAGAGATTCAGTCACGCGGCCAGACACACTCGGTCCAAGTGCTGATCTGCGAGACGGTCGAGGCGCGCTCCAGTGTGACGACCAACTTCGGCCTGACACCCGGTACGGAGCTGTTCCACAGTCGCCTGCTCCACCACAGCGATGACAAGCCGGTGCAGTTGGAGGATCGCTTCGTGCAACCCAGCGTGGCGCCGGATTACCTGGACATCGATTTCCACACCGAGATTCCGCACCAGTACCTGATGCGTGTTGCGCCGCTGGAGCGCGCCGAACATGTGATCGAAGCCGAGACGGCAAGCAAGCGTCTGGCCGCGCAACTGAAGATCAACGAAGGCGATCCGTTGCTGGTGCTGACCCGACGTACGTGGTCGCGCGGACAGGTGGCCAGCTTTGTGCGGTTGATTCACCCGGCATCTCGTTACCGCTTTGTGGGCACCTTCCAGGTTGGCGCCCCCCTGACCCCTTGAGGATTTGATGGATACCTTGGAACGCTCCGCTTCCCCTACGCGCACCGTTCGCGCTCCGATCGGCACCCAGTTGCACTGCAAGAGCTGGCTGACTGAAGCGGCCTACCGCATGATCCAGAACAACCTGGATCCCGACGTGGCCGAGCACCCGGAAGATCTGGTGGTCTACGGTGGAATCGGTCGTGCCGCGCGTGACTGGAAAAGTTTTGATCGCATCCTGGCCACGTTGCAGGCGCTAGAGGACGATGAATCCTTGTTGGTGCAATCGGGAAAACCGGTAGGCGTGTTCCGCACGCATCCGGATGCACCGCGCGTACTGATCGCCAACTCCAACCTGGTGCCTCATTGGGCGACCTGGGAGCATTTCAACGAGCTCGATAAGAAGGGCTTGATGATGTACGGGCAGATGACCGCCGGCAGTTGGATCTACATCGGTAGCCAGGGCATCGTGCAGGGGACCTACGAGACGTTCGTTGAGCTGGGTCGCCAGCACTATGGTGGTAACTGGCAGAACAAGTGGATCCTCACCGCCGGCTTGGGCGGTATGGGGGGCGCGCAGGCGTTGGCGGCGACCTTAGCCGGGGCCAGCAGCATCGTGATCGAGTGCCAGGAGTCTCGGATCGATTTTCGTATCCGCACCCGCTATGTCGATCACAAGGCCTACTCCATCGATGAAGCCTTGCAGATCATCGAACACAGCCCGACGCCGGTATCGGTGGGCTTGCTGGGTAATGCGGCCGAACTGTTGCCGCAGTTCGTCGCGCGCGCGCGCAATGGAGGTTCCCGCCCTCACGCCGTGACCGATCAGACCTCAGCGCATGACCTGATCAATGGCTATCTGCCCGCCGGATGGACCCTCTCACAGTGGGAACAGGCGCGCGGCGGTGACGATGGTCAGCGACGCGAGCTGGCGCAGGCTGCTGCGGCCTCGTGTGCCACGCATGTGCGCGCGATGCTCGATTTCCACGCCATGGGCGTGCCGACGATCGATTACGGCAACAACATCCGCCAGGTGGCGCTGGATCAGGGCGTGGACAACGCCTTTGCCTTCCCCGGCTTCGTGCCCGCCTGTATCCGTCCGCTGTTCTGCCGCGGCATGGGCCCGTTCCGATGGGTGGCCCTGAGCGGGGATCCAGAAGACATCTACAAGACCGATGCCAAGGTCAAAGAACTGTTTCCTGACAACACGCATCTTCACCACTGGCTGGACCAGGCCCGCGAGCGCATTGCCTTCCAAGGTCTGCCCGCACGGATCTGCTGGTTGGGCTTGGGCGAGCGCCACAAGGCCGCGCTGGCCTTCAACGAAATGGTGCGCAATGGCGAGCTCAAAGCACCGATTGTTATCGGACGCGATCACCTGGACTGCGGCTCAGTAGCCAGCCCCAACCGTGAAACCGAAGGCATGCGCGATGGCTCCGATGCGGTCTCGGACTGGCCGCTGCTCAACGCGCTGCTGGCCACCAGTGGCGGTGCGACCTGGGTGAGCCTGCATCATGGCGGCGGCGTCGGGATGGGCTTCTCGCAACACTCGGGCGTGGTCATCGTGTGCGATGGCACCGAGCAAGCCGATCGCCGGCTGGCGCGTGTGCTGTGGAACGACCCAGCCACGGGCGTGATGCGCCACGCCGATGCGGGTTACGAGCAGGCACTGGCCTGTGCCCGTGAGCATGGCCTGACCCTGCCGGCCATTCTGGAGTGAATCGCATGCTTACCCTGACACCGGGCCAGCTGACGTTGGCCCAGCTGCGGCAGATCGCGCAAGGGACTGATCCCATCGCCCTGGACGCAGATTGCTGGGACAACGTCCGCGCCTCTTCGCAGGCCGTGCAGGCCATCGTGGCCGCCGGCGAGCCGGCCTATGGCATCAACACCGGCTTCGGCAAACTGGCCAAAGTCCACATCCCACGCGAGCAACTGGAACAGTTGCAAACCAACCTGGTACGTTCGCACGCCGTGGGCATGGGGCCATTGCTCGACGATGCCTGCGTGCGCCTGATCTTCGCCACCAAGATCGCTTCCCTGGCGCGGGGCTACTCGGGTGTGCGCGAGCAGACGCTGACCACCCTGATCGCGGTCTACAACGCCGGGATCTGGCCCTGTATCCCCGCCCAGGGTTCGGTCGGTGCATCCGGTGATCTGGCCCCCTTGGCGCATCTGACCTTGGCGGCCATGGGCGAAGGCCAGGTACGCGTCGACGGGCAGATCATGTCGGCCAGCCAAGCGCTGCAAGACGCCGGGATCGCTCCCATCCGACTGGCCGCCAAGGAAGGGCTGGCGCTGCTCAACGGTACCCAAGTGTCCACGGGTATTGCGCTGATGGCGCTGTTTGCTGCCGAACAAGTCTATGCAGCCGCCGTGCTAACCGGCGCGATGAGCGTGGATGCGGCATGCGGCTCCGATGCTCCGTTCGATCCGCGCATCCACGCCGTGCGTGGCCAGCCGGGCCAGATAGCAGTGGCTGCGCACTACCAGCGGCTGCTGGCCGGCAGTGCCATTCGCCAATCGCACCTTCACAACGACACCCGCGTGCAAGACCCTTACAGCCTTCGGTGTCAGCCTCAGGTCATGGGCGCGGTGCGCGATGTCATGCAGCACGCCGCCCACGTGCTGCTGACCGAAGCCAATGCAGTCTCCGACAATCCGCTGGTATTCACCGACACCGGCGAGGTGATCTCCGGCGGCAACTTCCACGCCGAGCCGGTGGCCTTTGCCGCGGACCAGCTGACGATGGCGGTGTCCGAGATTGGCGCACTGTCGGAACGGCGCATCGCCCTACTCATCGATGCCACGATCTCCGGCTTGCCCGCCTTCCTGGTCGCCAATCCGGGCGTGAACTCCGGCTTCATGATCGCGCACGTGACCGCGGCCGCCCTGGCCAGCGAGAACAAGACCCTCTCCCACCCGGCCAGCGTGGACTCCCTGCCCACCTCGGCCAATCAGGAGGATCACGTCAGCATGGCCACCTTCGCCGCGCGCAAGTCGCGCGAGGTAGCCGACAACGTGCGCCGGATCGTGGCCATCGAGCTGCTCGCCGCCTGCCAAGGCATTGAGTTCAGGCGGCCGCTGGCGTCTTCGCAGGCATTGGAGGCAGTGCATGCACAGGTGCGTAGCGAGGTCCCCCGCTACGATGAGGATCGCTATCTGGCCCCGGAAATGCAGGCGATGGAAGCCTTGATCGAGCGGGGCGGTTTGCGCGCGTTCCTGGACTGGCCGCTGCAGGATCTGCGCGCGTGAATCTGGCGTGGCACGGACGCGTGGACCTGCCGGCCACCGCCGATACGCAACGCTGGCACCAAAGGGTGGTCTTGGACCCGCAGCCTGAGGCGCCCGGCATTGCTCTGCTGGGATTTGCCAGCGATGAAGGGATTCGTCGTAACAGCGGCCGACTGGGCGCCGCACAAGGACCCGGTGCACTTCGCAACGCCTTGGCCAACCTGCCCGTGCTCCACTGTGCTCCGCTCTACGATGCGGGCGACATCACCTGCGCGGATCAGGCATTGGAGTTGGCGCAGGCCCACTACTCCCATCGAGCGCAGCAACTGCTGGATCAGGGACATTGGGTGATTGGTCTGGGCGGCGGGCACGAGATCGGCTATGCCAGCTACGCCGCACTGCGGGGTCACCTGGGCGCATCCAACGCTCGCATCGGCATCTTCAACTTCGATGCACACTTTGATCTGCGTGAGCAAGGCAGTGCGAGCTCGGGCACGCCCTTCCTGCAGGCACTGGAGCATGCCCGCAGCAGTGGCTCCCCGCTGCAGTATCACTGCATTGGTGTAAGTCGATCCGGCAACACACCGCGTCTATTCGCCACGGCCGAGCGCGAAGGCGCCCATTACCTCACCGATGACGTGCTGTGCACCTGGAACTGGCTGGCACAGGCTGAGGTGCTGCGTGCGTGGTGTGAGGCGGTTGACGTGATCTACCTGACGCTGTGCCTGGACGTGCTGCCGCAGGCTGTGGCCCCGGGCGTGAGTGCCCCCAACCCACGCGGAGTGAGTCTGGAGGTCCTGGAAGCCCTGCTGGATCTGGTCATGGCCTCGGGCAAGGTACGTGTGGTCGACGTGGCGGAACTGTGTCCGCCCTTGGATCCGGATCAGGCCACCGCACGTGTGGCCGCGCGTTTGATCCACCGCATGGTCAGTGCGCACGCTCAATGGGGTGATACCGGCTGGCAAAAGGCAGTGAGCTAGCGGGAGCGCTCAGCCAACAGTTGCTTCATCTGCGCGATCTCCTGTGTCTGCGAGGTGATGATGTCTTGGCAGAGCTTCACCAACTCAGGGTCCTTCAGGCGATTCTCCTCGCACATCAGGATGGCGCCAGCGTGGTGGGGAATCATCGAACGGATGAACTGCTTGTCAGTGACCGCTGCTTGCGTGCGAATTCCCCACCAGCAGAACAGCATGAACGCGAGCGTCAGAGCAGCCAGAATCAGATTGCGTCGACGATCGGGGTACATGCTGGACATGAGCCACAGCTCGATCAGCAGCATGGGAGCGGCCATCAGGCCCGCCATGTAGAACTGGTTGACGTTGTTATAGACGTTGGCCCACTGATCGACCATGGCGTACATCAAGGCGTACATGGCCACGAAAGACAGGCCCATCATCAACAACAGGCGGCCATAGTGGCCTTGATGCCCTTGCTGGGCCTGGTGGGCAGGTGGGTGCGAGGCGTGCGGCTTTGCGTGCCGGGACTGCGGGTCGTGCGCGTTTTCGTGCGTACCGTGCGAAGAGGTCATAACAATCTCCGTGGGAATGGCAGAACGGCAGAAGAACCTGGGAGCCGCTGATGCGGCTCCCAGGCCGACAACACTTACATGCCCTTGCCGGCAGCGAATTCCTGCGGGCTCAGCTTGCCGTCCTTGTTGCTATCGAGCATGCCAAAGTGGGGTGCCAGCTTGTGCTTGGCCAGCTCTTCCTTGGACAACGAGCCGTCCTTGTTGGCATCGAGCTTAGTGAAGTCGGCATCGGCCGCGGCCGGCTTGTGCTGACCATGCTCCTGCTTCTTATGATCCATCGGCTTGTGCTGGCCGTGGTCGGTGGTGGGCGTGGTGGTCTGGCCACCGGCGAAGGCCGCGCCGGCCATCAGGAACAGGGCCATCATCGAGAGGGAGGCATAACGCTTCATTGCAGTACTCCTTGTGGGATATGAGCCATCAGTGACAGGAATGGCCGCGCGCAGGCTCATCGGCGCGGTCAGGGTGAGAGGTGGCAACAACGGTGGAGCCGGACAAACGCAAGGCATTGGTGACCACCGAAACCGAGCTCAGGCTCATGGCCAGGGCCGCCATCATCGGACTGAGCAAAAGGCCGAAGCTGGGGTACAGCAGGCCGGCGGCGATGGGCACGCCGATGGCGTTGTAGACGAAGGCGAAGCCCAGGTTCTGCTTCATGTTGGCCACTGTCGAAGACGAGATGGCACGGGCTTGCACGATGCGCCTCAAATCACCCTTGACCAGGGTGAGCTGGGCGCTGGACATGGCCACATCCGTGCCCGTCCCCATCGCGATGCCCACATCGGCTGCCGCCAGGGCCGGCGCATCGTTGATGCCATCGCCGGCCATGGCCACACGACGCCCTTGGGCTTTGAGTTGCTGGACCAGTTCGGCCTTGTCCTGAGGTTTGACGCCGCCACGCACATCGTCGATGCCCAGCGTGCGCCCCACGGCCTCGGCCGTCGCCTGTGCGTCACCGGAGGCCATCACCACGTGCAGGCCATCGGCACGTAGCAGGTTCAAGGCAGGCAAGGTCGTGGTTTTGATGGGATCTGCTACCGCAATGGCACCGGCCAATCGTCCATTGACCGCCAGGAACATCACGCTGGCGCCTTCCTTGCGCAGACGCTCAGCGCTGCTCTGCAAGGGCGCAACATCAGCCCCTATCGATGCCATCAAGCTTTGGTTGCCAAGCACAACATCCTGATCGGACACGCGCCCGCGAACGCCTTGACCGGTGAGCGAATCGAAATCTTGGGCGGCCACCAGGTTCAAGCCACGTCGCTGGGCTTCAGCCACGATGGCCTCGGCCAAGGGATGCTCACTGCCCTGCTCCAAGCTGCCAGCCAAGCTGAGGATCTGATCGGCATCGAAGCCGGCGTAGGAGAGCGTGTCGCGAAAGGCTGGACGCCCCTCGGTCAACGTACCGGTCTTGTCCACGATCAACGTGTCGATCAGACGTAGCTGTTCGATCGCCTGAGCATCGCGGAACAGGACCCCGACCTGTGCAGCGCGGCCGGTGGCGACCATGATCGACATGGGGGTAGCCAAACCTAGGGCGCACGGGCACGCAATGATCAGAACCGATACGGCATTGAGGACGGCAAAGGTCCAGGACGGTTCGGGTCCAAACAGGCCCCATCCGAAGAACGTGAGCACCGCCGTGGCCAGCACGGCCAGGACAAACCAGTACGCCACCTTGTCCGCCATACGCTGCATCGGCGCGCGGGAGCGCTGGGCTTGGGCTACCAACTGCACAATCTGCGCCAGTACCGTCCCGGATCCCACTTTGTCCGCCCGGATGACCAAGGCGCCCGTCCCGTTGAGCGTGGCGCCTATAACGTGATCACCGACAGCCTTCTCCACCGGAATGGGTTCACCGGTCAGCATCGACTCATCAACACTGGTGCGGCCTTCGATGACTTCCCCATCGACCGGCACCTTCTCGCCCGGTCGTACGCGAAGCAGATCACCCACGTGCACGTGATCCAGCGCAACGTCCTCTTCGCCACCATCGGGTTTGACGCGGCGAGCCGTCTTGGGCGCCAATCCCAGCAGGGACTTGATGGCCGCCGAGGTTTTGGAACGCGCCCGCAGTTCCAGCAGTTGTCCGAGCAGGGTGAGCGAGACGATGACCGCTGCCGCCTCGAAGTAGACCCCTACCCGTCCATGCTCGCGGAAAGAGTCCGGAAACAGGCCCGGTGCCACGGTGGCCACCACGCTGTAGCCAAACGCGGCGGCCACGCCGATGCCGATCAGCGTCCACATGTTGGGGCTGCGATTGCCGATGGACTGCAGGCAGCGTTCAAAGAATGGCCACCCCGCCCAGAGCACCACTGGAGCGCTCAGCACGAGCTCAATCCAGGTGCGCGCCTGCGTGGACAAGCCGGGCAGACGGTGTCCCAGCATGGCCAAGACTAGGACGATCAAGGTCAAGGGCAATGTCCACCAGAACCTTCGGGTGAAATCGCGTAACTCCGGATTGTCGTCCCCCTCCAGCGAGGGCATCTCCGGCTCCAGCGCCATGCCGCAGATCGGACAGGTGCCGGGACCTGGCTGACGAATCTGCGGATGCATCGGGCAGGTGTAGACCGTGGCGTGGGTACCGCTGGGTTGGACCACCGCTGCTGGGGCGGTCACTTCAACTTGCTGGGGAGCATCGTCCGTAGAGCGGACGGGATTGGTGATGAACCGCTCTCGGCATTTGGCTGAGCAGAAGTGATACTTCGTTCCGCCATGCAGGGCGTGGTACGGCGTTCTAGCCGCGGAGACCTGCATACCGCATACCGGATCACGCACCGAGTCTGGACCATCGCTGGCACCCTGCGGCATCGCCTTGCCGGCTTCATCGTGGGAATGAGGGGACATGGATCACTCTGGTCTGGAAGAAGGGATCGCGAGCAAACTGTCAGCTGCGTTGACCGTGCAGGACGTAAGGCTGCGTGGTGCCATCGGGCAGTACGAACTCCACCGTATAGGGTTGAACGCGTCCGTCGGGCATCTCCATGCCAGGAGAACCGGCAGGCATCCCCGGTAGCACCAATCCACGGCCTACCGGGCGCTCACGCAGCAGGCGCAGGATGTCCTGCACCGGCACATGACCTTCGACGATGTAGCCATCGATCTCGGCGGTATGGCACGAGCCGCGTCCATAGGGAACGCCCAAGCGCGCCTTGATCGGGTTGAGGTCTTCGCTGTTGTGCACCTCAACCGTAAAACCTGCTTTCTCCAGATGCTCCACCCACAGTTGGCAGCAACCGCAGGTCGCACTCTTATGTACTTTGACCAACGGCAACGGACGCTGCGGTTGAGTGACCTGCTGCGCAGCCGCCGATGTCGGAGATTGGGCGTCCGATGCCGCCTCTGAATTGACAGCCGATTCGGGGCGCGCGCATGCGGTCAGCGACAAGGCCGTGGCCAGCAGAAAGAGACAGCTGCGTGAAGTGTTCATCATGCTTCCTTAAGAGATGCCCGAGCGCCGAGGCGCTCGGGCGTGGAGCCGGGGCAGCTCCATGAAGGGATCAATGCTGGTGATCGTGGCCGTCATCGGCCTTGGGAGCTGGCTCGGCTGGTTTGGCTGGCATGGAGCCGTGCTGATCGTGCTCGCCCTCGGACTTGGCCTGCGCAGGTTGCTTTGCCGGCTCGGCCGCATGCACGTGCGTCTTGCCGTCGGCATGCACATGCGTGGTGCCTTCCTTAGGCTTGCTCATGTCCATGCCCATGCCACCTGCTTCATGCCCCTGGCCATGGCCATGGCCATCACCCATCTCTTCGCTATCACCGCCGCCATGGTGATCTGCACCCGCTTCCTCGCCATGCGAGTGCCCGCCGGTCTCACCGCCACCGTGTGAATGGCCATCACTGCTGGCTACCAACGCCTGGTAGCCGGCCTTGTCCAGCTTGGGCAGCTTCTGCAGGAAGGCCGACATGTTCCAGATGAACTCATCGTCCATGCTGCCGCCCCACGCAGGCATGCCGCTGGCCTTGATGCCGTGCTTGATCACCCAGAACGCCTCAGCTGGACCCACCGGGTGCTTGCTTAGGTTTGGTGGCGCGGGGTACAGACCCTTGCTCATCTCGGTGGCCGCCGCATCTGGCGAAAGATGACAGGTCACACACATAGCGTTGTAGTTGCCCGCACCCTGGCGGATACGCTCAGGATCATCCAGGTTCGTGGGTACCTGAAGCTTGGCGGCGCGCACCTCAATGGAACGCTCACGCGCCGTTTCAAGTAGCGCATACACCGGGCGACTATGCGGATCATCAGCGGCCACGTTGTACACGCCCAGAGAGACCGCGGCGGTTGCGACCACCGCAACCAATGCCACGCCGGCGCCGAGCCATACCCACATCTTCTTGTTGGATTTCATTGTCAGTTTCCCTTAGAACCAGGTACGAAGGCCGATGACCAAGCGCGTGTCTTCAAAAGACTCGCCATGCTCGCGTCGCATGTCTGCGGTATTGCCAAACGCACGCTCGTACACCACGCCGATGTAGGGAGCGAACTTTCGGGTGAACTCATAACGAAGTCGCAGGCCCGCCTCAGCGGTACTCAGACCCGAACCTATTCCGCGCAATGGATCGTTCTTGCCATACGCCGTGACCTCCACCAGCGGCTGCAGGATCAGCCGATTGGTCAGCAGCAGTTCGTACTCGGCCTCGACATTGGCAGCAGTCTGGCCGCCTTCGCCGAGATAGGCTGTGGCGGATACTTCGAACTTCATCGGTGCCAAGCCCTGTACGCCGATAGCGGCGAAGTTCTGCGAAGCCCCCGGCTTGAAGTCATGGCGCACACCGGCCACCACATCCCACCACGTGGAGATACTGCGGCCGTAGAGCACTTCCAGATCAGCCGACTCGGTCTGACCATCTGTGCGTTCGCCTTCACTGCGGAACCAGACGCGATTGAGGTCCGTACCGATCCAACCCTGACCCTCCCAACCCAGCCCGGTGCCCGGATCGGCATCCCAGGCTTCCAGGCGATTGAGCAGTACGTAGCTCTTGATCGAATTGTCATGCACCGGATGCGCGTGTGCGGGCGCGATGGCCGCCTGACGATCAGCCTCGGTCACCGCAGGAATCGGGGTGCGCGGCTGCGTTGGTGCGACAGGCCCATGTCCCATCTGACTGTGGTCCATGCCCTCCATCGATTGCATGCCAGCTTCTGGCGTAGCGGATGCGGGCGAACCGTGGCCCATCTGCGAATGGTCCATCCCCTGCATCGCAGGCGTGGACGTGCTGGAGGCGTCGGACGCAGCGGGCTGTGCCATCTGACTGTGATCCATGCCCTGCATCGGCTGCGTCTGCGCTTTGGGCGCTGCAGGTGTACTCGCGGGCGAGCTGTGCCCCATCTGCGAGTGGTCCATGCCCTGCATGGCAGGCTCGGCTGCTTGAGCCGGCGGCGCGGCATGGCCCATCGCCGCATGATCGATAGTCGCTTCGCTGGTCTTGGCCGGTGTTGTAGGTTTGGGGGCTGGCGCAGGCTTTGATGTCGGCGCCTGATGTGCAGAGTGATCCTGAGCCTGGGTCTGCGCGCCCTGCTCCATCGGCATGGAGCCGTGCTGCATGGATTGGGCGCTGGCCGCATTGGCCAGGGCCAGCGAGATAGCCAGGGTCAGCGCAGTCAGGGTGGTATTGCGTCTATTGATGTTCATTCGTCGACCCTCACCGTGCGCATCATTCCGGCTTCCATGTGATAGAGCAGGTGGCAATGGAACGCCCAGCTGCCCAACGCATCGGCACGCACGCGATACGTACGTCGGCTGCCTGGCGGCATGTCCACCGTGTGCTTGCGCACCATGAAGTTGCCGCTATCGTCTTCCACATCGCTCCACATGCCGTGCAAATGGATCGGGTGGGTCATCATCGTGTCGTTGACCAATACGATGCGCATGCGCTCGCCGTAGTTCAGCCGTAGCGGCTCGACATCGGAAAACTTCTGACCATTGAAACCCCAGGAGAATTTCTCCATGTGTCCGGTCAGATGCAGCTCGATCTCGCGACCGGGGTCGCGTCCGTCAGGGTCTTCAAAGGTGCTCTTGAGCATGGAATACGTCAGTACATGACGGCCGTTATCGCGCAGGCCATTGCCCGGATCGTCCAAGCGCGAAGTCACGCTCATGGCTTGGTTGTCCAACAGCGGATTGTTGGTCTCGCTGGCAGGGTGTGATTGCATGCCCCCATGCTGCATGCCGGCCATGGCACCATCGCCGGCGGCGGGCATCGCGTGACCCGCATGGGCCGAGGCCTCATTGCCGCTGGCAGGTGGGGTCATGCCGGGCATGCCCATGGCTGCACCACAGCCGCCTTCCATGCCCTTGCTGCCGCCAGACATATCCATCGATCCATGATCCATGCCCATGTCTGCCATCGTCAGCAGCGGCCGGGGATCCACAGACGGAAGAGGCGCGCGTAGTCCTTCGCGCACGGCGAGCGTGCCGCTGACGTAGCCGGTGCGACCGGAGTCCTGGGCAAAGATGGTGAATGCGTCCTGCCCGGAGGGCTCCACGATCACATCGAAGGTTTCTGCTACTGCAATGCGGAACTCGTCGACCGAAACCGGATGGACGTACAAGCCATCCGCCGCGACCACGGTCATCTTCAACCCCGGAATACGCACATCGAAGTACGTCATGGCAGAGCCATTGATGAAACGCAGACGCACCTTCTCGCCACTGCGGAACAACCCGGTCCAGTTGCCCAGAGAGGTCGTGCCGTTCATCAGGTAGGTGTAGGTGTTGGCGTTGACGTCGGACAGATCCGTGGGCGTCATTCGCATCACGCCCCACATCTTGCGATCTTCCAACGTGGCCGACAGACCATTGCGCTTCACATCGCGCGCGAAATCGCCGACCGTGCGCTTGTAGTAGTTGTCATGGCCCGGCATCTTCTTCAAACGATCGAACAGGGCCGTCGGGTCCAGGTCTGTCCAATCGCTCAGCATCACGACGTAGTCGCGATCGAAGCTGAAAGGCTCTGGCTCCAGTGGATCGATCACGATCGGTCCATAAAGCCCAGCTTGTTCCTGGAAACCTGAGTGGCTGTGGTACCAGTAGGTTCCGCCCTGATGCAGGGTGAACCTATAGTGGTAGGTCTCACCACGTCCGATGCCGTCAAAGCTCAGGCCCGGCACGCCGTCCATGTTGGCCGGCAGAATGATGCCGTGCCAATGGATGGAAGTATCCGTGCCATGGAGGGAGTTGGCCGGCAATGCATTGGAGACACGCAGGTTGACCGTGGTGCCTTCCCGCCACCGCAGCAACGGCGCCGGAACGGACCCGTTGACCGTGATCGCGGTGCGGGTCTTGCCGGTGAAGTTCATCGGCGTCTCGCCGATGGTCAGGTCAAACTCGGTGCCCGACAATACGTTGGCTTGTCCGGGGCCCTTGAGCGCCCAACTGGCTTTGGGCCAGAACCCCAATCCTGCGACTGCGCCTCCCAAGGCCAAGCCTTGGACAAATCGCCGCCGCGAAGGCAGCAGCGGTCCACCATGTGGACCACGAAAATCATCATGCGACATGTAAATGCTCCAAGCGTCGTGTTGCCACCGGCAGGCGGTGGTACAGAGCGGGTGGCTGGCCTATACAGGCATGCAAGCCACACCAACGGCGCCATTGCGGCGCCTAGGGACGCTTAGCCGATCGGTGGTCGGATCAGATGAGGCAAGGCAGGCGCCGGATGCCCCAAGGGCAGCGGCATGACATCCAGGCCCAAGGCCAGTTGTACCGAAACATGCAGGCGCGCAGGCAATGCGCTCGCGCACGCGTGCACGCAGGCGCACCGGCACGCAGACGACTTGCAACAGTCGGGGCCGGCATGATCGCCGTGCCCAGTGCCAGCCTTTTCAATCGATGTGGCATCGGGATGATGCTCAGCACTGTGATGGGCGACGCAGTCTTCGTCGACTTGCACCGCGGCAGCGACTTCGCTGGCCTGCTCTTCCATCACCGGATTCATACTGACCGACGCAAACGCCGACCACGCCCCGTTAAGCACGAGCATGGCGATCAGGATCAGTCGCAGTAGAAGTGAGGAGGCTGACACGGGCGACATGGTAAATCACTTTAGACAAGGCGCGCGTGTATCGGTCGTGAACAAAATCTCAGGCAGGCCTGAGATGCCGCGCCCCGTTAGTCGCGCTAGCCGCGCCCACTGGTGTTCCATCCGGGGGCGCTCCAAAGGGCCGGGTTGAAGCGAAGTGCTGCCCATAAAGCGAGCGACCGTACGGCCTACTTCTCGGATGTGCTCTCGATCAGCTTCACCAGCTCGCGCTTCTGCTGCTTGCTGAGCGAGCCCCAGCGTAGGAGCAACTTCGCCAGCAGATCATCATCGGTGTACAGCAACGCGGCGGGGATCCCCAACGCTTGAGCCAACCGCTCAGCGGTCTCCAGCTTCGGCTCGTGCTTGCCACGCTCGTACTGGTTGATTCGGGGGCTGGCCACGTGAGGATCCAGACCGGCCCGGATGCCCAACTCCTTCTGCGACAAGCCCGTGTGCAGGCGGGCTTGTTTGAGGCGTCGAGCGAAGGTCGGTGTTGAGTCGACTGACAAAGTCACGCGCGCACCCCATGGAGACCCCATAAGGATGGCGGATGTACCCTGCCTTGCATACTAAGATATTCTTAGCTTTGAGGCAACCGGCGACCCCGGTAGCGCTGCCATCGCCAGGAGCCACGCCGCTCCCTCACCCTCGGAACCCGCATGCCCGGAACCTCGTCAATGACGCCATCTGGGGTCGCCAGCATCGAGGCGTTGGGGCTTCGTGGCACCCTTTTCCTTGCCGCGCTGCTGGCCGCGCAGCTACGACGCATACCGGTGGCGCCCACACGCCGCTCCACCTTGCTGGTGCTGGACGCCTTGCGAGACTTGGCCCTGATCCAAGTTCCCTGGCCAGCGGATCGATGGCAGATCCGACCCGATGCCGAGGTCACGCCCATCGAAGATCTGCAATGGGCTTTCGCCTGGTCTACCCACGAGCGCAGGCACCTGCTCCCGGTGCTGGAAGACCAACTCGGTGATATGGCACACGATGTAGAACTGGCGGACGCAAAACTAGAGCTGTGGGATGAACTTGCACTCTGGGAGACCGAGCAGTTTCTAGAGCAGCAATTGCTCAAACATCACTTCGACCCAGGCTGGGCACGTGATGTGGGGTTCGCGTTTCAATCCGGACCGCGGGGTCTGCCGATCGCGCAGTGGCGCTATTGTTGCTGGGCGGCGGTACGCCAAGGCGCGTCGGTGGCAATGCGTCTTGGCGTGCACGACAGCGCCCATGTGCGCGAGGCCATCTTTCAAGAGGTCAAGAAGCGCTTGCGCTACCTGATGACCAGTTCGCCCCAGCAAGGCATGTTCAAGCCCTACCATCTGGCACCGGAGTCCTCAGTAGCCAAGCTGTTCGTAGACTGGGTCGTACCTATGGAATGGGCGTACTGGACTGGGGAGCGCTATCCCGGCCGCTAGCAGGCAAACGAGTAGCCTCGTTAGTCCGCTCCCCCACCCTGCGTACTGCTGCGCCGGGTTCTCTTCACCGTATTTTGTGCCGGCGTCAGTTGATTCAGCAGGGGCTCCAGCGCTTCAAGACGCGCGTTGGCACGCAACGCATCGGCTTCAGCGCTCTGGCGGCGCTCACGCTCCTGCGCAAGGGTGTCTTGGACTTGAGCTAGCTCGCTGCGCAGGGCATCCAAGGCCTTGACGTCAGTCTTCCAGCGCTCCTGCAGTGCCATGTGGTCCGTTGCGGTCTGGCGCAACGCCACGATCTCGCTGTGTTGGCCTTCGTGGACCTGCCTCAACTGGACAAGCTCACGCTCAATCCGCCCATGGCGCTCCAGCCATTGGCCATTGTCGCGGTTAAGCACCAACAGCTCCTGATTCTTCGCGCCCAAGGCTTCATTGGCCTGACGTAAGGCTACTTGCAGCTCTTGGATCTGATGCTCGTGACGGCGAAGCTCTTGCTCGCGCTGCTCTTTGGTTGAAGCGCGGTAGTGCTCGAGCGCTTCCCGGGCGTGGGCATGCTTGTCCTCCAGAGAACGCGTATGCGCCTCGTAATCAGCCAGCCGCACCGTCATGCCGGCGATGCGCTCATTCAACTGGGCGATTTCCGCGACCTTGTCGCGCAGATTCTGCTGAAGTAGGGCGTGAGCGGCTTGCTCTTGCGTCAAGCTGGTCTCAGTGCGCTGCAGCTGACTGCCCAGGGCAGCGGCTTCCTGTTGGGCGGTGGAAAGCGCTTGTTGCTGACGCTGGAGTTCGGCCCCATGGCGTTCTCGCTCCCTGGTGAGGATCGCTTCTGCCTCCTCTTGAAGTCGCGCAGCCAGGCGCGCGACCAAGTCTTGCAAGGCCTCACTCACGGCCACCGCACGTGACGGACCGCCGCCCTCCTCCTCTTCCAGTTCACGCAAGTAGCGATGGATCGTGGTCTTGGAGCCCGTGTTGCCCAGAGCCACCCGAACCGCGTCCACGGAAGGCTTCTTGCCTTGGGCCAGCAGCGCGTCACGCGCTTTCTGGACATCCCCTTTGTAGAGTCCTGCGCGCGCCATGATGCTGTTCTCCAATTATTTCGTAATGTATTACATACCATGTAATTACATACTAATAAAGAGTGCAGGCGGCCGTTCGGCGGCGGCTTTGCTCAGGCGGGATAATGTTGAATTATCCCGCGTGATCGGCCACCAGCCGCCTCCGGGGTGTCTCACCCGTACGAAATCCGCCCCACTGGCCCAGTTTAGTATGAACGCCATGCCGGCGTGTCCGGATGGCTCCGGGCGCCGTGCTCGCGCTGCAGTCGTACAGGGATGAACCATGCCGATCGAACGAGTCGTCATCGAGAACTTCAAGGCGTTTGGCCACCTGGATTTGCCGCTCAACCCCCACATGAACCTGATCGTAGGCAACAACGAGGTCGGCAAGTCCACGCTATTGGAAGCTATTCATGCTGTCGTGACCGGCCAATTGCACGGACGAGGCATCGCCTACGAAATCACCCCCTACCTGTTCCACCAACCGGCTGTCGACGAGTATCTGGCACGTCTGCGGGATGGACAGCCTGGTTCGCCTCCGCGGATCGTGATCGAGGCTTACCTCGGACGGGATGCCACCCTGGCTTCATTGCGGGGTACCAACAACTCCCTCGGCGCTGACATGGCCGGCATTCGGCTGCTGATCGAACTCAACGAAGACTATCGACCCGAGTTCGATGCCTATTTGCGCGAGCACCAGGGGGGCAGCTTGCCGGTGGAGTACTACACCGTCCGCTGGTATTCCTTCGCCAACAATGGCGTCACCGCCCGCAGCATCCCATTCGACTCCACGATAATCGATACCACCAGTGCCAAGACCTTTTCAGGCACGGATCGCTACATCGGCAGCATCATCGACCAGGTGCTTTCTCCGGCTCAGCGCGTGGCCTTGTCGCTGAGTTATCGCCGCATGCGGCAGAGCTTTTCCCAGGAAACGGACGTGGCGGCCATCAACACGTTCCTGGCCGAAAATGCGGGCGATGTCAGCAATAAGACGCTGACCGTGGGTGTGGACACCTCGGCGCGGTCGACGTGGGAGGCCAGTCTGTCTCCCTACCTGGACGATCTTCCTTTCACCCACGCCGGCAAAGGCGAACAGAGTGCGGTCAAAATGAAACTGGCCATGCGCGCGGCCGGTGCTGCGCACGTGCTGCTGGTAGAAGAGCCCGAGAATCATCTGTCCTTCTCCAGTATGACCCAACTGATCGACAAGATCGCAGCTCTGTCCACCGCCCAGCAAGTCATCATTGCAACGCATAGCAGCTTCGTGTTGAACAAGCTCGGCGTGGACAACGTGATCCTCTTCAGTGCACGCGGACACATAAAACTGGACCAACTGCCGACCGATACGCACGACTACTTCATGAAGCTGCCGGGTCATGACACCCTGCGGTTGATCCTGGCCAAGCAGGCGATCCTTGTCGAGGGCCCCTCGGACGAGTTGATCGTCCAGCGAGCCTTCAAGGATCACCACGGCGTGTCGCCGTTGGCCCGTGGCGTGGACGTGATCTCGGTCAACTCCCTGGCCTTCAAGCGATTTCTGCAGATCGCCCAACGCCTGGATATCCCAACCGCTGTCGTTACCGACAACGACGGCGACGTAGCCCTGCTGCAGGAACGCTACGCTGATTTCCTGAACTACATCTACTATGACTCCGATGAGGACGCACCCTCGCTGGAGCAACAATTGATCAAGGCAAATACGCTGGCGCAATTGAATCTGGTGTTGGATAAAACGTTCGCCGATGAGGCGGCGCTGTTGAAGTTCATGAAGGGCAACAAGACCGATACAGCGTTGGCCATCTTCAATAGTCCCCACTCGATCGTGTTTCCGGACTATGTCCAGCGTGCCATCGCCTAATCAGGTACTGCTCTCGGCGGCCGGTTCGGGCAAGACGACGATGTTGGTGCGCCAGTCCCTGGCGCGCCCGCAACGCCGGATCGCCATCCTGACCTACACGCTTGAGAACCTGGAAGAGATCAGGCGCGCGTTTGAACGGCAGGCTGGCGCCGTGCCGGCGCACGTGTCGCTCTACAGTTGGTACAGCTTTCTGCTGCGCGAGTGCATTCGGCCCTATCAGGCGGCGCTGTGTGCCCAGCCCCGCGTGGAGTCCATCCTCTTCGTTGAGGGCAGGACCAACAATCGTGCTCCCCGTAGTCAGGTGGCTCGTCACTATCTGGCCGGCGATCGAATATATTCCGATCGCGCCGCTGACTTTGCCGTGCGCTGCGATGAGCTTACCCAAGGCCGTGTCATCGAGCGTTTGGCGGCCATGTACGACGAGCTCTACATCGATGAGGTCCAGGACTTGGCCGGCTACGACCTGGACCTGGTCGAGCGCCTGCTCTCCAGCGGCATCGAGATCACGCTGGTGGGTGATACCCGCCAGGCGACCTACGCCACCAACCATTCTCCGCGTCACCAGCAATACCGTGGTGTGGCCATGATGGGGCTTTTCCAAGCCTGGCAGGCGCGGAACTTGTGTCAGATCCAGCATCGGGTGATCAGCCACCGCTGTGCGCAGTCGCTGTGTGATCTGGCCGATGCGCTGTATCCGCAGATGCCGCGCACCGAGTCAGGAAATAGCGAGCTGACCGGGCATGAGGGCATTTATGTGGTGGCACCCACTCTGGTGCAAAAATATGTACTGCAGTTCGCGCCCACCGTCCTGCGTTACGACCGGCGGGAAGCCTGCGATGGCTATCCTGCGGTCAACTTTGGACAAGCCAAGGGACGGACATACTCCCGCGTGCTGATCTATCCCAATGGCCCCCTGGCCCAGTTCCTGCGCACCGCTGACGCCTCCCGTATCACCTCACCGGCGAAGTACTACGTGGCGTTCACGCGGGCCCGGCAAAGCGTGGCCTTTGTCCTGGCAGGCGCCTGCGCCTGGCCAGGGCACCAAGTCTATGAGTCCCGAGACTAGTCGGGTGCTGCTCCCACGCTGCCGGCGCGCCCGGTGGGCTGCACAAGGCGTTGGTGTTCGGCCTGGCCTTTGGCCTGCTGGCGCTCTCTGGCGCACTGCTATGGCGAGCACGCGCTCCTCCGTGCCCAGCCGACCCCAGGCTGGCCGCCACCTGCACGCGATTGCGACGGATCAGCGTTTGGGTTGTGGGGCGTAGCAGCGCTCAGCACGACCTTGGGAACGGTGTTTGCCTTCGGTTGGATTGGTTGAGGGTTCGGAGGGCGGCAATGCCGCCCTCCGCTTTACCTCTTTTCGATAGGCCCACGGGTCGGTTGAAAAG